>LXNI01001333.1_pt1 | contig 22008 bp, 17 predicted proteins | sample 809091 | NCBI WGS metagenome assembly LXNI01 (sample SAMN04870527, study PRJNA318959) | sponge metagenome | biome: 01000161; feature: marine sponge reef; material: water | host: Sarcotragus foetidus | place: Greece: Milos, Mediterranean Sea | collected 2013-05-29 | depth 5-7 m | reverse complement strand
GCCCGAGCGAACCAGCTCGACCATCTGCTCCCGGAACTCCGATGCATAGGGTGGGCGCGTCATCGACATCGTGAACTCCTTTCTCCCAACTGATCAGGTGTCCACAAAAACGGGTCAAGTCCACCGGGAGATGTGACGACATATCCTCCCGTATGGCTGTTCTCGCCGACCCTGGAAAACTTCGACGAGCTCATTGAAGACATGGGCGCGCTCTCTGCGCTTCGAAACAGTCTGATCGTGGTGGGAATATCCACCTGCCTGGCGTTGATATTCGGAAGCATGGCGGCCTATGCGCTGGCCCGCTTCAAGATCAAGGCCAAGGAGACGATCGCCCTTGAAATACTGATGGTACGGATGCTGCCGCCCATTGTGGCGGTCATTCCCTTGTTTCTGCTGGCCCGAAAATTTGGCCTGTTCGACACCTATTGGATACTGATCGCTGTGTACACCCTGATGGGGCTTCCCTTCGTTGTCTGGGTCATGCGGGTATTCATTCAAGAAATTCCGCGCTCCGTCGAGGAAGCGGCCCTGGTCGACGGATGCACCCGACTGCAGGTTCTCTTTCGGATCTCCCTGCCGCTGATGCTCCCTGGCCTGGCCGCAACGGTCGTGATCATCTTCATGTTCGCCTGGAACGAGTATCTCTTCGCGACCATGCTGACCTCTTCGGCAGCAAAGACACTTCCCGTGGTGGCAGCGAACACCGTGAAGCCAAGGGGCATCGCTTGGGGGGTAGCATCGGCCGCCGGTGTATTGATGTCGCTTCCGGTCGTGGTGCTGGCGCTGATTGCCCAGCGCTATCTGGTGCGCGGATTGACCTTCGGTGTCGTCAAGGGCTAGCCGCAGGGGGATGCACGGGTGGGCGTACGCATTGAGGAGCTGTGGAAGCTGTTCGGCAGCCAACACGCGGTCCGGGGCGTTTCCGCAGAAATCGACAATGGCGAGTTCTTTGTGCTGCTTGGCCCCTCAGACTGCGGAAAAACGACGACGCTCCGCATGATCGCGGGCTTGGAAAAGCCGAGCGCGGGGCGCATCTATTTCGACGAGAAGGACGTGACCTTCCATCAACCGCGCGGGCGCGACATTGCCATGGTGTTTCAGGATTACGGCCTCTACCCGCATCTCTCGGCGGCCGACAACATCATGTTTCCGCTCAAGATCGCGGGCGTCCCCAAGGCGGAGCGTCGGCGACGCGCCTTCGAGGTGGCGGAGCGCCTGGAGATCTCGACCCTGCTCGGGCGCAAGCCGCCGGCGATCAGCGGCGGCGAGAAGCAGCGCGTCGCGTTGGCGCGTGCCCTCGTGCGCAACCCCAGGGTCTTCCTCATGGACGAGCCGCTGTCGAATCTCGACGCGAAGCTGCGCGTCAGCATGCGGGCGGAGATCAAACGGCTGGTGTCCGAATCCGGCATCACGACAATCTACGTCACGCACGATCAAATCGAGGCCATGGCGCTGGCGACACGCATCGGGGTGATGAATCACGGCGAGTTGGTCCAGGTCGGAATGCCACTCGACATCTACGACAGACCTGCCACGAGTTTCGTGGCTGGTTTCATCGGCTCGCCCCCCATGAACATGTTTGATGGGCTCGTTGACGGTAGCGGCCAACTCAAGGTCGAGCCTGGTTTTCTCAGGAACGCGATAGGCTCGTCGCGGCTGGAGCGTATCCGGCAGCAAAACCCCGGCATCGGGGCTGTGGTGGTAGGCGTGCGACCGGAATACCTCCAACTCAGTAATGCATCGGAAGCGGCGAACGCGGTCGTCGAGCTGGTCGAACCACTCGGGCAGGACACGTACGTCTATCTACGCGCCGACGACAGGCCTTTCGTCGCGGTAACGAAGCGAACGATGCTGCGCGTCGGCGACCGGGTGGAGGTGCACGTTGACGAAGCCAACGTCCAGGTGATGGACAAGGAGAGCGGCAAGAACGTTGCCGCGTGGCTCGACGGAGAGTAGGCCCGGAGGCGCAGCCTTGCGCGCGTGGATGGGGGCGATTGATGTGTGCCGGCAGGCAACGCTCGAGGCGCTCTAGCTGAATGTTGAGCGCTGACACAGGGGGAGATTGATTCATGCCACGTGATCCGAAACACGACATCTTGTTCGAGCCGATCGCGGTGGGCCCAAAGACCGCAAAGAATCGGTTCTGGCAGACACCGCATTGCGCGGGTCCGGGTTCCGAGAGACCGGGCGCGCAGGCGGCGTTCCGGGGCATGAAGGCCGAAGGCGGGTGGGGCACCGTGTTCACGGAATTCTGCTCGATCCATCCTGAATCCGACGACTATCCCTATGTGTCTGCGCGTCTTTGGGATGACGGCGACATCGTCAATCTGCGCCACCTCTGCGACACCTTTCACGGTCACGGTGCCCTCGCCGGCGTCCAGCTCTGGTATGGGGGAATTCAATCGGCCTGCCTCGAATCGCGCGAGGTGCCGCGCAGTTCCGGCGATCTTCCGTCCGACGGCTACCGCGCGCGAACGATTTACGGCTCCGAGGCCGACGCGGACGATATCAAGGCGCTTATCGAGATGTACGTGGAAGCGGCGAAGCGCGGCCAGCAGGCAGGCTTCGACATCCTCGAAGTGATCTGCAGCGACAGCAACATCACCATGCAGTTCCTGGAGCGGCGCTACAATCATCGGAGCGACGGCTACGGCGGCTCGCTCGAGAATCGCGCCCGCTTCATCATCGAAGTCTTGAGCGCGCTCAAGAAGGCGTGCGGCGACGACAGCGCCATTTGTGCCCGCTTCAATCTCGACACCACGCGCGGTGCCAGGGGCATCCAGCATTTCGACGAGGGTATCGGCTTCTGCGAAATCCTGGCGCGCGAAGGCGTGGTGGACGTGCTCTCGACCAAGATCGGCGATCTCGAGGAATGGGCGGGCGAGGACGCCGGCGGCTCGCGCTTCCGCAAGACCAACTGGACCGGCCCGTTCGTCGATCAGGTCAAGTCCGTGATGGGCGACATACCGGTCGTCAACAATGGGCGCTTCACCAGCCCGGACGACATGGTCGGGGTCATCAACGCAGGCCAGTGCGACATCATCGGCGCGGCGCGGCCGTCCATCGCCGATCCCTTCCTGCCGAAGAAAATTGAAGAGGGGCGTCCCGAGGACATTCGGGAGTGCATCGGCTGCAACATGTGCGTCTCGAAGTTTCAGCAGAACGGTCAGATCTACTGCACTCAGAACGCGACCACGATGGAGGAGTATCGCCGCGGTTGGCACCCGGAGAAGTTCGCGAAGACGACGGACCCCTGCTCGGTTCTCGTGGTGGGCGGCGGGCCCGCCGGCATGGAGTGTGCGCGGGTGCTCGGGGAGCGCGGCTACGACGTGCACCTGCGCGAGGCCGAGAGCGAGCTCGGCGGTCTCTGGAAGGATGTCGCGCGCTACCCGCGCTGCGCCGAGTGGGGCCGGGTAATCAGCTACAGGGAGTACCAGCTCGCCAAGCTCAAGAATGTCGAGGTTCATCTCGGCGTGGGTCACATGACGGCGGAGGACGTGCTCGACTACGGCGCCGACCGGGTGGTGATCGCGACGGGCTCGCACTGGTCGGAGGACGGGCTGGGGGCCGAGACCCAGGCTCCGATTCCGGGCGCCGACGCGGCGCTGGCGCACTGTCTCACGCCCGAGCAGGTCATGGCGGGCAAGGCGGTCGGCGAGCGGGTCCTGATCGTCGACGGCGACAATCACTATACCGGGGCTGCCATGGCCGAACTTCTGGCCGATCAGGGCAAGCGGGTGACGATCGTGAACGATGCGGCCAACGTCGCGGAATACACCTATTTCACGATGGAGATGGGCAACCTCAAGCGGATGATGCACGAGAAGAGGATCGCCCACCTGGCCTATCACTGGCCGGAAAGGATCGAGCCGGGCACGGCCACGCTCTACTACATGTACCGAGACAGCCCCGACCTGACCGACCTCGGCAATGGTCGCTTCGGCCGCCGCGAGGGTACCGACACCATCGAGGTGCCGTGCGATTCGGTCGTGCTCGTCACCGCGCGCGTGCCGAACGCCGCGCTCTATCGTGAACTCAAGGCGCGCGCCGGGGAGTGGGAGGCAAAGGAGATTCTCGGCATTTATCGTGTCGGCGACTGCCACGCGCCGCAGCAGTTGATGAACGCGATCTTCGACGCGCACCGGCTGGCGCGCGAACTCGATTCTCCGCACCCCGAGCGCCCCCTACCCTGGATCCGGGAACGCCAGCTCTGGGGCGCCGAGACCGTCCCTGCTCTGCACTCGGACTGATCGGAGGCCGTCGTTCGGCCGCTGTCGAGTCGCCAGGCGAGCGCCGCCGCGTCGGTCGCCAGGCTGCGCGTCACGCTTCCCAACGCGGCGCAAACGCTTGTACATCAACGTCCGGAAACCGAGGCAATTCTTGAGGTGCGGCGGAATTGACCCGGCATTGCTGCTGGAGGCAAGGACAGGACTGCTGTACAATAAGGCAATACTCGTTCATTCATAACGTCTGGCGATTGTGCTGTGTGTTGAAAGGTAAATAGTTAGCGATTACTAGTTTTTGATGTGCGGGGAGAAGCGTATATGAGGGATCTGGAGATAACGACGGAGCACATCGAGAAATACTACGAAGATGGCTTCATCGTCTTTGAAGAGTTCTTGGATGCACAGGAAATAGATCGCCTCAAGGCGCGGTTTGAACCACTGTTCCGGGGGCAGTGGCAAACCGGCTTGGCTCCAGACGAGGTGAACTGGCAATACGGGCGCGATCAGGACAATAGAACCCGTCAACTCTGCAACACCTGGAAGGCTGACTATTCTATAGCGAGTGTCGTTCTCCAGCCCACGATCGGCCGCGTCGCCGCCCAGCTCTCTGGCTGGGAAGGAACGCGGCTTCATCTCGACAACGCGATCTGGAAGCCGCCCGGCGCATCGGGGCTGAGCATGCATCAGGACGGCAGCTACAATCACTACATGGTGCCGAACGTCATGACGTCACTGTGGATGGCTCTCACCGACACCAAGGCTGATGCGGGCACCGTGCTTTATGTGCGCGGGTCGCACAAGTGGGGCGAAGCGCCCAAACCGGAGTCCTTCCTGGTTGACGATCATCTCGCGCCGATGCGGCGCGCGGCGAAGGATGCCGGCGTCAGCCATCCGGATGTCGTCGCGATAGAAGTGCCGGCGGGCGGCCTTGCGGCCCATTCGGAATGGGTATGGCATGGCTCGGGCCCCAACGTGGCGGATGTTTCGCGACAGGCCGTCGTCGCGCATTGCACACCGTCCATAACGCGCTTTCACCCGACGAATACAACGCACCTCTATGCCCGTTACCGACGCCATGCCGATACGTCCATGGACGAGAGTTTCTTCCCGGTACTCTGGACCCAAGATGGCTATCGAACGCCCTGGCTCGACGACTACGTCGAAAGGCGAAGAAGCAAGGCCTCCTGAGTGGCTGTCACCAGAGATGACGAGTAGTTGGACCGGTATATCGCGTCGATAAGAGCGAGGCGCTGATGAGCACTGTCGAGACGCGCGAGATTACCAAGCTGTTCGGCGACGTGTGTGCAGTCGACGGTGTCGACCTCAAGGCCGAGGAGGGGGAAATTCTCGTTCTTCTCGGCCCATCCGGCTGCGGCAAGAGCACCCTGATGCGCATGATTGCCGGCATAGAGGACCCCACCCGGGGCGATGTCGTAATTGACGAGCGCGTCGTTACCGATCTGCCACCCCGGGCGCGCAACGTGGCCATGGTCTTCCAGAATTATGCCCTTTACCCTCACCTCTCGGTCTATCGAAACATCGCCTTTCCACTCAACACCCAAGGGATTCGCCGGACCACCGTGCACGATCGCGTCAACTGGGCGGCAGAGATGTTCAGAATCGGGCACCTTCTACGCCGCAAGCCCCGACAGCTTTCGGGGGGCGAGCGTCAACGCGTCGCTCTTGCCCGAGCGCTGGTTCGAGAGCCGGTAGTGTTCTTGCTCGACGAACCTCTGTCGAACCTGGACGCCAAGCTCCGAAACGCCGCCCGGGACGAGATACAGCAGTTCCAACGCCAAATCGGCACCACCACACTCTACGTCACTCACGATCAACTGGAGGCCATGGGTCTGGGTGACCGCATCGCGGTGCTGAACGAAGGACAGGTTCGTCAGATCGGCACACCGCAGGAGATCTACCATGACCCGGCGGACACCTTTGTCGCAACGTTCATAGGGTCGCCCCCAATGAATCTTGTAGAAAGCGATGGCGTGACTCTCGGATTTCGACCGGAACAATTCTTGCCCAAGGATGTATTTGATGATACCGAAGAACAGATGCATTTTCCTTTCCGAGTTACCCGAATCGAGTATTTGGGCGCCGACCGCCTGCTGTATGGTGTGCTGGAGGCGCCCCACCCAGAGACCAAGGTGATTGCCGAACTGCCGTCCTTGGTGACAACCGCGATCCACGCCGGTCAGTGCTACGACTTTTGTGTCCAACGGGCCAAACTGCGATATTTCGACCCGGAGACCGGCCGCAGCCTCGAGATTGCCTGACAGAACCCAAGTTTCCCTGGCCGCGCTGTTGAAGACGGCATTCAGTGCTCCTCACTACACGATCTGCCACTCAGAACGGTTATCCTAGCCCTTCTCGAGCCGCCGGTACGCCCAAAGGTAGAGCATTGCAAACGCACCCATGAACAGGACGATCAAACCGCCAACCGCCGCTGCGCGATCGAAGCGATAGGAATTGAAGGCCACCTTGTAGACGTATGTCGCCAAGACCTCGGACGATCTGGCGGGGCCTCCATGGGTCATGATCCACACCATGTCGAAGAACCTGAACGTCCACAGGAAGTCCAGCAGGCAAATGGTTAGGATCACCGGCATTAAATGCGGTATCGTGATGAAGATGAATTTCCTTACCGGCCCGCTCCCGTCAATGTCTGCCGCCTCATAAAGCTCTTCCGGAATGTTTTGCATACCAGCCAAGAGAGTTAGTGTTAGAAAAGGATACCAATTCCAGATACTGGCAATCGTAACCGCGGCCAGCGCCGTGCCGGGCATCCCCAGCCAATTCGTCGCCCAACTCGACAAGCCGATGAAGCGCAGGACTTCATTCAATAGCCCATATTGATCCTGGTAAATCAGGATCCACAAGACCGAGACCGCTGCAGGGGGGAACAGCCACGGCGTGAACTGCATGCCGCGCCAAAACGACAGCTGCCTGATGCCCCGATTCAGCAATAGCGCAAAGCTCATCCCGATGACCAGGTGCCCCAGAACGGTCAACCCAGAGAAGAAAAAACTGTTGCCGGTGGCGTTCCAGAAGTTTTTCTGATTGACGGCCCATATGAAATTCTTTAGGCCAACGAAGTGCTCCGCGCCTTTCGCTTCCTCATAGAAGCCCATCCTCAGGCTGACTATGAGTGGGACAATGCCCGCGATTAGAAGAAATACGGTTGCCGGCAGCGCATACGGCATCCAACCAGCATTTCGGAGGACTCTGGTCCAACGGTTTCGCATGTCGCTATCCCTTTACGCCCCCGGCGATTAGACCGCGCACGAAGACCCCCTGGAATGCCGCAAACACGATCAGCAAAGGCAACGCACAGAAAAAGCTCGTCGCCATCAGCTCTTCCCAGCTCACAACGTAGTGACCAATGAGCAGATTCAGGGCGACTGTAATGGGTCTGGCCTTGAGGCTGGCCGTGAAGGTCAGACCATAGAGGAACTCCTGCCACGCCATCAGGAAAGCGAATATCCCGGCGGCCAGCAGGCCGCCCCAGCTTAGGGGGAGGGTGATTCTCGTGAAGATTCTGAATGATGAGCAGCCGTCCACTTTGGCGGCATCCTCGATTTCTCTGGGAATGCCATCGAATATCGTCTTGAGAATCAAAATACAGAACGGGAGGGTGAGCGTGGTATCTACCAGAATCAGGGCTGCCCAGGTGTCCATGAGCCCTGCTAGCTTCAGGAAGGGAAAATAGCTCAGGACGAGGATCTCCATGGGAATGATCTGGGTGAAAAGAATCATGACGATGAGCATGCCGGCGAGCCGGAACTTGAAGCGAGAGAAGCCGTAAGCTGCGAGAGACGCGAAAAATAGAGTTATCAACGCTGTCAACGAAGATATAATAAAGCTGTTTCGATAGGGTAGAACGATATCGTCTGTGGAGAATACCTCAAGCATGTTCTGAAAACTGATCCGTTCAGGGATTATGCGATCAAAAAGAAGGTCATGGGGCGTCAATGCCACCATAACCATATAGAATACTGGCGCGAGAACTATGAGTATCCCGATAGAAAGGGTCGCGTATGTCAGAATATCGTTTCTTCTTTGTCGTCTTCTCTTCATGGCATGAGCGCGATCATCCAGCGGGACCATGCGAAGGGAACACCTGGAAGATGCCCCAAGCATGCAATAGCCATCATGTGCGGCACTGTGGGGGCGCCGATGCGTCTTGACATCGGTCGCCCCCAACAGTCTTCAAGCATGGAGACCTCAAGCGTTAAACACGGAGCAGTTTCGGCGGTGTGAGCGCCGCTCTCTCCTCCTCATCAATAATAGCGCTCTCCGAGCTCCCCGTAACGATCTTCCCACTCGGTGTACAGGATCTCCCAAGCGGCGGCGACTTCGTCCATCCCCTCTTGAGCCGTCTTGTCGCCGAACACCACGAGATGCAACTCGTTCCTGAAGGCGTCCACCGCTTCGAACAGTTGCGGCGGCATCTCCCTGTACGGACTGTAAGCGTTCGGCAGGCCGGCTTGCTCGATCGCCACCACGAGCCGTTCCGCGTTCTGAATTTGCCCGCCTCTGATCACCGTGTCCCACACATCCTTCCGGGTGATGAAGAAGGGCCAGTTCTCCACGATATGCTTCTGGCTCTCGAAGCTGGTGAGGTGCTTAAGCAACTTCCATGCGGCTTCCGGGTTCTCGCTCGTTGCGGAGATTGCATAGGTGCTATCGCCACCCATGAGCATGGCGCCGGTATTCTTGCAGACCGGCATCTTGGCCACGCCCCATTCGAAATCTGGGCTGTAGCCCTCGATGACCGACGGCACGCCGTTCCAATCAGGGATCATGGCGATCTTGCCGGTGGAGAACTCGGTTCTCAGCTTCTGCATGTCAGTCGACGTGAAGGACGGAAGGACGCCTTCGTTGGCGAGGTCGACAATCATTTGCACCGTCTCGACGGCCTCGGGGCTGTTGATGTGGAACTTGCCGTCGACCCTCCCGATTCTGGCCTCGTTCGCATAGAAGAGCCATCCCAGCGAGAGCCACAGCTCAGGCCCGTTTCCGTTCAGGCCCAATCCGTAAATCTCCGGCGGGTTGTTAAGCTTTCTCGCAAATTCGACCATCTCGTCGCAGGTCTCCGGCGCTCGGGCTGGAAGACCCGCAGCCTCGAAAGCAGTCTTATTCCAGGCCATCACGTTGGTCAGGCCCATCGAGGGCAGGGTATAGACGTGGCCCTTGTAGGTGGTGTCGGCCCACTCGTAGAACGGTGCGAGGACATCGTCACCGTTTGCCATGTCCCTCTCGATGAACTCATCGAGAGGCAGAATCCAGCCCTCCTCTGCGAAGCGAGCGAGCTGAGTCGGAACCCAGAGTTCGAATGTATCGGGCATGGCCCCGGCCCGGGCCGACAGTTCCATCTTTTGAATCAGCTCGATGAAATTAACGTCTTCGACCTGAAGGTCTATGTCCGGATTGTCGGTCCGAAACCTGTCGAAGATGTTGCCCATCACCTTGGGCATTTCGACGGAGCGCCAATTCCAATGGCTGACGGAGTCTTGTGCTGATGCGACTGTGACAGCGCCGACCAAGAGGCCGGTCACCGCGATGGCCGCCCCGAGCAGTCGGCCAGTTCTGGATCTACTTGGTTTCGAGCTTAGCCTTGTCATCGCAGCCTCCCTAAATCAAGTCGAGGGTTGTTTCTCTTTGTCACACGTACGTGCAGTAAGGCTGCATCTTGTTTTTCCGTATCGTAGCAGGTTCTTCGACGATAAGGGGTCCCGCCTCTCGTTGAGTCTTGTCTCACTGATGGAGCCACGTCACTCCCAGATAGCGGGCGCGTGGTCTTTCGCAACGCGCTCTCTGAATTATCTGGGGACAAGCGCTAGGATCGGACGAACCGTCCGCTACGCCCCTGTGCCGGAGCTGCGCTGGGCTCCCCCCCTGGCTTCTCGCGCTATGTACTAACCGATCAGCCCTCCCGTCGTGTGTTTTCCCGTTTCACGGCAACGGGCTAGCTCCGGCGGGCTACATCGTCTTCAATCGTGATGCGTCGCCCTCTGGAGATTACCCTCCCTTGCCCGCATGCTTGGCGCGGGCCCGCACCGCGGCCCCATTAACAATTAGAGGCATCTTCTCGGCCGGTGCTGCACGGCCAAACTCACGAACTGGCCGTGCGGAAAACGGTACACCACATGTGCAACAAGCTCAAACGTACGCACTCTGCGTCGACCAAGCGTTTCGCGATCCGCTGAGAGGGCGGGTCGACACGAGAGCGACGTAGCCTCTTGAGCCTCGTGCCCGCGGCCGGGCGGCCGCGCACGACAGCGAACGTCACGCGAGGGTCGACGCTGTGAAAGCGTGGCAGCAATGCCGATCTCGATGGTTCGATCGATGAGACGGGGGGCCGTCACCTGCGCCGCTGGGGCCCGTGCTCCGGTCGTTGACGCGTCAGTCGTCTGATACACTTGATGCAGGCGTGGATGAGGAGCCGGGCGACGCCACCACCGCTTGGCATCCGCAGCGTGGTGGCAATCCGCTTATAACCAGCGGGCCGGGCGAGCGAGCGGGCGCCCCGCTCTCGAGGGCCGGCCTCACGCGTACATTGAGGAGCTGGTGAGCAATGTCCAACGACGAGCACTACGATGTCGTGGTGATCGGGGCCGGCCACAACGGCCTCGTTTGCGCCAATTACCTCGCGCGCGCCGGTCTCAACGTGTTCGTCGTTGAGGCACGCCCCATAATTGGCGGCGCATGTACCAGCGAGGAGCTAATCCCCGGCGGAACGTTCTCGTCCTGCTCTTTCATCCAGATGATGTTTCAGTCGGAGATCATCGCCGATCTTGAGCTTGCTCAATTCGGTCTCCGCTCGGTCGCTCCGGAGATGCAAGAGATGGCGATCTGGCAGGACGGCGATCACGTTTTCCTGTGGCAGCAGATCGATCGGACCCTGAAATCCGTCGAGCGCCACAGCAAGCCCGATGGCGCGAACTTCATGCGTTTCGTTACGCGTTTGAAGCGTTTCGGCGACATTACCGGATTCATGCATTTGAGCGATCCGCCGACCGTTGAGCAGCTGGAGTGCGTTTTCCGAGATGCCGGAGAGCATCAACTGTTCGAAGAGTTCGTCTTGCTGTCTGCCGAAGAACTGCTTGCGCGCTACATCGAGTCTCCCCGGCTTCGCGGGCTCATGATGTTCATGGGCATGGTGTCCACCTGGGGCGGCCCGCGAACGCCGGGGACGGCCTACGTCTACGGCTATCACGCGCAGGGCGAATTCGAAGGTCATTTCGGCCGTTACGGGCTGCCTGAGGGCGGCATGGGAGCTATTAGCCAAGCGCTTCAGAATGGACTTGAGGCCCATGGAGGTGCCGTCCGCACCAGCGCGCCAGCCGCTCGCGTTCTGATCGAGGATGGCGTCGCAAGAGGCGTCGCCTTGGAGTCCGGCGAGGTCATCTCCGCCGACATCGTCGTCTCCAATGCCGACCCGATCCGGTCTCTGGTCGGTCTACTGCCGGAAGGAGCCCTACCGGCGGATATGCGGACAGCGGCGAGCGACATTCCGACTTGCGGTTCCATGGGGCGCATTCATCTCCTGATCGACGAGCTTCCCGACTATGTCGGTTTCCCTGCCGGCGAGCAGGGCCCACAGCACGAGGGGCTGGTCATCCTCGGTCCGACACCGGCGCTCTACGAGAAGGCCTGGCAGGCTCAGCAGCGGGGTGCGTTTCCGGACGACTATGTGATGGAGGCGCTCATTCCCTCCGTGACACACCCGAGCCTATGCGAGCCGGGCCTGCACACGCTTACGCTCGGCGTTCAACAACTTCCTTTCGAACTTGCCGAGGGGACGTGGGACGGTCGCAAGGAGGAATGGGCGGATCTCGTCACGGATATCTATTTCCGCTACGCGCCCAACATCCGCGAACACACGCTGGGGCGTCACGTCATAACGCCACTTGACCTGGAAACACAATATTACATAACGGGCGGAAATATCTTCCACGCATCCATGGTTGGGACCGAGAATTTGTTCGCCAATCGACCGCTCTCAGGCGCGAGCGGTTACCGGACGCCCGTTTCCAACTATTACTTGTGCGGCTCGGGAAGTCATCCCGGCGGCGGCGTCTGCGGCGCGCCCGGACATAACGCAGCTCACCGCATCCTTGCCGATCTTGCGGGCGAGTACGATATCGCGGCTTCGCGGGCAAGAGAAAGCGGGGTTCAGAGCGCCGTAGTCGGCAGCATCATGAGAACGGAGGTTGGGCAAAGAGTGGGCTACGAGATCGCTCGCTCCCGTGTATTTCGCACGCTCTCGGAGCGCCTCAACCGCAACGTCAGCCAGTGAATATGCCAGGTGTGGTGCGCGTGGGCTTCGCAAACCCGCGCTCCCGCGGGACAAAGCGTAGTGTCACACCGCTCGGTGTTGATGGCGAAGAGAGCATGGTACTGGCTCTGGAGCGCGCCTCCGGATTGGACGGATCGTGCTCGTGATCCGATCGCGTGTACGGGACCGCCCGCTTGTATCACCTTCGGCGCCATCATATCCTGACCGTCTCGTTGCACGGCTTTCGCTTTGAAATTTCAATAATCAACCGTAGAGGTGTGTATTGCGATGATAAACTTGGGCGGAAAAGTCGCGTTGGTCACTGGCTCCACCACGGGTATCGGCGAGGCCTGCGCCCACGGTTTTGCCGAAGCGGGGGCGTCGGTGATGGTCACCGGCCGCAGCGAAGAACGTGGAGCATCCGTCGTTGCCGCGTTGAAAGCTCAGGGAGTCGATGCCGATTTTCTGGCGTGCGATGTTCGCGAACAAGGGGTCGGGGACAGACTTGTTTCGGCGACCGTTGGGCGGTTTGGTGCTCTCGACGTACTGGTGAACAATGCCGGCGTTCTCAGTGCCGGTGACGTTGTGGAGACTACCGAGGAACAATGGCGCGAGATCGTCGATGTCAACATTACTTCGCTCTTTGTGATCAGTAAGTCTGCGGTTGTTCAGATGAGAAAGCAGGGAGGGGGCTCTATTATCAACATTGCCTCCGAATGGGGCCTCAATGGAGAGCCCGGCTATCTGGCCTACTGCACGAGCAAGGGCGCCGTGGTGCAGATGACCCGCTGCATGAGCCTCGATCACGCGCAAGAGAACATCCGGGTCAACTCGGTCTGCCCCGGCGAGGTCCATACGCAGATGGTCGACGAGATGTTGAAGGAAGCCGGCAGCACGCCGGAAGAGCTGGCATCGGGCGTGCCCATGCGCCGCCTGGCGAAACCAAGTGAGGTAGCGAACTGTGTGCTGTTTCTGGCCAGCGATCTCTCCAGCTACGTTACCGGAACGAACTTCTCCGTCGACGGCGGAAACGATGCCACCGGAGGCGGCTATCCCTGACCCTCACGACTGCCCTTGGTAAGAATCGCGGGTTAGCCCTTCACCGCACCGAAGGTAAGTCCGCGCACCAGGTAGCGCTGCACGAAGAAGATCAGAACAAGCACCGGCACGCTCTGGAAGATGCAGGCGGCGGCGACCTGCGGCCATAGTCCCTTCGGGTGCCCCACCAGCGAGGGGATCATTGCCGTCAACGTGCGATCCTCGCCGCCCGTCAGAACCAGGGCGAACAGAAGTTCGTTCCAGGAGAAGATCAGGACGAAGATGATGACCGCCACCAGGCCCGTGTAGGTCATTGGCAGCGCGATCTGGAAGAACACGCGGAACGGGCCGGCACCGTCGAGAAAGGCCGCCTCCTCCACCTCGCGGGGAACGTCGTCGAAGAACGACTTCATCATCCAAACCACGAGCACCAGATTGAAGGTCGCGTGGGCCAGGATGACGCCGATGAGGGAGTTGGCGATGCCGATGCGGTCGAAGATCAGATACATCGGGAGCGCGTAAGCGATCGGCGGCCCCAGGCGGGTCGCCAGGATGTAGAAGAACAGGTGCTGGCCCGCCGGCACGCGATAACGCGAAAGCGCATAGGCCGTGAGGGTGCCGATGGACAGACACAGTGCGGTGCTGAAGAAGCCGACGATCACCGAATTAAGGAAGTAGACGCCGAATCCCTTGTCCAATATTTCCACATAGTTTTCGAGCGTGGGGCTGAACAGCCACCTGATCGGCCTGGAAAAGAGGTCCTCATGAACCTTGAAGCTCGCCAAGAAAACCCAAGCGTAGGGGAACACGGTGGTGATCAGCAGAATGCCGATTGGCACGGCGTAGAGGATTGTTCGCAGGCGCGGCATCTTGGGATTCCTAAGGCCTCGCCACGACCCTGTAGAAGATCGCCGCCATGACCAGGGACGCGAAGGCCAGAACCAGGCAGATCGCCGCACCGTAGCCCAGATTCCAGGTCATGAAGCTCGTTCGATGGGCGAAGGTCGTCACCATCTCGGTTGAGTCGCCGGGCCCCCCGCCGGTCAGTACATAGACGGTGTCGAAGATCTTGCTGGCATCGATGGAACGCAGCAGCAGGGCGATGACGATGAGAGGGCGCAGCAGCGGTATCTGAACGTACCAGAGGATTTGCCGCCGCGATGCGCCGTCCAGGGTCGCCGCCTCGATTGGCGCCTTCGGCATCGCCGAGAGCCCGGCCAGCAGGATCAGCATGACGAACGGCGTCCATTCCCAGATGTCGATCAGCATGAGAACGGCGAGCGCCGATTCTGGAGTGGAGAACACGCCGGTGTCCCGGAACAATCCCAGATCGTTCAAGCCCTGGGTGAACAGACCAAAGGTTGGCAGGAAGAAGAGATACCAGATCAACCCGACCACGATCGGCGCGATGACTGTCGGAATCATGATCAAGGTGAGGATCAGCCGCCGCCCACGGAACTCGCGGTTGATCCAGAGTGCAATCGCGAGGCCGCCGCAAAATTCGATTGGGACGACCACGATGACGAACAGGCACGTGTGCCAGACCGCCGTAAGGAATTTCTTGTCGCTGCTGAGAAGTTCTCTGTAGTTTTCGAAGCCGATGAACTCGCCGCGCGCCCCGAACGAGAGAAGAGAAAGCTCGCGGAAGCTGTCGATAATCGCTGCCGTGGTCGGCGCTACCGCAACGATGGCCAGAAAGACGAGCACCGGAACCAGGCAAACCCAAAGAAACGCCCGCTCGGAATTCAGATCGAACTTGCCTGTACGCACCTTCGCTGTGTCGCGGCGATCCTGCATCAGCTTACCTGATCGAGCCGAGGACGGCTGCCGACAGACATGGAAAAAGAAGCCCAGCCCGAAATCATCGGGCCGGGCAACTCAAAACGGCGATCGCCGCCTAGTTGATGACCTTTTCAAGGCGTTCGATGATGTTGTCGACGGCTGTCTGGGCGTCGATCTCGTCGGCGCCCGCCGCGCTCAGCTCATCCATCATGATGTCCTGCGCGGCAATCAGCGCCGGATGGTGAGGCAGCGCGTAGAACCAGCCGTTCTCGCCGATGACGTTCTGGATCGCCATGTCGCCCTCGATCTGCTTTTCATGAGACCAGTCCAAGGCGATGACATCCTTGCGCGCACTCGAAATCCAGCCGAGCGGCGTCGCCCGGGTCTGGACATCCTGCGAGAGCGCCCACTGCATGAGGAGGAAGGACGCTTCGGCATTCGTTGAGGTCGGTGGCACGACGTAGGAGTAAACGAAGGGCAGGGTCGCGTGGGTCGCAGGCAGGGCGAAGTAGCCGATGTTGCCTGCTGACACGCACTCGTTGGCGTCTTCGAGATAGTAGACGGCATCGGGCCAGAAGGTGGTGCTGAAGATGAGGCCCGCGCAGAAATCGCGATACTGCTCGTCCCAGGTGTACTCCCGGTAGCTGGGCGGCGCGTACTCGCGCATGTCGAGCAGGAACTGGACCGTATCGACCGCCGCCGAGTTCTTGCCCAGCGCCACGTTGCCCTCTGCGTCGAAGATTTCGCCGCCGTGCGCGACCAGGTTTGCCCACGTGAACCAGAACACGGTGAGGTGCCGTTTGAAGGGCGAGCTGATGCCGTAGAAATCCTGTTCCAGGGTCTGCCCGGCCAGGGTCTCGCCCTGGTCGCGACGGAAGAACTCGGCGATATCGCGCCACTTCTCATAGCTCGGCATTTCCATGATCAGCCCGGGCTCGGGCAGGTCGTAGCCGTATTTCTCCTTGAACGCGGCACGCTCGCCTGGATCGGCGACGATGTCCTTGCGGATCACGCCGAAGGTGGCGAGAAACTGGAACGGCAGGGCTATGGCCTCGTCCTTGTACATCGAGCTCTGGGCGATCAACTCGGGCACGAAGTTTTCCCAATTGAAGCTCGGGTCCCGAAGGGCCGGATCGTCCAGGAACTTGGACATCGGCGTTGCGAAATTCTGCTCGCCGAAGAGAGCCAAGTGGTAGGAAAGCACCTGCATGCCGTCGAAATGCTCGGACTCGGTCAACTGCTCGGCAACCATGCGTTGCGCAATGGCGAGAAGATCGCCGAATTCGAAGTTCACCGTGATTCCGGTGATTTCAGAGAACTCCGCCGAGACTTCCTGCAGCGCATAACAGGGTGGATATCCCTCGCATATGATGTTGATCTCGCTTCCCTTGTAAGGTGCAGACGCCTCTTCGAGAGACCAGGCCTGCGCCTCGGAATTCGAAAGGCCGAGTCCCAGGGCCGCAGCGGCACACAGGCCGACGGCGCCCCGGCGTACGAACGCTTTCATCGAATCCTCCCATTTTGTGTAGGGCGGGTGCCCGCCAAGCGGCTCCTCCGCCTCTCTTGCCGGCCGGCCAGTCTTCTTTGCTGACTTCACCGACCGGGAGAGCATAGCCGAACGACTGGTCGCATACATCACGGAATTCCTGTTCTCGGTGCGTCCTCAAGCGGGCGACTCGGAGCTTGAGCGAGTTCGCCACGATGGCCTACCATCAAAGGCCCTGCCCTCGAACGGCGGAATGCGAGAGGGAGGCGACTTCCATGAAGCTGGGAGACCTGCGGGCGACCCTCTATACGCTTCTCTACTGTTTTCTGGTTGTCGTGGTGTGTGGCGGGATGATCGACGCCGGCATCTCGCATGTGGTGGCTGTCCCGATCGGGCTATTCGCCCTGCCGCTGATCGCAGCAGCTCCGTTCCTGTTCCTGCTCAGGGCGCCGAAGGGGTAGGCTCCGTGCTTCCCCATCTGGCGGTCTTCGGCGTCTCCGTCCCGTTCATTGTTGGGTTGGGATTCTGGAATTCGCGCACGAATGTGTTCACGCCCGGCGCGCTCCGCTTCTGGGGAGTCTGCATCTTTGTCACCATCGAATTCATTTACATCGGTGCCTTTGCATGACCGATGTCAGACTCCGGAATCTGACCAAGAAGTTCGGCGAGAGCGTCGCTGTCAACGCCATCAACCTCACCATCGGCAGCGGGGAATTGGTGGTGCTGGTCGGCCCGTCGGGCTGCGGCAAGACAACGTCTCTTCGCATGATCGCCGGGCTGGAGGAGGTCACGTCGGGCCAGATCGTCATCGGCGAGCACGACGTCGCGCGGGTCCACGCGAAGGACCGAAACGTCGCGATGGTCTTCCAGTCCTACGCGCTCTATCCCCACATGTCCGTCGCACAGAATCTCGGGTTCGCGCTCAAGCTGCGCAAGACGCCGAGGGACGAGATCGACCGGCGCGTGCGAGAGGTAGCCGAGACCCTCGGCATTGCCGAGGTGCTGCCGCGCAAGCCCAAGACGCTCTCCGGCGGGCAGCAGCAGCGCGTCGCGTTGGGCCGCGCCATCATGCGCGATCCGTCGGTCTTCCTGTTCGACGAGCCGCTCTCCAACCTCGATGCCAAGCTCCGCACGGCGATGCGCGCCGAGCTGATCAAGCTGCATCATCGGCTCGCGGCGACGATGATCTACGTCACCCACGATCAGGTCGAGGCGATGACCATGGGCGACCGCATCGTGGTGATGAACGAGGGCGAGATACAGCAGTCGGGCACACCGCTCGAGGTCTATGACGACCCTGACAACGCCTTCGTTGCCGGCTTCATCGGCAGCCCAGCGATGAACCAGTTCGACGGCCGTGTGACGTCCGTCAACGGCGCCTTGTCCGTTGCCGTGGATGGTCTCGCGATATCGCTTCCGGCAGGCCATCCGGCGGGCCGGGCCGGCACGGTCAGGCTTGGCATTAGGCCCGAGTTTCTCGAGGTCCATCCGCCCGAGGGCTGGGCCACCATCGACGGCCGTATCGAGGTGGTGGAGCATCTGGGCGCCGAGACCATCGTGAGTCTGTCGACGCCGGGGCCCGAGATCACTGCGAGAACCAAGCGAAACGATGCCCTACATCACGGGACGACGATCAGTATCGGAGCCGACCCGGCGCACGTCCTGGCTTTCGACAGTGCGAGCGGCAACCGCCTGCGCGCCTGAGGCGCGTCACGACAAGGCACGAACCCCGGCTTCCGAAAGGGAGTAACCGCAAGATGGCACGCAATCCCAGGCACGACATTCTGTTCGAGCCCATCTCCTTCGGTCCCAAGACGATGCGGAACCGGTTCTGGCAGTCCGCCCACTGCTCGGGCTTCGGCTCCGAACGACCCGGTACGCAGGCCTACTTTCGCGGGATGAAGGCCGAAGGCGGCTGGGGCGTGGTGTGCACCGAAGCGTGCTCCGTCCATCCGGAATCCGACGACTATCCATTCGATCTTGCGCGGCTATGGGACGACGGAGACGTCATCAACCTCGGCAAGATGACCGAGGAGGCGCACTCGCACGGTTCCCTGGCGGGCGTGCAGCTCTGGTACAACGGCCTTCATTCGCCTTCCATGGAAACCCGCGAAGTGCCGCTCAGCCCATCGGGCTTCGCCTCCAACGTGTTTCCCGAACGCTGCGTCTACGCGGCTACGGCCGACGAGGACGAGATCGGGCGTTTCATCACCATGTACGTGCTCGCGGCGAAGCGCGCCGTGGCAGCCGGCTTCGACTTCGTCGAGGTCTCCGGCGGCGACAGCAGCCTGCCCATGCAGTTTCTTGAGCAGCGCTACAACCACCGAACCGATATGTACGGGGGATCGCTCGAGAACCGGGCGCGGTTCTACATCGAGCTGATGAGCGCCCTGAAGCGCGAGGTCGGCGACGAGATCGCCGTGACGACGCGCTTCGAGACGGACACCGTGAACGGCGATCACAAGATCGATCACCATGACGAAGGAACACGCTTCGTCGAGATCATGCACCGCGAAGGCGTCGTCGATCTCTGGGCGTTGAAGATCGGCGACTACGAGGAGTGGGGCGAAGACGCGGGCAGCTCGCGCTTCCGCGAGACCAACTGGATGCGCCCCTTCGTCAAGGACGTGAAGGGCATCGTCGGCACCATCCCGGTCGTCTCGAACGGCCGCTTCACCGATCCCGACGTGATGGTCGATGCCATCAACGCAGGGCAATGCGACATCATCGGCGCGGCGCGGCCCTCGATATCCGACCCCTTCCTCCCCAACAAGATTTCCGAGGGCCGCCTCGACGACATCCGCGAGTGCATCGGCTGCAACATGTGCGTCTCCGGCATGCAGCAGCAGGCCCTGCTCTGGTGCACGCAGAACGCGACGATCGGCGAGGAGTACCGGCGCGGCTGGCATCCCGAGGTGTTCACGGAGACGACGGACAGGAAATCAGTTCTCGTGGTCGGCGCGGGGCCTGCCGGAATGGAGTGCGCCGTCGTGCTCGGCAAGCGCGGCTACGATGTCCACCTCGTGGACAGCGCGAGCGCGCTCGGAGGGCACTGGCAGGATGTTTCGCGCTATCCCCGCTGCGCGGAATGGGGCCGCCTGATCACCTACCGCGAGGCGCAGCTTGCCAAGCTCAGGAACGTGGAGGTGCACTTGGGCGTGGCACCTCTCGGCGTGGACGATGTGCTGCGATACGGCGCCGAGCGCGCGGTGATCGCAACGGGAGCTCACTGGTCGACGACGGGGTTCGGGGCCGAGGTTCACGCGGACATGGATGGCGCGGACGCGAACCTGCCGAGCGTCCTCACGCCAGAACAGATCATGGCCGGCAAGCCCGTGCCCGGCTCCACGGCGGTGGTCCTGGACGGCGACGGCCGTTTCACCGGCATCGCCATGGCCGAACTCCTGGCCGACCAGGGCAAGCAGGTCTCGCTGGTCACCAACATGCACGACGTGGCGCAGTACTCGCTCTTCACGATGGAAATGGCGAACAACAAACGTCTCCTGTACCAGAAGGGTATCCGGACCTACACGAATCACTGGGGACAGGATTATCGGGACAACATCATGACCCTGTTCTATCTGTACCGGGATTCGGCGGCGCTAACCGAGCAAGAGCCCGGCAAGTGGGGCCGGACCATGTCCAGCGACGTGGTCACGCTGGACTGCGATGCCCTCGTGCTGGTCACGACCCGCGTCCCGAATACCGAACTCTACGACCGCCTGAAGGCGCGCCGCGACGAGTGGGCGGACAACGAGATCGAGGATGTCTATCGCATCGGCGACTGCCATGCGCCGAGACACATCACCAACGCGATCTTCGACGGCCATCGCCTTGCTCGCGAGTTCGACTCGCCCCACCCCCAGTATCCGCTGCCGTTCATCCGCGAGCGCCAGATCTGGGGCGCCGAAACCTTTCCCAAGCTCGGTGACGCTCGCCCAACCGTCGAAGTCACGAAACGTGAAAGGCTTCCCCGGTAGGTTGAAGCAGGCGAATGTGTGCCATCAATCGACGGGCTAAGGTCGGATGCATGTCAGCTTGATATCGGTCATAGTCTGGGCGGTGGCCCTGTGCCGCCAATGGAATGTCAGGTAACTCGGCGCCTGTGTAGCGACCGAGCGGGTGCCGGGCCATTGCTAACGACACACGGGTGTGTGAAGTCCCCGCCTATTTGCCAGGCACAGGGAGCTACCCTGCGCCGGACCTAGGGCTCTTGTGTTAAGCGGGCGACCCGACCGATCGGCCGCCCGCCATTGCGCCCCCGATGACCTTTCCGATGCGCTCGGCGGCGGCCTGCAGGTCGCGGTCGCCGACATGGGCGTAGCGCAGGGTCATCACAGGGTCGGCGTGCCCGAGCATCCGCGCGACGGTGGGCAGTGGAACGCCCCGGGCGACGGCTTGGCTGGCGACCGTATGCCTGAGATCGTGCAGGCGGATGTCGTCGAGGCCGGCTTCCTTCCGCGCCCGCTGCCAGAGGTGCAGTATGTGCGAAAGCGGTTTGTCAGGTCGCCTCGGGGACGGGAACACGTAAGGGCTTGCGGCACGCGGCTGGCGGGCGAGGATGGCCTGCGCGGCCTTGCTCAGCCAGACCTTTCGCGGCCCGGTCTTGGTGTCGGCGAGGTTGAGGCGGTCGCCGTCGACCTCCGACCATTGGAGCTTCAGTATCTCGCCCTTCCTGCAGCCGGTGAGCAGGAGCAGCCGGACGACGTCAGCCTGTGGCCGGCGGGAGGGCCGCTCGTCGATCAGCCGGTCGAGGACATGGTGAAGCCTTTTGATCTCTTCGGCGGAAAGGAACCGGGTGAGTTTCGGGCGGGGGTTCTTCGCGATGCCCCTGACGGGAGAGGTTCCGACATGGCCGACGGCGAGGGCGGCGTTCATGATCTGGCCAAGGATCTCGAGCGCCTTGTTGGCCCCACCCGGCGCGGTACGGCTGTAAGCGTCGAACCAGCGTTCGACGTCGATCCGCCGGATGGCGTCCAGCGGGAGACGGCCAAAGGCGGGGATCAGCTGCCGTTTGAGCACACGATTGGCGAATTGGCAGGACGACGGGGCGCAGCGGCGGCGGTACGCCGGCAACCACTCGTCGAGGACGAAGTCGCGGAACAGGGGAGCGCCGGAACGTTTGCGCGGGGCGTTTCCCACGCTGAGCGCCAGGGCTTCCTTCCGGGCGTCCTCGACGGTCATGAGCGCGG
>LXNI01001332.1_pt1 | contig 22024 bp, 22 predicted proteins | sample 809091 | NCBI WGS metagenome assembly LXNI01 (sample SAMN04870527, study PRJNA318959) | sponge metagenome | biome: 01000161; feature: marine sponge reef; material: water | host: Sarcotragus foetidus | place: Greece: Milos, Mediterranean Sea | collected 2013-05-29 | depth 5-7 m | reverse complement strand
GATTCTGAAAGCCATGAGTGAAAACGGGTCTCCTGCTCCTGTTTTCGAAACAGATGAAGACCGCAGTTACTTTTTGATTCGTTTCCCCGCGCATCCATCCATTCCCGGGAAAACCGGGAAGGCATCCAGAGGGCGCGGGGCCCATGACGGTTCTGGCATAGATCTTAGCGTTACAGAACGCCGAATATTGAGCACCTGCGGGGGAGGCCCGCAAAAGGCGTCCGAGCTTCTTGAGGCTCTCGGCTACAAATCCCGCACCGGAAATTTTAAAAAATCTCTGAGTCGGCTTCTAGATTCGCGCATTCTGGAAAGAACTTTGGGCAGTGCGCCCCAGAGCAGGAATCAGAGATACCGCCTGACGGCTCTCGGCGAAAAGATACTGGCATCGACAGCCGACCCCGAGCGATGATCAGTGGTGCATTTCGGAGTTCAAGCGGTGTTATTATATAACTTTCAAACTTGTATTAAATTCTCGATTTAATGTCGCCAAGACATCTCCAAATACCTCTTTGATGTTCCCGGATTTAAATCGTATTTGTTCTATAGATTCCACATTCGAGAACATCTCAACTCCCTCTTCCACAATGGCAATCGCTTTGTTAAAGCCAAGACGACCTTGAAATAAACCAGCTTCGTGCACAACATTCTGCCTTGTTCTCATTTTCCCGTCGGCAGTTTCGTCTTCTGCAGTCATAACAAGAAGGGCAAATGAACTTTTTTCAAGCATCCCCTGAAGAATGTCTCGAACTGGATGCCCGGCTCGGACACCTACTTCGTATGCCTCTATCTGATAGCCGTGTTTGTCTTGAAGATGATCCTTTAACTCTCGCCATATTTTATTTCGTCCGTGCCCAATAAAAACGGTTGGTTTCTTTGTTTCAACTTTAATTTCCTTAATGACTTTACAGGCATCTCGCTTTGAATCGAAAACCTCAAATATCTTGTGTATGATATCCCGATCCGTTGCACTTACCTGAATTAGAGTATTTAAACCAAAAAATTGGAGCCGAAGTTGAGAACCTTTGTGATCATTTTTAACGAATGTAGCACTATCGGGACGGGAACTACGGTAGTCAGCTATAAATTCCTCGATATTATCATATGCCCACTCCACATCCCCTCGGCTCACAGATAACAACAGCATGCATTCAGCTTGATCCAAATTCGAAAGACGATCAAATAATCTGGACGACTCTTCTATCACTTCCGCCGAAAACAAAACTTGCCTATATGTCTTTGATTTCTCACTCATGTTTCATCTCCAGCAAGTTTTTCTAAACTTTGCTTCAAGCATTCCCGAAGCCACAACTATAATCAATGTATATACCAACAAAGCTACCATCAATACAACCACTGCAAAGAATTGCCCGATTCTACAATCCTGTGCACAAGAAACTTTACTCACACACCTACAGCACGGTCAATTTACAGAACACGTGGCGTTTGCGCTGTAGCGATTTTCGGGGTTGAGGTTTCTGGGACCAAGACGATGCCGGCCCGTATTCCAGCAATCTCAAAGCCATATTACCCGATTCAGGCGGAACGCGCCGACGATTTCCCCCGGAATCGCCAGTCCCGACCAACGGCAAGCGCCATCATCATCACCGCCACCGCCAAACTGTTATCGATTCTGGAGTTGATACGCTCTATGGCGTTTCTGCGCTTGTATACCCGCCGCCACGTCACGCTGCCCCGCGGGGTGGGAGTAAATATACGACGGTCACGCTCAAGAGGCACCCGGACCACCCTGCCGTAACCCTTGGTCACACACCCGGCGTCACCGTGACACTTCTTCCAGCCCTTACAGCGAAGACCGTACACCGCTGCGGGACAGCGGAACTTCAAGGTCTCCGGCCCGATTCAAAACCGCTGAACGCCATCTTGCGCTCCACACCGCTTACAGGACACCGACACCAAACCTCGGCACGCTCCGGTTGCGGTAGGAATGTGAGTTTTCTCACACCCCCCGCACAGATCCGTACGTGCGCGTTAACGCATACGGCTCCTACCTCGGGTGCTTGACGGCAAACCGCTCGTTTGGCCATGGTGCAGTATCTTTGCCCGCTCCCATCTCGCCTCTGTCAGCCTGTTCAGCTTCCCGCCTTGTCCACTCTTTTTTTGGAGCATGTGGAAAAGCGATGATTTCGAGTTGATTTCATTTCAGCGTGCATCACCGTAAAACATAAACACAACCTCTTAAGTTATGCCTGCCGATTCAGACCTCAGGGGGCAGGAAAACTCAGAGGTTCCTTGAACAATAAACAGTGTTTCCTAAGAACCCGAACAAAGAAACATCAACCCTAAATTATCAAGACCCAGGCGAACACTTACAAAAAAGTGAAGGTATATCTCATCAGAGAGGAATGTACAGTTTAAGCGGACCTCTCAAAATATTCAATCGGCATTCTGTTCCATTTGTAAAACGCTCCGATAACGTGACGAAATGCCTCATAGTCAATTTCACCGTCAATACGAAATATCTTGGCTTTGTGATAGCTTTTATTGCAATTCTTGAGATTCTGGCAGCAAATTCGGTCCTCGTAGTCGGATTTGCCGTATATACGCACAGATCCGTCAAGGTGGGTGAAAATCTCTTTTGCCGGATCAAATATAGCGTGAACAAATCTCGTAAATATTCTTTCATCCGCCTGTTCCAAGCTTTCTTCTGCCTTGTGGGGCAACTCCTCCATGCTAAACTGCACCACCGAGTCTTTCTTCAAAGACCAGAGGAACTGAGTGCAGTGTCCGTCCAGAAAAGAATCGTCGGGACCATGCTCCGCCGATTCTTCGCCCTGCAGTTTCCTAACCCACTCTAAACTGAATGGCCTGCCATACCAGTGCGCAAGCTCAGAATGCGGGAAAACATCCGAAACCGGCTGCTTTCTGAAACAGTCGGGCCTTATTTTAAGTTTTATATTTGGATTCTTGATCAGGAAAAGCAAGCTTTCCGAGAGCTCGAGAGTCCCGTTGGAAGCACCCGGCAGCGATCTAGAGATAAAAAAAGCATTCCCCTTGAACTCAAGCCACTGAACAAACGGATAGCCCCTGTCGGGAAGAAATTCTTCTCCGACGCTTAAAAGTCCCCGGTCACGGCCAGTTCTTTCCACTTCATCGGCCAGTTCGGGGAAATTGTCACTGAAACTTTCAATGAACCGGTCAAATTCCAAGAAAGATTCCACATGTTTTTCCTCTATGGATTTTTTAAGAGTTTCAATAATGAACCAAAGTTCCGGCTGACTTGGGAGATGGGTATATTTTTCAATATCAAACCTGTCTCCTGATTTTTTTACTTCATCAACCAGAGAATTTTTCACGTCATCCAGTTCTTCAGGAAGTCTGAACAACCCAAAAAAGGGCTCCATCCCTGTGGCTAAACAGTGGGATGTAATTTTATCAACACTATCAGAGTTCATTTCAGTCTATACGCTTAAAGCCTGATTCTTCATTCTTAAACACGACACAAAAAAATCCAGATGTTCAGACAAGTTCACGCTCACAAGGCATGTTCCGGGCACGCTCAAGTCCGAACAGCATTGATAGTAAATCCACCCCGGAGTGTTTTTGTCAAGCTCCTGAAAGCGCCGACAATTTCTGTTTCTGCCTCACGCGCATAATCTTGCGAGTTGGAGAAACTCTTATTGCCAGAGGGCGGAGAGCGGAACCGCCAGAAGTTCTTCTCCGAAGGAAACTACATTATTTCCTGCGTATAACACAACGCCGCAAATAAAATCACCTTTCGTAATATCCCGAAGCGTTTCCAAGCCCTTGAAGTCGTCTGAATTGACGCGGTCCGATGTTTTAACCTCAATGCCGGCAAGTGAACCGTCCGGACGTTCCAGAATAAAATCCACCTCTTCGCCGCTGTCTGTACGGAAATAGCGCAGTTCAGCGCGGATACCGGAGAAGGATAGCAGCTTGAGGAGTTCGGAGGCCACGAAATTCTCGACAACATGACCGTAGAGTTCAGGCCTGCGTTCGCACATTTCCACCAAATCCCGGTCAAGCAAATGACAAAGCAGAAGAGTATCTACAAGATAGCCCTTCGGAGATTTAACCAGCTGTTTGCCGATGTTGCGGTACCAAGGCGAAATATCATGGGTCAAGAACATCGCCTTGAGAATACCTCGATATTTTTTACTTGTAGCTGGTTTAAGTCTCATGTCTCGGGCGATACTCTCATCATTCATAAGATCACCCGCGCGTGACGCCAGAATTCCAAGCAATCTCGGCAGAAGATCGATTTTTTCGACCTCACCTATCATGCGCGCCTCGCGTTGAAGCATAGTCATCCGGTAACTCTCAAACCATTCACCGCATTCGCGGTGCGGTTTTCCCGATATTTCAGGAAATGTAGCCAACCGAATTACGTCATTCACCGCTGGGCTGTCTTTGATGTCGGCGAAATCAAGCGAAAACAATCTCTCGGGAAAATCACCCTTTCCTTTGAAAATCTCGCAGGCGGCAAATGGATAAAGGGTTTTAACGCTCATGCGCCCGACCAGGGAATCCGAAAGTTCCGGCAAAATCATAATATTTGCCGAACCCGTAAGAAGGAACCTGCCGTTGCTCCGCTTTTTATCCCTGAGGCGAGTTTCATCGACGGCGAGTTTTAGGGCGCGGAACAGACTGGGTACCATCTGAACTTCGTCAATAATCACGGGACTCCTTAGGCTGTTTAAAAAATCTTCTGGAGAAAGCCTGGCAGCAGCCAGTTGCGACTCATCATCAAAAGACCGATATTCAGCTGGATAATCATCGCGGAGCAGCATCCGCGCGAGGGTGCTTTTACCTGACTGGCGCGGTCCGTTAAGAAAAACGACAGGGCTGTTTTTCAGGGAGAACAGAACCTCATCGGACAATCTGCGCATCACGTATTGCATGGTATTTCCTCAAAATATGTAACCAGAAGTCTTACAATCATTCAGGTTACCTGCTCCTATGATATCAGTTTTGCCTTTTTTTTCCCAAGCCATAAGGTAATTTCTTTATCCCCTACAATCAACATGAGGGCTGGCATACAATCCATTCTCATTACTGCGGCCAACCAGTCGATTTGATCCAGATCAACAGAACTTGGACGCGCTACCGCATAAGGTGGGTGAGAATGCCATTCGCCAACATAACGTATCTGCTCCATCGTTCGTTGGCCAACAGTTTCTATAAGTTCCTGAACTCCTTTTTTTCCACGAGTAAAGCTGCTCTTTCGCTCATCGCTGTCGGCAGGTGCAGGTGACGCATCAACCTGAATTCCCAACTATAGGGAGTGAAGTTACATCCAAGGTAAGTTTCATTCCGTATTTCTGTGTTTTTTCGCAGTAAGTCAAGCAGGTTTATCATTATTGTAGTTAACTTATAAACACTTCACCACTTATTTACAGCAACCCACCCAAAACTCAATCCAGCAACACTGCTCTCCAACTTCTCATATATCATCCCTATATCAGATTAACCCACTACAAGTAAACCATTTAACTCACCTTATCCTCCAACCCCAACAAATATTGCTTGACAATGACGAAAGAAAAAGCTTTCTGAAAGGAGATACCCCGCTACGAAAGAAACAAGAAAGAAGCCTGAAAGCAAGACCACGAAGTTCTCATGGGTTACTGACATTCCGCTTAACCAGGGGAATCTGATGGAGATAATGCGGGCGGGCAGATCGAGGTGGCGTATAGAGAACGAGAGGTTTAATACTCTTAAGAATCAGGGGTATCACTTTGAGCACAATTAGGGATCAATTGCTGTTCTCACCCCAGTAACCCTCTCCAAGTTCAAGCGCTCCATCCGCCGCACCAGAGATTTCCCGGGCGATTCTCCTTACACTCTTCAAATGCCTAATCATTAAGCCTCTCTTCAACGTAAAAATGACGCATTGCGACGAAGTTCTCAAGCGGAGCACACCTATTAGCGCAGTGAGCGATTTCTATTTCCCCCGCGATTTTCAAACGTCTTGCAGAAACTGAAACGCCTCGTCTCTGGAAGGAAGCGGCATTGGGTTCCCCTGCCCCAGAGGTGACTTCCTGATGCGACCTGACTGACTGTTGTTCCACCATTGAGTCTATGATACCTATCCACTGCGCACTGAGGAACGTAGGCTGAGAACATCCTTAAGCTTCTCCGCAACGTCACTGCCGAGCAGGTTTAAGAACTCGGGATTTCGGCTTGTCTTTCAATGAGGACCGTCCAGGTTCCAGCACCCCCATTTCGTACAGAAAGCGGGAAGGTTTCTTCTCCCACCCTTGAACCCGGGAAGAGCAGGAAAGGGTGAGCGTCTCCTGAGCGCGCGTGATGGCGACAAAACAGTTTCTGCGCTCTTCCCGCATTTCTCTGCTGTCATCACCCTTTTTGAGCGCCGCCCAGCTCGGGAGCTGATCTTCGACCATGCCAATAAGATAGACGTGATCGAACTCCATGCCTTTTGAGGCGTGAATAGTGAAACAAGGAACGGCATCTTCTGGAGAGGGCGGGGTCTTCGACCGCAGATCCAGTTCCTGAAGCAAAAGGTGAAGAGTGATTTCCCGCTCACCGTACTGGGAAGTAATTTCACCTACAAGACCTCTCCACGCTTCTTTTTCCTCGCTGTACTCATCAAAGACACCGTCGGCGCCAGGCACCGTCTCCTGAAAATCGTCGAACCACGCAAACGCGGCCCTCTCAAAGCTCTGGAAGTCCAAGCGCTCAGACAAACGGGGAAGGGCGGTTTCAAGCAGTTCCCTAGCGCGAGGAGACAGTTCCCCGCGGGCAAGGGCGGCTTGCGCGAAGCTTCGCAGACAGTCGCCGTCTCCCGCGGCGGCATGCGACATGATGTTCCTCACATCCAGATTAATGCCCTCGAGAAGAAAGAAAGCCCTGCACGCAAGGCGCAGGTGCTCGGGACTTGCGCGGGCGTTCGCAAGGCGCAAGATTGAGTGCAGCCACTGAAGAGGCGCGCTTTCGAATTCGTTCTTGCGCATCGCCAGGTAGGCGGAAATTCCTGACTCCCCAAGTGTGTCGACAGTTTGTTCAAGAAGTTTTTTCGTCCGGGCCAGAATAACGCACCTGGCACGCTCGCCTGCAGGACGCCCGCCTATATCCTCGGCGACCCAAGCGGCTTCCTGCTCGAAATTGTTAAACATTTTAATTCGTACGACATTTTCGTCAGAGGGGTTTTTATGTGCGGTCAGCTCTGTTTTTCCTGCAGGGCGACCTGGATTGTGCTTTATCAGGCGATTGGCAAGCTCAACAACCGCCGGGGGACAGCGGTAATTCTCCGGCAGTTGAAGAACACGCATATTAAAATCTTCGCGCAGTTTCCAGAGCCTCTCGGGACTCGCGCCGTTCCACTGGTAGATAATCTGGTCGTCATCCGCGACCACGAAGAGATTCTTAGTGGAAGGGTTCACCAGGTGGCTCAGAATCCTGTACTGCAAAAGGTTCGTATCCTGAAATTCGTCAACGCAGACATACCTGTAGATTCTCTGTATCTGCTTGCGCACTCCCGGCACTTTTTCCAGCAGTCCAAGCGCCTCGGCGATCAGGCCGGGGAAATCAAGGGCGTTTTTCTCGATCATCAGGGTGCGGTAGTTTCCGTATACGGACGCCAAGACCTCTACACCATCGAACGACCCGTTCCGCAGCGCCTCAAGCGCTCCCTCGGTCCCGACATTGTTCTCGATAAGCCGGGAAACGAGCGGCAGCAGTCTCTCACCCGTCATGCCGTGCCCGTCCGCGCCGTTGCGGGCGCGGTCAATCGCTTCATCCAAAAGGGAGCAGCGGTCCGCATCCTGAACAAGAATGGTAAAGTCTGGCTTCAGACCGACGTGATGGCCGTGCTGGCGCAGCAGGTCCGCCGAGAAAGAGTGAAAAGTCGTGAGCAGGGTGCGGTCGCCCGCGTTCGGAACCAAAGAGGCGATCCGCTCGCGCATTTCGGCGGCCGCCTTGTTCGTAAAGGTAAGGCCGAGGATCTTGAAGTGCTTATCTGGAGTCGCTTCAATGATAGACGCTATTCGGTACGTAAGAACCCGCGTCTTTCCGGAACCGGGACCGGCCAGGACAAGAAGAGAGCCTTCCCTCCAGCTGACAGCCTCGCGCTGGTTGTCATTGAGAATGGAGAAGTCTATCATCAGCCGACACTCCTTGCAAGTTTCCGGGCCCGCTCGATCACGTCCGTCAGGAGTTCGGGAACTGCATTCTGTCCGTCGGCAATGATTTTCCGTGCAACAGCGAGCGCATTTTTCGGCTTGGAACCACGTTCCTGTGCTTTCGCGACCTGTTGCCAGTATTCAAGCGTTTCGCTCTCCGCCGTTATATCGTTTTCTTTCTGCTCCGATATCGTCGCTTCATAGATATCGCCAAATCCCTCCATGCACAAAAAGACTTCCATGACCCCGTGATCGAGCTTGCGTATATGATCGGATTCGTTCCTCTTCCCGAGCTGCGACCCAGCCGACGCTTCGTACTTGTCGCCCTCGTCGTCATTGTCCACCAGGGTGAACCACTCTATGCCGAACTGATCCGCAAACCTGATCAGTTTCTCAATGCCGATCTGCGAAAACTCTACAAGCGACACCCCGTCGGCGTACAAGTCATGCCCCATGGCGCGGGCGCATTCCGGCAACAGCGTCGCCTCGGTCTCCCCTTCCACAAGCAACCAGCAGCGGGAGAAAAACAGGCCGCCGCGTGTTGCCCGTACCTTGTAGTCGAGTTTTTCTAAATCCTCAGGTTCAAACACTGTTTCGTCAATTCTATGAACAGAAATTTTTCCGCCACTTCGGCGGAGGCGCCGGATATTTCCGAGCGGAACGCCTGCGAGAAGATCGCCCGAATGCGTGGAAACCAGCTTCTGTCCGGGAACGTCCCGCAGCATCCCGATTACCGCATTGATAGCTGAGGGGTGCAGATGGGCTTCGGGTTCCTCAAGGGCGAGAAGAGGTTCCGAGTGTTCGCCGTAGGCATCTTTGAGCTGGCTGTTTAGGAAGGCGTCAAACAGGCAGATTACGGCAAGACTCTGCGTTCCGCTCCCATGGCGGACGATCGGAATACGGGCGCCGGTTTTGGACGCGAGGTTGATCTGCGTACGCGACAGTATGTCAAACACTTTTGAGGGAACCGCCTCGATTGAAACAGGGTCGGTTTCCCCGAGAGGAAGAAAATCGGCCGTTTTTTTCAGGCGCTCCTTGACGCTGTCAAACGCGGAATGCTTTTCAAGCACCTTCCTGTTAAGCTCAGAGAGAGCCTCCTCAAGCTCGACCTTCTCATCTTCTTCGAAATCCAGCGCGCGGACAAACGGCCCCCAGAACTGGGATCTCGCGCGGAACTCCTGCGCCGCGTCCCGCAGGGACGCCAGATAAAACACGGGGGCAAGCTGCTGGAGCCCTATCAGGTAACGCGGATTCTTGGCCTTGACCAAGGGATTGCCCGACAGGTCAAGGAAATCATGTTCCGTGGCAAAGTCATTGGCGGCGGCGTCAAACGAACTCCTGACCCTCAGTTTCACACTCCGAAGTCCCTGATCGTCAACCTGTTCGGCCTCGGAGAGAATCTGCGATATCGCATCCGGCCACTCGTCTTCCCGTCTTTCCGCGAAGGTGAGCGTGATTTCGATCGGTTCGGCCTTTGACGGTTCGGATGTCGAGTCGGGCAGATGGTAGTCATACTCCTCGAACACCCTTGCCCGCCGCGTAAGCGAGCGGGTAAGGCAGACGCGCAACGCGTCCAGCACCGTCGACTTGCCGGAATTGTTTTCGCCTATGAGCACGCACAGATCATCAAGCGGCAGCGTCAGTTCCTCGATTCCCCTGAAATTCCTGATTTCAAGCTGAGTCAGAAGCATTGTGCTGAGACCTCCGCAGGTTTCTCAGTATCCCTTGGGCGGAACTGTTGACCAGACAGGAATCCGGGAAGATCAAGAACCCCATACCTGATACCCAATTTGTCCTCGCTTACAGTGGCCATAATAAGATTCTCCGTGTCATTATATGATAACTAATCCAGCAAATCTGTGTCAGCAGGATGCCTCTTGATATCAACAACTCAGACTGCCTGTGCCACCGAATTTAAGAAAACTGCGGGAGGATTTCCCCTGAACATGGACAAAGTAAAAAGAACACATTTTCTATTTTACTTGCCAAAGGGAACTTGCCCAAAACATGCTCTGATTACAATATGTGTTCTGACTCTTTTGGGGAGGAGTGTCAGTAACTCTCTATTTCATTTTAATTATTATTCCACACCGACTTGTCTGAGCAACTCTTGAGCGTTTTTCTCAATTTTATTAGCTACATCTTCTGGATGCTCTCCAAAGAATTGTGCGATCAAGGCAATTGTACGACCAACATCGCAGACCTTAACAACCCCCCGGTTTGTGCGCAAAAATGGCGCATCCGTCTCCGTCAATATCTGATCCATAGATGCTAGTTCCAGCATGTTATGACCATTTGATTTCCCTACAAGTGCCTCGTTTATCGAAAAAAAACAGTTCAGTTCGACCGCTTTTTTGATAAGTGATCTTGATGCAGAAAACCAATGTAGAACTACGTAGCAATTGGTGTTTGCTCCAGACTCTTCAATCATGTCGAGAACTTGTTTTCCGCATCGCACACTATGAACACTAATTATCTTCGACCCTTGTTTTCTGCAGGCATTTAGAATGCGGGCAAATATTTCCTTCTGTAGTTTGAACGACGGATAGTGTCGACGGCTAGCGTCTAATCCCACTTCTCCGACGAAGCTGGTTGTTGTGAGCAGGTCTTCGAAAAGCTCGATCTCATGCCCGCGTTTCACAACGAGTTGTGGATGAAGGCCCAATGCCGCATGGACATGATCCGCTTGTTCCGAAAGTTCTTGGTTCTTTTCAAACGCTTTGGGGGTGGTCGTGACCGCAAGCGTGATGCATCCTAGCCGATCGCACCGCTCGAAAGCCGCCCGCATATTTTCATGAAGATCAAGATGACAATGAAAGTCTACGGGACGCGGTTTCATCTGATCAGTGTTCCGATTTGACATCGACAAGAATTGCCGAGACCTCTTCCATGCCTCGGAGATAGACATTTGCGTAGTCTTCAAGACAATCCGCTTTGAGCGGTCCTTGTTTCTTAACGAGCAACCGTGCAAGCCCCGGAGACTTTAGGATCCGATTTGTTGTGAATATGAATGACCTTATGTCTTTGCCCCTAGCGGTTTTGGAATCGAAACTTGCCCCCGAAAGTTCTTCAACGGAATACTCGGTCCGGTCTGGATTTTCCAAACCATAGAGAAGTGCCGCACGGCGGATTAAGCATGGTACGCAGTATCCGCAATGCATAGGGCTTGACCCAGTCCAGCGTACTTTAGCGGGTGACGAACACGACATCGAAAGCGAGGCGAGGTGCTCCAGCAGGTCTTTATCCTCACAGTCTTTAACCATCTGTCCCTTGGTCTTGAATGCGTACGGATTTCGAAACTCGACTCCCAGACCCATAAATGCGGAGAGTTCGGCTATATACTCTATGAAATGCGGATGAGCCGTCCTGGTGCTAAGGGAACCGAGTCGCCATGGGTCCATCGGTACGTTGAGAGCGATCAGCCCGTTTTCTGGGATCAGGACTTCGCTGACATCGGATAAGGCGTTGACAACCATGGTAGCCATGGAATAAAAAAGAAAGCTTCTGGCCCTTTGGGTATTTTCGGAACCCGCCACTGACAAATCCGAGCGTCGAATCCCGATTCTTGTGCGAACCACTCCGAAAGATTCTTCACCAAATTCTTCCTGTAATCTTTGCAGAAGTACTTTCTGGGCAGCGGATGACCCCCCATCCCAATAGTGAGAGACAAGCACCGGTTTTTTACCGTTTTTCAGCAAATCGATCGTTCCTATCAGGCTGTCAAGCCCTCCAGAGAAGAGCGTTACGCAATTGAAATCCGTGAGGTTCAGTCTTCCCGGTGACTTGTTTAGGGTTTCTAGGCCTGACGGGCGGGCGGTGAATTCAAATTCCCAGTGATCTCCGGTCAGGAAACTCAACATCTTTTGCAGAAGAGGCGAGCATTCAGACCATTTTTTGACATCGCTCACCGGCACACTCAGTGTGATTTGACGTGTCCAACTGTCAGAGGACAATCTCCGGCTGGTACTTGTGTCGGCCACGTGTACGGCAAAGGCCAAGATCAACAGATCGATCGCCGTTTCACTCGGATTGAGCCCCAGATGGTTTAATTGCCTGATCACTGTTCCGATCCCAAAACCCAGATCCCGGTAGGGGTCGACAAGATACACATCCCGGATATTTTCTTTTGACTTTAAAGAAGGCGTGTCCCCCTTTTCTCGAAGGTGAAAATTTAATCGTACACTCATCACTCATCCTCCAACGTTGCTTGCAGAATTTCAAGGGTATTTGAAAATATCTCTTTTACTTTATGATCAACTTGTTGTGAAGAGATGGCTTCGCCCAGAGAGAATTCCTGCTGAAAAGCGTCTTGGACAGCCCCAAGCGTGTAATCTTCCAAAGTGCTTTCGGCCTGCTGGAAATCTGCATCCGAAGCCGAGCCGTGAAGGCTATTGGTACCAATCTCATTAATGACTTTTGTCGTGATCGATCTGGCAATCACTTGGACGATAAGCTCGCCGAGTTGCTCTTGAGTGAGTTGATTGAAGTCATCTAAATCCTCAGAAACGAAATCCGCGATCGTCTCGATCATGGCGTCACGTGCTACCGCTTCATCAATTGTTCCTCCTTCGGGTCCTATCTTATCGACTAAAGCTTCAAGGATTTCCGCGACGGGTCTATCTGCAAGTGATTGAAGATCGAATTCTCCCAGTGCCTGTTCAACGCCTTCGGTGACAACGCGGTTGGCGAAGCGTGCGAGATTCGATACTAGCGTCGTGGAGCTTGGCATCCGCCTAACCGCGCCCCCGCTTCCGCCACTTGAAGCTACGTATCCTCTAACAGCTTTTCCGAGATGGTGTATTCCGCCGCTGTTCGTGTAGCGAGTGAAGCTTGATCTGATACTAGGAAGACTAGGCTTAAGCAGGTCTTGGGCATCTTTCGAGGGTGGTGTTTCAGGGCCTTGATTTTCACCCGATTTTGGGTCAGCGGATTCTTCATCTGTGGATGGGTTTTCATCACTTCCCGGATCTTCACTTTGGGAACCGTCATCAGCTTCATTTCCACCGCCAAGATGAGAGGGTTCTAACGATGATGGTCCGCCATACGTTCCAGAAGTTCCCATGTTTTCAGTTCTCCTTTGATTTTAAGGCTAAGTTTGCAGCGCGCTTAAGCCCATTGTTCTCTTCCTGAGCCGCCCACTTCCTAACCAAGTCATCATATCGGTCTTTGGCGGCTTTCTCGGTGAAAACTTCTTTCCAGCCAGCAACTATCCATGCCCCTAGTTTCTTGATGGGCAGGTCCTCTAAAAGTGCGACTGTCGGTATTTGCAGGTTCTTGTGTACCTTACATAATTCGGCAATACCATAAAAACCTCCGGGTTTGGATTTGTAGTTTTTCTCCGCACGGATCCGGGTAACAACTGCATTAAAAACTCGTTCGGCTTCACCGGGTTGTATTGAAGCAATCTCGGAAGCTGCCGCTTGAGCTCCGAGTCTTGAACCATATAGCTTATCGACCCATTCTTCCATCAGTCCTAGAGATGATGATGCACTGAAAACCGCCCTCTGGTCCCGGGAGATGAACAAATACGGGCGCAGGTCATGTTCCGCGAGCTTGGGTTTTAATTTTGCCCATCGACGTCCCCACTCGTTGTTTCTAATATCCTCCTCAAGGGAATCCAGGTCCGTTTTTTCGGAGTTGAGCTTCTCTGCTCTCCTCTGCGAAACTTCAGATTCCGCCCGGACGAAGTCTTCCAAGTCTTTTACCAGTGAAGATTCTCCACTTTCTGTAGCTTCCCTCTCGATGCGGGAAAATAGACTGGTTTCAAATCTTTCCGCCAACATCAGTTTGGCGAGGACTGGCATCTTGATATCGTCTTGAATGCCTCTTTGTTCAGCGATTGCGAGTCGCAAGCTCATTGTATTTAGGAAACGTTTGATCTGTCTCGGATTTCCCCGCGACCCGTCTGTCAGAAGAGGAGCGATCTGGTCGGCGATTTGTAGAGCACCCTCAATCTCGTCGGGAACCTCATCCAAGATTTCGTTTATCTTCTCGCGGGTGAAGTCGTCTCCACCCCAGGGACGACGCAGACCTTCACGGGCGAGTTCAACAAGCTTTATGAAATTCGGATCGTCTTTTGGAAGATTCATTTCGGCAATCAACAGAGTGATAAAAGTACGCGTCTCGACATATCCGAGCGGAGGCAGACGAAATGGGACTTGGATAAGTTTCTCGAGGTAGTTTCGTGCGTATGAAGATAGGCCCTTGGAAGGTGGTAGATCGGGGAAATGTTTGTTAACCGCATATTCGATCATCGCCTCATCAGCAGCGACCACGAAGGTTACACCGGGTACAAAAAGGAAAAGGCGGATCGCTTCAAGTGTCTCGATAGCCGTTTCCGGAAGGCATCGATCTAGGTCGTCAACGACCACGACTAGACGTTCTACATCTGCTTCCTTGAGAAGGTCAGTAAATTCTCTTCTGAATGCGTGGATATGTGAAGTAATGGAATCAGGTTCTGCATCCTTAAAATAGCTTTCCGCTTCCGCTGCAAATCCATCAATGTTAGCTCCATCGATTTTTGTTCCTTCAGCAACCCGGTTTTTAACGAATTGAATCACGTCATTGACTTGATCAGGACTTGGAAGACCCGTTGCCACATTGAAAGCTAACCCTCCCGTCCTGCGTGCGACTTTCATCCAGTTTACGCGTTTCAGCAATTGCTTTGCCTTTTCTAATGTCCCCTCCGAAACATTTCTGGCTTTTAAATCTTCCAGTATAGTTTCAAGAAGTACCGATTTCGTATCCTCAAATCCTTGGAAGAGCCAACCATTGAACCTAATACACAGGGTTTGATCATCCGAGGAGAAGGCTTTTTCCAGCATAGCCAGAATGCTGGATTTCCCCGCTCCCCAATCTCCGTGGATTCCGATGGTCAGCGGTTCATCGCTAGTGCTATTGATCAGGTTCCGGACTGTTCCGACAACGGCTTCGTAGTAGAGCAGGTCAACAGCTGTCTCGTTATCAGGAATGACCGTAAGATTTTCCTGATTGTGCGGTTTCTGATGTGGATTTTTAGTTTTGGCCATCTTGGCATTTCACCTTGCCTTGAGTAATTCGAAAACTATGTAAACGACACATCCTAAAGCAATAAACAAAAGAAAAAACATCTCCAAGTGAGTCAAATCGATCGAGTTTTTCTTTTCTTCACTCAACATCTTCCATTCCATTTCAAAAGCAGCAACGGGAAGGTCTTTTTCTATCTCAGAGACCACAGCGAATTTCGCCTTCGCCTGCCTGCGAAAATATCTGATAGTCAAAAACCAGACCGTCGATATCAAGAAAATCAGCGAGGCCGGGTAAATCAGCTGCATGTTATAACGAACGACGCCGACTGCGGTAACAATTGCCGCAATCATACCAAAGATATACCACCGATGCCTGCTGTCGGCGGTTCTCGTTGGCCGTAATAGTAGAAACTAAAACCTTGTAGATCTCAAGTTTGCGATCAAGGTCGGCCATCGCGATACAACTCCCATATCCCACGGATGATGCTTCTTTTGTTCCAACCGACCGTATTTTGAGCAACATCCCCTACAGCTGACGGTCTTCGCTGTTGGCCCCATGGATTGACGCCCAGAATTGGTTTCGACTTTAGCTTTGCACCCTGAATCTCCTTTTTGATCCAATTGCTGTAGTTCGCATACATGCCCAACGGAATAACTATAACGTGACTCCTTTCAATCTTTCTGTAAATGGCTTCCCTCAAAGCCTTGGCGTTGGCCGGTTTGTGAATGGGGTTATCCTTCGGCACGGAGAAATCGCGAAATTTCAGCGAAGCTTGTCCAAGACGGTTTTTTTCTTCGAATATCCAACTACGCAGGGTGCCGTAGTGATGAGAATAGGACCAGGAGTGGCTTATAAAAACATGTATCCGATGTTCGCTCATTATTATCTTTAAGTTCGAAAACAACTAACGCAAGCAGTACAACAGCAGATAAAATCGAGCTTGAACTGACAGACTAATCTCCTCCAATCTAGACTCCTTTTGCTGAAATATACCGGAGAAAAAATTTAGTCACCTGTTCAGCTCCTCTATTGTAAAAACCGCTTTTTCAGCATAACCATGATTAGGGAAAAGACCCCAGAAATCAAGATAAAACGAAGCAACGCATTCTGGAATTTCTTCAGAATCACCTAGTGAACACCTGAGAGACTCTTTTGTTCCCGGTGGAAATATCGTTCCATTTCTTATTGCAAAAATTGCATTCGCATAGTCATGCGCTAGGATTACGCGTTTTCCGGGTCTGTTAGGTATCGAAACTCCTCTTGGAAACGTTCGGAGCGCACTGAGAACTTCTTGTCAAGGTCATTGATTTTTTGAGTCGTGTTCTGCTTCATATATTGAATCTCTCGTATGACTTAATTCTTTTTTTCTTTTATACGATTATATTGTTTTATTGCCCACGAGTTGTTCTCCTTTCTGAGTGCTAGGAGCGTATCCCAAAACATGATTACAATTTATCTTTGCTTACAAGCGTAAAAATCTGCAATGCCTTATCTCTCAAATAAAAGTAGAATCTTTTTGACCTTCTTCGCATTAACCAAGTCAGAATTATTGAAATTCCAAGAACTAAGATGTCTTGTGGTGAAAAGCAGTTGTGGATAACCGTATACAGCATGAAAAACGAGTTTATCCCGAAAACCACTGCCCACCCCCTGTACAGGCCGTAATAGGCATTGAAGGCTTGAATCTGTCCAGTTTTATCCTTGGCGGATGAAGTCATGTAGCACAGCAACCAAATTTCGTTCAGCGATTGGTTTTCCACCTCGAAATATTTTTCCGCTTGTCCAAGTATTTCCTTCTGGGAATCGGAGAAGTCGGTTTTGTCTTCACAGATAAAGACGTTTGCCAATGCCTGCACTACATGGCCCGTAAAATACGCAAGAGGTAACAGGACCAAGAATTTCTGATGGGAGAAAACAGAGGTGGCGAGCGCGGAATCAAGTTTCTTCAGTAAAAACAGGTCAAAGGCTATGCACAGTAACGCAACACCGCCGACAAACAAATAGCCGAACTGGTCATAAATGTTGAATCTTGAGAAAACTCTATTTTCCATCGTCGCTACCCCTGCGCCATGGCGGTTGTTTTAAAATTATTCATGTTTCTTCGCGTAAGAAGGGATTGCCCGCCGTCTGAATTAGTAGAGAAAACATGTTTAGCCACTCGCCGGTAGACGGTTACGGCTTTTGGGTCAGGGTGGCCATATTGATTATCTACTCCCGCACTTATCAACACTGTATTAGGCGAGACCAAGGTAACGGTTTTCGGGTTGCACCCACTTTTGGATCCATGGTGAGGTGCGGCCATAACATCGGATTTCAAGGCCTCTCCGAACAATCTGTTTATTGTATCCCAGCGTTCCGTTTCTGTATCTCCTGTTACCAAGTACGAAAAACCTCTCGTCCCCAACCCTGTCAGCTTTAATACCAAGCTGCAGTTGTTGGAACTATCCATATCTTCGATGTGTGGTGAAAACAACTCGAATTCAAAACATGTTGCCAGACCGCGAAAGAACCGCTGGTCCAGTTTATCAAGACGCACGGAGAGTTTTTTCAGGGGATGGTTTGTATTTTTACGGCGACGCTCATGTTTTCTGATCACATCAAAGACTGAAGCCGCGTTGTCCGTATCATGGTAGTATCTTGGATACATAATCCAGTCAGGCTGATACGATGACAGTATGAAGTCGACTCCATCCGGACAAGCGTGGTCATCATCAAATCCCGTTAGCATGAGGCCAACAACCTTTTTTCCTTTCGTAAAAGTATTGAGTTGAGATTTGATCCTGGATGTAAGCTCTTTGTCTGAAACTGGCATGAAGGAATCAATTACTACGGCTTCATTCAAATTTCGCACCGCCGCGAGAGCTCCCTGCCCCACGTATATGGTAAGTAGATTCATTTTACTTTTCGCCTTTCCTCTCATTCAAAATGCGGTCGCTTCTTTTGTCCGTTACAAGTGCTGTTTCATACAGCCGTTTATCTAAAATGCTTTGAATGGAGAAGGCCGCCTCCCGGGCGGAGTTAAATTGCAGTTTTTTTATTTCTTCAATTGGTTCAGCTAATTCTTTGCGGCCGTCTTTAAGACGCGCGACGTAGCTTGTATTACTGCCGTCATTTATTTCGGCTATCGCGGCGGCTATGCCGATACCGTCAATCAATTCGACCGATCCCTTCCAGTAAACGGTTCCGATCTCGCTGGAGAAAAATGGTTGCAGTTCCGGAAAAAACTCTTTTAGGAATTGTTGATCAATACCGCGGTCAGTGACTTTAACGGCAGGTTCGTCAATGCTGGTTTCAATTCTCTCTTTTTTCTGTTCTGAGACAGTGGTTTCCGGCCACCAAAGTGGCTCGTCTGTGATCTTGACGGCTTCTTGCGGAATCTCGTAAATAGCCGGGTCGTCCCTGAACAGTATAAAGTGCCTGATGTTATACCGGTTAAGCGGACTGGTTGCATCGCCCCGGTTCACAACCAGTAAAGCATAAAAAAACTGCGTGTTATGCTTTTTATGATTGACTGTGCGTCTGTAAGTTGTTCTGTCTCCCCCGCTTAATGTCGGATAGCCGTTAACATGGTGCGTGTGCCAGCTGCCCAGATGCTCAACCTCGGGATGCTCGCCTTCAACTTTGCGAAATATGCTTTCCTGAAATTCTCCATCCTGAAAAAGACTGGTTGCCGTGCGGCGAGTCCTCGGGCCTGGTTCAATAACCCCTGTAACGTGAATTACAAGGCGCTCGTCGGAATCAGTCGCGTAAGTGCCGATGAGACGACCTCCGGTTTCGTCCACATTGTGTTGGTCGCACTCGTCGAACACCTTGACGAGAGCTTCCTCGGGGAAGTGGACTTCAACGCTGTCAATAGGAGTGTCCGTTTTCATTTACCCCTCCTCCCCGCAGACCTTGCAAGCATCCTGAGGAGGCAGGGTAATGCGCTGGAGTTGGAAGTGCTTTTTGAAAGGGTGCTCGGGCCTGTTCCCCCAGACCAGATAGTTCTCCCCAATAGGCGATAAATACTTGGGCCGTGCGTTTAAAGCAGTGGCAATGCTGTCCAGAGCGAAGCGGGCATGGAAAGCGGTGATAAAAGAAATATCAACGATTAGTCCTGGAGAATCCTTGATCTCCGTAATATTCATACCGTACATTTTCTCGCGCTCTTCTTCGGACATAAGATCTATTTCCCTGACTCCATCTCTGTACTCCGTACGTTCCAGAAAACCCTCTAAACAGGCAAGGCAGCCCCCCTCTCCAGGTCGGTAAGCAAATACTTCCCCGCCGGTGCCTCTGGTGAAAACCCTGCCTACGACAAAAGGAGTCTCAGTTCTCACGCACACGTCGTTAACCCTGTACCTCGAACTTTCATTATCAGTGGCCAGTACTACGACAGTGCTTGCGTCAACCAAGGCGTCGAAATCAGTTAATTCAAATATGTTTTTATCGTGTTTTTCGATTTTCAGATCCGGGTTTCGGTCCAAGAGAACATCGCTTAGGGCATCTACTTTTTTTTGCCCAAGGTAGCGAAGACCGCACACGTGCCGAATTACATTCTCCGGCTCAAGCACATCGTCATCAACAAGCATAAATTCAGTGATGCCCGACATCGCCAGTTGCAGTGCCACTATCCCGCCGCCGGACCCGCACCCGGCAACAAGCACCTTGGCTTCTGCGAGCATGCCGACATCAAACAGCTTTTCAATACGCGCGAACAATCTGCTTTTCATGGTCGTTCATCTCCATTGCCGTTTGATGGCCACCTGCCGGAGTTCTTCCATTCTCTATAGGAATCAAGCCATTTCCCGGTGAGTTCCAGTACGTGAAGCAAGCTCTTTTTTCCAGGATTCCAAGCTGTCATGACACCGAAAATACATAGGGAACCGTCTTTCCAGCGATGAGGGCAGTCGTCCTCAATACCGTCAACATATACCCTTGGACTGTTGCTGGGATAGCCATTCGGGAGCACTATTTCTATTGAAAATTCCTCTTGGGTTAGCTTGAAGTAGAGTTCTTTATCCCGGTTAACCCCGTTTATGTAGTTCGGGTGGAAAACATCAAGTTCGTTGCGGTCTTTTTCTATTCTTTTCTGGTCAATGTCCGGTAAAAATACCGAGACCGGGAGCAGGCAGGCTAACTGCCGTCCGTTGCGTTCAATGAGATAGGCCTTCCCATCTCTTGCGACACTGTCGATTATCTCTCCCGGAGAGCTGCGAAGAGTCATCATGGACAGCGGTTTGAATTCAACTGGTCTATCGGAACTCAATGCCTGACCTCCTTGCCCGGCCATCTGCCGGTTCTCAGCCATACTTCATACTTATTCAGCCACTTCGCTGTACGGGCTACTACGTGTGATAAGTCGTGCTTTCCTGGATTCCACGTAGAAGGGTGCTGATAGCAGATATTTCCGTCCAGAAACATGTGGCAAGTCTTACTGCTTAATGCCGGTTTCTTGACATAGACTTTTGGCATGTTGTAGGGATAGGTGCTCGGGAAAAGGATTTCCAGAATATAGATACGTTTTATTGTCTGGAGCGCTACGCGCACATAGGGATTCCCTTGGGAATTATAATAAGCTTCTAAGTATTCAAATTTCCGTCCTGCGTCGGCAACTTCCTGCCTTATTCGATGTAAATCCATTTATCAAGCTCCTTTATTGATAGCGTATTCACCACCTAAGTCCTCCCGCATGGTGATAGGCTTTTTGCCTTGCAGTTCGGCAGCCCCTTCGTCCTGTGCTCTGATCTCTCCGTTTGGGAGGATTTCAATGGGGACATCTTCTTCCTCTTCCAGCAGTTTTTCCAATTCGTCGATAGTGGGTTTTTTTTTCATTGACTGTCCTCCTTATAGACTATATAGTTATACAGTCATATGAATACCCTTTTATGCAGAGGGTGTCAAATTTTTCTCAGAAACATGGAAAAAGAAAAGGTTGGAATTTCCTAACCCATTAATACAACAAGAAATAATGGCGGTGCAGTTTACATTGATTACAAACAAGCAAGTATGACTTCGAGATAACAACACAAAGAGGGGAAACACTATGATAAAATTCTTTGAAATAGACTTCCTGGAAGCTGGCGACAAAAGCAGCGGTGACGCGATTACGCTCCGCTATCGTGACGACAGAGACACTGATTATATCCATGTTGTGGACGGTGGATACACGGACGACGGAGACAAAATCGTTGAACACATTGGCAATTACTACGGTAACGCCACTTTCATCGACCATGTTGTTCTGACGCATCCAGATGGTGATCACGCGGCGGGGCTGAAGAAGATTCTAGAGGAACTTGGAATTGGCATTCTCTGGATGAACAGGCCGTGGGAACATATTGAAGAACTGCTGCCGCGTTTTAACTATGATTACACGGAAGAAGGTCTCGTTCGCCGATTGAAAAAAGACTTTCCGCACACGGCTGAACTGGAAGAAATAGCCAAAAACAAAGATATCGAAATCAGACAGGTATTCCAAGGCGATCAGATTGGTGCATTCACTGTTCTGGCACCAAGCTTCAATAGGTACATCGACCTTGTTGTTGAGTCGGACAAGACACCGGAACCGGCGCGCGCGGCGGCGAGAGAAGGCAGGTTTTTTGAGCGAATCGCAACTTTTATGAAAAATGTCGCAGCGAACTGGGGCGAGGAAAACCTGAAAGGGGATTCGGAAGGAACAAGCCCCGAGAATGAATCAAGTATCGTTCAATTTGCGGAACTATGCGGCAAAAAGATATTGCTAACAGGAGATGCTGGAGTCAAAGCACTAGATGAAGCTTACTACTATGCGCTCAGCAATTCCCACTATCGCCTAAAATCCCTTAGAATAAAGGGGTTGAGAATTTTGTTTTCGTAAACTTTTGCCCTGTTTTCAGGCAAAGATTCCCCGAATCTCCTACACTTTCCCCATAAAT
>LXNI01001331.1_pt1 | contig 22025 bp, 16 predicted proteins | sample 809091 | NCBI WGS metagenome assembly LXNI01 (sample SAMN04870527, study PRJNA318959) | sponge metagenome | biome: 01000161; feature: marine sponge reef; material: water | host: Sarcotragus foetidus | place: Greece: Milos, Mediterranean Sea | collected 2013-05-29 | depth 5-7 m | reverse complement strand
GGACCGTCCGGACGGCAAACTCATCCTCGTGACCGGGATCACCCCGACCCCGGCCGGAGAGGGCAAGACCACGACTGCGGTGGGGCTTGGCGACGGCCTGAACCGCATCGGCAAGCGAACCGCCATTTGCCTGAGGGAGCCGAGCCTTGGCCCATGCTTCGGGATGAAGGGCGGCGCGGCGGGGGGCGGCTACGCCCAGGTCGTGCCCATGGAAAGCATCAACCTTCATTTCACCGGCGACTTTCATGCCATCGGCGCCGCCCACAACCTGCTTTCGGCGCTGGTGGACAACCACATCCACTGGGGGAATGCGCTAGGGATCGACACGCGGCGCGCCACCTGGGGGCGAGTGGTGGACATGAACGACCGTGCGCTCCGGAATGTATCGATCGCGCTCGGCGGGGTCGGCAACGGCTTTCCGCGCGAGTCCGGTTTTGACATCACGGTCGCCTCCGAGGTCATGGCGATCTTCTGTCTGGCGGAAGGGCTGGCGGACCTGGAGCGCAGGCTCGGCAACATCGTGGTCGGGGAAACCCGTGAGCGTGAGCCACGCTATGCGCGCGAGCTGGAGGCGGATGGCGCGATGACCGTGCTGCTGAAGGACGCGCTCATGCCGAATCTCGTCCAGACGATCGAGAACAACCCCGCCTTCATCCACGGCGGGCCGTTCGCGAACATCGCCCACGGCTGCAACTCGGTAATGGCGACCCGGTTGGGACTCAAGCTCGCCGACTACACGGTGACCGAGGCCGGGTTCGGGGCGGATCTCGGGGCGGAGAAGTTCTTCGACATCAAGTGCCGGAAGGCGGGCCTCAAGCCGGACGCTGCGGTGGTGGTCGCGACCATCCGCGCGCTCAAGATGCACGGCGGGGTCGCGATCGGCGATCTGGGTTCCGGGAACGTCGACGCGGTCCGCGCCGGTCTCGCCAACCTTGGCCGGCATCTCGACAACATCGCCCGCTTCGGCGTGCCCGCAGTGGTCGGCATCAACCGCTTCACCGCGGATACCGACGCCGAACTTGAGGCGGTTCGCGAGTACTGCGAGATGCGGGGCGCGGTGGCCGTCGAGTGCACCCACTGGGCAAATGGAGGCGCCGGCGCCGAGGAGCTGGCGCGAAAGGTAGTGGAAGTGGCGGACAGCGCCGCCGCCGACTTTCGGCCCCTCTATCCGGATGACATGGGGCTGTGGGAGAAGATCGGGACCATTGCCCGGAATATCTACGGCGCGGCGGAAGTGACCGCGCCCCCCAACGTACGAACCCAGATTGACAAATTCGAGGCGGACGGCTTCGGCCACTACCCGGTCTGCATGGCGAAAACCCAGTACAGTTTCTCGACCGACCCCGCCGAGAAGGGCGCCCCCTCCGGCCACTCGATCCACGTCCGCGAGGTGCGCCTTTCCTGCGGCGCCGAGTTCCTCGTAGCCATCTGCGGCAACATGATGACGATGCCCGGCCTCCCCCGGGCGCCCGCCGCCAACAGCATCCGCCTCAATCAGGAGGGCCAAATCGAGGGCCTCTTCTGACGGCGGGTGTGTTAGCGTCGGCAGGATGATCCACCAGGTATTACGTCGGGGCCGTTCTTGAGCACGAAGAGCGCAGGTAGCGGCACAGGTGTGCGTGAAGCGCTGGTCTCCAGGATCGCGGGGCGCCATGTTGCCCGTCCGGGAGGATTGCTGCCGGCCCTGCATGCCATTCAGGACGAACTCGGCCATATACCTCCGGAGGCCGTGCCGACCGTGGCCGGGGTGTTCAACATCTCCCGCGCCGAAGTGCATGGCGTCATCAGCTTCTATCACCTGTTCAGGACCACCCCGCCGGGCCGCAGGACGCTGTACCTGTGCCGGGCCGAGGCCTGTCAGGCCATGGGCGCCCGGGCTCTGGAAGAGCACACGAAGGATAGGCTCGGCATCGGCTTCCACGAAACCACCGCCGATCGGCGGATCAGCCTGGAGCCGATTTATTGCCTCGGCAACTGCGCCTGTTCGCCGGCGGTGATGATCGATGATTTCGTCTACGGACGGGTGACGCCGGAACGCCTCGACGCGTTGCTGGAAGAGGGCTGAGGGATGGCGGTGGAGGCACACAGGGTCTTCGTTCCCCGTGATACAACGGCGCGTTCCATGGGCGCCGACGGCGTGGCGGCCGCGATTGCCGCGGAGGCCGCCAGGCGCGGCGAATCCGTCACCGTGGTGCGCAACGGTTCCCGCGGCCTGTACTGGCTGGAACCCATGATCGAGGTCGGGTGCGACGGCGTCCGCCACGCATACGGGCCGGTGCAGTCCACCGACGTTTCGGCACTGTTCGACGCGGGCTTCCTCGCCGCGGGCGAGCATGCTCTCGGGCTGGGGCCTACCGAGGAAATTCCTTATCTGGCCCGGCAGTCGCGCCTTACTTTCGCCCGGGTCGGCATCACCGACCCGCTGTCGCTGGACGACTACCGCGCTCATGGCGGCTACGAAGGGCTTGCCAGGGCCGTGGAGCTGTCGCGGGATGAGATCATCGGGATCGTTACGGAATCGGGCCTGAGGGGCCGCGGCGGCGCCGCGTTTCCCACCGGCATCAAGTGGCGCACGGTGCTGAACGCCGAGGGGGCGCAGAAGTATGTCACCTGCAATGCCGACGAGGGCGATTCCGGCACCTACGCCGACCGGATGATCATGGAAAGCGATCCTTTTGTGGTGATCGAGGGGATGACCATTGCCGGTCTGGCGGTGGGCGCGACCATGGGCTACATCTACCTGCGCGCCGAGTATCCGCTGGCGATCCGCGTGATGAACGACGCCATTCGGACCGCCGAAGCGGTCGGGCTGCTGGGGGACGACGTCATGGACAGCGGCCGAGCCTTCCATCTGGAAGTCCGCGAAGCCGCCGGCGCCTATATCTGCGGCGAGGAAACCTCCATGCTGGAGAGTCTGGAAGGCAAGCGCGGCGTGATCCGCTACCGCCCCCCGCTGCCGGCAATCAAGGGCCTGTTCGGCGCGCCCACCATCGTCAACAACGTCATCACCCTGGCGTCTGTGCCGATCATCCTGGCCGAGGGCGCGGAGCACTACCGGGACTACGGAACGGGCCGTTCCAGGGGGACACTGACCGTGCAACTGGCCGGCAACATCAAACGGGGCGGGCTGGTGGAGATCGGTTTCGGCCGCCCGCTGCGTGAATTGCTGGAGGACTTCGGCGGCGGTACGGCTACCGGCCGGCCGATCCGGGCCGTGCAGGCGGGCGGTCCGCTGGGCGCCTACGTTCATCCCTCACAGTTCGATGCTCCGCTTGACTACGAAGCGTTCGCGGAGTTCGGCGGGATGATCGGCCACGGCGGACTGGTGGTTTTCGACGACACCGTGGACATGGGCGAGCAGGCCCGTTTCGCCATGGAGTTCTGCGCCATCGAGTCGTGCGGCAAATGCACGCCCTGCCGGATCGGCGCGGTGCGGGGCGTGGAAGTCATCGACCGGATCCTGAGCGGTGACGATGAGTCCGGCAACCTGCTATTGTTAAGGGACCTCTGCGATACGATGGTTGCAGGTTCGCTGTGCGCGCTGGGCGGGATGGCCCCCTTCCCCGTAATCAGCGTTCTGGATCACTTTCCCGAGGATCTGCGGGCGCGGTGATCGCCGGCGGAATGGATGGAGATGAGTCATGAGTCAAGCGCCGTCTGATACTGCACTGGCCTACGAGGCCTACCGACGCCCTGAAGACCTGGGTGCGCCGCCCAGCGAGTCCACGGCGATGGTTCAACTCACCATCGATGGAAAGGCGGTAACGGTTCCCGAGGGCACCAAGGTGATCCGCGCGGCCGCGCTGGCGGGCATCAATATTCCCAAACTGTGCGCCAGCGACATGCTGGAGGCATTCGGCTCATGCCGGCTGTGCCTTGTGGAAATCGAAGGCGCCAAGGGTCTGCCTGCGTCGTGTACCACCGAAGTGGCCGAGGGCATGGAGGTGACCACGCAGAACCCGCGGCTGGCGGACGTGCGCCGCAACGTCATGGAGCTGTATATTTCCGATCATCCGCTGGATTGTCTGACCTGCCCCACCAACGGCGACTGCGAACTGCAGGACATGGCCGGCGCCGTGGGTCTGCGGGACGTGCGCTACGGCTACGCGGGCGAGAACCACCTGGATGCCGAGAAAGACGAGAGCAATCCCTACTTCACCTTCGATCCCAGCAAGTGCATCGTCTGCTCGCGTTGCGTGCGCGCCTGCGAGGAGGTCCAGGGCACGTACGCGCTCACCATTGACGGCCGGGGTTTCGAGTCCAAGGTGGCGGCGAGCCAGGACCAGCCGTTTCTCGATTCGGAATGCGTTTCCTGCGGCGCCTGCGTGCAGGCCTGCCCCACCGCCACACTGACGGAGACCTCGCTGATCGAAATGGGCCAGCCGGAGCATTCCGTGGTCACGACCTGCGCCTACTGCGGCGTCGGCTGTTCGTTCCGCGCGGAGATGAAGGGCGAAGAAGTGGTCAAGATGATCCCCAACAAGGACGGCCACGCCAATCACGGGCACTCCTGCGTCAAGGGGCGCTTCGCCTTCGGCTATGCCACCCACAAGGACCGCATCACCGCGCCGCTGATTCGCGAAGCGATCGACGACCCGTGGCGGGAAGTGTCCTGGGAGGAAGCCATTGGCTTCGCGGCCGACAAGCTCAGCAAGATTCGGGAGAAATACGGCCCCAATTCCATCGGCGGCATCACCTCGTCCCGCTGCACCAACGAGGAGACCTACCTGGTGCAGAAGATGGTCCGCTCCGCATTCGGCAACAACAACGTGGATACCTGCGCCCGGGTTTGCCACTCGCCGACCGGATACGGCCTGAAATCCACGCTGGGCGAATCGGCGGGGACCCAGGCATTCGACTCGGTCCTGAAGGCCGACGTAATCATGATCATCGGCGCCAACCCGACCGTGGCACACCCTGTGTTCGCTTCGCAGATGAAGCGCCGGTTGCGGGAAGGAGCCAGGCTGATTGTCGTCGATCCCCTGCAGATCGACCTGGTGCGCTCCGCCCATGTTCAGGCGGACTGCCACCTGCAACTTCGCCCGGGCACGAACGTGGCAATCATCAATGCGCTGGCGCATGCCGTGCTCTCCGAGGGGCTGGAGGACAGGCCGTATATCGAGGACCGCTGCGAACCGGACGCCTTCGAGGACTGGCGCCGGTTCATCCTCGAAGAGCGCAACTCCCCGGAGGCCCTGGCCGAGGTTACCGGGGCGCCGGCGGAAGATGTCCGGGCCGCGGCGCGGCTCTACGCCGCCGGCCCAAACAGCGCCATCTACTACGGGCTGGGTGTTTCCGAGCATGCCCAGGGTTCCACCATGGTCATGGGCATTGCCAACCTTGCCATGGCGACCGGCAACCTGGGCCGAGAGGGGGTTGGCGTCAGCCCCCTGCGGGGCCAGAACAACGTGCAGGGCGCCTGCGACATGGGTTCCTTTCCCCACGAACTGCCGGGCTACCGGCATATTTCCGACGCCGAAACCCGCGCGCTGTTCGAGCGGGAATGGGGAGTGGAACTGTTGCCGACGCCGGGTTTCCGGATTCCGAACATGTTCGATGCGGCGATAGCGGGGCATTTCAAGGGCCTCTACGTGCAGGGCGAGGACATGGCTCAGTCCGATCCCGATATCACGCATGTATCCGACGCGCTGTCGTCGCTGGAGTGCCTGATCGTGCAGGACCTGTTTCTGACCGAGACCGCGAAATTCGCCCACGTGTTTCTGCCCGGCTCATCGTTCCTGGAGAAGAACGGCACCTTTACCAATGCGGAACGGCGGATATCGCCGGTGCGCAAGGTGATGAAGCCGCTGGCCGGCTACGAGGACTGGGAAGTGACCCAGTTGCTGGCCAACGCCATGGGTTACCCGATGAGCTACGGCCATCCCAGCGAGATCATGGACGAAGTCGCGCGGCTCACACCCACCTTTCACGGCGTGAGCTATGAGAAGCTCGACCGCCTGGGTTCCATTCAGTGGCCGTGCAACGAGAAGGCCGAGCAAGGCACGCCGACCATGCATGTGGACACCTTCACGCGCGGCAGGGGCCTGTTCCGGCTGACGCCCTATGTGGCGACGCAGGAGCGCTCGACCGCCAGGTACCCGCTGTTGCTCACCACGGGACGCGTTCTCAGCCAGTACAATGTGGGCGCGCAGACGCGGCGCACCAGGAACGATCAGTGGCACGGGGAAGACATCCTTGAGATTCACCCCCACGATGCCGAGCAGCGCGGTATCGAGCAGGACGACTGGGTGGGCCTGAAGAGCCGGGCCGGCGATACCGTATTGCGCGCGGACATCACCGAGCGGGTCCAACCCGGAGTGGTTTATACGACCTTCCATCACCCGGAATCCGGCGCCAACGTCGTGACCACGGACAATTCCGACTGGGCGACCAACTGTCCGGAGTACAAGGTCACGGCCGTGCAGGCGTACAAGGTGACCCGGCTTTCGGACTGGCAGCTTGAGTTCGGGGAATTCACCGAAACGCAGCTGGAGCTCCTGCGCAAGGCGAGGCCCCCCGTGTCCGCCTGAACTGTTCGCTGTTCAGGGTCCTGAATGCAAGTTGGAGGCGACGCAGCTGATGAATCCGGTCAAGCTGGTACGCATGGCCAACGATATCGCGGCGAACTTCGACTGCGGACTGGGCCGCGCCAGGGAGGTGGCTGGTGTAGTGGACCATATCGGCCGATTCTGGAGCCCTTACATGCTCGACGCGATGGCCCGGCACATGCAGTCGGGCGATACCGGACTGTCCGGCCTGGCCGAGCAGGCGCTCAGGGAGCTGATCGAAGAACGGTCGCAATCCGCCGAGACAACCCATGGCCCGTGACACGGCACTGGCGGCGCTGAAGAGCGTCAAGCGTGTGCAGATACGGCGTTTTGGCGCTAATGGCGGGAACCGCAACGATGTAGTGGCGACGGAAGAACCCCTGGAGATTCGCCTGTCCTTTACGCACCCTGATGGCCGGCGCGCGCAGAAGAGCATTTCGATCACCATGCGCACGCCGGGCAGCGACGAGGAGCTGGCGGCCGGTTTCCTTTTGACCGAGGGTATTATCGCGGGCCGCGCGGAACTCGATGCCATCGGGCCGTGCGGGCCGCCGGCGGCGAACGGGCTGATCAACGTGGTGCGGGTGGACCTGGCGCCCGGCGTGGAGGTTGACCTCGCGCGCCTGGAGCGCCACTTCTACACGTCCTCCAGTTGCGGTGTCTGCGGCAAGGCATCGCTGGAGGCCGTCGCGGTTCAGGGGCGTTACGAACTCCGCGGCAACGCATTGCGGATCAGCGCGGACAACCTCGGCGCGCTGCCTGAGCGGTTGCGGGGTATGCAGAGCGTTTTCGACCGGACCGGAGGTCTGCACGCATCCGGGCTGTTCGACGCCGCCGGGCAGGTGCGTGCCAGCCGCGAGGACGTGGGCCGGCACAATGCGCTCGACAAACTCATCGGCCAGGCGCTCCTCAAGGACGAATTGCCCTTGAGCGACTGCGGAGTCGTGGTCAGCGGCAGGGCAAGTTTTGAATTGATGCAAAAGGCCATGATGGCCGGTATCCCGATCCTGGCCGCCGTGGGCGCGCCCTCATCCCTGGCGGTGGAATTCGCCGAGGAGTTCGGCATGACGCTGGTAGGCTTCCTGACGGCGAACCGCTTCAACGTCTACTCCCGCGCCGACCGGATCGCTTGACTGCAAAATTCCGTGCGCGCACTGATCGAGGAGCGCACGCACGCCGGGTTCACTCAATAAGAGAATGTCATCCGGCCGCCCATGCCGCCGATAAGGCCTCGGCCTGCTGCAGGACGGTTTGCACGGCGGCATCCTGAAGATCCGGAGGGTAACCGTGTTTGCGGAGGATGCGCTTGACCAGAACGCGCATCCGCGCGCGCGATGGCTCGCGGTGCTGCCAGTCCACCGAGGCGTTGCTTTTCAGGCCGTTCAGCAACTCATGGGCGATGACGCGAAGGTGGTCGTTGCCCATCACCTCGACCGCGCTCTCGTTCTGGGCCAGGGCGTCGTAGAAGGCGATTTCCTCCTGGCTGAGTCCTTCCTCTTCGCCGCGCTGGTGGGCGGCGCGGATGTCCCTGGCGAGCCCGATCAGCTCCTGGAGGACCTCCGCCGTGGTGATGGCGTTGCCGTGATAGCGGGCGATGGCTTCCTCCAGCCGCTGGGAGAACGCGCGTGTCTGCACGACGTTGACCCGGCTTCGTGAGCGTAGTTCGCCGTTGATGAGCTTGCGCAGCGCCTCCATTGCCAGGTTCTTCTTGTCCATTCCCTGAATCTCGGCGAGGAACTCGTCGGACAGGATGGAGATGTCCGGCGTGTCCAGCCCGGCGGCTTCGAGAATATCGACGATCTCGGTTGAGATGACGGCGCGGCTGACGATCTGCTGCACGGCCAGATCCCGCTCTGCGGAGGACTTGCCGGACCCGGGTGCGCTCTTGGCAAGCGCCGCGCGGACAGTCTGGAAGAAACCCACTTCGTCGCGGATGCGGCGAGCCTCGTCGCTGGCGCCTGCGAGCGCGAACGCCTTCGAGAGCGCCAGCACGGCGTCATTGAAGCGCCGATGGGCGCGCTTCTTGCCTTCTTCGGTCGATTCCCTGGCCGATTCGCGTTGCTGCATGGCGAGCACCCACTCGATGGCGCCAGCCAGCGCGGCCAGCCGTTCCCGCGGCGACCCGGCAAGCCCCTTGCGGTAGTCGAATCCGTGGAACATGGCGCTCACAATCTCGTGCTTCTCCAGCATCACCGCGACGGCTTCGGACTCGTCGATTCCAGCGTGCCTCCGGTCATCGCGGGAGTACTGGCCAAGAGCGGATTTGAGATTCTGCGCGATGCCGATGTAGTCCACGATCAGTCCGGCGGGCTTGTCGCGGAACACGCGATTGACGCGGGCGATGGCCTGCATGAGCCCGTGCCCGCGCATGGGTTTGTCCACGTACATGGTGTGCAGGCTCGGCGCGTCGAACCCGGTCAGCCACATGTCGCACACGATCACCAGCCTGAGCGCGTCGTCCGGGTCCTTGATGCGCTTGGCGAGCAGTTCCCTGCGCGCTTTGCCGCCAATGTGCCGTTGCCAATGCCTGTCGTCGAACGCCGCGCCGGTCATGACGATCTTGATGATGCCGTTTTCGTCGTCGTCGCCGTGCCAATCCGGGCGCAGATTGACGATTTCGCCATAAAGCGCGACACAAATCCGGCGGCTCATGCACACGATCATGGCCTTGCCGTCCATGCCGACGACACGGCTCTCGAAGTGCTCGACCAGGTCCCGGGCTATCACCCGCAGACGCTTCTCCGCCCCGACGACGGCCTCGACGTTCGCCCATCGGCGCTTGAGCCGCTCCTGTTCGCCTTCCGCCTCGTCCTCGGTCAGTTCCGCGATCTCGTCGTCGAGCGCCGGCTTTTCGTCCTCGTCGAGTTCGATGCGGGCGAGGCGGCTTTCGTAGTAGATCGGCACCGTAGCGCCGTCCTCGACGCCGCGGTTGATGTCGTAGATGTCGATGTAATGGCCGAAAACGGCCGGCGTATTCACGTCGTCCTTCTCAATCGGCGTGCCGGTGAAGCCGATGAAGGAGGCGTTCGGCAGTGCGTCGCGAAGGTGCTTGGCGAAGCCGTAGGAGATTTCGCCGGTCTTGCTCGCCACCCTGGCTCGGAATCCGTACTGGCTGCGGTGCGCCTCATCGGCGATGACGACGACATTACGGCTGTCGGTGAGCACCGGATAGTCGGTCTCGCCAGGTTCGGGCGCGAACTTTTGGATAGTTGTGAAAACGACACCGCCGGAAGGGCGGGTAAGCACCTTTTGCAAATCTTCGCGGCTGTTGGCCTGCCGCGGGGTCTGGCGGAGCAGGTCGCGGCACATCGAAAACGTGCCGAACAACTGGTCGTCGAGGTCGTTGCGGTCGGTGACGACGACAATGGTCGGGTTTTCCAGCGCGCAATGGGCAATGATCTGTCCAGCGTAGAACGCCATGAGCAGGCTCTTGCCGGAGCCTTGGGTGTGCCAGATGACGCCGATGCGCTTGTCGCCCCTTTCCTGCGATGCAACTGACGGCAGGCCGTATTGGGTCGGGTCCTCGCGCACTTCCCGAGCGCTGCCTGGCAACGCGCGCAATGTGGACGCGACCGCGCGGCGCACGGCGTGGAACTGGTGATAACCCGCCACGATCTTGACGACGCCCGAGCCCATGTCTCCAAACACGGTGAAGTCGCGGACCAGGGTCAGGAACCGGCTTTTCTCGAACACCCCTTCGATGACGGTCTGGAGTTCCGGTGAGCCTTTCGGGGCGATGGCGGCGCCATCCACGGTTCGCCAGGGCATGAAGCGTTCCAGATCGGCCGTCAGCGAGCCCAGGCGGGCCTGAATCCCGTCCGAGGTCAGGAGTGCCGCGTTGGTTCGGAACAGGGAAGGGATCGCATCCTTGTAGGTCTGAAGCTGATTGAACGCGCCTTCGAGCGTCGCGTTTTCGTCGCCCGGGTTCTTCAGTTCGATCACGGCGAGCGGCAGCCCGTTCACGAACAACACCACATCGGGCCGGCGGTTGTTCTGTTCCTCGATCACCGTGAACTGGTTCACCGCCAGCCAATCGTTGGAGTCGGCATCGCTGAAATCGATCAGCCAGACGGTATCGCCGCCGGTGCTTCCATCCTCCCGGGCGACCTCGACGGGCACACCCTCGATCAGGTAACGGTGCAAGCGGCGGTTTTCCTCGATAAGCGACGGCGTGTCCGCCTGCCGCACCTTGCGCAGTACATCCTCCAGCGTTTCGGTAGGCAGATGCGGGTTGAGCCGCTCCAGCGCCTCGCGAAGCCGCCCGGCCAGCAGCACCTCAGCGTAGCTGCCACGCTCCGGCGCCGAACCCTCCGGCCCGATATCCGGCCCATGCGCCACCGCGTAGCCCAGCCCGGCAAACCATTCGAGCGCGGCCTTCTCTATCTCGCTTTCTGTGATTCTGGTCATCAGACCGCAAGGCCGCCCGCTCCCAGGATGAATCTTGCACGCTCACGGCGGAGCATCTCGTACGGGTTCATGCAGCGCAGGTCGAGGCCGATGCAGGCGTTAGGAATCTTGATCTTGCGGGCAGTATCGGCGGGAACTTCGTGCGTGACGACGATGCACTTGTGTGCGAGCGCATGCGCGATGAGCCAATAGTCCGCGACCTGCTGGAAGGTTGTGACTGCGGACGGCTGATATCCTTGGCCGCTGGCCCACTCGCTCACGGTGCCAAGTGCCGGCAACACGAAGTCATCCGGTGGCAGAAAGAACCCTTCGTCCCGCGCCGCAGCCCACTCCCCCAGTTCATCGTCTCCGGCTCGCAGTTCGTCCGCTACCTTTTCGATGCTGGCGACCTTGCCCGCACCGTTTTGCTCAACCAGCCAATCCCAGAATGCCGGGCAGAAATCGAAGCCGTAGTGAAGATTCTTGGCCTGGATAAAAACGTTCGCATCCAGGAGATAGGATGTCATCCAATCACCCCGGCTTCGCGCGCGATGTTGTCAAATGTCTCGCTCTTCTTGATGCCCAACATCCAGAACGCATCCCGATAGAGTGTCTGGCCCTCGAGTGTGCTGGCCGCAAGAGCGCGCGCGAACCGCCGCCCGACCCGCACGACCGTCGTGCGGTAGAAATCGCCGCCTCTGCCGTCCGAGCGGCCCAGCTTTCGCAACCGTTCTTGCTCTTGCGCCCAGGACGTATCAAACTGCCCACGAGTCAGCGAGCCCGCATCAAGCAACCGCCGCAAGATGACCAGAGTGCTGACCTTGAAGATGCGCGCCAGTCGCGACATCGCATCAGGAATTGGTTCGTTCGCCCGGAGCTCGGACCGGAGAGTATCAAGCGGCACGAGAAGCTCCGCGGCTACCGCGTTGCACCACACCTCCTCTCGACGGAATCCAGATTTGGGCGCAGCCCCAAGGTTCGACAAGGAAGTAGCACCAAGCCAGATGTGCGCAAGTTCGTGTGCGAGCGTGAACATCTGCGCCGCCTTGGTGTCTTTCCCGTTGACAAAGATCAACGGCGCAAGAGGGTCGCACAGCGCGAAGCCGCGAAACTCCGCGGGATCGAGAGGACGACTGGTATTGCTCTTCACGACACCGCTCACCATGACGAGGACACCGGCCCGGTCGGCCAGGCGGATAAACAGCCGAAGCGCGTCCGTCCAGGTCGAACACTCATGGCGGGCGGCGAGATGGAAACCCAATGTCTCCCTCATTTTCACAGCGACAGCCTCGGGGGATGCGCTAACCGAGGCGCTACCAACGAAGCCGAGATCCGGCTCCCCGGCGATGCGAGCGAACTCCCGATACCAGTCTTGCCGTTCCTGGCAGGCGTAGATCGTGTCCAGCAGATTCGGACTAGGCCGCGTAACTGCATGACCGGCAAATGTGCGGAAATCCGGGATTGGCATGGCTTCGTTCGGAGGCTCCGGGAGAAACAGGTAACCGAAGGGCACATGAACGGCACGAGCGAATGCTTCCAACTGCTTGAGAGTAGGCTGCGTCTTCCCGCTCTCCCACTCGGACAGTTTCTTGAACTTGGCCTGCAGATCCTCCTGCGCCATCCCGGCGCGCTCGCGCGCCCAACGCAGAAGCCCGGGATTGACGGGGACGCGGATCATGCCACGGCCTCGATAACCTTTTCAGCATCCCGAAGCCGGATTTCGCCGGACATGAGTTTCGGCAGGAGAAGGTCGCGGGTCCGGGCAAGAGTCTCATTTTCCTTGGTGTTCGCGACGATTCGGAAGTAAAGAGGGCGGATGAGCCTATCGTAGGCGACGAGGATTTGGCCAGACGGCACGACAACTGGAACGGGGCGGAACGCTCTTTTGCTAATCTCGGCGAAGGTCGACCCGCCGGAGATATCCTTGATGTAGTCAAGGTTCTCGTGGCACCAGAATAGAACAAACGTGTTTGGAAGCCGTTTCTGACAAACCATAGCGATGAAACCCTGGTTTATGGCGGTTGGCACTTCGGCGATAGCGAGGTATCCGATCGGGGCGCGCGAGGACAAAAGGACGGTACCGACTGGCAAGAGTCCAGAACTGATCTTGTGCACTCCGGAGTCAGTAATCTTCCTGTCCGTGCCGAGCAGCACCGGCGACGTCAGCTTGGAGAGGTCCTTCGGGGTGGCCCAGTGGTGTTCGCCACCGGCCCAGTAAGACGGCTCCTTCGTGCTGGGAGTCCCACCACCGACGGCTTGAACCTCCTTACCAATTTTGGAGACCATCCACCCGACCGGCTTGCCCTCGTCATCCAGCGCGTCGGGGAACAAGTCCCAGAGTTCCGAGGCCAGGTATCGAGCGCGGCCTTCGGCCTTGGCGCGGGTGGGGCCGAAATCGACGAACCAGTCCTTGAAGATCGCCCGCGCCATCGCCTCCAGCGTCTTGTTCATCCGGCGGTTTGTTTCGATTTTGTCGTCGAGTGTGCCGAGGATGTGGGCGATTGCGCGTTGCTCTGGCATAGGTGGAACAACGATCTTCATTTGCTTGAGGTGCGTAGGCCCATAATTTACTTGGACGCTTCCAGACGCATAGGAACGAATTTGATCCTGGAACGCACTAGATGCCAAGAAGTACCTAAGAAACCTGCGATCCAGCAAGTTTCTATCTCTCGGACGCATTCGTATCACGCTGGTATTGAGCATGCACGGAAGGTCTTCGTGACGCACCTCGGCGATCCTTCCGATGGTGCCGGAACTGGAGACGACATAGTCACCAGCGTCCAGCAGAAAGTGTCGGTACTTTGCCTCAACCTCTTGCGGATCCAGACAGTTCATTGCAGCTCGATTAAGACGGCCGTTTATGAGGCAACGGATGTTTAGGAACGGTATGCCCTCGTCCCGGTACTGCCAGTTGCGAATCCCAGGACCTTCCTGAAAAAATACTACGTCGGGGAATGGTAGTGTTTTCCACTCCTTATCGGCGATGTTATATCGCCAAGGCTTTGTCAATACCACATGTTCCCGCTCGATCTGTTCGCGGAAGCTCTCTGGTATTTCATCCCAGACGAAGAGATCCACACGGAACGGGAGGTTGCTTTCCTCGAAGGACTCGCGTAGTTCGGACACCCCTCGCGCCTGCTCGGGCGTGGCGAATACGACCATGTCCAGGTCGGAGGCCGGACGGGAGGTACCCCTGACACGGGAGCCGTAAATCCAGGCCTCCGTGTTGGGAAGATGTCCGGAAAGCAGCGAAACCAGCGTGTCTTGCTGGTCAGGTGTGATTTCGATGGCTTGGTTCAGCGCCATGCTTCGCTGCTCAAGGTGCGGTATAAGGAGATTGCATCGCCTATGAAATCCGGCACGAGATCCAGACACGCTTTGGCCTTCTCGCCATCGTAGTCATGAGAAGTGGCCGTGCGGGCATCCGCATACCGCAACCATTGCTCAATCGGCGAAGGCAAAAGCTGGTTTTCGTTGGCCAGGCGAAAAACGGGCTTGGGGCTGTTGGGCGGTTCCGCGATGCCCAACCCCTCCATCAGATGTCGCTTCAGCACCTTCCACAAGCAGTCATAACACGTCTCGAAACGCTGGATGACCGACTCGGCGATGCCCTCGCGTGTCAATCGAGGCTCTGCAGCATCAAGGGTCTGATGGTTGTCGTGCTGCTCCTCAAGGCGCTTGAGGGACGAGCGCAATTTGCTGTAATCGATCATTCTTCCTGGCCCCCAAATCCCAGCAACTCAAGGTTCTTCCTTATCTCCGTATCCAGCTTACTTCCCTCTGCCTGCTGCTCGCGCAGTTGGGCAGCGAGCCGGTTCATTTTGTCCTCGAAAGGTTCGCCGTCGTCCTCTTGCAGCGCCGCGCCGACGTAGCGGCCCGGTGTCAGGACATGACTGTGCGCCTTGATCTCCTCCAGCTTGGCGGACTTGCAGTAGCCCGGCTGGTCCTCGTACTGGGCGGCGTCTGGTGCGCCGCGCCAAGCGCGATAGGTGTCGGCAATCCGGGCGATGTCCTCGTCGGCGAACTCCTTGCGGGTGCGGTCGATCATGTGGCCGAGCTTGCGGGCGTCGATGAACAGCACTTCCCCGCGCCGGTCGCGCCACTCCCCGCCGGGGTTCTTGTTGCGGGCGAGGAACCAGAGGCAGGCGGGAATCTGCGTCGAGTAGAAGAGCTGTCCGGGCAGCGCGATCATGCAGTCCACCGCGTCGGCCTCGACCAGGGCGCGGCGGATGTCTCCTTCTCCAGACGTGGCGGTGGACATGGAGCCGTTGGCGAGCACCACGCCGGCCGCGCCGTTCGGCGCGAGGTGGTGATGGATGTGCTGCAGCCAGGCGTAGTTGGCGTTGCCCGCGGGCGGAACGCCGAACGTCCAGCGGGCGTCCTCGCGCAACCGGTCGCCGCCCCAGTCGGAGACGTTGAACGGCGGATTGGCAAGGATGAAATCGGCCTTCAGATCCGGCAGTTCGTCCTTGTGGAAACTGCCCTCGTTGTTCCAGCGGATGTCGGCGTCGATCCCGCGTACTGCGAGGTTCATCATGGCCAGCCGCCAGGTCGTGTAGTTGCTCTCCTGTCCGTAGATGGCGATATCGCCGATGCGCCCGCCGTGCTCCTCGACGAACTTCTCGGACTGCACGAACATGCCACCGGAACCGCAGCAGGGATCATAAACCCGGCCCCTGTAGGGCTCCAGCATCGCTACCAGCAGCCGGACCACGGAACGCGGCGTGTAGAACTCTCCCCCGCGCTTGCCCTCCGCGCCGGCGAAGCCGCCCAGGAAGTACTCATACACGCGCCCGAGGATGTCACGGGAGCGGTCGGCTTCCTCGGCCATGCCGATGCTGCTTACGAGGTCGATCAACTCGCCGAGCATCACCTTGTTGAGCGCCGGGCGGGCGTAGTCCTTGGGCAGCACGCCCTTGAGCGAGGCGTTCCGGGCCTCGATCGCCAGCATGGCGTCGTCGATGTCCTTGCCGATGGTCGTTTGCCTGGCTCTGGCCTGCAGATGCGACCAGCGGGCTGCTTTCGGAACCCAAAAGACGTTCTCGGCGAGATACTCCTCGGGATCCTCCGGGTCGGCCAGTTCTTCCGCGAGCAGATCCGCGCGCTTCGCCTCGAAGGCGTCGGAGATGTACTTGAGGAAGATCAGGCCGAGGGCGACATGCTTGTAGTCGGACGGCTCCATGTTGCCGCGCAGCTTGTCCGCCGCGGCCCAGAGCTGCGCCTCGAAGCCGAGACTGGACCCTACGTTGTTTATCTTTTTCGCCATGCGATCGTCACCCGTTTCTTGCGAAGAAGGATAGGCGCAGTGCGGACGGCACTCAGATAATCGTGTACGCGCTGACCGTGCCGCTCTTTTGAATGCCGGCTACGTAGGGTGCGGACGTCCTGGCCGTGAAGCGAACGAGACGGCGCCGTCCTTTCACCAGTACGTCAGCGATATCCGATCCCGTTGCGTTCTTCATCCGAATCACGATGACGCGCGCCGAGTGCTTCCGGATCGCCTCCAGCTCTGCCATTCGATAACGGACATTCTTGTCTTTCGTGACCGCGACCCAGCCCTTGCGGCCGACAAGCGCGATCCAGTCCTCGTCCGGCGCGTCGGGCGGAAGATGATCGTCATGCACCTCAACCGCCATGCCCTCATCGAGAAGCCGCTTTGCGATGATGTGCCTCCCGAGGTTGCGATCCAGGAAGAGCGTCGGTTCAGGCGGCGGCCTGGAGTTCGCACCGGATCGCTTCTTCGATTTCCGCATTCTTGCGCTCATAGTCCTGCGCCAGGATCGCAATGGATTCGCCCGCCTTGTAGCGTTCGGCGATGAGTTCGGTGGCCAGGCCGGTGCCAGCGATGACAGGACGGCCGGCGGAAAGCCTGGGGTCGATGACGATCATCGCCGTTGTATCTTCGGTAGAGTTCCGGGTGAACGGATAGAGCTTGACCGGCACGCCAGCGGGGTCGCGATCAATCCGGCGAAGCGCCGCGCTGATGATCTGTCGCATGGCGATTTGACCCGCCTGGCTGATGTTGATCAACTGCCCGTATTGTTCGATGAACAGGTCCAGTCCGTCTGTTTCAAGCTCGCGGCTGATCAGTGGATGGCGCTTGCCCACTGCTCCTTCCGCATGCGCCGCCAAGTACTGAATCGCCGTTCGAACGCCCGGCATCTTCACCCCGTGCTCCCGCCGGATGGCGGAGAGGACGTGAAGCTCGGTGAGGTTGAGGAAGGAGAGCAGCGTCGGCCTGCTCGGCGGCACTTGAATCAGCGGCTCATATTGGTCTCGGCCCACAGACCAGTAGCGAATGGTCGTCGCGGGCACGGACAGGTAGTGAGCGACTTCCGAGATCGTGTAGGCGGGGAGTTCCCGGAAGTCCTGCGTTTTCAATTGTCGTCCGGTGATTGGGCCATCCCCTTGGGTTCCAACGATCCACTTTCGAGTCAGAATCATAGGAGATTATAGCGAGACAGAGTCATCCTGATCATTTGTGCGGGGCTCCAAATCCCAGCAGATCCGCCCGCTTGGCTTCCAAGGCGTCGGAGATGTACTTGAGGAAGATCAGCCAGAGGACGACCTGCTTGTTATCGAACGGCTCTATGTTGCCGCGCAGCTTGTCCGCCGCCGCTGAGAGCGCCTGGAAGCCGAGAGCGGTTGTAGCGCTATCCACCTGCGCGTCGCTCACTTCATCGTGGGCATCGAGAAATCCGCGTTGGCGGACGGGCCGGCGGGCCAGCGGGCCGTGATCGACTTCATGCGCGTGTAGAAGCGGACTCCGTCCGGACCATGCATGTGCAGCGGGCCGAACAGAGACCGTTTCCAGCCACCGAAGCTGTGAAATGCCATCGGCACCGGGATCGGCACGTTGACTCCAACCATTCCGATCTCTATCTCCTCGCAGAAACGGCGTGCGCTGTCGCCGTCACGCGTGAAGATGGCGGTACCGTTGCCGTATTCATGCTCATTGATCAGGCGCACCGCTTCATCGCGCGTGTCCACGCGCACGACGCTGAGCACCGGACCGAAGATCTCCTCTTCGTAGATGCGCATCCCGCGTTTCACGTGATCGAACAGCGTCGCGCCAACGAAGAAACCGCGATTTCCCCCGGAATACTCGAAATCCCGGCCATCCCGCCGAAGCGTGGCGCCTTCCTCGACGCCGCTGTCGATGTATGCGCGTACCCTGGCTGCATGCTCCTCTGAAATCAGCGGTCCCATGTTGGCTTCCTGCTCCAGGCCGTAGCCCGGGCCAACGCGCAGCGAGTCGATTTCCCGCTCCAGCCGGCCGACGAGCTTGTCGGCCACATCATCCCCGACGCACACCGCCACCGAAATCGCCATGCAGCGTTCGCCGGCCGAGCCATAGGCGGCGCCGATCAGCGAATGCACGACCTGGTCGGGGTCGGCGTCGGGCATGATGAGCATGTGATTCTTGGCGCCGCCGAGCGCCTGCACGCGCTTCTCGCAGGCCCCCGCCGTTTCGTACACGTGCTTCGCGACCGGGGTTGACCCCACGAAACTGACGGCCTGCACGCGTTCGTCCGTCAGCAGAACGTCAACGGCGACCTTGTCGCCATTGACGACGTTGAAGACCCCGTCCGGAAGCCCCGCCTCGGTGAGAAGCTCGGCCAGCCGCAACGTCACCGATGGGTCCTTCTCCGAGGGCTTCATCACGAAGGTGTTGCCGCAGGCGATGGCGACCGGAAACATCCACATGGGCACCATCGCCGGAAAATTGAACGGGCTGATCCCGGCGCAAACGCCAAGCGGCTGCATCAGGCTGTAGCCGTCCACCCCGCGCCCCACGTTCAGACTGTGCTCGCCCTTGAGCAGATGCGGGATGCCCGTCGCGAACTCCACCACCTCGAGCCCGCGCGCCAGCTCGTTGCGCGCGTCGGAGAGCACCTTGCCGTGTTCCATCGTGATAAGTCCGGCCAGTTCATCCCGATGTTGGTCGATCAGCGCCTTGAAGGCGAACATCACGCGGGCCCGGTTCAGGGGCGTGACCGCTTTCCAGGACGCAAAGGCCTGCTGTGCGGCTGCGATTGCGGCCCGCGTCTCGTCGCCGCTCGAAAGCGCAACGTTGAGACTGCGCTCTCCGGTGGCCGGGTTGTAAACCAGCCCGACCCGCCCGGAGGCGCTGGCGGCCCGTCTCCCGTCAATATAGTTTCCGATCGTTTCCATGATGCGGCGTCAAGTATGCACCAGGGTGTGTGCCCGGGAGCGAGGACGTCTCATCCTCGCGGAGGGCGGGACGCCCTCTTCCCCGGGGTCTGGCGTCAGCAGCGGATGCGTTTGTTCCCGGGATCGTACATCGGGACCGAAGAAACCTCGACCGGTATGCGCTTGGTGGCCACTTCGATACTGAATCCCCCCTCGGACGGGTCAGGCGCCCTGGCCGTATCGACGTAGCCAAGCCCGATCGCGCCGCCGAGCGTGTGGCCGTACGCGCCGGAGGTGACGTGACCCACCAGGTCGTCATCGCGCCAGATGGGTTCGTTGTGGTAGAGCAAAGGGTCCGGGTCCAGCAGCTTGAACTGCAACATTCGCCTGACCGTCCCCTCGGCGTTTTCCTTCAGCAGCGCCTCCCGCCCGATGAACCCCCCCGGTTTGTCGAACTTCACGGCAAAGCTCAAGCCCGCTTCCAGCGGGGTGTCCTCGTCGGTGATGTCGTGGCCCCAGTGGCGATAGGCTTTCTCGATACGCAGCGAATCCAGCGCGTGGTATCCGGCGTGAGTCAGGCCGAACGGCGCCCCCGCAGCGACGATCGCGTCATAGACGCCGGCCACGAACTCCGTGGGGATGTAGAGTTCCCAGCCGAGTTCGCCGACGTAAGTGATCCGGGAGGCCCGCACCAGGGCGTAGCCGAGTTCGATTTCCCGGCTGTGGGCGAACGGGAAGGCCTGGTGCGACAGATCGTCCGGAGTCAGCGATTGCAACAGTTCCCGGGCGTTCGGGCCCATGATCGAAATCACGCCCATGGCCGAAGTCACATTGGTCAGCACGCAGCGGGCTTCGGCCGGAATGTGCTTTTGCAGCCAGTTGAAGTCCCGCACTTCGGTGGCCGCGGCGGTCACGATCAGGAAGCAGTCTTCGGCCAGCCGGGTCACGGTGAGGTCCGCTTCGATGCCGCCCCGTTCGTTCAGCCACTGGGTATAGACGATGCGGCCGGGGCGCACGTCGATATTGTTTGCGCAGACGAAATTCAGCACCCGGGCGGCGTCATCGCCCTCGAGCCTGAACTTGGCGAAGGAGGACTGGTCGAACAGCCCCGCCTGTTCGCGCACGGCGCGGTGCTCGGCCGCGGAATGTTCGAACCAGTTCTGCCGTCCGTAGCTGTACTCGTATCGGGCCAGGCCGGGGTCTGGCGCGTACCAGTTGGGCCGCTCCCAGCCCGCAAGCTCGCCGTGGCAGGCCCCGATGGCCTTCAGGCGATCGTAGAGCGGCGATTTGCGGACCCCCCGGGCGGTGTCGTACTGCCGATAGGGGTAGTGCGTGGCGTACAACAGGCCGAGGCTCTCGGATACGCGTTCGCGCAGGTACTTGCGATTGCGTTGAAAGGGCTGGTTGCGGCGCACATCCACTTCCCAGAGGTCCTTCGGCGGGTGGCCGACACGTATCCACTCGGAGATCACCCTGCCGATACCGCCGGCGGACTGCAGGCCGATGGAATTCAGGCCCGCCGCCACGAAGCAATTGTCGAGTTCGGGCGCCTGGCCGATGTGGTAGCGCACGTCAGGCGTAAAACTCTCCGGGCCGCAGAAGAAGGTTTCCAGCCCGGCGGATTCCAGTGCCGGCATGCGCACCATGGCCTGCTCGAAAATGGGCTCGAAGTGCTCCATGCTGCCGGCGATTTCGTCGAAACAGAAATCCTCGGGAATGCCCTCGGTGGCCCAGGTGCGGGCCTGCGGCTCGAAAGCGCCGAGGAGCAGTTTTCCGGCGTCGTACTTGTAGTACGCGCAGGCGTCATAGTCGCGCACCACCGGGAAGCTCGAGTCCAGCCCCGCCACCGATTCAAACAGCGCGTAGTAGTGCTCGCAGGCATGCAGGGGAACGTTCACCCCGACCGTTGCCGCCAGTTCCCGGGTCCACATGCCGGCGCACAGCACCACGCAGTCGGCGGCGATATCGCCCTGATCGGTGGCCACTCCGGTCACGCCTCCGGGCCCGGTGCGGATGGCGGTCACGGGCACGTTCTGAAAGATACGTGCGCCGGCCGCGCGGGCCCCCTTGGCCAGCGCATTGGTGATGTCCACGGCGTTTGCGTAGCCGTCCGAGGGAATGTGGATCCCGCCGAGAAGGTCCCCGGTGTGCAGCAGGGGGACCCGCGCCCTTATGGCCGCGGGTGTCACCACTTCAACGTCCAGTCCGAACACCTTGGCCATCGACGCGCTCCGCTTGAGTTCCTCGAACCGTTCCTCGTTGGTGGCGAGCGAAAGGGAACCGCAGCGCCGGTAGCCGGTGGCCTGGCCGGTTTCCTCCTCCAGGCGCAGGTAGAGCTCGCTGGTATAGCGCGCCAGTTCCGTCATGTTGATGGAAGTGCGCAATTGGCCCACGAGTCCGGCGGCGTGCCAGGTAGTGCCCGAAGTGAGCTGCCTGCGCTCCAGCAGCGTCACGTCGGAGACCCCGTCCCGCGCCAGGTGATACGCAACCGAGCAACCGATCACGCCGCCGCCGATCACGATCACGCCGGCGCTGCGCGGCAGCTCGGCGGGGCGTTCGGGTCGGGTGGTCATGGGCCGTCAGACGCGCAACGGTTGTCTGGCTTCAGGCGCGTAAACGAACGTTGGCCGGATCGTGTGCCGGCTCATTCAGCACCGTTACCCGCCGCCTTCGCCCGAGCACATCCACCGTCAAAGCCGTGCCGGAATCGGCCACCGGCGGCGGCACGTAGCCGAAGCCCAGGCTCTGACGGACAAAGTGGCCATAGCCGCCGGAGGTGGTCACCCCCACGCATCGCTCGCCGGCGAAGATCGGCTCGCCGCCCTGCACATCCGCATCGCCGTCGTCCAGGGCGAAGTAGATCAGTTGCAGCGTGCGGTCCCGCTGCCCGAGGGTCGCCTCCCGGCCGACGAAGTCGCCCTTGTCGAACTTGATGAA
>LXNI01001329.1_pt1 | contig 22030 bp, 18 predicted proteins | sample 809091 | NCBI WGS metagenome assembly LXNI01 (sample SAMN04870527, study PRJNA318959) | sponge metagenome | biome: 01000161; feature: marine sponge reef; material: water | host: Sarcotragus foetidus | place: Greece: Milos, Mediterranean Sea | collected 2013-05-29 | depth 5-7 m | reverse complement strand
TCTCCCGGCTGCTGACCCGCGACCGGCAGATGGGCTCGTTCACCGCCGAGCGCGGCTGGCTCACCCTCGCCAGCGAGGACGCCTTCGAGACGGACCCGGCGGACATGCTGCGCCTGTTCCACGAGGCGCAGCGCCATGCGCTCGATATCCACCCGGCGGCGCTCAGGCAGGTGACGCGCAATCTGCACCGGGTCGAACTCGGTTTCCATCGCCGTCCGGAAGCGGCGTCGCTGTTCCTGGACATGCTGACATCGCGGACGGCGCCCGATGCGACGCTGCGGCGGATGAACGAGGCGGGGCTGCTCGGCCGCCTCATTCCGGTATTCGGGCGGGTCGTGGCGCAGATGCAATACGACATGTACCACACCTACACGGTGGACGAGCACACCATCCGGGCCATCGGCGTCTTGCACCGCATCGAAAAGGGCGATCTCCGCGAGGAAGCGCCGGTCGCCTCCGAGGTCGTCCACAAGGTCCTGTCGCGCCGGGCGCTCTATCTGGCGGTGTTCATGCATGACATCGCCAAGGGGCGCGGCGGCGACCATTCGGTGCTGGGGGCGGAGGACGCCCTCAGGCTCGGGCCGGAGCTGGGCCTCACCGACGAGGAGACCGAAACTGTCTCCTGGCTGGTCCGCCACCATCTCGCGATGAGCGCCGCCGCCTTCAAGCTCGATCTGAACGACGCCCGCGCCATCGCCGACTTCGCCGATCTGGTGCAGTCGCCGGAGCGGCTCAGGCTGCTGCTGGTGCTGACCGTGGCCGACATTCGCGCCGTCGGCCCCAACGTCTGGAACGGCTGGAAGGCCGCTCTCCTGCGCGAGCTTTACTTCAAGACCGGAGAATTGCTGACCGGCGGCGATGTCCGCCTCGCGGCCGCCGGACGGGTGCGGGAGGCGCAGGACGGGCTGCGCGCCGCCCTGCCCGACTGGTCGGACAAGAGCTTCCGGGCCTTCGCCGATGCCGCGCCCGCCAATTACTGGCTCGCCTGGGACTGCGAAACACTGGTCCGCCATGCCGGCATGGTGGCGGCGGTGCAGGACGACCCCGCCGCGCTCGCCGTGAAGGCGCGTATCGACGAGGGCCGCGCGGTCACCGAGGTGGTGTTCTGCGCCCATGACCATCCGGGCCTGTTTTCGCGCTTCGTCGGCGCGCTGGCGGCTTCGGCGATGAGCGTCGTCGAGGCGCGGGTCTTCACCTTTGCGAACGGAATCGCCATCGACGCCTTCCAGGTCCAGGACGCCGAGGGCCGCGCGGTCACCGGCGCGCGCCAATTGCAGGCATTGGAGCGCCGGGTGCGGGAAGCGCTGGGCGGCGAGCTCGACCTGAGGCACGAGGTCCGCCGCCGCCGGGCCTGGCCGTCGCGCATGGCCGTGTTCACCGTGCCGCCGCGCGTGCTGATCGACAATCGCGCCTCGGCCACCCACACAGTGGTCGAAGTCAACGGGCGCGACCGCCCGGGCTTCCTGTTCGATGTGGCGCGCGCGTTCTCCGATCTCAGCCTGCGGATCACGACGGCGCGCATCGCCACCTATGGCGAACGGGTGGTCGATGTGTTCTATGTCAAGGATGTGTTCGGGCTGAAAGTCGTCCATGACGGCAAGCTCGCCCGCGTGCATGAGAGGTTGCTGCAGGCGGTCGCGGGCCCGGACGAAACCGGCTGAGGGCTTGGCGATGGCGCTCCTGCGCGCGGCTGCGACCGTCGGCGGCTACACGATGGCGAGCCGTGTGCTGGGCTTTGCGCGCGACCTCGCCTTCGCCGCCCTGCTGGGCGCCGGCCCCATCGCCGACGCCTTCCTCGTCGCCTTCCGCCTACCCAACCTGTTCCGTCGGCTGTTCGCGGAAGGCGCGTTCGCCGCAGCCTTCGTGCCGATGTTTTCCGGGCGCCTCCAGCAGGACGGCAGGCCGGCAGCGCTCGCATTCGGCGAGGAAGTGCTGGCGGTGCTGTTCGCCGCCCTGCTCGTGTTCACCGCGCTGGCCGAAGCCTTCATGCCGATCCTGGTCGCGGTTCTGGCGCCGGGCTTCCTCGACCAGCCGGAGCGCTTCGGCCCGGCCGTGCTGTTCTCGCGGCTCACCTTCCCCTATCTCATCTGCATGGCGCTGCTGGCCTTCTTCGCCGGCATATTGAACAGCTTCTACCGCTTCGCCATGCCCTCCGCCGCGCCGATCCTGCTCAATGTCGTGCTGATCGGCGCGCTCGCCATATCGGCGCTGTGGACCGGCGCGCCCGGGCTGGCGCTTTCCATTGGCGTGTGCCTCGCCGGGTTCGGACAATTGGCGCTCATCCTGTGGGACATGCGCCGGGCGCGGCTGCGCCTCCGGCTGCGCCGGCCGCGGCTCACGCGCGGCGTCCGGCGGCTGCTGCGCCAGCTGGTTCCGGGCGCGCTCTCCGCCGGCGCGCTCCAGATCAACCTGCTGATCGGCACGATGATCGCCTCGCTGCTGCCGACCGGGGCCGTCGCCTGGCTGCATTACGCCGACCGCGTCTATCAGCTGCCGCTCGGCGTGGTCGGCATCGCGCTCGGCACGGCGCTGCTGCCGCGCCTCGCCCGCACTCTGGAAGCCGGCGACAGCCGGGGCGCGTCGCATGAGCTGAACCGGGCGGTCGAGATCGCCATGCTGCTGGCGCTGCCGGCGGCGGCCGCGCTCATCGTCATGCCGGAGGCGGTCGCGGGCGTGTTGTTCGAGCGCGGCGCCTTCTCGGCCGCGGATACCGAGGCGACGGCCGCGGCCATCGCCGCTTTCGCCGCCGGTCTGCCCGCCTTCGTGCTAGTGCGGGTGCTGCAGCCGGGCTTCTTCGCGCGCGGCGACATGCGCACCCCGTTCCGGCTCACACTCATCGCCGTCGCGCTCAATACCGGCCTCAGCCTGGCGCTCTACCGCACATTCGGCCATGTCGGCATCGCCGCCGCCACCAGCGCCGCCGCCTGGGTGAATGCCGCCCTCTTATGGACCATGCTGCGCCGTTGCGGCCATGGCGAGGCGGACTGGCGCCTCCGCTCCAGACTGCCGCGCGCCGCCGGCGGCGCGCTCGTCATGGCGGCGGCGCTTTTCGGCGGGCTCGAAGCGCTGGGCCCCTGGCTTGCCGGCGGCGAGGCCGCGCGGGTCGGGGCGCTCGCGGCGCTCTGCATCGGCGGCTTCGCGGTGTTCGCCCTCGCCGCCCTCGGCCTCGGCGCCGTCAGGCTTGCGGAAATACGGCGCCTGCTAGCCTCGCGGCGGGCGCCGCCGAAGGAATGAGCCCGGGCGGCGCCGGTCTTACTCCGCCGCCTCGGCCGCGGGCGCAAGCGAAGCGAGATAGGGGCGGTCGCCCTCGATCGTCACCCGGTGGCCCTTGCGCTCCTCCGGCCAGTAGTCCCACATGGCGTGGTGCTGGAGGCAGCGATTGTCCCAGAAGGCGATGTCATTGACGTCCCATTTGAAGCGCACCTGGAATTTCGACTGCTCCACATGCTCGAAGAGGAAGTCGAGCAGCGCCCGGCTCTCGGCGTCCGCCAGGCCCTCAATGCGCGTGGTGAAGGCGCGGTTAACATAAAGCGCGCGCAGCCCGGTTTCCGGGTGGGTGCGGACGACCGGATGCACGGCCTCGGGATAGACTTTCCCCGTGTCGTCAACATTCCGGTCCCGATACCGGCCGCGATAGACATGTTCCGACTCATGCCGCGCGTTCAGCGTCGAAAGGAATGCCTGCATCGGCGCCGACAGGTCATCCAGGGCCGCATACATGCTGGCGAAGAGCGTGTCGCCGCCCTGGCTCGGCAGCTTGTGCAGCTGCAGCATGGTGCCGAGCGGCGGCTCCGTATCGCAGGAGACGTCGGTGTGCCAGGTGTCGCCGTTCGAGATTTGCGAATCCTTGTGCGTGTGGATCACGAAGATCTCCGGGCGGCCTTCGAGATGCGGCGCGGCGGGATGCAGATGCAGGCCGCCGAACCGGCGCGCAAAGGCGATCTGCCGGTCGGGCGGCAGCACCTCCTGCTCCTTGAAGAACAGCACCTGGTGGCGCAGAAACGCGGACCGCACCTCCTCGAACACCTCGTCCGGCAGGGTCTCGCGAAGATCCACACCGCGAATCTCCGCCCCGACCGCAGGGGTCACGCTTCTCACATCGATATGACGATAGGCCATATCCGGCTCCTCCTCTTTCGCTCGCTCAGCCCAGCGCCTGCGCGATATCGACAATCCGGCGCGTGCGGGTGACACGGTCCTGCCAGACGCGGTCGAATTCGGCGATCAGGGCTGCGATCGCGTCCGAACCCGTCGCCGTCTCGGCCGCGGCCAGATCGGCGAACTCATAGAAGGCGACATGCGCGCCGTCATCGCTCCAGCCGCGAAACGCCCTCCCGACACTGAATGCCGCCTTTGCATCCGGCAGATGCTCCTCCGCATACCAGCGGTCGAAGGCGTCCCGGTCGCTCTCGGGCACTTCGGCGCGCACGATCAGATAGGCGGTCATCGGCATGTCCCATCGGATGAAGACAGCAGAAAGTTTGCGCCCCGGCGCCCCGGCTGGCAAGGCCCGCCGCGGAGCGAGACGATGCTCTCGCTTGCGGATTTGAAATAATTCCTGTGATATGGCTTGATTCTCGCCGGACCTTGACAAGATAGAATGATGAGGAAGCACCGGCATAAGCGGGGCCGCTTCGTCTCCCCCTTCGCCCGGGGGTACAGCGCTCTTTGGAAACCAACCGAAAGGACATGCCTCATGCCGGAACCGGCTATGGCTTATGCGCCCTGCGCATGCGGATCATGACAGAACATGACGTTTCATGACATGTTCCCAGGGTCGGCTCCCGTTGACGGCGGCGGCAGCCTTCCGCCTCTCCGGTTTCGATCCGCAAGCGGCGGCATGACTCCCAACCGGCGAAAATCGGCATAAGCTCGCGCCATGATCGAAAATCACGACACCGCCTACGGCCCGGCCCCTCTGCCGGCAGGCATTCGTTCGCGCATGGCGGCGAATGGCAACGGGCTCGACATGCACTTCCTGGAAGCCGGTTTCGAGGAACCGGGACGGCCCTGCGCCCTGCTGCTGCACGGCTTCCCGGAGCTGGCCTATAGCTGGCGGCGCGTCATGCCGGCGCTGGCGGAGGCGGGCTTCCATGTCGTCGCGCCGGACCAGCGCGGCTATGGGCGCACGACCGGCTGGGACCCTGACTACGACGCGGACCTCGCCCCCTACCGGCTCTTCAACCTCGTGCGCGATGTCATGGGGCTGCTGGACGCGCTCGGCCACCGGGAGGCCGCGCTGCTGGCCGGCCACGATTTCGGCGCCTCGGTCGCGGCCTGGGCGGCGCTGATCCGGCCTGACATCTTCCGCAGGCTGGCGCTGATGAGCGCGCCGTTTGCAGGCCCGCCGGACATTTCGCCGCAACCGCCGCCGGTGCGGTCGATCCATGACGACCTGGCGGCGCTCGACCGGCCGCGCAAGCATTATCAGTGGTATTACTCCACGCGGCGGGCCAATGCGGACATGCAGGCCTGTCCCCAAGGCGTCCACGCCTTCCTCAGGGGCTATTTCCACCACAAGAGCGCCGACTGGGCCGGCAACCGCCCCTTCCGGCTGGCGGGGTGGACCGCCGCGGAACTGGCCCGCATGCCGACCTACTACATCATGGACCGCAACCGGACGATGGCGGAGACGGTGGCCGAGGAAATGCCGGGCGCAGAAGCCATCGCCGCCTGCCGCTGGCTGCCCGACGCGGAGCTTGCGGTCTATGCGCGGGAATATCAGCGCAATGGCTTCCAGGGCGGGCTGCAATGGTATCGCTGCCGGACGGGCGGGCTGTTCGAGCGCGAGCACGAGCTGTTCTCCGGGCGTCATATCGAGACTCCGGCCTGTTTCATGTCCGGCGCGTCCGACTGGGGCATCCATCAGACCCCCGGCGCGCTCGAGGCGATGCAGGAGCGCGCGGCCACCTGGGCCGGGACATGGCTGATCGAGGGCGCCGGGCACTGGGTCCAGCAGGAACAGCCGGAAGCCGTCTCGGCCCGGCTGCTGGCATTTGCAGCGGACAGCGACGGCCTCCCGGCGGGATGACACGGACGGAGGCCCGCTGCTAGTTTTGGCCGAACCCCTCAGAAGGACATGGACAAAGATGGGTACTTCGACCGGCGCCGAGATCATGGCGCGCGAACTCAAGAAGCACGGCGTCGAATATATGTTCGGCATTGTCGGCTTTCCGGTGCAGCCGATCGCCAAGGCGGCGCAGGAAGTCGGCATCAAATATGTCGGCATGCGCAATGAGCAGGCGGCGTCCTATGCGGCGCAGGCCGCCGGCTACCTGACCGGGCGTCCCGGCGCATGCCTCACCGTCTCGGGCCCGGGCGTCATCCACGCGCTCGCCGGCCTCGCCAATGCCGAGCAGAACTGCTGGCCGATGATTCTGATCGGCGGCGCCTCGCCGGTCTATCAGAACGGCATGGGCGCCTTCCAGGAGGAAAACCAAGTCCAGCTTGCCGCGCCCTATTGCAAATTCGCACATGCGGTCGAGCACACCCGGCGCATCCCGTTCTATGTCGAGAAGGCCGTGCGCACCTCGATCTACGGCCGGCCGGGCCCGGTCTATCTCGACATGCCGGATGACATCATCCAGGAGGCGGTCGAGGACGAGGACATCCACGAGGCCGCCCCGGTGGCGGATCCGCCCCGGATGCAGGCGATGGGCGAGGACATCGAGGCGGCGCTCGACGCGCTCGAATCCGCCGAGCGCCCGCTGGTCATCGTCGGCAAGGGCATGGCGTGGTCGCGCGCCGAGGACGAGGTCCGCGCCTTCATCGAGCGCACCCAGGTGCCGTTCCTGGCATCGCCGCTCGGCAAGGGCGTGGTCGATGACAGCCATCCGCTGTCGGTGGGCGCGGCGCGCAGCCATGCGCTGCGCGAGGCGGACGTGATCTTCCTGATGGGCGCACGGCTCAACTGGATCATGCATTTCGGTCAGCCGCCGCGCTTCAACAAGAAGGTGCGCATCGTCCAGCTCGACATCTCGCCTGAGGCCATCGGCAACAATGTGCCGACCGAGGTGGCGCTTGTCGGCGACGGCAAGGCGGTGGTCGGCCAGCTGAACGCGGCGCTCGGCGGCCGGCAGTGGTTCTACCCGGCCGATACGGAATGGCGCAGCGCGATTGCGGAGAAGGCGGCCGGCAATGCCGAGCAGATCCGCCCGATGCTGGAGGACGATTCCACGCCGACCAACTATTACCGCGCGCTCAAGGACATCAACACCTGGGCCGGCAAGGATGCGGTCATCATCGGCGAGGGCGCCAACACCATGGATATCGGGCGCACCCAGCTCCCGAACGCCTCGGCGCGCCTGCGCCTCGACGCGGGAAGCTACGGCACGATGGGCATCGGCATGGGCTTCGCGGTCGCGGCCGCCGTGGTCCATCCGGACCGCCCGATCGTCTCGGTTTCCGGCGATTCCGCCATCGGCTTCTCCGGCATGGAGATCGAGACCGCCTGCCGTTACAAGCTGCCGATCAAGATCGTGGTGTTGAACAATGGCGGCATCGGACAGGGCATTCCGGAATATCCGGAGGACCCGTTCGACAATCCGGCCGGCGCGCTCATCTACGGCGCGCGCTACGACAAGATGATGGAGGCGTTCGGCGGTTTCGGGGCCTTCATCGAAGACCCGGCGGACCTGCCGGCGGCGCTTGAGGCGGCGACGGCCTTTGACGGCCCGGCGCTCGTCAATGTCCGCCTGCACCCGCAGGCCGGCCGCAAGCCGCAGCAATTCGGCTGGCTGACGACCTGACGCCGGGCCCCTGCGGCGGCGCACTCCGCCGCCGCAGGGGCAGCCTGAAACCGCGGGAGGCCAATCGCTCTCGAAGGGACAGGCCTTGAGCGAATATCAGTATTACGAGTTCCAGGCGATAGACCGCCCGCTCGACGAAGCGGACAGGGAGGCCCTCAGGGCGCTGTCGACGCGCGCGCGGATTACCGCCACGAGCTTCACCAACCACTATGAGTGGGGCGATTTCAAGGGCGATCCGAAACGGCTCATGGCGCACTGGTTCGACCTGCATCTCTATCTCGCCAATTGGGGGACTCGCCGGCTGATGATCCGGCTGCCGAAGCGGCTTGTGGACCGGCCCCGGCTCGCCTCCTGTCTCCATGGCGACGACCTGGCGGAACTCGTGGAGGCGGGCGACTATCTGATCCTCGACATTTGCGACGACGACGAGCGGGAGGAGTATGAGGACTGGGACGACGGCTCCGGCTGGCTCGCCGCCCTGGCGCCGCTTCGGACGGAGCTGCTGTCGGGAGACTTGCGCCTGTTCTATCTCCTGTGGCTGGCCGGCGTGGAACATGGCGGCCGGAGAGATGACGCAGAGGAGCCGCTTCCGGGCCTCGGGCCGCTAACAAGCGCGCTCAGCGCCTTTGTCGAGTTCTTCTGCCTCGACATCGACCTCGTCGAGGCCGCCGCCGAGGCGCCGGCAGGCGGAGCGGAGGGCGAGCCGCCGCCCGAAACCGTCCATGCCGCCCTCGCCGCGATTCCGGCGAGCGAGAAGACGGATCTGCTGCGCCGTCTTGTCGAGGGCGAGCCCCATCTGGCTGCGGAGCTGCGCCGCCGGATAAGGAAAGCCGCCTCGCCTGCGGACGACGACGGGGCCGTATTTCGCACGGCGGGCGATCTGCGGCGGCGCGCGGCGGCCATTCGCGACGCCCGGGAGGCCGCCGAGGCGGCGCGGCAGGAGGCCAAGCGCCTGCGGCTGGCGCGGGCGGCGGCGGAGGCGCAGCGCGCCCGGCTGACGGCCCTCCGGCGCCGGGGCGAGTCCGTGTGGCGCGAGGTCGAAGACGAGATCGGCAAGCGCCACGCCAGCGGCTATGACCGGGCGGCGGTGCTGCTGTTGGACCTGAAGGCCCTGGCGGAGGAGGACGGCGCGGATGCGGGTTTCGCCAACCGGCTGAACGACATCCGGCGCCGGCACGCGCGCAAGAGGCAGTTCATCCGGCGGCTGGACGGCCTTTGAGGATCGGGGCTCGCCGCTGCCTGCGGACGCAAAGCGCCATGCCGGTCTCGGTGGTAGCGGGGGAGGGATTTGAACCCCCGACCCAGGGATTATGATTCCCCTGCTCTACCGCTGAGCTACCCCGCCGAAGGACCGGCGTTTTAGGCGCTGGCGCTTGCGCCGTCAACGGGATCGGCCGATCCTCCGGCGATGAAGCGAACCACCGTCCTGCTGCTTGCCACCTTGCTGCTCACCGCCCATGGCGGCGCCACCGGCATCGTCAAGCAGCGCATGGACGCCATGGTCGATATCGGCCGGGCGATGAAGACGATCCGCGACTCCGTGGACCGTTCGCGGCCGGATGCGGTTCGGGACGCCGCGGCGCGGATTGCCGGTCACGCCCGGCAGATTCCGGCGCTGTTTCCGGCGGGCAGTTTCCACCCGCCGTCAGAGGCCCTGCCGGCCATTGCAGCCGATCGCGCCGCCTTCGACGCGCTCGCGACGAAGCTGGCCGGCGCTGCAGAGGATCTGGCCGCAGATGCAGGCGCGCCCCGCGCGGCGGCCGAACGGCTCGCAGAGACCTGCACGCAATGCCACAAACGCTTCCGGCTGGAGAAAACGCGCTGAGCCGGCCGACGGGCGACAATGTCAGGCCCGGATCGATGGTGACCGGCGCGGGCGCCGCCCCGGAAGGCGGCGCTTATGCCGACACGGGACGCGCCGTATCGCGGACCTGGGTGCGATGCATGTGACGCCGGCTGCCGGCGGGCAGCGCATCGCGCCGATGCAGGGTGCAGCGGTTGTCCCAGATCACCAGGTCCCCCGCCTGCCAGTCCTGCGTCCAGACAAAGCCGCTGCGCTCGATATGCGCCCAGATCTCGTCGAGCAGAGCGTCGCTCTCATCGCCCGGCAGGCCGACGATCCAGGCGCCGGGGCGCCGGCCTACGCACAGCGCCTTGCGGCCCGTCGCGGGATGGACGAGGACCAGCGGATGGACCGCGCCGGGGCGATCCCGGTTCGAGTATTCCTCTTCATAGCCATGGCGAAGCCGGCCATCGGACGAGCGCGTCGCATCATGCTTGCAGCTGAGCCCTTCGATCCGTCGGCGAAGCGCGTCGGGCAATGCGTCGCAAGCCTTGTAAAGATTGTAGAATTGCGTGGCGCCGCCGACCTTCGGAACCTCGATGCCGTAGAGCAGGCTCGCCTTGGGCGGAATGTCGTTATAGGTCATGTCCTGATGCCAGACGAGCTCGGAATTGCCGAGCGCGCCGGCCGGTTTGCCGTCCACGACGATATTGGAGACCACGACGATCTCGGGCCGGTCGGGATTGAAGGGCTTGCCGCCGCGCCCTGTCGGCGCCATGTCCAGCTCGCCGAAGCGCCGCGAGAAAGCAGCGAGCGCGTCGTCATCGAGCGTCTGGTCCCGGAAGCGCAGCACAAGATGCTTGTGCCAAGCGTTCTCTATCCGGCGAAAGTCGGCGCCGCCGATGTCCTGCGCAAGGTCGATGCCGACAATGTCCGCGCCGAGCGCGCCGCCCGTCGGCGCCACCCGAATGTCCATAGCCGCTGTCCCGGGCATGTCCGTCTCCCGATATTGCCGCGACGACGGTAGCCGAAGCCGATGGCCGGGAAAAGCGGCGGGCGTTTCCTCAGCCCTGTTCCAGCGCCTTTACATTCACCGTGATGATGTCTGTGTCATGATACTGCTGGTGGCGCACGGAGGATGCGAGGTGCCGCAGCAGCCGGAGGGAGATTTCATGCTCGACCGGCATGCCGGTTGTGTGTTCGCCAAGCCGCGCGATGCGGTCTTCAAGGTTGCGGTCGTCGCCGGCGCTGGTGATGAACTCCAGCACCACGCCCCCATCTTCACGCGAGGCCGAGACGCGAAGCCGGCGGGACCGCTCCCCCTGCCGGTTCTCCCTTTGCTCGAGAAGCGTCAGCAGCGCCTCCTCGCCTATGGCGTCGAGGCGCTGCACGACGTCCGCCCTCCAGCCGTTGCGGCTTGCAAACGCCTTCAGGAATTCGCTTAGCGGCCCGAGAGCCGCGTTATCCAACGCCGCTTCCATGCGGCTGCGGCGCGGCTTGGCGGCTTCCAGGCATAGAGTCAGGAGGATGGCTGCGGCGCCGCCGGCCGTCATGCCGTTCTGCATCAGGCCGCCTGCGAACTCCGCGAAGAACTCCGGAAAGATCGCGCCGTGCTGGAAGCCGACGCCGATCCAGAAGGAAACGCCCACGACCAGCCCCTTGCGATAGTCGAGGCCGTCCTGCACGACGATCCGCATGCCGACTACGAACAGCATCGAAAGCAGCACGGTTGCATAGGCGGCCACGACGGGACCGGGAATGGCCAGCACGATCGCAAGCGCCTTCGGCAACAGGGCCAGCACAAGGAAGATCAGGCCAACGGCGACCCCGACGCGGCGCGCGGCCACGCCGGTGAGCTCGGTCACCGATATGCTGGTCGAGTAGGTCGTATTCGGAACCGTTCCGAACAGGCCGGAAAGCAGGTTGCCTGCCCCATCGGCCGCCACGGCGCCTTCCACAGCGCGGTAGTCCACGGCCCGGCGTTTTCGCCAGGAGACGTGCTGGATCGCGATGGAGTCGCCGACGGTCTCGATGGCGCCAACAAGGGTTACCAGCACGAAGGCCGGAAGCAGCGTCCAGAAAGCCGGCCCGAATTCGAGGTCGAAACCGGGCCACCCCCCGTCCGGAAACCCGATCCAGACCGCTTGCGCGACGCGCTCCACGTCATAGATGCCGAACGCGCCGCCGACCACGGACCCGATCACGACGCCGATAACCGGCGCCCAGAGCCGCCAGACCCCCGTCGCGGCCAGCGCGATCGCGACGATGACAGCGATGGTGATGCCCGCCGATACAGGCGCGGCCAGCGCCGGCGCCCCCTCCGGCACCTTGTCCAGCGTGTTGAAGACAATCGGCATCACCGTGACTGCAATGAGCATGATGACGGTGCCTGCGACCGATGGCGTAAAGATGCGGCGGACCAGCGAGAGGCGCGCTGCCAGCGCAAATTGGAAGAAGGATGAAATGACAACGAGTGTGGCGAGCAGCGCCGGGCCGCCTTGGGCCATCGCCCCGATACAGACGGCGATGAAGGCGCCGGAGGTGCCCATAAGCAGGACATAGCCGGCGCCGATACGACCGACGCGCACCGCTTGAACAATCGTCGTGATGCCGCTGACCGCGACGGCGGCGAATGCCGCCCAGGAAAGGTAGGCGTCGCTTCCTCCCGCTGCACGGATCACGATGGAAGGCGTAAGCACAATTCCGGCGATGGTGAGCATCGCAAGCTGCAGGCCGAGGCCGAACGCCAACGGCGCCGGCGGCTTCTCGTCAGCGGCATACCGCACATGCCGACCGGCTTCGCCCGGTTCCATCTCCGACGCCGATGAAGGCTAAAGGGCCTCTATAATAGCGCGTCCGAGTTCCGCGGTCGTGCCGTTGCCGCCCATGTCCGGGGTCAGCGGGCCGGCGCCGGTCAGAACCGTTTCGATGGCGCCCTCAATGGCCCTGGCCGCGTCCTCATGGCCCAGATGCTCCAGCATCATCGCGCCCGACCAGATCTGGCCGATGGGATTGGCAATGCCGCACCCGGCGATATCCGGGGCGGAGCCATGCACGGGTTCGAACATGGACGGCATATCGCCCGAGGGGTTGATATTGGACGAGGGCGCGATGCCGATCGACCCCGCCACGGCCGGCCCGAGGTCAGAGAGTATGTCGCCGAACAGGTTCGACCCGACCACGACATCGAACCAGTCCGGATGCTGGACGAAATGCGCGGTCAGGATGTCGATATGATACTGGTCGGTGGCCACATCGGGATAGTCGCCGGCTATGGCCCGGAAGCGCTCGTCCCAATAGGGCATGGTGTGGATGATGCCGTTGGATTTCGTCGCCGAGGTGACTTTCCGGCGCGGCCGCGTCTCTGCCAGTTCGAAGGCGTATCGCAGGATACGGTCCACGCCGCGCCGGGTGAACACGGTTTCCTGGACGACCATTTCGGACTCCGTGCCGGCATAGAGCCGCCCCCCGATCTCGGAATACTCGCCCTCGCAGTTCTCGCGGATGACATAGAAGTCGATATCCTCCGGCCCCCGGCCCGCGAGCGGCGAGCTGATCCCTTTCAGGAGGCGCACGGGGCGAAGGTTCACATACTGATCGAACCGCCGGCGGATCGGGATCAGCAGGCCCCAGAGCGAGACATGGTCCGGCACGGTCGGCCAGCCGACGGCGCCGAGAAAGATCGCATCGAAGGCCGCCAGGCGATCGAGGCCGTCCTCCGGCATGAGGCGCCCGGTTTCGGCGTAGCGCTCGCAGGACCAGTCGAAGGTCTCGAACTCGAAATCGACGCCGTAGCGCCGCCCGGCGGCCTCCAGGACCTGAACGCCTTCCGGCACCACCTCCTTGCCGATGCCGTCTCCCGGAATGGATGCGATGCGATAGCGGGACATGAAGCGTTCTTTCTTGATCGGGTCGCGCCGGTATCGATACGGCCCGCCGCATTGTCAACCCGCCCGCGCGGGTCTAAGACGCGCGCCCATGACCGACAGCTCCGCCGAACAAGCGCTTGCCGCCTTCCGGCAACAAATCGACCGCTGCGACCGCGCGATTCTGGAGAGCCTGCGCGAGCGGGCGCGGGCGGTCGAACTCGTCGGCATGGACAAGCGCGCCCGCGGCGTGACTGACGTCTACCGCCCCGGTCGCGAGGCCGCGCTGATGCGCCGGCTGGCCGCCGCCGACAGCTCTCCCTTTCCCACCGCGTCGCTGCTGGGCGTGTGGCGGGAGGTGATCGGGGCGAGCTTCACGATAGAGGGGCATCCGCTGTGTATCGCGAGCGCCGGCGCCGACGCATGGGAACGCGCCCGCGCCCATTTCCGCGCCGCCAGACATGTTCGCGCTTCGAGCGCTAGCGCCGTCCTGCGCGCCGTCGCCGCCGGCGAGGCGACTGTCGGCGTGGCGTCTCCGGACGATGACGAACCCTGGTGGCCCGCGCTGGCCGAGCTCGATCCTCCCCTCCATATTGTGGCCCGCCTGCCATTGGCTCCCGGTCTCTACCCGGTCGGCACGCCCGATGCGCTCGTGATTGCGCGCAATCCGCCCGACCCGAGTGGCGACGATCTTGCCGTCGCCATCGCCCGGGAAGAGGCGGGCGAGGTTCTGGCGGCGCGCGGCGGCCGATTCCTGGTTGCCGTCAGGGAGATCGGCGCCGATATGATCCCCGTGGGCGGCTATGCCGTGCCGCTTGTTCTCAAGGAGACCGCAGGATGACCCTGCCTGCCCCCCGCGCCGGCGTGCTGGAGATTTCGCCTTATGTCGGCGGCGAAAGCGATATCGAGGGCGTCGAGACTGTCGTCAAGCTGTCGTCGAACGAAAACGCGCTTGGCCCCTCGCCGCGCGCGGCGGAGGCTTTCGGCCGCGTGGCGGCCTCGCTGCATCTCTACCCGGACGGCGGTTCGGACGAGCTCCGCGCCGCCATCGGCGAGGTCCACGACCTCGACCCGGAACGCATCGTCTGCGGCTCCGGCTCCGATGAGCTGCTGTCCCTGCTCGCCCATGCCTATGCGGGCCCGGGCGACGAGGTGATCTACCCGGAGCACGGCTTCGCCATGTATCCGATCGCGACGCGCGCGGCGGGCGCCCATCCGGTCGTGGCGCCCGAGCGCGAGTTCACCACCGATGTCGATGCGATCCTGGCGGCGGTGACGACGCGCACGAAGCTGGTCTTCGTCGCCAACCCGAACAATCCGACCGGGACCTATATCTCCGGCGACGACCTCGTTCGGCTGCGCGAAGGATTGCCGCCAGGCGTCCTGCTGGTGGTGGATGCGGCCTATGCCGAATATGTCGGCCGTAACGACTATGCGGACGGGCGCGAACTGGTCGAGGCCGGCGGCAATACGGTCATGACCCGCACCTTCTCCAAGATTTACGGGCTGGCCGCGCTCCGGCTCGGCTGGGCCTATTGCCCGCCCAATGTCGCGGGCGTGCTGCAACGGGTGCGCGGACCGTTCAATGTCAATGCCGCAGCCCAGGCGGCCGGCGTGGCGGCGGTGCGCGACGCCGAATATGTAAAATTCTCCCGCGCCCACAACGACCGGTGGCTTCCTTGGCTCACGGACGGGGTTCGCGCGCTGGGCTTCGAGGTGCTGCCGAGCGTCGGCAATTTCATTCTGGTCCGCTTCCCGGATGTGGAGGCGGCGCTGGCCGCCTTGCAGGGCCATGGCGTTATACCGCGCCGCGTCGCGGGCTACGGCTTTCCCGATGGGCTGCGCATAACTGTGGGGCGGGAGGAAGACAACCGCGCCGTCGTCGCTGCCTTGCGGACGCTCGTCTCGTGACCGAGCCGATGTTCGAACGGGTCGCGCTGATCGGCGTCGGCCTGATCGGCTCATCCCTGGCTCGTCTGATGCAGCGGGAGCAGCTTGCCGGCAGCATTGTCGCCTGCGCCCGTCGCGCGGAGACCCTGGCCACCGTAGAGCGGCTCGCCATCGCCGACGAAACGACCCACGACGCGGCGGAAGCCGCCGACGGGGCCGACCTCGTTGTCGTCTGCACGCCCATCGGCGCCTATGCCGCCATTGGGGAGGCCATCGCGCCCCGGCTTCGCGCCGGAGCGATCATCAGCGATGTCGGCTCGGTAAAGCAGACAGTGATACGCGACCTCGGCCCGCATGTCCCGGACGGCGTGCATTTCGTGCCGGCGCATCCCGTGGCGGGAACCGAGCATTCCGGGCCGGAAGCCGGGTTTGCCGAGCTCTTCGAGGGCCGCTGGTGCATCCTCACCCCGCCGCCCGGCACGGCGCCCGAGGCCGTGGACAAGGTAGGCGAACTCTGGGGCCGGGCCGGCATGATGCTGGAAACCATGACACCGGCGCACCACGACCAGGTGCTCGCCATCACCTCCCACCTGCCCCACCTCGTCGCCTTCTCGATTGTCGGGACCGCCGCCGACCTGGAACAGGACCTCCGGCAGGAAGTCATCAAGTTTGCCGCGAGCGGGTTCAGGGACTTCACCCGCATCGCGGCCAGCGACCCGACCATGTGGCGCGACATTTTCCTCAACAACCGCCATGCGCTGCTGGATGTGTGCGGCCGGCTGCTGGAGGACATTTCCCGCCTCCAGCGGGCCATTCGCTGGGGCGAAGGCGAGGAGATCGAGCGCCTTATCGTGGCCTCGCGCGAAATCAGGCGGAACCTGATCGACGCCAAACAGGCATGACAGCCATCGCCGAGCGCGCCTTCCGCGGCGAGCTTGTCGTATTCCGGCAACTCGATGCGCTCGACGCAGTGCTCGATCATGCGCGCGAGATCGCCTTCGCCGCCTTCGCCGATCCGGTTGGCGACGAGGGGCGGCTGGACGGCGATTGCTGGCGGGAGAAGGCCCTGGGCGCGCGGCGGGACTTCATGCGCTCGGAGGCCGTGCCCGGCCTCCTTTGCGATCTGTTCGCCGCACTCGGCTTCGACCCTGAGACGACCTATCGCGACCGGGCGATCCTGCGCTTCCAGCCCGGCCGGACGGCCTGCCGGACACGCCGCCTGCGCGACCTGCCGCCCCATCGGGACAGCTGGGGCTCGAACCTCATGACCCAGTTGAACTGGTGGGCGCCGGTGTTTCCCGTCGAGCCGGGCGCCACGATGGAGATCTGGCCGGGCTATTTCGACCGGCCGGTTCCCAACAGCAGCGCCGAGTGGGACATCGAGGCGCTCCGCGCCGCCGGGAGCGACTATCCCCTGCTGCCCGAAGCGGCGAGGCCCGAAGAGCCGGGCGAACCCGTGCTCATCGAACCGGGGGAATTGCTCTGCTTCTCCGGCGCGCATCTCCACGCCAGCAGGCCCAACCGGACCGGGCGCACACGCATCAGCATCGATCTGCGCACCGTCGATGTCACCGACCCTTCAGGCGCGCCCAATATGGACGGGCTGACGCGGCGCACGAACTATGACTGGTTCCACCGCCTTTCGGACGGGACCAGCCTCGCCTCGGCCAGATAGGCGGCCGTCTCCGCGAAGCCGCCGAAGGGGAAGAAATGCAGGCCCTCCACCGACGCAGGCGCATCGCTGAGGCCCGCAATCGGCGCCGCCGGCGTCCAGCGCCCGGCCATCCTTAGCAGCCGACCGTCGCGCCACAGGCCCCGGAGCGAGCGCCCGACACCGCACATCTTCGCATATTTCAGCAGCGCGCCGGGGCTCGCCACGCCGGGCAAGCCCACGCGAATCGGGGCGGTGTTGCCAAGGCGCCCGAGCCGCCTTTCCCAGTCCAGCACAGCGTCGGCCTCGAACACGAACTGCGTGACGATTGCGGCTTCGGCGCCGGCTGCCCGCGCCTTGACGATCTTGTCGAGCAGCGCCGCGTCGCGATCCTCCTCCGGATGGCCGGCGAAATAGAGGCGCTCGAACCGCGCCGCCGCCGGCTCGACCAGGTCTCCCGCCTGGGAGAACGGGCCGCGCGGCTCGCTGCGGTCTCCGCCGATCAGCAGGGCCTCGCGCACCCCGACCGAGCGCAGCGCATCCAGATGGCGTTCGAGCGCGCCGCGGCTCTCCAGATGGCGCGCGCCGATATGCGGCACCGGCGCCATGCCGGCGCCCACCAGGCGCGCCGCCGTCCTGACGATATCGCCGCGCGCGCCGTCCGGCAGATGCGTGACGAAGACGCGCGTGCCCTGGGGCACAAGCGCCGCAAAGGATCCGACCTTCCGGGCGCCGCCGGGCGTCGTCTCGATGGAGAAGCCGTCGATGTTCATGTCTGCGAAGGTCTCCTGCCCCGGGAGCCGCTTGCCGTCCGCGCGCGACCAAGAGTTTCCCCTAGGCGACAGCCTGTCGTGACCGGCATAGTCGATGTCGCGAATGGAACGCTTGCCACCGGCCGCTTGCGGCAGGTTCCGGAGACCTTTGACGGAAGGAGCCCCACCCATGCGCACTCATGCCCGGGCTGTGGTTGTCGGCGGCGGCTGTATCGGCGTCTCGATCGCCTACCACCTCGCAAAGCTGGGTTGGTCGGATACCCTGCTGTTGGAAAAATCCGAGCTGACGGCGGGTTCGACCTGGCACGCAGCGGGCCTGCTGCCGCTCTTCAACATGAGCTACAGCGTCGGCCAGATCCACAAATACTCGGTCGATCTCTACAAGACGCTCGAAGCCGAGACCGGGCAGGATGTGAGCTTCCATGTCACCGGCAATCTCAGGCTGGCGACCAATCGCGACCGCATGGACGAATACCGGAAATATTGCGGCACGGCGAACACCATCGGCGTGCCGTTCGAGATGATCGGGCTCGACGAAATCCGTTCGCTCTGGCCGCTTGCGAATACGCAGGGCCTGGCGGGGGGCCTCTTCCATCCGCATGACGGCCATGTGGCCCCGGTCGATCTGACCAATGCGCTGGCGGCCGGCGCGCGCGCCGGCGGCGTGGAGATCCACCGCCACACCAAGATGATCAATATCCGGCCGGAGCCGGACGGTGCCTGGCGCGTCGTCACCGACAAGGGCGAGATCGTCGCCGAGCATGTGGTGACGGCGACCGGCTCATGGTGCCGCCAGACGCTGGCGATGGTCGGGCTCGATGTCCCCGTCATCCCGGTGGAGCACCAATATATCGTCACCGACGCGCACCCCGCGCTGACGGCCCGCCATGCCGAGGGGCTGCCGGAGATGCCGGTGCTGCGGGAGAGCGACGCCTCCTACTATCTGCGCGAGGAGCGCGACGGGCTGATTCTCGGCCCCTATGAGGCCGGCGCGCCTGCCTGCTTCGTGGACGGTGTGCCGGACGATTTCGGCCAGGAACTGTTCCCCGGCGATCTGGAGCGGCTCGAGCCCCATATCGAAGCGGCGATCGCGCGGGTACCGATCTTCGGCGAGGCTGGCATCAAGGATGTGGTGAATGGCGCCATCCCCTATACGCCCGACGGCAACCCGCTGATCGGCCCGGCTTACGGCCTCAGAAACTTCTGGCTCGCCGAGGGCTTCAGCTTCGGCGTCACCGCAGCGGGCGGCGCCGGGCGGTTCCTCGCCGAATGGATGGATGGCGGCGAGCCGCCCATCGACATGCTCGCCGTCGATCCCCGCCGGTTCGGCGCCTATGCGAACAAGAGCTATGCGGTGGAGAAGAACGAGGAGGCCTACCGCAACGTCTTCACCGTCCACTTTCCCGACGAGGAGCGCCCGGCGGCGCGGCCGGCAAAGACGAGCCCGGTCCACAGCCGCCATGAAGCCGCCGGCGCCGTGTTCGGGCAGCGCTATGGATGGGAGCGGCCCAATTGGTTCGCGCCGGCAGGCGCGCCGGCACGCGACGAATGGAGCTTCCGGCGCACCAATTGGTTCGGCCCCGTCGGCGAGGAATGCCGGACCGCACGCGAACGGGTCAGCCTCATCGACATCACCAGCTTCTCCAAGTTCCGGGTTTCGGGACCCGGCGCGGAAGCCTTCCTCGACGGCCTGCTCGCGAACCGGATGCCGACACGAACGGGCGCGCTCCGCCTCGGCCATGCGCTGACCTCAGCCGGCGGCGTGCGCTCGGAATTCTCGATCATGCGCGACGGGCCTGAGGAGTTTTACCTGGTGTCGTCCGGGGCCGCCGAACGCTTCGACCACGACTATCTCGCCAAGGCCCTGCCCGGCGACGGTTCGGTCGGTCTCGACAACATTACCGAACGCCACGGCGTGCTGGTTCTGGCGGGCCCCCGGTCCCGAGATCTGCTGCAGAGGCTGACCGAGGCCGACCTCTCCAACGAGGCGTTTCCCTGGCTGACCGGCCGGCATATCCGCGTGGGCATGGCGCCGGTGCGCGCGCTCAGGGTCAATTTCGTGGGTGAGCTCGGCTGGGAGCTGCACCACCCGATCGAATACCAGACGGGCCTCTATGATGCGCTCATGGCGGCCGGAGCGGAATTCGGCATTGGCGGCGTGGGGATGCGGGCGATGGAGTCGCTCCGGGTCGAGAAATCCTACCGCATGTGGGGCATGGACCTGACGACGGAGTATTCCGCCTTCGAAGCCGGGCTCGACCGCTTCATCGCCCTGAACAAGCCGGACTTCATCGGCCGCGACGCCCTCATCCGGCAACGGGAGGAAGGCGTGCCACAGGCGTTCGTGACCCTGGAGGTGGACGCCGACGATGCCGACCCCTGGGGCAATGAGCCGCTATATCTCGACGGCGAGATGGTCGGCCGCGCAACCTCTGGCGTTTACGGACACACGGTCGGCCGGAGCCTGGCGCTGGCCTATGTGAGACCCGAGGCGGCTGCGGTCGGCACGGAGCTGGCCATCGACATTCTGGGCCGCCACAGAGCCGCGCGCGTCATTCCGGAATCGCCCCACGATCCGGAGAATGAGCGGCTCAGGGCATAGCAGCGCCGTCGCCGAAGGAGATGCCGAGCGAACGCGCGGTATGGACCAGCGGACCGTTCACATCGACGGCGCTATAGGTCCGGATGGCATCCTCGAGCGGCACGTCGATAACGGTCCGGTTTCGCCATGCCACCAGCCGGTCGTGGCGGCCCTCGGCCAGCACATCCACAGCGTGGACGCCGAAAGCGGATGCGATGAGCCGGTCCTGCGCAATCGGCTTGCCGCCGCGCTGGATATGCCCCAATACGGCGACGCGGGTCTCCGCGCCGGTCATTTCCTCCAGCCGCGCCGCCACCCACTGGCCGATGCCCCCGTAGCTCGCCGTCCCGCCGGCAGCCTGGCGCACGGTTTCGCCCGTCTCGGTGCGCACGGCTTCCGCCACCACGACCAGCGCGAAATTGCGCCCATGCGCCTTCAGCGCTTCTATCCTCGTGGCGACATGCGCGAGGTCGGCCGGAATCTCCGGTATCAGTATGGCGTCCGCGCCGCCGGCTATGCCCGCCGAGAGCGCGATATGGCCGGCGTCCCGGCCCATGACCTCCAGCACCATCACCCTGTCATGGCTCGCCGCTGTCGGCTGCAGATGGTCGAGCGCTTCAGTGGCCGCCGCAACGGCGCTCGCATGGCCGACAGCCGTCTCCGTCGAGCCCACATCATTGTCGATGGTCTTCGGAATGCCGACCAGCCTTATGCCGCCCTGCTGGGCCAGCCGGCGCAATATCGCGAAGCTTCCGTCGCCGCCAATGCCGATAAGCGCGTCCAGCCTGAGCTGGCGGTAGCCCTCGATAATCTCTTCGGACCGGTCGATCCGGGAGCCGTCGGGCATCGGGTAGTCGAAGGCGTTGCCCTTGTTGGTCGTGCCCAGCACCGTGCCGCCCATGCGAAGCAGCTGGCCGGTGAAGCGCCTCGGGTCCATCACCTCGTATTGCAACGGCCTCGACAACAGGCCGAGCGTGCCCTTCTGGATGCCGACGACCGTCCATCCGAGGTTTCCGTGCGCATGCAGCGTCACGGCCCGGACGGCGGCGTTCAGCCCGGCGCAATCGCCGCCGCTGGTCAGGATTCCAATGCGCCTTATCTCGCTCACCGGTCCAGCCTCTGCTATAATGGACGCTGACACGGAGCATAGGTGGAATGTCCGGTCCGATGGAAGCCGACGCAAAGGCCGAAAGGCTCGCAGCGTTGCGTTCCGAGCATGCCGATCTCGACTACGCCATCGCCGCGCTCACCGAGAAGGTCCCGTTCGACCAATTGCAGGTGCAGCGGCTCAAGAAGCGAAAGTTGTGGCTGCGGGACATGATCGCGAGGCTTGAGGCGCAGGGCCATCCGGACCTGATCGCCTGAACGGTATGTCCTGCGCCGGCGCGCTATCGGCAAATTCCCAATCGTGAGGGGGACGGGATCATGAGCGAGGTCGCCATCCGCATCGGACTCATCATGGGCAGCCAGTCGGACTGGGCGGTGATGAAGCGCGCCTCGGAGACGCTGGACGCGCTCGAAGCGCCGCATGAAGCGCGCATCGTCTCCGCGCACAGAACGCCGGACCGCCTCTACAGTTACGCCCGTACAGCCCGCGACCGCGGCCTGATGGCGGTGATCGCGGGCGCGGGCGGCGCAGCGCATCTGCCCGGCATGGTGGCTTCCATGACGATCCTGCCGGTCTTCGGCGTGCCGATGCCGAGTCGGGCGCTGTCTGGCCTCGACAGCCTGCTTTCCA
>LXNI01001328.1_pt1 | contig 22032 bp, 18 predicted proteins | sample 809091 | NCBI WGS metagenome assembly LXNI01 (sample SAMN04870527, study PRJNA318959) | sponge metagenome | biome: 01000161; feature: marine sponge reef; material: water | host: Sarcotragus foetidus | place: Greece: Milos, Mediterranean Sea | collected 2013-05-29 | depth 5-7 m | reverse complement strand
CTGGTCGACAGCGTGCGTCGAGGCGCTTGCCCGATGTCACCGCATCGCGCGGCGCGCCTCTCCTGCTCCGCCGACCAGACAGCGCCGCGCAGACCATGACCCTGGCGGGAAATGCGGGCTAGTTGCCGAACTCCAGAACCGCTGCTGCGCCCGTCACCCCGGCCAACAGGGCGCAGGCAACGACATAGATCCTCAGCCCCCGCCGGATGGCCTGCTCGCCGCAATCCGCCGGACCGCCGTCGAGCCAGGGTTCGTCGAAGCTGTCGCCGCCGTACTTCCGGGGACCGCCGAGCGCAACTTGCAGCGCGCCCGCCATGGCAGCCTCGGGATAGCCGGCATTCACTGATCTGTGTTTCCGTCCATCCCGGAACATTGTGACGAGCGCCGACTTTGGCGCACCGGTTCCAAGACCGGCGGCAGCCGCAATCAAGAGACCGGCAAATCGCGCGGGGACGTAGTTGAGGACATCGTCCAGCCGTGCCGACGCCCAGCCGAAATCCCGGTACTCGTCATTCAGGTGGCCGATCATGCTGTCGGCGGTATTGACGGCTTTGTAGAGCATCATCCCCGGCAGACCGAAAAGGACCGCGATCATGACCGGCGCAACCACGCCATCGCTGAAGTTTTCGGCTGTCGATTCGATGGCCGCGCGGCTCACCCCCGCTTCGTCCAGGTTGTCGGGATCCCGGCCGACGATTCTGGCCACTGCCGATCGTCCGCTATCCAGCCCGCCGTCGCGCAGGGCGTTGGCCACGTCGGCGACATGCCGGTAGAGGCTGTTCTGGGCAATGAGCAGGGACATCAGAAGCGCGATCAATGCCCACCCATAAGGCAGGGGAGCCGCCCAGGCGACAATCAGGGCGCCTGTCAGCCATGCCAGGGCGCCCACCGCACATACGGTCAAGATGCCCGATAGGCGTCTAGCAATGGCCGGGATCGAGGGTCGATTGAGCAGACTGTCGAGACCCGAGGTCACCTTGCCCACAACGACCACCGGGTGCGGTACGTATCGGTAAAACCAGCGTGGATCGCCTATCGCGGCGTCCACCAGCATCGCAAGCAGAACGACGAGGAGCGGCGTGTCGGCCCACACGGACATTCAGGTCTCGACGTGCGGGTCGTTCAGCGCTTCGGCCAGCCGGGCTAGGTTACGGTCGCCGCCGGGAAGGCCGATCCGCAGCCATCGGGGATGGGACGGGAAGTATCGGGTCAAAATCCCGTTTCGCGCGAGGTGGTCATATATCCGCCCGGCGTCATCGACCTCGACCAGCCTGAACAGATCGGTGCCGCCGATGACGGTTAAGTTCTTGCCGGCGAGGAGGCGGTCCAGCTGCCGGCGGGCGTCGCCGAGGGTTTGCCGCATATTCTCCTGCCACCGGCGATCCGAAAGGGCGCGAACGCCGATGGTTATGGCCGGCCCGCTCACGGCCCACGGGCCCAACCTCTCGCGAATCGCGGAAATGATATCCGGTTCACCGGCCGCAAATCCGAGACGCAGGCCGGCCAGTCCGAAAAACTTTCCCAGGGACCGGAGGACCACCAGGCCCGGAAGGGGAAGGAGCGGTGCGGTCGAGAAATCCGGCGCAACGTCGGCGAAGGCTTCGTCGACGATTAGCAGCCCGCCGCGCTGAAACAGCCCGTCCGCCGCTTCAGCCAGCGCCGATGCCGGACTCAGCCTCCCGTCCGGGTTGTTGGGATTGACGGCAACAACGACATCGGCGGCCAGGGCGTGTGAAAGAGAGCTCACCTCCGATACCGAATGTCCGGCATGACGCCAGCAAGCCGCATGCTCTTCGTATGTCGGGCCCAGCACGGCAACCGTCGATGGCTCGCGAAGATGAGGGAGAATTTGGATGATTGCCTGTGTGCCGGGCGCGGCGACCACCGATGTGGCGGGGTCCAGACCGTAGGCGGATCCCGCGGCCAGCAGAAGCCCGCCCAGGTCGCCGTCATGGGGCAATCGGCGGATTAGGTCGGGTTGGATGGTCAGGGCGTCATAAGCGAAGGGATTGATCCCGGTGGATAGGTCCAGCCATCCCTCGGGAGGCTCGCCGAATGCGGCGGATGCCTGATCCAGCCGGCCGCCGTGATGAAGGGGAGCATTGGCCATGGGGATACCGGCCGCCTAGGCCGACCTCTTGCCGGTCGGCGCCTCAAAAGGCCGTGCCGGAGGTTGGGCCGGCCCGATGGGGACGACGATCCGGTTGCCGCCATCACCGTGAATTTGCGCTTCGATCCCGTAAACCCGGGCCAACCGTTCTTCAGTCAGAACGCCCGCGGCTTGGCCGTCGGCGACGACCCGGCCGCCGGCCATCAGCACGATCCGGTCGCAGTACCGGAGCGCCAGCGTCAGGTCATGGAGGACGACAACCACGCTCCGGCCCCGACGGGCGAGGTCCTTCATCAGCTGCATGATTTGCAGCTGATGTCCCGGGTCGAGGCCCGAAACCGGCTCGTCGGCCAACAGGATCGGCGCCTCAACGGCCAACGCGGAAGCCAGCAGCATCCGAATTCTCTCACCACCGGACAAAGTGGGGGCGTGGCGGTCCCGAAGATGGACGATATCCGTCTCTTCGAGCACCCGCTCGATGACCGTCCAATCGTGCCGTCCGAGACCACGGAACCTACTCGAATAGGGCAGCCGTCCGAGGCCGACGATCCGCTCGACGCTCATCGGCCAGTGTACGCCCGCATTCTGCGCCAGATACGCAACCTCGCGGGCGATCTCCGGGCGCGACAGGGTTGCCACAGGGCGCCCGTTCACGTGAACACCTCCGCGGTCGGGATTTATCAGATTGACCAGGCAACGAAGCAGGGTGGTCTTTCCGGCGCCGTTGGGTCCGATCAGGCCGACGATCTCTCCATCCGCCAGAGACAAACCGGCCTCCCGCAAAATGGTTGTCCCGCTCCGGATGACGGTCAGTCCATTTGCATCGAGCACACTCATGCCATCGATCTCCGGACCTTGAAGATCAGGAACAGGAAAAACGGCGCGCCGACGAGTGCGGTCAGCACGCCGAGCTTCATTTCGACACCGGTGGGGATCAGCCGGACGCCGATGTCGGCCGCAAGCAGGAGCGCCGCTCCCCCGAACGTGCTGGCGAGCAAAAGGCGGCGCGGCTCGTGGCCGACGAAAGGACGAAGCAAGTGGGGGACAACAAGGCCGACGAAACCGACCACGCCCGCGACGGCGACTCCGGCCCCGACGGCCAGGGCGGTGCCGGCGATCAGTTGAACCCGTACGCGTTTCAAATCGAAGCCGAGGGTGCTCGCCATGTCCTCACCGAGGGTCAGGGCATCCAGGGCGCGGCCGGAGGTGAGCAGCAACAGGGCGCCCGCCGCCATGAACGGCAGCGACAGGAAGAAGTGATCCATGCTCCGGTCTTTGAGCGAGCCCAACAGCCAAAAGACGATCTCGGAGGCCGACAGGGCGTCGGGTGACAGGTTGATCGCCAGCGAAATCAGCGCCCCGGCAAGAGAGCTCAACGCAATCCCCGCCAGTATGAGCGTCAGGACGCTGGGATCCCGCCCCGCCAATGCGAACAGCAGGGCAATCGCAATCACCGCGCCGGCAATGGCGGCGAGCGGCAGGGCCAGCGGAAATAAACCGAACAGACCAAAGTAAAGGACGATCACCGCGCCGAGGGCGGCGGAGGAAGAGGCGCCGATGATTCCCGGCTCGGCCAGTGGATTGCGCAGCAGTCCCTGAAGCGCTGCGCCGGCAAGTCCGAGCGTGCCGCCGATGGCGAGCGCCAGGAGAACCCGGGGCAGGCGAATTTCCTGCATGATGATTGCGGCCGTGGAGTTGTCGGCGGCGAAAAGACCGCTGATGGGAACCGCCACTTCCCCGATCATCAACGAGGCGCCCGCAAGCACCGCCACCAGCACGGCCAAGCCCGCCAATAGGGGCAGGTCCGCCAACAGGGGCGGGCCGCTCATTCGGTTCGAAGAACCCGAACTCATTGGTTCACACCGCGCGTTGCGGGGCCGCGCGTGATCTCGGCGAGCGCGTGGATGGCAACCGGCGTTGCCTCGCCGCCGCAGAGCCAGAAGGCGACGGGAAACTCGATTCGTCCGGATTTACCCAAAGACCGGCCGAGCGCCGGATGGCGAATGATCTGGGCGCCGATCCGGGGCCGCATGGGGTTTCTAACCGTGTCGTCAAGCAGGTAATCCGGCTTGCCGACGAGCAGGATTTCCAAGGGGACGTAGCCGCCCCGCTCATAGCCTAGTCTGGTCGCGATGTTGTCGATCCCGGCTGCCGACATGATGGCATTGACCAGGGTATCGGCGCCGAAGGAGTAGCCGTGGCCGCGGTAGATGACGGCCGTCGGCCGTTGCCCGCCGGATACGGCGGTGGTGTCGGCCGCAAAACCGTCGATCGATGAGGCGAGCCGCTCCCCCCGTTCGGGGTGCCCCAATATCCCGGCCACCCGCCGTATCTGCGCCGATAGTTCGCCAAGGGTCTTCGGCCGTTTGGTTCGAACGATCCTGATATCGAACCGCTGAAGAAATTCCCGGGTGCGGCGGCTGAAGGGACCGGTGAAGACCAGGTCGGGACCGGCGGCAATGACCTCCTCGGCGCTTCTTTGGTTGGCCGGGATGCCACGGGCCTTTTTGTGGAGAAAGGACGTGCGGGGATCCTCGGCGCCCTTGGCGAGGGAGATGATCTGTTCCCTGTCGGCCAGCGCCAGAACATATTGATTGGCGCAGGCCTCGATGGACATCACCCGGGGAGGTTCGGCCTTGGCGGGCGCTGCCGCACCGGCAACCAGCGCTACGACCAGAATTCCCCAAAGCCTCGCCGACCGGACCATGTGTCGTCCCTCAGAATGAAACCGTTAAGCCGCCGTAGACGCCGAATGGAGCCGACCCGTATCCGGCCGCGCTCTCGTATGCCTCATCAAGCATATTTTCAATCCGTGCGTGGAGCTTGACCCGATCGTTCAATTGGTAATCGCCGGCGACATCAAACCGCCAATGCTCCCCGATGTAAACGACCGCGCTGGACGACGGATAAAAGTCCTTGTGATCCGATTCCCATTCACCATCCAGGCGGAGATTGGCCTTGCCGTTGAGGAACGCGTAATCGAAGGAGAAATTGACCCGATGCCGGGGCACCCGGTCGATCTCCGCTTGGTTTCCGTCCTCCGCCAATGTGAACGTATGATTGAGCGAAAAAACCAGTTGCCGGTCCGAGGCCTTGAACAGCGACGCGTCGACGAAATTTTCGAAACCCCGGCTCTTCATTCGGTCGCGGTTGATGTATCGGCTGGGCGACCAGGCAAAAACAATCTGGTTCTTTACGGCGTTCTGAAAATAGGTGGCGCCAAACTCAACGCGGCCGTTCAGGACCTTTTGCTCAAATCCGACGTCCCACAACCGGGTGCTTTCCGGTCCGAGATTTTGGGTGCCGGCGAAGCGGAAGAGCTGAAAGAGCGTGGGTGCGGCAAACCCGGTCGCGTAACTCGACTTCAAGATGGTCCGGGTCTCCTTGAGGTCATAAGAAACTCCGCCGCGATAGGTCCACGCGCCGTCCGTCAAATCAGGATGGACATCATCGAAATGATCGAAACTGAGACCAGCCGTGATGGATACCCGGTCGCGGAACCGATTCTGGGTTTGGACGAAGTAGTTTCGGTGACTTGTCCGCCTGTCCAGTGTCTCCGTGGGATTGGCCGTGGTGCCGCCCGAGAGGCGTGCATAGCGTTCCTGGTCATATCCGGTACCGAAGCCGAGCAGATGTCCGTCGGCGACCTCGAACGTTCCACGATAATCGATATTTCGATACCAGGCGTCTGACCCGCCGTCGAAAGCCAGCGACGAAGTTCGCCGGACGCTCGTGCTGGTGCCGGACAGAGTGAGGTTGTTTTCCATGCGGCCGTCAAGAATATCCCGGCTTGCGGCCAGGGAGTATGACGTGACTTCCTTGTCCTTGGTTTCGTCCGCATCAAACACGACACGGCGTGTCGTATCGTCAAATTCCGCAAACAGCGTGGTGTGGTCGAAGGTGGCGCGGATTTCCGAATCCGGCGTCGGCCGGAACCCGCCGTTGAAACTGAACGAGTAATTCCGGGCGCCATCATTTTCCGTCGGTATGGCTTGGCCCGGCGGATCCCGGTCCTCATTGGCGGCGGAAAACCCATCGGTACCGAAAACCGTACCGGAGACGGCATAATCGTAGCCCATCCCGTTCTGCAGCCGTCCGCCGCCGCTGCCATACAGGTCCGCAAGACGGGTATTGCCGGTTCCCGCCTCGGCCTTGATCTGCCCCGAGAAATCGTCTCTGCCCTTCTTAGTGATGATGTTGATGACGGCGCCATTGGCCCGGGAGCCATACAAAGTCGCCTGGGGGCCTCGGATGATCTCGATCCGCTCGATATTGGACACCATCAGGTGCTCAAAATTGAAGCGCCCGCGAAAGTCTCCGGGATCGTTCTGCCGCACGCCGTTCACGAGCACCAGTGTCTGCTCTTCCTCGAGCCCGCGGAACTTGGCGACCGAGGATGTGCCGGTCGGACCATTTTGCTGAATATTGATGCCCGGCGTGCGACGCAAAATATCCGCAACCGCCGGCAATTGCATTTTCTCCAGCTCTTCCGCCGTGATAACGGTGACGGAACTGCCCAACAGCGTCTTGAGGGTTGGGGTTCGCGTTGCCGTCACGACTATGTCCTCGCCAATCGTCGGCGACTGGGCGAGCGCCGTATCGGCAAGCGTCCCGACGGCAAGTGCGGCGCCCAACGCCGCCGGTACGAAAATATTTTGAAGGTTCATTCCGACCCCCTGCAATGATGACCAACACATCACCGCACGCGGTCTATCCGCGCCACCCGGTCGTCCCGCCCCGGTGGCAGGTGATGCTGGCTACGGCAGGTCTCCTGACTCGCGGGTCTCTGGAAAATCTTCGCCTTCCCGGTTCCCCAGTGGCTTTTCTAAAGATTTCCTCGCCGCTCACAGTTGCGGGCGCAGTCTCGGCTTTAACCGAGTTCCCTATTATCCCCTCGCGGGGGCCATAGCTGGGCCAAAAGATGAAGATCGATGCCTGACTTGTCAATTCGTGGGCGACGAACCCGGCTATTCAGCCGTCGCCATCAAATGTCCGGGCTGCCTGGTAGGATGGCGCCGATGCGTTGCCCGAGGCGCCAAAATCGGCCATGAAGGCCGAAGGCCCATCACTCGCGGAGGTGTTGGCCGACCGGCTGCCGGCTTATGGGCTTCAGGCCATGTTGAGAGGCAGCGGACTCCGATCCACGTGATCAATTGAGCGCCGGACCATGCGCTCCAGCATTTCGGCCTTCACGTCCGCGTAGTCCGGGTCGTCCCAGAGGTTTCTGAGCTCCGAGGGATCGTTTTCGAGATCGTAGAGTTCGGCTAATTCGGACTTGCCATAGAGTGTCATCCGCCAACGCTCGGTCACCATCGACCGGACTTGAACAGGGGCCGGGATGCCGAGGGTTGCGTGCTGGCTCTCCTCTTCGACGACGATATCGCCCGATCCCGTATCGGCGCCGGTTTCCATGTCGGTTAGCAGGGTCCGGCCTTGAACGCCGTTATAGGCCCCGAGCCCCGCCCGGTGAAGAATGGTCGGGCCGATATCTATGGTGCTGGCCAATGATGAAATGGTGGAGCCGGCGGCACCGTTGGCCGCGGGATCGCTCCAGATGAACGGCACCTTGATCGTTGCTTGCAGGTGCAGCGGCCCCTTCAGCATCAGCCCGTGATCGCCCAGGAAATCACCGTGATCGGCGGTGAAGACGATGACCGTATTGTCGAACTGATCGAGGTCTTTGAGCTTTTGGACGACCCGAGCCAGTGCGTCGTCGATCATGGTGATCATGCCGCAGGTAAGGGCGATAGCCTCCTTGGCTTCCCGCTCGTCGACCCGCAGGAAGACCATGGTCCGATCGCGATCAAAGTTGGGGTTGTTGTCCTCCGTCGCTCGCGCGAGATCGATGGCGTTGGCGACGTTTGGCCGGTCCGAGTGGAAACTCGCCGGCAGTTCCACCTGATCCGGGCTGTACATGTCCCAATACTTGCCGGGCGGCGTGAAGGGATGATGGGGATCGGGAAATGAAAGCATGAGAAAGAACGGATTGCCGCCGCCTTCGGCCGACCAGTCCTTCAGGCACTGGATCGCATGGTCCCGGATATAGGAGGTCGGATAAAGCTCCTCCGGAACCGATGTCCGCCACGCCTGCGGCGCCACATAATCCGAGGGCTGTGCGTTGTCCATGCCCCGCAATTTGTCGGGATCTTGACCTTTGTCTCTCAGCCAGTGGGGGTAATCGGCGCCAACCATGTCACCATGTCCCGAGCACAGATGCACGCGGTCGAATCCGTAGAAAGGCAGATGCATTTTCCGGCGCTCTTCGACCCAACGTGCCGGTTTTTCCTGATCATAGAGGGTCATGTCCGAGGTGTAGGGTTTGAGCGCCTCCGCGAAATTCCCGTTGAGCACTTTTAAATCGTCACCACGGCTGGTGTCATAACGGGGCGCGCCGTCGGTCATGTTTTGCAGGTGGCTCTTGCCTGACAGCGCCGTCCGGTAGCCGTCGGCCCGCAGTAAGTCGACAAAGGTGTTTGCCTGGAGCGGCAGCGGCAGCCCATTGCCGCGGGCGCCGGTCACGGAAGGCAGCCGGCCGGTCATCAGACTCGCGCGGTTGGGCATGCAGACCGGCGACGCCACATAGAACCGGTCGAACCGGGTGCCGCGTTCGGCAAGGCTGTCGATGGTCGGGGTTTTCAGAAATGGGTGTCCGGAGCAGCCGAGATAGTCGGCCCGGTGCTGATCGGTAATGACGAAAAGGAAGTTCGGCCGTTTCTCAGCCATCGTATTCGGTGCCTCCCGTGGCCCACGTTTATCTTGTTGCGCGCAACTATGCAGAAGGCGGCCTGTGGCGGCTACCCGACCGGCCGGAGTTCTCGAAAGTTGTCCGAGATTCGGACACAAAATGGGCGGCCGTGTCGTGACGGCCGCCCATTTGGACCGGCGTCAGTCGAGGTCCAGATCGAACAGGTTGATCGCGTTGGTGCGCCCGATCCTGAGTTTTTCTTCGCCCGAAACAACTTCCGTCGCGTCGTACCAGTCGGCCGCATCTTCCATCGTCTCGAACGGATAGTCGGCGCAGAAGAACATGCGATCGACGCCGACAACTTCGAGGCAGCACTTGAACGCCGGATCCTGGAAGTTGCCCGATGTCGTGATGTAGAAGTGATCAAGGAAATATTCACCCAGCGGCCGATTGCCCCGGTATTCGCGGCGCGAGAACTCCATCCGCGCATCGATCCGCCAGAGATCGTAAGGGATGTGTTCGCCCAGGTGGCCGATGATGATCTTCAGGTTGGGATAGTCGTCGAACATTCCCGATCCGCACATACGGAGCGAGTGAATGGATGTTTCAACGGCGAATCCCCACGGCGAACTCTTGAGCCAAGGATGACCGTCATAGATCGGCGCGCGCGACGATAGCTGCATGCGAGGGTGGAGATAGAACGGCACGTCCAGCTCCGACACGGTGCCCCAGAACGGTCGTAGCTCCGGTTCATCAAGGTACAGAACATTGTCCTCTTGGCCGGTTTGCTGGAAGCCGTTGACCATGGCGCCCTTAAATCCCATTTCCTTGACGCAGCGGGTCAGTTCTTCGGACGCCACATCCGGATTGTGCATCGGGAGCGCCGCGAACGCCGCAAAGCGGTCCGGATGGCGCGCGACGGCTTCCGCCATTGCGTCGTTGGCTTTCTTGGCCACCTCGACGGCCTGAACGACATCCCGGATGCCCTGAACGCCCGGCGCGTTATTGGAGAGGATGGCGAATTCAATTCCCGTCTTGTCCATGATTTCCAGACGCTCGTCGTCCATATCAAGAATTTGACGGGTGAATTCGTCCCACTTCCCCGAATCGCCGGCGAACGCGCGGGTGTCTTCCAGGGTTTCGGGGATCGCCATGTGTTCTTCAAAAACGATTTTGCCTTTCATGGTGGGATTCTCCTGCTAGCTAATTCGTCCGTCATAATCCTCCGGCGGCCGACGCCTCAAGGACTCGAAATTTAAGAAAACCATTTGTGATTGGTACCGGTTTCGCGTAGCCGCCTCGGTGCGGATGCAACCTCGTTCCCGGTGAATCGGCCCCTCCCTGGGTCCTTATTGTTCGTTGCCCGAGCAATTTCATCAGAAGCCACGGAGCAAATCCACTTCGCCGTCCGATATTCTGCTTCGAGTCCGAATCCCGGACATGTTTGCGTCCGAACAGTTGCGGGCCGTGAGTGCGGTTCGGGGATTACATGCGGTTACGGCATCCGCCAGCTCTTCTCCGGCATGCCGGATTGAGACCGCCGATCCCGCCGGCTTGAAACAGGTTGGGATAATCGGATTGGCTCATGGGGGGGTCTCCCGGACACGTCAGGTTTGGTTGTTTTCCCGGACGGAAAATTTCGTAGATAGTTATGCCGGTACCGGGACTTCTCAAGAGCGTACCGCCCGGTGCGCGCTGAATCGTAAACGGAGGGAAATGTGGCAACGCGGAAACAGTTGGGGCTGGCCATCGTCGGCTGTGGTGTGGTGGGGCGTATAAGGGGTGCGCTGGCGACGGATTTTCCGGGCATTGGCTGGATCGGCCTCGCCGATATCAATGAGCGTCTGGGGCGGCAACTCAAGGAAGATCTCGATGCCGATTTCTTCACCACCGATTTCAACGAGCTTATCGCGCGACCTGAAGTGGATGCGGTGATCGTCGCCACGTCCACTTGGAGCCACGTGGAACCGACCCTGGCGGCGGCCGACGCCGGGCACATGATGATGATCGAAAAACCGCTGGCGACGGACGCCCGGGAATCGGCACAAGTCCTGGCCGCCATCGAAGCCGCCGATGTCGACGCGGTGGTCGGCTATACCCAGCGCTTTCGCCGGCGGTTTCTGGTGGTCAAGGAACGCATTCAGACGGGCCAAATCGGAGACGTCACCGCCGCGGTCACCCGCGCCTTCATGAACCGCATGGCGCCGACGGGGGAGGTGCGCCTGACCCAGGATCGCCGATTTCTCACGCCCATGGTGGTGTCCGGGACCCACAGCCTCGACATGTGTCTTTGGCTGATGGGCGATGCGGCGAGACCGGTCTCCATATTCGCCCGATCCACTGACAAGGTAATGAGCGAACTGGGCACCAAGGATGCCACTTTCGGGGTCTTCACCATGGAGGACGGCACCATCTGGAGCATGAATATCTGTTGGGCCTTGCCCAAGGAATGGCCGGGCGCGGTCTACGGGCTGGAGATCGGGATCGTCGGCACCAAGGGCGTGATCGACATCGAAGATACCCACCGGGATGTCATTCTGGCTACCGAGATGCCTCAAGGTCCGGCCTACAATCCCGACGGGCTGACCATCGAGGTGGAGCGGAATGTGGACTTTCTTACCAGCTTCCCGCCCGGCGACGTTCACGGTGGCGAGCTTTGGGGCCCCATGCGCGAGGAAACCAACACCTGGTTCCAGCGCATCTACAACGAAAAGGAGACGCCGCACGCCACGGCGGCCGAGGGCCACCGCAATCTCATGCTCACGATGGCGATGGACCTCTCGGCCAAAACCGGACGGGAGCTCGAATTGCCGATCAGCCCGGAGGAGTTGATGGCCGGTCTGGAAGCCTAAACCGCCTCAGCGTTTGGAGATGGGTTTGACTTTACGGACTTTCTTGCCGTTATAGGCGGTGATCGGCCGGATTAGCATGTTGTTGGCGTTCTGCTCCAGATAGTGGGCCGCCCAGCCGGTGATCCGGGATGCCACGAAGATCGGCGTATACAGGTTGATGGGGAAGCCCATCAGGTAGTAGGCGGGTCCCGACGGGAAATCCAGGTTGGGGTATATGTTCTTTTCTCCCACCATGATCCCCTCGAGTATCTCGGAAATTCTGATCCAATTATCGTCACCCGCATAGTCCGAGAGGTCTTTCAGGCAAGCGCTCATGATCGGCACCCGGCTGTCTCCCCATCGGTAGACCCGGTGGCCGAACCCCATGACCAGTTGTTTTTTGGCGAGCCGATTTCTCAGCCAACGCTCGGCGCGGCCCGGGGTCTTGATCTCTTCCAGCATCTGCATCACCGCCTCGTTGGCGCCGCCGTGGAGCGGTCCCTTGAGGGCGCCGATGGCGCCGGTCACCGCCGAGTAAATGTCGGAACGGGTCGAGGCGATGACCCGGCCGGTAAAGGTCGAGGCATTGAAGCTGTGCTCTGCGTAGCAGGTAAGCGAAATGTCGAAGGCCCGGACCACCTCCGCCGGTGGCACTTTCCCGAAACACATATGGAAGAAATTCTCCGAAAAGCTTAAATCCGGTTTCGGCCGAATTCTTGGCTTGCCCTGGCGGAACCGGAAGTCGGTGGCGATCATTGTGGGAATTTTGGCCAGCATATTGATTGCCCGGTCCATATCCCTGGCTTCCGGCTCGCCGCCCCACGCCTCCTCGGTGGTGCCCAGATAGGAGACAGCCGTCCGGATGGTATCCATCGGATGCGCCGTCTTGGGAAACTGCTTGATGACGCCGACATGGCCCCGGGTGATGTCCCGGCGTGCACGCTCCTTCCGCTTGAAGGCGGCAAGTTGCGACCGGGTCGGCAATTCGCCCGTCAGCAACAGGTAAGCGACCTCTTCAAACGAGCACTTTGCCGCCAGTTCGTGAACCGCGTAGCCCCGGTATGTAAGCATCCGCTCTTCCGGAACCACCAGTGAGACGGCGGTCTCGTCCGCAACAACGCCGACGAGGCCCTTGCGAATATCGGGCGCCGCCGTGACCGCCTTCCTGCCTTTTGTGGACGTCTTTTTCTTCCTTTTATCCTCTGCCATGATCAATCCTCCTAGCCGCCACGCTTAAATCTTGAAGTTGAATATGTCATCGTCGAACGAGGCATAATCTTCGTAGTGCAATATCTCGTAGAGCCGTTTGCGGGTTTGCATGTCCGGCACTACGCTTGCCTGGGTTCCGTCCTCGGCCATGCGCCGGTAGCCGTCCTCGACCGCCTTCATCGCCAGCCGCAGCGAGGTAACCGGATAAATCGCCATGTCGTAGCCGAGGTTGGTTAGCTGCTCGACCGTGAGGTAGGGCGTCTTGCCGAATTCCGTGAGGTTGGCGAGCAGGGGCACATCGATGGCCTTGCGGAACGCCTCGAACTCCGCCTCGGTGTGAAGCGCCTCCGGGAAGATCGCCTCGGCGCCGGCGTCGACGTAGGCCTTGGCACGTTCGACCGCCGCATCGAACCCCTCCGCCTCCTTGGCGTCCGTCCGTGCCATGATCAAGAAATTCTCGTCCCGTTTTGCCGCCGCCGCGGCGCGGAGCTTCCGGGTCATGGTGTCCGTATCAACCAGCACCTTGTTGTCCAGGTGTCCGCAGCGCTTGGGCAATATCTGGTCCTCCAGGTGACACCCGGCGAGACCCGCGTCCTCCAATTCCCGGATTGTCCGGGCCGCGTTCATGGCCTCGCCGAAGCCGGTATCGACATCGATCAGCGCCGGGAGATCGGTAACACGGGCGATCTGGTGGCCGCGGCCGATGACCTCGGGCAGGGTGGTGAGGCCGATGTCCGGGAGCGCCAAATCGGCGGATAAGGCGGCGCCGGAGATGTAGACCCCGTCGAAACCCAATTCCTCGACAATTCGAGCGACGATCGGCGCGTGAGCGCCGGGCATGCGTAACAGCCCGCCACTGCCCAGACGCTTCCGGAATTCGGCTCGCTTTTGGCCGGCGGTTTTCTCTGTAAACAACATCAGAAAATCCCTTTGTGGCTGTCCCGCGCATCGGTGACCGGGGCGGCATCCAGTGCGACGTTCAGGGCATCGAGGCCGCCTGCGGAAATGCCGGCCAGGCCTTCGGCCGCGTCGATGAACCGTTGGGCCTCTTGCTCGCTCACCAGTCCCTCAACCAACGTCTTGAACTTGCCGATATAGTCGGCGCGCTTAAACGGATTGGCGCCGGCCGGGTGGGCATCGGCCACGGCCAATTCATCGACAACGGTCTCGCCGGTGGTCAGCGTTACTTCGAGGCGGCCGCCGAATGCCCGTTGGTTGGGGTCGGGGTGATGGTAGCGCTCGGTCCAGGCGGCATCCTCGGCGGTCTCGATCTTATGCCAGAGCCGCACCGTGTCCTCCCGTGCCGCGCGCTCCGGCGCATAACTGTCCACGTGGTGCCATTTGCCGTCCTGCAGTGCGACCGCAAGAATGTACATAATCGAATGATCGAGGGTCTCCCGGCTCGCCCCGGGGTCCATCTTCTGGGGATCCCCGGCGCCGGTGCCGATGACATGGTGGGTGTGGTGGCTGGTGTGGAGAACGATTTTCTCTACATCTTCCCAATCGTCGATCTTCTGTCTCACCCGGAACGCCAGGTCGATGAGCGCCTGGGCCTGATACTCGGCAGAATGGGCCTTGGTGTAACTCTCGAGAATGGCGCGTTTGGGCTCGCCTGCTGCCGGAAGCGGAATGTCATAGGCCGCGCCGGGTCCATCCAGAATCCAAGCGATGACGCTGTCTTCACCCTCATAGATGGGGGACGGCGCCCCTTCGCCTCGCATCGCCCGGTCTACCGCTTCGATGGCCAGCTTGCCCGCGTGGGAGGGCGCAAAGGCTTTCCAGCTGGAAATTTCGCCCTTACGGGATTGCCGGGTCGAAACCGTGACGTGCAGCGCCTGTTGAACGGCCTGGTAAACCACCTCCGTCTCCAGGTTGAGCATGGCGCCCAGGCCGGCTGCCGCGGATGGCCCGAGATGCGCTATATGGTCGATCTTGTGGGCATGAAGACAAATGCCCTTTACCAGGTCGATCTGCACCTCGTAGGCCGTCGCGAGCCCGCGGATCAGATCGGCGCCGGAGCGTTTCAACTGCTGGGCGACCGCCAGGAGCGGCGGGATGTTGTCACCGGGATGGGAGTAGTCGGCGGCTAGGAAAGTGTCGTGGAAATCCAGTTCCCGGACGGCAGTGCCGTTGGCCCACGCGGCCCATTCGGCATGGACTTTGGTCGCAGGCGGGAGACCGAACACCGTTGCACCGCCATTCCGTGGGTGCAGTAGAGCCTGGGCGCGCGCCGTCGCAACGGGTCCGCGGTTGATGGCTGCCACGGCGACGCCGGCATTGTCGATGATGCGGTTGATGATCATCTCGGCCACGTCCGTCTCGACCGCGACAGGATCGGCGGCGAGTGCCGCGAGCTTCCAAGCCAGCTGATCCTCGCGTGCGAGATGGTGTGCCGATGGATGGACGGTGACCTTAATGCTTTGCACGAACAAGAACCCCCCGATGAATGACCGTGATCTTAGTCAGCGCGGCGGGGATGTCCATCTTGGACAAATTCGCTAAGGATGTCTGTTCAGCGGACCGCGGCTCCCGACGGCGCGTCCCGGATTTCCAGTGTGGCTCGGATGTCCTTCAACTGCAGGCCGTTGCGGATGCGGGCGAAGACCGGGTCCATGGCACCGGCGCCGGGAGCGGTCATATGTCCGCATTTCGACACCGCCATCCTCGGCGATCACCGTCGCGTAGACCGGCTTTTGTATGCCGTGACGCGGGTGGCGCCCTTTTGTCCTCGTCGGTCACCGTCATCAGGTCCCTGCCGTAAAATTCAGGGGACCCGGTCAAAGTGTCCGGTGGCTCATGGCCGGGCGTCGATACCGTTCCCGATGTCGGTTAATGATTGACCGATCCGCCGTCGACAACAACGCATTGGCCGGTCATGAAGTCGCTGTCCGCGGAAGACAGGAAGATCAGCGCGCCGACAAGGTCATCGGGCGTTTCATCCCGCTTAAAGGCGCGCGAGTTGACCACCATGTCATGGTTCATGTCACGCTGCTCATTGCGATTGGCAATTACGTTCTCGCTCATGGTGAGGCCGGGTGCCAGCGTGTTGACACAAATGCCGTCTTCGCCCACTTCGCGGGACAGGGACCTGGTAAACGCCAAAATCGCGCCCTTCGAAGATACGTAGTGCAGCATGTAAGGCGACCCTTTGAACAGCGTGCCCGACGCGATGTTGATGATCTTGCCGTACTTCTGCTTGCGCATCTGCGGCACGGCCGCCTTTGCGCAAAGAAACGGCCCCTTCACGTTAACGGCCATCAGGCTGTCCCACTGTTCCACGGAGATGTCTTCGAAGGGGCCGGGAACGATATTGCCGAACATGGCGGCATTGGTGACCATGATGTCCACGCGGCCGAATTCGGCGACCGTTTCGCCGACCATGGCTTGCGTCTCCGCCTCGCTTGTGACGTCGGTCCTCAGTGCCAAGACCTCGGCGCCTTGGTAGGCGGACCGGATCTTCTCCGCGGCGGGTTCACAATCATCGATGTCGGTGAGCACGACCTTGGCGCCTTCGCCGGCGAGAGCCGATGCATAGGTTTCGCCGATGCCCTGCGCCGCGCCGGTGATGATCGCCACCCGGTCGTCGAGACGTCCCATGAGTTTCTCCCCGGTTCCCTCGTCCCTGAATTAACGGGCGGCAGTCTAGCCGGTCAGTCCCCGCTCTAAAACGAGATTTAGCCGGCGCGAAAATGCCGCCGGATCCGGGATGCTGTCACCTTCGAGGATTTTTGCCTGATCGAGCAGCAGCCGGGCGGTCTCATCCAGGATTTCGCCGTCCGCCGGTCGATCGACGAGCCCGGTGAGCTTCTTGATCAGCGGGTGGCTCGGATTGAGTTCAAGAATGCGCGTGGCGCTCGGAACGTTCATGTGCCCCTGCTGGCGGAGCATGCGCTCAAGATGCAGGTCCATATCGCCGTCAGCCGCCACGAGGCAGACGGCGCTGTCGGTGAGCCGTTCGGAAACCCGCACGTCCTTTACGTCCTCGCCGAGGGTCTGCTTGAGGTTCAGCACAAGTTTGGCCATTTCCGCATCGTCGGCCTTGTCCGCATCCGACGTGACCTCGCTGTCCGCCTTCTCGAACTTGGTTAAATCGATTCCGCCGCTGGTCACCGATTTGAGCGGCTTGTCGTCGTACTTGCCCACCGCCGGCACCCAGAATTCGTCGATCGGATCGGACAGCAACAAGACCTCTACGCTCCGGGACCTGAACCCCTCGATCTGCGGGCTGGCGGCCAACGCCGCCGGGTCGTCGCCGCTGATGTAGTAAATCTCATCCTGCCCTTCGGGCATGCGGGCAACGTAGTCCGCCAGACTGACCAACTCGGTACCGTTCGTGGACCGGAAACGCGCCAGTTCCAGGATGGGTTCCTGGGCCGTATGGTCCTCGTAGAGCCCCTCCTTGAGGACGGCGCCGAAATTGTCCCAGAATACGGCGTACTCCTCCGGGGCCTTTTCGGATTTCTTCTTGAGTTCGGCAAAGATCTTCTTGACCAGCGCGCCGCGGATTTTCGTCACCAGCACATTGTGTTGAAGCATTTCCCGGCTGACGTTCAGAGGCAGGTCCTCGGAATCCACGATGCCGCGGACGAAACGGAGATAGCTCGGCATCAGGTCTTCGCACTCATCGGTGATGTAGACCCGTTTGACATAGAGTTTCACTCGATGGCGGCGGTCAGGGTGCATCAGGTCGAATGGTCGGCTTGACGGCACGAACAACAAGGCCGTGTACTCAATCTTGCCTTCGGCCCGGTTGTGCAGGGTCAGCCAAGGGTCATCGAAGACGTGACCGACATGGTGATAAAACTCCTGATACTGCTCGTCGGTGATGTCACTCTTCGGCCGGGTCCACAACGCGGAACCGGTATTGATCTGGTCCTCCAGGTCCTTGGTGACGAAATTGATCGGAATTGCGATGTGGTCCGCATAGCTTTTGACGATGTGCCGAATGCGTTCTTCCTCCAGGAATTCGCTTTCTCCCTTGGCCAGGTGCACGGTCACCGAGGTTCCGGGTGTGTCCCGCTCGGCCTCTTCGATCAAAAACTCGCCGCCGCCTTCCGAACTCCACCGCCACGCCCGATCCTCGCCGGCTTTGCGGCTCACCACGTCCACCTTCTTGGCCACCGCAAAGGAGGCATAGAAGCCAACACCGAATTGCCCGATGAGCGCGGCATCCTCCTTCTCATCACCGGTCAAGCTCTCCAGGAACTGCGTGGTGCCGGACCGGGCAATGGTGCCGAGGTTCTCGATCAGCTCATCGTGACTCATACCGATGCCGTTATCGGCGACGGTGACGGACCGCTTCTTCTTATTGACCGAAATTTCGATGCCGAAACCAGACCCGCCAGGCAATAGGCCGGGATCGGTCAGCGACAAATATCGCAACTTGTCGCAAGCATCCGAGGCATTCGAAATTAGCTCACGCAGGAATATCTCCTTGTTGGAGTACAAGGAGTTCACAACGATATCCAGGAGCTTCCCGACCTCGGCCTGAAACTGGAGTTTTTCTTCGCTCATGTGCTTCACCTATTAGCGCGGCCCACGATGAAGCGGGTCCTCTCAAGGCCCATATGTAATCGGCTGTCGAGTTTTCGCAAGGGCTGAGGACGGGTGCCGGTGTGCCGCCGGATTTTTGACCGTCATCAAGGCATACGTGGCGGTCATCGGCTTGAATATCGCGGGTTGACACCAAGAAAGGCCGGTCGTGATTCGCAAACAGGACCAGCATCTGTCAAAATGCCGACGCACATTGGCCGCTGCGGTTTCCTGGCGGGCCGGCCGATAAACGACAACAAACCAAGGAGCGTTCGATGCAGATACCGGTCCAAATTTCATTCAGGGATATCGATCATTCCGACGCCATCGAGGCGCGCATCCGGGAGAAAGTGGAGAAGCTCGAACAATATTACGACCGCATCACCAGCTGCCGCGTGGTGGTCGAGGCGCCCCATCGACATCAACATAAGGGCAAGCTCTACAACGTCCGGGTAGATCTGAGCGTTCCCGGCGAAGAGATCATCGTCGATCACGATAAACTCAATGACCCGGCTCACGAGGATGTCTACGTGGCGATCCGGGATTCCTTCGAAGCGGCGCGACGGCAACTGAAAAAGCATGTTCGGAAAGTTCGCGACAACCATCTCAGGGAAGAGCGGGCGGCGAGCCGCCAGTAGGTCGCGGATCGACGGTTCCCCAGTCTCAGTAGCCCGGGACAATTTGCTCAGGGAAATCGAGCGCGATGCCCGGCAGACGGCAGGCCTGACCGGCCGACGTTCATTCGCACCGCAGGTGATGGAGGCCCTGGCCAGCGTGCCTCGGCACGAGTTCGTCAGGTCCGGCGATCGGGACAACGCCTATTTGAACCGGGCGCGGCCCATCGGCGACGGGCAAACGATCTCCCAACCGCTGATCGTCGCACTGATGACCGATCTTCTTGATCTCGAACCGGATCACCGAGTTCTGGAGATCGGAACCGGTTCCGGGTACCAGACCGCCGTGCTGAGTTTGCTGGCGGGTGAGGTCTACACCGTTGAAACCATTTCCCGCCTTTTCGAGACCGCCAAAGACCGGTTGAACCGGCTGGGCTACGAACGGATTCGGTTCAATGTTGGTGATGGCCGCCGCGGCTGGCCGGAGAAGGCACCGTTCGATGCCGTCATCGTCACTGCCGCAGCCGACGAAATCCCCGACGCTCTCGTCACACAATTGAAACCGGGTGGCCGGATGATGATACCGGTGGGCCCGCCGGCGGGTTCCCAATCGCTAATACTGGCGACCAAGAACCGGTCCGGCGCCATCGACCGGAAGTCCGTTTTGCCGGTCGCCTTCGTGCCGCTGGTCAGGGGGTGAAGCCGGCCTGACCCGGTGATATGCTGGTCCCGACCGGAGGCGCAGGGAGGGCAGGTAATGGCGACCGACGAGCGCGGACTGCATCTCAGTACCGACAGTACCGACGCGGCCGACGCCTTCAATGCGGCCATACGCAGCTTCTTCGCCTGGCGCCGCGACGCCATGCAGCATCTCGGCGCGGCGCTGGAAGCCGATCCGGGATTTGTCCTCGCCCACGCCTTGAGAGGGCTGTTCCTGTGCGGCATGCGCCAGCCCGCGGCCTATCCGATTGCTCGCGACAGCCTTGCCGCGGCCAGACAGGGCGAAGCCGGTTGCTCAGACCGGGAACGCGCCTACGTGGCGGCGCTGGAGGCGACGCTGGACGGCGACCTGTTCCGCGCCGTCAGCTGTTTGGAGGAGGTCATCGCAGCTCATCCCCTCGACCTGATCGCCATCCGGCTCGGCCAGATGGAGCTGTTCTGGCTGGGCGAGGTGGCGTGGGCGCGGGACATCACCCGCCGGCCGGCGGCCGCGTGGTCCGAGGAGGTGCCGGGCTACCCGGCGTTTCTCGGCGTTCGCTCCTTCGCCCTCGAGGAAACCGGCGATTACGAGGCCGCCGAGCGCCTTGGCCGGCGATCCATCGAACTGGACCCCGGCGATTGCCAGGCGGCACACGCGGTGGCCCACGTTCTGGAGATGGAGGGCCGTCTCGACGATGGTGTCGAATGGCTCGACGGCCTCAAGGACAGTTGGGCGGAGGCCAACCACATCGTACATCACCTGTGGTGGCACCGCTGCCTGTTCGAGTCCGAACGCGGCAATCACGCGGGCGCCATGGAAACCTACGACCGGTTCGTCCGCAATCCCGACTCGCCCCTGATCCAAGCCATGTCCAACTTCTTCACCGACATGCAGAACTGTGCGGCGCTGCTGGCGCGGCTGGAAATGCGTGGCATTGACGTGGGCGGGCGCTGGGAGGCGGTGGCCGACGACTACGAGAGCTGGATCGGCAATCATACGAGCCCGCTGACCTCGCCGCACTGCGCGCTGGTGTTCGCCGCCACGGGCCGCGATGCGAAGCTCGACGAACTGATGGCGGGCCTCCGGGAGTTCGCCGCCACCGACCGGGGCAGCCTGGGTCCCCGCTTCGCCGTCGCCGTCATTCCGGCGGCCGAAGCCGCCGTCGCCTATCAGCGCGGCGATTACCGGGGCGTGCTCGACAGCCTGCTGCCGGTGCGGCGGCTGTTATGGCAGATGGGCGGCAGCCACGCCCAGCGCGACCTGTTCTTCCAGATCATGGCCTATGCCGCGGCGCAGTTGGGCCGCGCCGACCTGCTGGCGATCCTTCTGGACGACGTGAGGTCCATCGGCTTCGCACAGGTGGACCAACGGGCGAGCTACGCCGACGTCGCCGCCGCTTGAGCGCGCCGGTCAAAGGGGGGGGAGACATGGCCGAACAGACCATCTGCGGCCGGGCGGTCTCGCGGCCGCTCATCCGAGTGGCAGCCCCCAAGGCCGGTGCCGTCCGCCGGAAGCCGGTTCCGTCGGCCGCCTTCGTACCGTTGGTCGGAAAGTAGAAGGCCGTGACCCTGGAAATCCGAGAGGCGGACGTCGATGATTTCGATGCAATCTGGCCCATCTTCCGGGAGGTCGTTGCAGCCGGCGATACGTACGGATTTGATCCTGAGACCGGCCGAGAGTCGGCGCGGGAGATTTGGCTGGCGTTGCCCGAGCGCACGCTGGTCGCCGAGTTGGATGGACAAATTGCCGGCACCTACTACCTGAAACGGAATATGGCGGGTCCGGGCAGTCACGTCTGCAATTGCGGTTACATGGTTCCCGGACATCGCCGCGGGCTCGGCGTGGCCACGGCCATGTGCGAGCACTCCCAGGCGTTGGCGATCGAATTGGGGTATCTGGCGATGCAGTTCAATTTTGTTGCGTCCTCCAACGAGGACGCGGTGGCGCTCTGGGAGCGGCTGGGCTTCGAGATCGTTGGGCGTCTTTCAAAAGCGTTCAACCATCCCACCCGAGGTTATGTCGAGGCCTACGTCATGTACAAATGGCTCGGCGATGACTGACGATGAACGCAACGGTCCCGGCCGTCAGCCGGGACGACGGACACAATTTCTCCCAACCCAACCGGCCCTCTCAATTGCAAGGCGGTGACGCGCGCGCCGGTGATCGGATCGGAATCGAACCGCCGCCCGCACCTCATCAACCCCCGGAACCGGGCTAGGGTCCGGACTCGATTGAGCCGCCATAGGAGTGTTGCGGCGATGAGGCATAAAATGATTGCGTCATGGCCGGCCTACGCCGTCCGAAAGTCGGCTTCGGCCGACTGAAGGCCGGGCCCACCGGACCGGCTTCGC
>LXNI01001327.1_pt1 | contig 22042 bp, 18 predicted proteins | sample 809091 | NCBI WGS metagenome assembly LXNI01 (sample SAMN04870527, study PRJNA318959) | sponge metagenome | biome: 01000161; feature: marine sponge reef; material: water | host: Sarcotragus foetidus | place: Greece: Milos, Mediterranean Sea | collected 2013-05-29 | depth 5-7 m | reverse complement strand
CTCCTCGCCGTTCGAACACCGCTGCAATGCGAGCACTTTGCAGGTGTGTGTGTCAACCCCCGGAAAGAACGCCCGTCTCTACGGTCCGCAGGTGAACGAGCCTCTCGCCGAGTGAGCGCATCCGTCCGGAAGCGCTTTACAGAGTAGCTCCTGGCTGCATACCTCGTTGTTCCGAGATCCACTCGTAGTCGTAGCTCGTGATCTCGAACGGATTGCCGTAGGGATCACTGAAGTAGATCGACCACGACAAATCGTGGTCTACAAGGTCGATCTTCGTATTGAGTGCGTCGCTGAGATGCTGCTGCCAGCTGAGCAGCTCCTTGCCATCGACCTTGAACGCAATGGTTGCGTGATTGTGCGATAACTCGCGCTCGAACATCGCCAGATGGGTGCTTCTGTTGGCATCCTGGATGGTGAGCGGCCCCCCGCCGACGGCCCAGTTCTCGAGCGCTGCCACTCGCTCGAAACCCAGAACCTCGCGGTACCATTTTTCTGCCTGTGTCCGGTCGGGTACAAACACATGGATATGGTCTACCCCTTGAAGTCTGGGAATCATGGCTGCCTCTTTCGTTGCAACACGAGCCGGGTGTCTTTCGCTTTGCGGCGACCAATTGTGTACGCCAGCCATCCGGATCGCGCAAGTTGGAGGGTGTTGCGCCCAGTTGATGCTGGTCGTCTTCGGCGTCCCGTGTGCGGTCTCGGTATCGTCAACCTGAAGCGCGATGTGATTCACACCGATGGCGATCAGGATACTCAGATTCCGGTCGAGGTGGCACTTGAGAAGATCGCAGTTCCCGGTCTCCGCCATTCCGTAGCCGTTGGAATGGACGCCCCACCTTGGCACATTGCGATGCCGTCGGAGAGGGGGCGTCCATTCCAACGATTGCGTTTGACAGTCATGTCACGACCGGCCGGAAGAGGGATAGACCAGGTCGAAATCGGCGACCCGGCAACCGAAGATGGCGTCGCGGTGCCGACGCCGATACTCGCGAACATCATCGAGGCTCAAGGCACGCGCATGAATGGGGCCAGGACTGCAGGTTACCGGCAAGTGCGACGGCCCGGCCGCCCTCGGCCTTGATGCCGCGCCTGACGCCGTCGGATCGCCGGAACATTGTGTCCCATGCCACTGCATTGAGGCAACCGAAAAAGGGCGGTCACGTGCCGTTGCCGGACCAGTGGGACCGGGGTCCATAGAGAGTATCGGGACGGGAATCACGAGCCGTGAATTTCTCGTCGATTACGCGCGAGCAACCATGGCACCGATCTAGAAAAACGTCGACATCGTCCGCGGCACCAGTGTCTGGTCGAGAATGACCTTGCGACGTGCAATGCGCCATTGCCGGCCATGGCGGCGAAGCCGGTCTTCGCGGCGTCCGACGTACATGACCTCCGTGCGTTCAAGGCGCGACTGGTAGACGAGGAGATTGCACCGTACATCGAGCCCGTCGTCGTTCACTTCGAGGACCTCGACATTCGAGATGAAGTAGCGCATCCGCGAAGGCGGCTGTTCCGCATGGGCAAGCGATGAACGCAGGCGTTCGATGCGGGCGGCAAGGAACTCCTTGTCGTCATCGAAATACGCCATCTCACCATCGGCGGAAACAGCGTCGGGCCGCCCGTCGACCGTTTCACGCGCCGGCATCCAGTAGCGTGCGTCGTCGGTGAACAGATCGAGCCATTCTTCCAGGCGAAGCTCGCTCAGCAGGCGAACTTCGCGATAGAGGAACTGTTCAACGCGGTGCTGAAGCGCGACGCTGACCATGGGACTTCCCCGACCAGGGTGAGCTCACAAGCGTCGCCCAGTGCCGATAGAAATTCAGTTGGTTGGTTTCCGAGATGTACGGTGAAAACCGTCCGGGACATCCCTCCGGCCCATCCAGCAACGGTTGCCCGACGTTCATCTGGTAGTTGAAATCGAGCCTCTGTCCCACGACGCCCCGCGTCGCTTCGGTAACCTGCTCGAAATTCTCGGTATCGTCCTGCGCCGCGATACCGCTGACTGCCTGGATGCGCGTGTAGTCGACACGCGCGAGGTCCTTGATGACCTTCGGCGCATCCCGATCGACCGCGCACCAGTTCCAGGCCTCCAGACGATCGGGCCCCTTCGGCAGCCACAGATAGAATCCGATCGGCCGCAGCGCACTGAAGTCGTTGAACGAAAGATTGGGGAACATGTTGCTGAACGAGGGTGCGTAGACGCCGGCCTGGCGTTTCGGAAACGCCTTGATCAGTCGTTGTTGACACTCCTCGACATACTCGACCACTTCCGGCCCGTAGGTCTTGGCAAGTTCCCGGTCGACGGCGTAGCGCTCGCTGTCGAAGACGACGCCTGTCATGCCATGGCCATTGTCGAGGCCGATATTGTAGTACCGGGCCTCTTCGCCGCGGAAATTCGGATTGGCCGGATTGATCTGCCGGATGTCGAGCTTGAACATCGATCCGTGCGAGTAGGGCAGATGATAGGTATCACCCGCAAAGTTCTCGCTCGCGATCTTCCAGTTGGCCTTGAGTGAATAGCGCTGAATGCCGGGAATGAACTCAATTCCTCCGACCTGACGCTCGATCATGACATCCAGGTACCAGCGGAGGTCTCCCAGAAAGTCGTCGAGACTCTCGGCACCGGCGTCCCAGTTGCCGAAGATCATGCCTCCGTAGATCGCCAGGTTCGGGACCTCAAGCAAGCCCCACCGGTCCTTGTCAAGGCGATCGCCGTAGGCGTCCTTTCCCAGAGGTACGCCCTTGAGCCGACCCGTGTTGGAGTAGGTCCAGCCATGAAAACTGCAGGTGAACTGGCGTGCATTGCCGCGATCTGCGCGACAGACCTTCATGCCCCGATGACGGCACGAGTTCAGAAACGCCCGTATGATTCCGTCTTCCCCGCGACACACGAGGACGGGATCCTCACCCATGTAAGCCGTCATGTAATCGCCGGCCTCGGGGATTTGCGATTCATGGCCGAGGAAGAGCCAGCAACGTGCGAACACGCGCTCCAGCTCCACCTGGTAGATGTCCGGATCGAAGAAAATCCTGCGGCTGACGAGCCCTTCATCGATCCTGACGTAACGGTCCGCCTCCATGGGCCTCCCTCCATCGGTTAGGAGCCGACGATACGGCACATTACCGGAAACCCGATCGATACCCTACTCATGAGTCCCGAACGTGCAGGCGAGGTGCCTGCACGATTGCCATGAGTCCTGCAGCCGCCATCAGTGAAGGTACATACAACCTCCTCGACGGTTGTGTCGGAATGAACTCTGGCCACCGGGTCATTCTTGTCGGGGAGGACCATGAGTATGCCTTCCTTGATCCCCGGGTCTGTGACGTGCTGGCAGAGGTAGTCCGGGAGCTCGGTGGCCGTCCATCGATCGTGATGGCGCCCGCGGCAGGTGGACCGGACGACCTTCCCGCAGACCTCGCATGAGCCATGGATGGCGTCGAGAACACGGTCTTCGGGCGACCTTGAGCGCTTCGACGGGGTAGCCGGGGAGGGCACGCGGACGATGTGCCATCTCCACGACCCCTCTTCGTTGGCCAGTCCCGTCGCGCGCCTGTTCCACGGTCTCCTCGGCTCTATCGATACGCTCCTGAGGGAACACATTGCCGCCCACCCACCGAGCCCACGCTTGACCCTGTGGGCCTGCAGATCCGTGTCGCGGACTACGTCGACAAGCTCGCAGCCGCCGGTGGCCCCATTTTACTCCACCGCCGACACGTTCGGCGTAGAAACGTTTCGGAACCCGTCTCACCCATTGCCAGAATCTCCCGCTTCTGGCGCAGCCGCTGGTTCTCACGCTTGAGACGGCGCATCTCGTCGCGTTTTCTGCTGGTCGGGTGTCCACGATAGCGGGTCAATCCCAGAGCCCTCTTTCCCCTGGCAGTGGAACAGTGGTACAATTTTCGCGAATTTCTATCTCATCTGAGGAATACCGGCCGAAAGAAGTGAGAAATTGCACCGTGAAGAATTTGGTGAACGACATCATTGCGGCCAATCGACGAATCAAGGCGATCGATGGTGGTGTGCGGGAAACCCCGTTGGACGAGTCGGACGAATTCAGCGATCGAACGGGCGCCAGTTTCCTCGTGAAGGGCGAGCATCTGCAGCGCACCGGTTCTTTCAAGTTCCGCGGAGCCCTGAACAAGGTACTGTGCCTCAATGACGAAGAACGGGAGCGTGGTATCGTCGCCGCTTCGTCGGGCAATCACGGCAGGGCTACCGCCCAGGCTGCCTGGATGGGCGGTGTGGAAGCCACCATCTATCTGCCGGAATCCGTGTCCCCCCTTAAGCACTCGAACATCAAGCGGTTAGGCGCGAACACGGTCCTGGTGCCGGGCGACGCCGTCGAGGGGGAGAGGGCCGCGCGGGCGGTCGCGGAACGGGAGGGTAAGACCTATGTCTCGCCCTATGCGGACCTGGACGTCATTGCGGGACAGGGGACAGTGGGGCTGGAATTGGCGGACGAATGCCCGGATCTGGCGGTGGTCTATGTCTGTGTCGGCGGCGGTGGGTTGATCGCGGGTATCGGTAGTTACCTGAAAACGCATCGGCCGGATGTCGAGATCATCGGCTGTTGGGCTGAAAACACCCCGGCCATGCATCTTTGCATGGAAAAGGGCGAGATCCATGATACCCCAGAGACTCACTCCCTATCCGACGGGACTGCCGGCAGTATAGAGGAGGGGGCCATAACCTTCCCGCTCTGCCAACAGGTCATTGACCGGCATCTGCTGATCGGCGAAGCAGAGATTGCCGGTGCCATGCGCGACATGGCGGCCATCGAAAATTTCATCATCGAAGGGTCGGCGGGCGTGGCCTTGGCAGCGGCTCTCAAGACCGCAAGCGACTACCAGGGCCGGAAGATCGCGGTGGTGGTATGCGGTCGTAACATCTCGCTGGACACCTTCCGCTCCGTGTTGGAGATGGGCTAGTAATGGGACGTTGAGAGTACGTGGTCATGCCTCTTGAACTTTCCTGTCCAATTGGCAGTTCACCGTGTATCAAGTGGCTGTCGTTCACCTGGAACAATTTTCGCATGGGGATCCGCCACCAGATCAACAATGGGCAACTATCCTCCTGCCGCGCTTACCCGGGGAGCAATCAATTACGGCAATCCCGGTTATCGCTCTGGAGGCCATTCAGCCGGAGTACCCTCAATCACGAGTCCGCGCAGCCTCCATGGCTGGCACTTGCCCTCTGGAGCGATGGTCCAGCCCGGATTTCTCAGTGCGCCTCGCGCGGACCTGCCTCGCCCTTGAGCGGCGCCAGCGCGGCGGCGAGCTTGGTTTCCTTTTCCGGCCCGATTTCGCAGACAGGCGCGCGGACCGTTCCACCGTCGAAGCCCATCTGCCGGCAGGCAGCCTTGACCGCCGGCATATAGTCGCTGAACCAGCAGTAGGCGACCGAGGGAAACATGCGTGCCCAGAGCGCCGTTGCTTCGTCGTATTTCTTGGCTTGCACCAGGCTGTAGAGCTGCACCGCCTCGCGTGGGAAGAAATTGGCACAACCCCAAATCGTGCCTCCGCAGCCGGCCATGAAGGAATAAGGGGCGGTCGGGTCGGCGCCATTCAGGACCTTGCCGCCGGTCGCCAGCAATGCCTGCTGTTTGGCTATGTCGCCCGAACTGTCCTTGATGTAGTTGAAATGCTCCAGCTCGCTCAGTCGCTTGAAGAGATCCGGCGAAATCTCGATCCCGGTGGCCTGCGGTATGTTGTAGCCGATGATGTCGAGCGAGACCGCCTCGTTCACACGCTCATAGAACGCGAGGATGCCGTCATCATGTGTTGGCCCTTCAAGATACGGAGGCAGGACCATGATGGCATCGGCGCCCAGACCTTCGGCGCTCTTGGAGCGGCGAACGAGTTCGTCCAGATTCAACGCCGAGGATTGGCAAATCACCGGGACGCGCCCGCCGACCCGATCGATGCCCAGATTGAAGAGCTTGTTGCATTCCTCCTCGGTCAGATAGGCATGCTGTCCGGTGCCGGAACCAAGCACGAGACCGTGCATACCGCAGTCGAGGTAGATATCGATTAGTTCTTCGAACCTCGAGTAATCAATGCTTCCATCGTCATTGAACGGGGTTTGCATGGCCAGATTGATTCCATGAATTTCTGCCATCTCTTGGTTCCCTCACCGTGACACGGCTATCAAGCCGTTACTCGCAATGTCTGGCTGGAGTTTCCGAGCAATCTTCCGATCCTCGCAAAAAACAGCAGGGCGTTTGACGCGGCGCGACACAATCTCCGACCGCATGGACTTCCCTGCTCGTTCTCCGCAAAGCTTGGTGCAAACCGACTTTACTGTCAACGGTAGTCCCGGATTCGAATTGGTGAGCGGCTTGTCCCCGTAGTTCACGTGCGTGACCCGCGCGGCAAGGGCCTGTGGGTCCAAGTCGATGCCACCAATATTGCGTGGAATACTGCGCGAAATTCGGTATCGGGAGCATCCTGAATTGACCGCTTCGGTTGAGGTTGCCGGGCCTGCCGGGGTGCTGTTTCGATGAGGTCGCCGTCCGGGGTGTATCGGGGGCGAGGCATCGCGATCCATGAAGGACGGCCATTGTGCCGTCGGGGCAATCGCGGACCCGGACCCTGGCCTTGACGCAATGGTGGTGGTGGGATCTGCAGGATCCGCCCCTTGTAGCGCATGTGTGGTCGTTGGCTGTGGTGCGCTTCTCCTGGATGCGGAGGATAGCCTCCAACGCCCCGGCGAAGGGCAAGAAAGCGCTGCACCTGGCTTCGGCCGGCACCCGGAGGCAGGCAGTGCTCCTCGAGGAACCGGTTGGCGATCTCCATATCGGTGATGTCGGCGAGCCTGAATTCCCTGGGGCAGGCACCTCTGCAGGCTCCCGAATATGCGTTCGGAACGTCCTTTCGCCCCGGGCGAGCAGGCCGGAATCAGCTCGATGCCCGGTTGAGCGAGGGCGCGGCCGACCTGGGTCGAACTGTCCATGTCCACCTTACCGCCGGCGTTCGACGTGTGCCGGTAGTGACTGCCGCGGTCGGTATGGAGCGAGCAGAAAAGCCCCTTGGACGCGATCACCTCGCGAAGCCCCCGGAAGCTCGACATGGTGCCCTCTTCGGCGACGAAGAGGGCACAGTGGAGCTCGCCGGTGGCGTCGTCCAGGGGGTCAGTCAGATCCCACCACCGTCCGGGAACCCACCCGTGGATCGAGCCATCCTGATGCAGCATCATGCCGGGCAGGACACAGCGCGACCGGCCTGCGAGGCAGTTGTAGCTGCGATTGCAGCTTCTCGTGGAAGTGCCTGGCGGTGACGTCCCAATAGCGGGTGTCGAACAACTCGGGACCGACATCATCGAGTCCGCCGGCAGGACACCGCGTCAAAACGCGGCCGGAGAGAATTTCCGACCCTTCCGCCGCTTCAGCATACCACATGGTTGTGCCCGCAATTTTCCTCGGGCTTCATCAACCTCAGTCCGCGTACCTGCGCCGTCCGGCCCATCCCAATCCTCCATCATCCGGAGGTGTTCCAAATCCGGACACTTCATCTGGTACACTTCATCTGGTACATGGACCGGGCATATCACCTGTTAGCGACACTTGAGTGAAATTCGGTTGTAGATCCACGCCAGCGCGCCTAAACTGCATTGGATGACTCGCGAATTGATTGCCTGAGCAAGCGGCAAAGACCTGCTGCCCCAGGCGGTTCGGATTCTATCGGATCGCGAGAGCGGCCGACTGAGGTGTTCCAAGTTCGCGACGAATTAGGGAGCGCCGGTCTGGCGACAACTCCGCCCACGAGAGAGGGACTCTGACCGACGACTGCTCGATGTAGAAACTCAACGTGGAGGAGCGTTATGAAAGACATAGACATCCTGCTGAAGGAGATGGAAACCGGCCGCATGGGTCGGCGCGAATTTCTCGGTCGGGCTGCCGCCCTGGGCATCACCACCGCCGCCGCCACAAGTTTACTCGGCAAGTCCGCCTATGCGTCAACGCCGAAGCGCGGTGGCGAGGTCACGGTCGCCACCGAGGAAACCAGCCAGACGGAGACTTTCGATCCCACAAAGATGCTCACCGGAACCGATGCCAACCGGTCCCACCAAGTCTATAACCGGCTCACGAATCTGGACCGGAACCTGAACGCGGTGCCGAACCTGGCAGAGGAATGGGAGGGAGTGAACGACGCCACCGAGTGGACTTTCAAGCTGCGCAAGGGCGTGGAATTCCACAACGGCAAGACGCTCACCGCAGACGACGTCATTTATTCGCTGAACGAACACATCAAGGAAGGCTCGAAATCCCCGTCAAAGACGCTGCTTGCATCGATCATGGATATGAGGGCTGATGGCGACAACGTGGTGAAGATAACCCTCGACAACGGTAACGCCGACTTTCCCATCCAGCTCGGTCACGACTACCACACGTCGATCGTCGCCGAGGGCTGGAAGGACGGCGACCCGGTGGTTGGCACGGGGCCATACAAACTGGTTGAATTTGAGCCCGCGCTTCGCTCGGTCGCCATTCGCAACGAGAACTACTGGAAGCCGGACTCCGCCTGGGTCGACACTTTCATCAGCCAGGGCATCTCGGACGCCACTGCGCGCACGAACGGACTGCGCACTGGCGCTGTAGGCATCTGTGCTGTGGACGCGCGCACCGCCGGGCTGCTCGACCGGGACCCCAACGTCACCGTGCACTCCATTGCCTCGGGCGCGCAATTCCTGTGGGTCATGATGTGCGACAGGGAACCAACCAATGATCTCAATGTGAGGCTCGCACTCAAGCACTGCGTCGATCGTCAAGCCATGGTTGACAATCTGCTGCAAGGCCACGGCACCATCGGCAATGACTTTTCCGTCAATCCCGGAATTGCCATGTATTGCAAAGAGATCCCGCAACACGACTTTGATCCCGACAAGGCGAAATTCTATTGGAGTAAAACGGGTCTGTCCGGCATCGAGGTATCCACTTCGGTTGAGGCCGGCGACTTCGCGGTCGATGCGACAGTCATGCTCCAGGAGGGCGCGAAGGCGGCCGGCATCGACATCCAGGTCAAGCGGGAAGCCGCGGACGGCTACTGGGACAACGTCTGGATGCAGGTGCCCATGTGCGCCTCCAACTGGAACGCACGGCCCACCGCGGATCTCATCCTCACCCTCGTCTACCACTCGGAGGCGGAGTGGAACGAGAGCCAGTGGAAGAACGCACGCTTTGACGAGTTACTGGTCATGGGACGCAAGACCACCGATCCCGCGTTGCGCTACGAAATCTACTGCGAGGCGGAAACCTTGCTGCACGACGATGGCGGCGCGTTCAATCCCATGTACATGAACTTCGTGGAAGGTACCCATAAGCGGATTCAGGGCTACCAGGGCAGTTCCGCCTTCGGTTTGAGCGCCGGTCTGCTGTACGAGGAAATCTGGGTCGACGAAGACGCGTAGTAACGCCCGAACGGATGGCAAATCGCCTGTGCATGAGCGCCGGTGATTTGCCTGAGTTCCGGACAATTCTCTGGCATCGCCTATCCTGTCGCTCAATTTCCCCGACTGGATGAGCGGTGCCAGACTGATTCTCGAACCAGGACGCCTGTTGGACAATAAGAGGGACCGACATGAATTTCACGGATAAACGGGTCTTGATAACGGGCAGCAGTCGAGGCATTGGTTTTGGCATTGCAGAAGCCTTTCTGGAGGCTGGTGCTCGTGTCGCCGTCAACGGTAAGTCACCGGAATCCGTGAGCTCCGCCATGGAGAAACTGGGCAATGGAGATCACCTGCTCGCAGCGCCTGCTGACATCGGAACCGTTGCTGGCTGCGAATTGGCTGTCAAGACGGCGATTGATGCTTTCGGTGGCCTGGACATTCTGGTCAACAGTGCGGGCATCGGTGCCAGCAGACCCATTGCGGATTGTGATGAACAGATGTGGGACGATCACATCGACGTTAATCTGAAAGGTCTGTTCTTCGTCTGCCGGGCGGCAATTCCCGAATTGCGCAAATCCAATGGCAATATCATCAACATTGCCTCCGACGCGGGCCTGATCGGAGTGCCGGGGCTCACCGTATACTGCGGTTCAAAGGGCGGGGTCGTCAACATGACCAAGGCCATGGCCCTTGAAATCGCGCCGGACGTACGGGTCAACTGCATATGCCCAGGCTACGTGGATACCGACATGATCCGCCTTTCTGTCAAGAGGAAGCCGGACCCGGACGCGGCCTGGCAGAAGATGATCGACTACGCGCCCCTGAAACGCATTGCAACACCCGCCGAGATTGCTTTCGGGGTCTTCTATCTGGCCTCACAGGAAGCACGTTTCGTTACGGGTGCCGCGCTACCGATCGATGGCGGCACAACGGCTGGCCACTGAGCCGGTTACGATCATGGCGCGGCAACCGTCAGGTCCAGGCATCCAGCGGGACCATACCGTCCAGGGGCAACGGACCAGCGTGGTTCTCATAGACTTCCATGAATTCTCCGGCCGCGACGCGGGGGAGCTGGAGGTCTGGCGCTGCACCGACCGCTTGTCCTGCACGCCCGGCGGCAGAGCTTGTCTTCACGTCACCACCACCCCGCATTGCGACCTGGAGATTGTCCGCCACGGGGTGACGCCCAAAATCGTGTACCGCGTCGAAGTCGAGGCCGGCGCCATGCACCAGATGCCGGAAGACCGCTCGGTCAACGATTGCGACTGGCGCTCTGGCGGCTGCATCGTTCTGACATCCGTGCGGCGCGGCGACGAACGTTTCGACCATCGCCACCTGTTCATCGCGCGCGCCGTGGTGCCGGTCTGCGCCACCGGATCCAGAATCGCCTGTAATGAATGGGGTGACAGCAACCACTGCGAAGGCATGACCGGCTCCAGGAAGGACGAATTCTCGACCCGCCTGAGCATGCATCGGCCCTGGAGCCGGGGCTTGGTGTGGCAGCCCAAGGGCGTTCCGCGCATCACCCGCAACATGTTCGACCGCCAACTCACGGCAGGGGTCGATTGTGGATAGCCTGACGATCCTCATCGTCAAACGCCTGGCCTTCGGTCTATTGACGCTGTTTGTCATTTCAGTGCTGATCTTACTCGGTGTGGAAATGTTGCCCGGTGACTTGGCTCAGGCGCTTCTAGGGCAGCAGGCGACGCAGGAGTCTCTCGCCGCAATTCGACTTGAACTGGGCCTGGACCAGCCATTGCATGTGCGTTATTTCGACTGGTTGGGCAATATCCTGCAATGGGATCTGGGGACATCGTTGGCCAACAGGCGGGAGGTTGCCGATCTTATCGGTACGCGCCTGGCCAATACGCTGTTCCTGGCATCGAACGCTGCCATTATCGCCGTTCCGCTTTCCATTTTCCTGGGCATGTTGGCGGCGCTGTATCGAGATTCCCTTTTCGACAAGATAATCTCCATGACCACCCTGATGACAATCTCGGTCCCTGAGTTTCTTGTCGCCTATATCCTTATCGTCTTCCTGTCGGTAGAGTTCAGTATTTTCCCGAGCATGGCAGACTGGTCATCGAACGCGGGGTTCTGGGAGCGACTTTACGCCGTTTTCCTGCCGGTCATGACCCTGGTCCTGGTGGTGGTTGCGCACATGATGCGCCTGACCCGGGCGGCCATCATCAATGTGCTGACCAGACCGTACATCGAGACTGCACAACTAAAGGGAATGAAACGGTCCTGGGTGATCATGTACCACGCATTGCCCAACGCCCTGGCCCCCATAATCAACGTTGTCGTCATCAACCTGGCCTATCTGGTGGTGGGCGTTGTGGTGGTCGAGGTAGTGTTCGTCTATCCGGGGTTAGGGCAACTGATGGTCGATTCCGTATCCAAGCGCGACCTCCCGGTGGTGCAGGCGAGTGGACTGATTTTTGCCAGTACCTATGTCATGCTGAATTTGACCGCCGACATTCTTTCGATCATTGCCAATCCACGTTTGCGGCATCCCATGTGAGTTCACCGCAATGATCACAAATATCGCGAAGACATTCTTGAAAGCCCCTCGAAGCGCCCAACTGGGTTTCATCATTATTGCCATCAATCTGTTTGCCCTGGCCTTTGCGCCGGCACTGGCACCGTTTACGGAAACCGAGATAATCGGCAAGGTGTGGGAACCCGGTATCTGGGCCATGGACTGTTCCGAAGAAGCGGTTGAGCTTCATGGTGCGTGCTGGTCGCAGTTGAATGATGACCGCATGGACGGCAAGGCCTGGCTTGGTACCGACCATATTGGCCGCGATCTGTTTACCCGTCTCTTGTACGGAGCCCGCAATACCATCAGCATCGCGCTGGTTATCACGGGACTTTCGTTCCTGGTGGGCATGACATTCGGTTTTCTGGCGGCCACCATGCGCGGGTGGGTCGATCAGATCATCAGCCGCATGGTCGATATTCTGATGGCATTCCCGACCCTCATCTTCGCCCTGATCGTTCTGTCGGTGGCCGGCACGTCGATACCAGTGCTGATCGTTGTCATAGCGTTGCTCGATTCCACGCGTGTCTTTCGCCTGTCACGGGCTGTCGCCATGGATATCACGGTGATGGAGTTCGTGGAGGTGGCGCGCGTGCGTGGCGAAAAACTGATGTGGGTCATGTGGCGTGAAATCCTCCCCAGTACGCTACCCCCGCTGGTTGCTGAATTCGGTCTGAGGTTCTGCTTTGTGTTCCTGTTTATCAGCGCACTCAGTTTCTTGGGGTTAGGCCTGCAACCGCCCACGGCCGATTGGGGCAGCATGGTGAAGGAGAATTCGGGAGCGATCAGCTTTGGTGTCTACAATCCCCTGATTCCCGCTGCCGCCATCGCGTTTCTGACCATTGGCATCAATTTGGTGGTTGACTGGTTCTTGCGCAAGGCAGCCGGTCTTCGCGAAGAATACTGACGATCAATCGCTGTAGGAAACACTGCATGTCGCGCTTGCTGACAATGAGAAATCTGGTCATAGAAGGCTTTCAGGAAGAGCAGTGGGGAGACATCGTACTGGGCGTGGATGTCCACGTCGACCGTGGCGAGGTGCTGGGACTCATCGGTGAATCGGGGGCCGGCAAATCAACTATCGGTATAGCCAGCATGGGTTTCTGTCGGCCGGGTTGCCGCATCGTAAGCGGCAGTATCAAATTCGGCGACATCGAGCTCACGAGCGCATCAGACCGGGAACTGCGGAAGATCCGCGGTTTGCGTGTTTCCTATGTCGCGCAAAGTGCGGCCGCGTCATTCAATCCCGCTCACCGTTTGATCCGGCAGTACGCCGAGGCACCGGTCAAGCACGGCATCATGTCCCGCGCCGAGGCGGAAAAAGACGCGCGGGAACTGTATCGCAGGTTCGACTTGCCAAATCCGGACACTATCGGCAACCGTTATCCGCACCAGGTCTCCGGTGGCCAGCTGCAACGCGCCATGGTCGCCATGGCAATGGCTTGCAAGCCAGACCTGGTCGTCTTCGATGAGCCGACGACCGCGCTCGACGTGACCACCCAGATCGAGGTGCTGGCGGCGATCAAGGGCGCTATCAAGGATCTCAATTCGGCTGCCATCTACATCTCCCATGATCTCGCCGTGGTCTCCCAGGTGGCTGACCGCATCATGGTGCTGCGTCATGGCAAACTCGTAGAGGAAGGTGGCACGCGGGAGATGCTGGCCAATCCCGAGCAGGACTATACCCGTGCCCTGCTGTCGGTCCGCAAGGGCCGGGGGGAAAAGATTGAGCATCCCGATGGGAGCAAGTCCCTGCTTGAGGTATGCAATGTGACGGCGGCCTATGGCGACGGCGTCCTGGTTCTACAGGACATCAACCTGAAACTGACGCGCGGCAAGACGGTCGCGGTGGTTGGCGAATCCGGTAGTGGCAAGAGCACCCTGGCACGCGTCATTACCGGCTTGCTGCCGCCGATCAAGGGTAACATCGTATTTGACGGCAAGGAACTGCCGGCAAGATTCAGTGATCGCAGCAAGGAGATGTTGCGCCACCTGCAATTGATCTACCAGATGCCCGACGTCTCGTTGAACCCACATCAAAAAATTCTCGAGATTCTGGGCCGGCCACTGGAATTCTATTTTGGCATGAGGGGCGAAGAGAAACGCAAGCGGGTTGCCGATCTGATGGAACACATCGAACTGCCTGAGCGTTATGTGAATCGCTTCCCGTCGGAACTCTCGGGCGGCGAAAAGCAACGCGTATGTATCGCTCGGGCGCTCGCCGCAGAACCCGACATGATCATCTGCGACGAGGTGACCTCGGCGCTGGACCAGCTGGTCGCCGAGGATATCTTGAAGTTGTTGCAACGCCTGCAAAACCAACTCGGCGTATCTTACTTGTTCATTACCCATGACCTTGCCACTGTCAAGGCGATTTCCGATGAAATCGTGGTGATGTTGCAGGGTCGGGTGGTCGAGCATGGCTCCCGCGACGAGATACTGACCCCGCCGCATCATGAATACACTGAACTACTGCTCGCCTCCGTACCCGAAATGGATCCGGACTGGTTGGACAATCTGCTCAATACCCGTGTCGGTGCGTTGCTGCGAGAGGGCCCGGCAAGCGAGCATGCCGGCAAGTCGTAAGGATTTCATTGGCCGGTCGCTTAAGGGCACTGATCCAGTCCAGACCCGCAGGCTTCACCTCCTCGCGGATCCGTGCCTGGGTCAGCATCCCCCGGTCCCCCACCAGAACCACCTTCGAGAGGGAGAACCGCTGGCGCACCGTGGCGATCTGCGAGGCCAGCGTCGCCGGATCCGCCGTGTTGCCGGGGAAGACCTCCACCGATACCGGACATCCGTCCCGGTCACACAACAGGCCGAACTCGATCTGCAGCTTGCCCCGCTTGCCGTCCCGGGAATGACCGCGTTTGGCCAAAGGACACGCTCTCCCCTCCATCCACACCGAAGTCAGGTCACAGAGGACCAGACAACCCTCATCGAGATGCCGCTTGGCCAGACCCCGCTCGATCCTCTCCTGGCGCTCCAGGAGCCAGTCCATGGCGCCATAGAGGTCGTCCTCGTCGAGCCCTGGATCGAGGATCTCCCCAAGGGTGCTCACCGCCGTGGCCTCGGCCAGCCCCCGTGCCGTGGCGAGCTTCGAGGCGGGCTCCAGGATACGTGCCACGATCATGGCCAGCACCTGGTTCCTTCTCGCTGAGGGATTCGGGTCGATCAGCTTCTCGAGGCCGAGCTTCTTGAGTGTCCCCAGCACCGCGGCGACATGACCGTGGGGAAGGGAGCGGACGATGTCGAAGGCATCGTCGAGGCGTCGCACCGCGGTTCCTCCCTTGAGCAGGACGCGGAATCCCTCGATGAGCGCGGGAGACCAGCTGGAGAGGTTGGCGAGGGTGCGCTTCTTGACCTTGCCGCCTTCGCGATAGGACTCGCGGAGCAGGATGGCGGGTGGGGAGGAGCGGTTGGGAACGGATTCGATGTACATGGCTACTCATGTTAGCCCTATGCCGCACTATGTCAAGTCCCATATACATTCATACATGGGTACATTCCAACCACCAGACAACCAGACAAACCACGCCAAGTCAGCGACTTGACTTGAATGTCAGATGGAAATCAGGGAGAAAATCGGTCTAGGAGGACACCATCTGTCCGGGCCATCGCCGATCGGTCGGCGCCTGATCGCGAGGTTTGCTGTGTCCCGGTCCTGTTCCGATCAAGGACGACGTGTCGGGGCGGCGCCGGGAAGCGGTGGTCGACACCTGACATCCGTTGGGCTGGGCTCGTGCTCCCGGCGGCCAGAAACGTTGCTGGATTACCTGAGCGTGAGGGCGACATCCGCACGATCATCCGCAAGGCCGTGACCTCGTGCGCAACTGCCGCGTGATCACGGGCGGGGTGTGCCTCACGCCAGGACCGTGGCGGTTTCGGGGAGGGCTACCTCAGGCGGCCAACAGCCTTTCGAAGCGCGGCATCCAGTCGTCGAATGCCGCCACGTAGTTGTAACCGCATACCGTCTCGATATCGCGACCTTCAGTCACCGTCCTGATGCGGTCCCCACGCGTGCGCATTTCTTCCAACCCGGGGCTGTACGGATTGAAGTGCATCGTCTCATCGGGCGGGAACACATAGTCGCAGATGAACAGGATCCGCTCGAAGAGGTAAGCGGTGAAACCCGGGGTGTGACCGCCGATGTGGAAGGCCTCGAGCTCACCGTGGAAGAAATCACCGTCGAATGGATCATCCACCGGGAATTTCTCCACCAGCGGGTTGGCCGCGTCCAGCCGATGCAGATGAACCTGGGCCGACCAGATTTCCCGGTACTGATTGCACGCCCCCATGAAGTCGGGGTGGGTGAAGAAGATGTGATCCACCGGTGGGAGGTCCTGGTTGAGCGCCGATGGCGAATCTATCCAGATCGGACCGCTGCCGGTCTCGACCCGATAGGCCGCATGCTCGATACCCAGGCGCGGGACCGACATCAGCTGGGTGACCTTGTCGTTGACCCCGGTGGCCGTGACCTCGTAGGCATCCTCCGCCTCTTCCCAGGTGAGAAACACGTCGTGAGGCTCGCCACAGAACGGACAAACGTCGGGACGCGTACCGATCATGTTGTAGCCGCAGACCCGACAGACCCATTGAGGTTTCACACTATCAACCTCCTTCGAAGGCATGTTCATACGCCCAGTATAATCGGATGCATCCATTGCGCACCCGTGGTGGCGAGTTGAGTTGCAACTGACGCCGGCAACGGCCGCAAGCCACAAACCCAAGGACTTGTGACATTCGCGATGCCGAAATCCCGTTCGAGGCGGTGGCCGAAGAGATCTTCCGGCGGTTCCGGAAAACGCACACGCAGGTGGTCATTCCCGAGTACTGCGGGAAAGCGGGCCGCTCAGACCTTTCCCGCACTTGCAATGGCGGCGACGTTGAGCAGGCCGCGTACGGTGGCGTCCGGTGTCACGATATGGGCCGCGCCACCATAGCCGAGCAGGATCGGGCCGATCGGCTGGGCGTTGCCGAGTGCTGACAGCGCGTGAATCGCCGCATTGGCCGCATCCATGCCCGGAAAGACCAGGATATTGGCCCGCTCGGTCAGCCGCGCCGCGGGCAGGAAGCGGTCGCGCGCCGTCTTGTCGAAGGCCAGGTTGAGCTGCATCTCGCCCTCGAACTCGAAATCGGCGCCGGTCTCGGCGAGGATTTCGGTGGCGCGCCGCATCCGGGCCGCGCTCGGGCTGCGATGCGCGCCGAAATTGGCATGGCTGATCAGCGCGACCCGCGGAGTCAGGCCGAAGGCGCGCACCTGTGCCGCCGCTGCGCGGCAGATTCCCGCAATTTCCTCGGCCCCTGGCTCGTAGTTCACATAGCCGTCGGCAATGAAAACGGTACCGGCATCCATGATCAGCGGCACCAGGGCCGAGACGGTTTCCGCCCCGGTGGCCAGTATCTGGTCGATACGCTCCAGGTGGCTCGAATAGTGGCCGGTGGTGCCGCAGATCAGGCAGGCGGCCCCGCCCTCGCGGACATGCATCGCCGAGGCCAGCGTATCGCTGGTCCGGAACAACTTGCGGGCGGCCTCCGGGCCTATGCCGTCGCGGGCGCGCAGGCTGTGGAGCTTCGCGCCGTATCGCTCGATCAGGTCTTCGTTGTCGTAGTCGAACACCTCGAAATCCCGGTCGGGCGCAATGCGCAGGCCCATTTCGGTGCACAGTGCAGCGATCCGGTCCGTCCGCCCCGCGGCTATGGGGACGGCGATGCCCTCGTCGATCACGTTCTGGATTGCCCGCAACACCCGCCGGTCCTCGCCCTCGGCGAAGATCACCCGGCGCGGCGCCGCGCGGGCGCTGTCGAAGATTGGCCGCATCAGGAAGCTGGTGCGGTAGACGAAGCTGGAGAGCCGTGCTCGGTAGGCGTCGAGATCGGGCAGGGCGCGCGTCGCCACGCCGCTATCCATCGCCGCTTCGGCCACGGCCGGGGCGATAGCGCCGAGCAGCCGCGGATCAAACGGCCTGGGCAACAGGTAGTTGCGGCCGAAACGCAGACGCTGTTCGCCATAAGCACGGGCCACCTCGTCGGTGATGCCTTCGCGTGCCAGGGCCGCCAGGGCCTCGACGCAGGCGAGCTCCATCTCCCTGTTGATGCCGGTCGCGCCGACATCCAGCGCGCCGCGGAAGATGAACGGAAAGCACAGGACGTTGTTGACCTGGTTGGGATAGTCGGTCCGGCCGGTGCAGACGATGGCGTCCGGGCGCACGGCGTCAACCTTCTCGGGCATGATTTCCGGTACCGGATTGGCAAGCGCCATGACCATCGGTTCCGGGCCCATGCGCCCGACCTGATTGGCGTTCAGAACACTGGGCCCGGAAAGGCCGAGAAAGATCTCCGCGCCGTCGATCACGTCATCCAGCGTGCGGGCGTCGGTGTCCTGAGCGAAGGCCGACTTGTGCGGCTCCGTCTCGCGCGCCGTGTGGACCAGCCCGCCGGTATCCACCAGCCAGACGTTCTCGCGCTTCAGCCCCAGGTCCACAAGCAGGTTCAGGCATGCGATGCCGGCCGCCCCGCCGCCGGTCGAGACCAGCTTGACCCGACCCAGGTCCTTGCCCAGCAGATGCATGCCGTTGACGACCGCTGCGCCGACCACGATGGCGGTTCCGTGCTGGTCGTCGTGGAAGACCGGGATGTTCATCTCGGACTTCAGCCGGTTCTCGACCAGGAAGCAGTCGGGCGCCTTGATGTCCTCCAGGTTGATTGCGCCGAAGGCCGGCTCGAGCCGCCGGATCGTGTCTGCCAGCGCGTCCGGGTCGCTCTCGTCGATCTCGATGTCGAACACGTCGATATCGGCGAATCGCTTGAACAGGACGGCCTTGCCCTCCATGACCGGCTTCGCCGCCAACGCTCCGATATTGCCGAGGCCGAGCACGGCCGAGCCGTTGGTCACCACCGCGACCAGATTGGCACGCGCCGTGTAGCGCGCCGCGTCTTCGGGCCGTTCGGCGATCGCGCTGCTCGCCTCGGCGACACCCGGCGAATAGGCCAGCGCAAGATCGCGCTGGTTGTCGAGCGGCTTGGTCGGGCGGATTGCCAGTTTTCCGGGCCTGCCGGCCTCGTGATACTGCAATGCGTCCTGGTCCACGTCCTGCCCTCTTGAACCTGCGGAATGTCGCCTGCGCCGTCATGGACAGTATCACAGAATCCGGGAAGTGGCCGCCTGCCCGATGTGCCGGTCGGCTTGTCGGCGGTCCGAATCGATGGTCGTCCGGTTTCTGCCCGTCCCGGCCGCCCTGAACGTTCTGCTGCAAGAAGAGCGCTTGCGTCTTCCGGAACCGTCGGGCGACAGTTCCATGAACGACCCCAGACGTTGAGACCTCACGCCTGAGCTTGGCGTGGAAACACCTACCCTCCGCGAGCCGGAGGCTGACCGGGTTGCGTAGCATCAAGATGTCGGCGCTCGGCCTTGTCCCGGGCGAGGTGACGGAACAGCTCCTCCTCGCGCTCCTTGAGCAACGCCGCGCCGTCGCGAGCGCTCCAGTCGTATACGCCTCGCCCCGAGGGCAAGCCGCGATGCCCCGCATCAACCAGCTCGGTCACCGCCGAAGCGGGTTGGGAACCCGTCTTCAGGTGCGGTATGAGGTACGCTCCAAATGCGTGCAGCGTATCAAGGCCTCCGATGTCGGCCGACTCGATGGGTCCGGTGATCGCGAGACGCCGCCCGATGGATGCCTTGACCACCGTGTCGATCGCCTCGGCCGATGCTGCCCCCTCCGCCCACAGTGCCCAGGCTTCGCGCAGTATCGCGTACTGAAGTCGGTTGCCGATGAAACCCGGAACCTCCTTGTCGACGATCACCGGCTCCTTTCCGGCTGCCCGGAGGACATCGCAGAGCCACGGCGCCACGTCCGGGTCGCTCTCCGGTCCGGCGCAGACTTCGACGAGGGGAATGAGCTGCGGTGGATACCAGAAGTGGGCGGCGACCACACGCTCACGGTGCGTGACGTTCGACACGAGCTCGCTGGCGGGCTGCCCGCTCCCGGAAGCGAAGATCGCCGGCGGGGCGCAAACTTCGTCCAGTCGCCCGTACACTTCGTCCTGCACACTCCGATCGGCCGGAACCGCCTCGAGGACGAGCTGCGCATCCGCCGCGTCCTCGAGTTTGATCGATGTGCGGATGCGACCGAGGGCGGCGCTCACTTCGCCGGACGTGACCAGCCCTTGCGCTTCAAAGGCGGCGAGGCTCTCGGCAATCCTGTTCGTCGCCGCGGCGAGACTCTCCTCGCGCCGGCCGATCATGACGACCCGGTGGCCCGCAACTGCAAAAGTCTGGGCCATTCCGTGGCCCATGAGGCCATTGCCGACGACGGCAACGGTATCGAGCGTTGCAGGGACTGTCATTGAACTCTCCTTCGCATGCGCTTTTCGCCGCACCGAGGCCGTAGCATCGCATGGAGCATCCCTGGAAGTATGTGGACGCCTCTACCGGATGCAAGCGCGTCATTCGGGCGTATTCAGCTTGCGCCAATCGTGCCATCTCTACCGCGCCCCGGCCGGGAGGCCATGCCGGCGAGTAGGTCTGCATCCGGTGGCCCTCGCGGTTCCGGTCTGAGTTCTGGAGGACATCTGAGGCGCCCTGAGTCCGGCAGACTTGTGCCGTATCACCTGCGGGGGTGGAGTCTTCTGACAGACACGGACCATGACACGAGCAGTGTGACGAACATGCCGCCCGGGGGTTCGTCGAGGCGGCCGTGACCGGTCAGTTTCCGGCGTGAAGCAGATGGTCGGTAGCTGTTGACCGGTCCCGCCGGATTCAGCACAGTATCCTCGCCGTCCGGAACCACGGCGCTTCGCTCAACAGGTCCACGATCTGTCAATGATGGAGACTGGACCATGCCAGGCACTTTTCCCACGCTCCGGGCCGTCGACTTGTCAGCGCTGTTCGATGGCACCAAAGCCGATGTGGCCGATACGGGAGTGGCCATGTTGGCGGCCATGGAGACATCCAACGGCTTTGTCGCGACAGGCTTGCCCGGCGCCGCGTCGCTCGATACCCGGATCGGCAACCTGCTCCGCTTCTTCGAATTGCCTGAGCCCGAACGGTTGGCCCTCGCCACGCGACGGCACCGTGCCGACGCCGAACATTGCTACCGCGGATTTTTTCCGTTGCCCGAGGAGAGGGGCTGGGCCCACAACGAGATTTTCGATTTCGGACCGAATGAGCCGTCCCGCGCACCGCAGGATCATCCGGTAAAGCGATTCCTGGAAGAGGCGAACCAGTGGCCGGCACGCGAGCCCCATGCAGGCTGGCGCGCTGGAGCCGAGGCGCTCTTCGATGATCTGCGCGCACTTTCCGTTGCGGTCATGGCCGCGCTTGCCGGTGCGCTCGGCGAGGATGTCGGGACCGTGATGAGCAAGTTCGACGACGGCAACGGCACGCTCCGCATCCTGCACTATCCGCCACCGCCCGATGACTTCGTCGCCGCGCACAGGGAGATCCTGCCAGAGCGGGTCGACGCCGCGGGACGTCGCATCATCACTCACCGCCACACCGATGCCTGCGTCCTTTCGGTGCTCTGGCAGGACCGGATCGGTGGTCTGCAGTACGAAAGCCGCGACGGCACATGGTACGAGGTGCCGTCAGGCAATGGGCGTCTTTCGATCCACGCAGGGCGCGCCATGGAGTTGATGACCCGCGACCGTATCGCGGGTACGCCGCACAGGGTCGTCGGTACGGGACTGGACCGCTGTTCCCTGGGTTTCTTCCTGGAGCCCGGATTTGCCGAGGCGATTGCCCTTGACGAGGGCGGACGGCCGTTCACCTACGCCGATCACATGAAGGATGACTTCGCCGATCTGGACGTCTACGCCGACGTCATGGGAGATGCGGTGGCGGCCTGAGGGAGCAACACGATGACCGGCCCGGACGCCGTCATCGGTGCTGTCCGGCAAACATCCCCTGGCTCCTGAAGAGCGGATGCCATGACCCGACGCGCTGACAGCATCGAAGTCCGCTATGGCTGGGTCATCCTCGCCGTATCGCTGGCGATCGGGACCATCGCCATGGCGGCACCCAACATTCTCTTTGTCAGCCTGAAGGACATCGCCTCCGACTTCGATTGGCCCCGTGCGGGCCCATCTTTGGCGTTTTCCCTGCTGATGATGGG
>LXNI01001326.1_pt1 | contig 22073 bp, 13 predicted proteins | sample 809091 | NCBI WGS metagenome assembly LXNI01 (sample SAMN04870527, study PRJNA318959) | sponge metagenome | biome: 01000161; feature: marine sponge reef; material: water | host: Sarcotragus foetidus | place: Greece: Milos, Mediterranean Sea | collected 2013-05-29 | depth 5-7 m | reverse complement strand
CCTGACGGCGCTCGAACCACCCCCTCCGTTCGGCGCTCTGTAGTGCCGACCTTTAATGTTCCGATCGAGGAATATCAATGAGTTAGCATCCTCGCGACCCCCGAGTTGCGGAAGTCGGGTTAGCGCAGTGTAGGCGCGTAGCCACTCGATCGAGAGCCGGCCGGACACTTCGTTGAATCCGAAACGGTACTCGTCGGCAAGACGGTCGAGTTCGCACACGAACTGCGCGTCGCACGCGAGCTGGGTTTCGATGCTCGCCCGAAAGTGCCGTTCGATGTCGCCGGCGCTCTTGAACACCATCGCCTCAAGCGCGCGGCCGATGTTGAATTGTCCGTGCAGCTTACTCTCCGGCGCGCGCCGCCACGCCATGAGGGCGGCTTCGAGTATCGCGCGCTCGACGGCGTCCAACGGCAATTCCCTGCCGAGCGCCACAGCGATGCCGCAGATCAACGGCGCCTCTGCCTCGTGCTCGCCGCCCGCAGAGCGGATTTGCGCGATCGTCGATGCCCGGGGCAGGTCGCTGCGGCCCAGAACAGCGACGAAGCCCGCGAGCACCCGCTCGCTCAACTCGTCTCCGAGAACGTCCCGCAGCCGCTCCTCGGGTGCCGTCGAGGGGTCCCGCCTCGCAGTTCCTTCGGGTCCATCCACCCTGCCAAGATAAATCGCAGCGGGCAAAGCCAGAACGCGATAGTCTCCGTCGGCGATCCTGTCGGTCTGTTCGGATAGCGATTCGCGATAGAGCTGGCAGCCCGCTTGCCGTTCCGACCCGCTATCGGCGGCCGGCGCTGCCGGCGCTTCGGGCACGAGTTCTGCCGTTTCGACCGCCGGATTGTGCGCCGGCTCTGCGTTCCGGACGGCTGACTGCGCAAGACCGAGGATATCCTGCCACGTGTCCGGGTCGATCGTGCCGTCTTCAGCACTTGGGTATACCGCCTCCAGCAGTCGGGTGAAGTCTTCGGCGTCCGGCCGCAGGGCAAGCCCGGTGGCGTCAAGCTCCCGGACTGCCATCCAGACGCCGTTCGGGTTGGGCGTCAGGAGAACATGCTTGAGCAGTGCGGCGCGAAGCCCGGGCTTGGCACGGAACACCGCTTCCAGCCTCTCGCGGGCGCGCTCACCCTCACCGTCGGCCTCGTTCGTCCAGCCGATCCATGTCCAGACCCGTTGCGGCTCGACCGCCGGATCGGCCTCCAGCACCCTGGCCGCGATCCGTCTTGCAAGATCCGTGAGCGCCGATCTTTCCTCCTTCTCTTCGGCTTCGGCGATCATGACTGGCGCACCGACGGCGATGAAATCGAGCAGCGATGCCAGGCGCGCAGTGTCGAGGTCTTGGAAAGCCCCGTCGCGGATCGCCGGGGCCGGGCGCACATCCGGTTTCGTGCCGTCCTCCGAGACCAGCCGCAGCTTCGTGCGAACGGCCGCTGCCGGTTCGCGCGCGGGCACGACATTCAAGGCGGCGTCCGCGAGCATCACGCAGGCTAGGCGCGCCGAGTCTGCATCTCCCATGTCGAGAAGGCGAAGAACCGCCTCTTCCTCGTCGCCCAGGACGCCTGCCAGCACCAGCGTCTTGAACGCGGCGGCGCGTTCACGATACTCGCGGCCACGATCGAAGAGGATACCGTCCAGCGTCCAGCCGGCTTCAGCTGACAGATTTGTCACTGTCATCGCCTCGACCAGAACGGCCGAGAGTTGCGCATGACCGGGCATCGCCAGGATCTCGATGATGTCGCTCTTCAGCTCCCTGCGCATCAGCCCGGATGCGGGATGGACACCCCAGTCTTCCATGTCGAAGCGCGGGTCGTCTCCCGAACGCCTCTTCAACGCCCAAAGAAGCTCACGTGCCTGGTCGTCATCCAGTGTCTCCGTCTCGCGGTCGCGCAACACCGCGTATGGATCGGCAGCGATGCAGCGCCCCGCCAGTGCCGGGCTGAGACGCGCGATCCAGGCATGAAGCCCGCGCAACGCCGTCGGAACGGGGGAGCACCCCGATGCAGGGGAACGCCCCGGCAACCGGCCGCAACTGTCGAAGAGCGCGAGGACCCGACTGTCCGAATAGCCCTCGTCTATGCACCGCGTCAGCCACATGGCCCCGAGATACTCGGCGATCGCACGGTGCACGCAGGAGAATCGTCCCTCTCCTTCGGTCTTGAACAGCCTCGTTCTCAGCGCGTCGGAGGCGGCGGCGGCGAAGGGAAGCCCGCCGATGTCGGATACGTTCAGAACATCCTCGGGCATTGCCGCGCCGATGCCGTCGTGTGCGCCCATGAGGTCGCAAAGCACCAGCGCCGCGCATATCGCACCCGACGCCAGGAGAAGCTCGTCCTCGTCCCTGCGCACAAGCCGAACGACAGGCTGGCGGGTGTCCTGCTCCAGCATTGCGCGGCAGGCCCCGGCAAAGAGCTCGGTGCGGGTTTCGGGAAGACCGGCTCCTGCCCGCACCACCTCCCCGTACATGCGCAGGATCAGGGGGTTCCGGCAGACATGCACCAACCCGCGGTTCTTCAGATGCTGCAAGAGAGCGTGAACCTGAACCCCGGGAAACTCGTGCTCCAGAAAGACCCGGGCGTCATCTTCGCTGAAGGGTATCAGGTAAAGCGTCGCAACTTCGTCCGCATAGCAGTCCTCGATACGGCTGCGGTCCAGCGCATCGCGCCACTCGGAAGTGCGGCATGACAGGATGGGGGGTGGGCTTCCCATCCTGCCCAGCTGCCTCAGTACTGCCTCGACCGCACTGCCGGTGCCTGACGTCGCGACCTCGTCGAGCCCGTCGACCGCCACTCGCCGGGCGTCCGGCGCCAGGGAGCCGGGGTCTGCGGCGCGCGCCAGTGCGGACGCATGGACATAGATCATCCCCTGCTCTTCGCAAAGACGGCGCATCAGCGCCGTCTTTCCGACACCCGGGTCGCCGAGGATGACCATCGGATTGTAGAAAGCGTCGATCCCGTCGATGCCGACTTGCGTCAACCCGCCGTTACGATTCTCATGGAACAAATCCCGGTCGATCCACATCGTCATCGTCTCCTTTCATGTTCACCTGTGTCATGCGTTCTGCCCGCGTTGCGATCCCTTTCCATGCCTTCAGGCCGATGTCTGCGTCGCTACGGGGCCTTGCTTCTTCCCGGATCGGGGCTGCGGCATTCGCCGCCTGCCCCACAAGCCGAGTGTTCGTGCCGCTTCCATGGCGTCAGAGTTCCAGCTCCAGACCGAAGTCGATCTCGAGGGGCTTGTCCCGCACGGGCTGCGGCGGCCGGCGATCCGGGATGGCCCGCTCCTTTACGTCCGGTTCGCCCGGCGAGCGGTCCGGCGCACTGCGCCCGCGCTCCGGCCTCCGTTCGGCCTCGGCCGGGCGTTCGGGCGCCGGCGTCGCGGCGGCATTGCCGGGCGTGTCGGCACTTCTTGCCCGTGCCTCCGGCTCCTTCGCCGTGATGGCTTCCAGCGCGGATATCCGCTCGCCCGTCGTGGTTTCCAGCCGTTCGCGCAATCGCACCGCGTCGTCCGTCACGAGCTCCGCCCGATAGCGGGCCCGGCTGATCTCCACGTAGAAGCTCTTGCGCGTGGTGAGGTGGGGGTGCTCCGCCTCCATCGCGGCAATCACGTTGTCCACCGTGCGCCCCTGGAACGCGTGCACCGTCGAGGCGTGGGCGTGATCAAGGTGCCGAAGCTGCGGGTCGCCGCGGCCCAGCGCGAGCGCACGACCGTCCTCGAGCCGGAAGGAGACCCGGTCGCCCTGCACCGACACCACCTCGGCGGTCCGGCTGTTCACCAGCTCGTGGTCCCTGTCGTTGCGGGTCCAGCGCACGCGGTCACCCGCGCGCAGCTCGATCGGCTCCGCGCGGTACACCTCGCTCCCCCCGTGACGGCCCGCCACCTGTCCGGGCTTCCAGGAAACGGTGCTGCCGGTTGTGTCGGCCAGCACTACCGAAAGGTTTCGGCGGTCCACCTCGACCACCCGGCACTCGTCGCCCTTGCCGATGCCGAGCCGCCTGTAGGGGCGGTGGAAGGCCACGACATCGCCCGGAGCGTAGTTGGCGGCCAATGCCTTCTCCGCCCGTGTGTAGCCGCGGGAGACCAGCCGCTCGCCGTTGTAGCCAGGACCGTGGATTGCGCCCTCTCTCGCGAGCCTCTCCCTGATATGACCGTTGATGGCGACGCGGAGCTCGTGGCTCGGCGCCATCACGCCGGTGTTTTCGCGTTCCTCCGGCGACAATCTCAGCCAGCGCGCGGCGACCGCGCCGGCAATATTGTCCGCCTTCACCTCGGCCACGTTGAATCCGAGCTTCTCGAAGGCCTTGCGGATGTCGCCCGCGACGCTGGCCTCGACCGCCTGCTTCAGTGCGGGCTCGCGCTGGCGCAGGATCTCGTCCATCACTGCCGTCTGCATGCCGGCGCGCTGCAGCTGGGCGAAGGGCTTGCCGGCATCCACGGCATCGAGCTGCTTCTCGTCGCCGACCAGCACCACCTTGGGAATGCGCAGGGTGTTGGCGATCCTGAGCAGGTCGCGGGCCTGGACGGTCGACGCAAGCGAGCCCTCGTCCACCACCAGCACCGTCTTCTCGAAGGCGCCGCGCATGTCGCGGGCGCCCTTGCGGGTGAGCCGGCCCTCGGCGACGCCTGCGTTGCGCGCGAGGAAACCTTGCAGGGTCTCGCTCTCGATGCCGGACTCCGCTGCCAGCGTCTGCACGGCAGACGCGGACGGTGCGAGACCCATCATGCGGTAGCCCCTCTTCTCCGCGAGCGCGCGCGCCCTGTTCAGCATGGCGGTCTTGCCTGTGCCGGCGTAGCCCTGGATGCCCACCACGCGATTCTTCGACGAGAGGATCGTCGCGACGGCCTGCTTCTGGCCCTCGGTGAGAGGCCCGTTGTTCAGGTGCTGGCGCACCTTGCGGGGGCGCATCAGCGCCTGTCCCCTGTCCTGCCCGCTGCGCATGAGGCCGAGGGTCTCGCGCTCGTCGGCGAGCGCAGTGTCGGTGGTCATGCCTTCGCCGCCCGGAAACAGGGGAACTCCCTGGTACGCCCGCGCGTCGTGCAGGCGGCCGGCCCGCCGTGCGGCATCGATGGCCCCATCTGCGCTCTCGACGGTGACCGCACCGGGCTTCCAGGCAAGGGTCGCCGCAAGGAGATCGGACCGCGAAAACACTGCCTGGCGTTCGGAGAGGTGTGCGATCGCCCAGGACACTGCCTTTGCGGCGTCGCGGGCGGGCTGCTGTGAACCGCCGCGTGACGGCTCCAGGTCCCCATTCTCGACCGCATCCCGATCACGGTTCGCTTCGGCCCTCCGCTCAGAGGTATCGACGCCGATGCAACGGTGGCGACGCGCCGCCTCGACGATCTCCTCTGCCGAGAAGCCCAGCGACGCTGCCTGCTCGCGCCAGTGCTCGCGCAGCGCATCCCTGTCCACTTCGCGCTTGTGCGCCCGGGTCACCAGGGCTGCCCGCGCCGCCAGATGAGGCTGACTCGCAGGAGTGCCGAGGCCACCCGCCGCCATTGCCGCCTCGATCTCGGCGCGCCTGGTGGAAAACGCTTCGATCACCGAACGCGCCACAGGGGAGCGCCCTGGTGCAGGGGAGCGCCCTGGTGCAGGGGAACGCCCTGGTGCAGGGGAACGCCCTGATACACCCGCAATCTCGAACCGCCCGTCCGCGTGGGTCTTCTCGATGCCGTAGCCGAGCGCGTCAAGCTCCCGTGCCAGCTCGCTCCGGTAGACCATGCCGGTGAGCATCTTGCGCGTGTACAGCGACTCGTTCGCCATGGTGCGCCACTTGCCGGACCGGGGCGTTCCCCCGTCTCCGCTCTGTACCATGTTGGCGATCACCGCATGGGTATGGAGCTGGGGGTCGAGGTTGCGCGAGACCTCGTGGCGGAAGGTGGCGGCAACCATCTTCTGGCCTCCGGCGTGCGCCAGAAGTCCGGTCTCCGGATCCTTCATGCGGGTCTGGATCGTCGTTGCCTCCAGCCATGCGAGCGTGCGCTTCACGGCGGTATCGTGGGCGGCGACGACAGCCGCGTCGCCGCCCAGCATGGCGACGAGGGAGACGGACTTGGGCGCCGAGAAGGTGAGGTCCCTGCCGGGGCGATGCGTCACGCTGCCGTCCTTCTCGCGCCGCCCGAGGCGGCGGCCCGAACCGTCGGGTACGGCACCTTCCAGGATGTCCCGGAATGTGTCCGGCTCGACCGGACCCCGAAGGCCCAGCGCCTCGGCGCCCTTGCCGGCCCAGGCGCTCGCATCGCGATGGGCCGCATCGTCCCTGGCGTAGTATCCGTCCCGCTCAAAGTAGGCGACGCCCTGGGCGGCCGAGGCGATCACTCCGATGGAGACGACCATCAGAGCCAGAGCGGCCGACGAACATCGAGGTCGCTGCCTGCCGGCCCCGTCGCGATCGATTGACGCCGATCCTCGGCGAGGCTCGGGGCGGCACCGGAGGAGTCGCGCTCCCCGACCTCTGCATCGGCCGCCCGCATCCCCTGCTTCATCGCCTCTTTCCCGGCACCGTCGTCCTGCACGCCGGTGAGGTGTTCTCGGCCTGACGATTCCCGAACGCCACCTTGCGTGCCGGCCGAGGCGGCCGGCTCCTCGAACAGCCAGGAGGGCTCGTTCGGCGCATCGATGCCGGCCTCGATCAGGGCCGAGCCCTCCCGCACCCATTCCACCGCCTCCAGAACGCCAGTGCCGTCCGGTACCTCCGCCTCATCGGACATGGCTTTGACGGCACCGGGCGGCATCGGCGCCTCGGCCGCGTCCGTCTCGATGCACCGGCCGGCCGGTGCAGCCGCTGCCTGGACCGATTCCCTCAGTAACGACGGCGCATCGGACTGCCGCGCTGCCGGTGCGCAAGAGGCACCGTCGCCGGCCTCGCCGTCCGCCGCAGTGGCGGTGCGCATCGCGGCCCGTTCTTCGGTCGCGTTGCTGCTGCCGCCCCCGTGCTCCGACTCCGCCTTCGGCACGAAGCGCTCGGCCACCTCGGTCCGCTTCCTGTAGTTGATCCTGATATGTGCGACCGGCCAGGCACCGGGGAACTTGAGATAGCCGGAGAGGTTCTCCAGCCGCGACACCTCAGACGGTAGCACCAGCGGGCGCAAGTCGCGCCGCGTGCTCAGGGTCACGCCGTCGCGCGGGGTCTCGTAGCTCACGCCCTCCGACAGAGCCTCGACCTCCACACGGCCCAGGCTCTCGGCGGACCATTCCGAAGTGTCCTTGTCCGGCGCCGCGAGAACCACGCGGGTGCCGCAGAGGCCCGAGATCGTCTCCGCCCCGTCGCGGCCGTAGAGGTCCCGCAAGGCCGAGAAGACCTGGACCCCCAGAACGAAGCAGCCCCCGAACTGGCGGCTCTCCGCGAGGCCGGGCCGAAGCGAGGGGAGCTGGTGCAGGGTGGGAAGCTCGTCCAGGATCACCCAGGTGCGGCGGACCGGTGCGTTCCCCTGGCCGTCCTGGCGGGGCAGGGAGAGCAGCGCGTTGACCGCAATCTCCAGCCAGGTCGAAATCAGGCCCCGGAGACTGGCATGCTGGTCGCCCCTGGAGGTGAGGAACAGGAAGCCTCCGCCGTCGTGCTCGATCCACTCCCGAATGGAGAAGGGATCGCCCTCGTCGGGGAGCAGGTCCATGGCGCCGATGTTGGCGGTAAGCATGGCGCGCACCGAGAGCGCAGTCTTCGGGTTGGCGGGATCGACGATGGACTGCGCCACGGTGCCCTCCATGGCCTCCGCCAGTGCGCTGAGCTCGGTCTTGAGCAGGTGGTCGACCAGGACCCGGTTTCTGGTCACTCCCCGCTGCCAGAGGACGGCTGCGCCGTGGGAGAAGAGCTGGCGTGCGGCGGTGATCCAGAAGGGATCGGCGGCGTCCTTCTGTCGGGGGATCAGCGCTGCCGCCATGGTATCGAAGTCCCGTACCGTGCGGGCCTCGAGGAAGGGGGACCAGCGGGGCGCGCGCCTGTCGAGGGGATTGAGGAGCACGTCCCGGTGCTCGTCGAAGAAGGTTTCGGTGTACGAGCCCATCTTGTCGTAGACGATGCAGCGTTCTCCCCTCTGCCTGATCTGCTCGACCAGGTCCGCGATGAGCACGGTCTTGCCCGACCCGGTGGTGCCGGAGACGATCGTGTGCCGGGTCTCGGCTCCCTTGGGCCAAGGGGTGCGGGCGATGGTGTAGGGCCAGGATCCGGGGCCTCGGCCAAGCAGCAGCAGGCACCGCCACCACGGCAGGGTGCGGCGGGCGAGCTTCCGCTGGCTGACCAGTTCTCCGCCGCGCAGGCGGCGGCCCCGCCCGAGCCTTCGCCCCAAGAGGTGCAGCCCGAAGAGGGCGGCGAGGGCGAGGCCCGCACCGATACCGCCGCCGAGTATTGCGGCGTCGACGGCCCTGTCCACCACACGGGCACGCTGGCGGAGGTAGGGCTCGAACGTGGCGATCTCTTCGAGGCTGCCGACATATTCCGTGTCGTCCGGGCGAAGCACCGTCCTGTCCCCGTCCGGATCGAACTGCAGGGCGAGCATGATCTCGGATACGACCTGGACACCCACGATGTAGCGATCGTACTCGGCGGTCTTCTCGTAGGTTTCGTGGATTGCGGCGCCCAGACCCGCAGCGATCACGACCATAACGACCTTCACGCCGAGCCGGAGCCATGTTCGGAAGCTCCGGGCGGCGACCCGGAGACCGCGCCCGGTGTCGCCTCCCACCCCGGTCATTGTGAGGCCTCCGCCTCGGCGGCAGCGGCCGGGGCGCCGGTTGTGCCGCTCTCGGTGTGGACGTCGCCGGAGCGGGAAGACCCGGCCAGCTCCCCGAAGCGCGCGAGCCAGCGCTCTGCCGCGGCCTCGGGCGCCAAGGGCCGGATGCTGCGCCGCAGCGGCGGGAAGGGAAAGCCGCCGCTGCCCACTCCGAGATCGCGCCTCTCTGCGGCCTCGGTCATGCGGTCGACGAAGCGCAGCACCTCGGTCCACTCCTCGCGGGGCTGCGGATCGAGACCCGCTGCCTCCAGCACAGCCCTGTCGATGGCCTCGCCGTGGGTCCTGGCGCGCGCCGCCGCCCGGGCCGATGCGGGGTGTTCTCCCTCCCCGTCGCCGAGCCAGGCGGCACGCGCAGGCATGAGCAGTGCATGGAGCGCAAGCGCCCGGCGGTCTTCGTCCGCAACGCCCTCCAGCGTCTCGATCTCCTCCGAGGCGGTGAGCGCGTGCTGGGCGAGCGAGAGGTAGCGGCGCGCCCGTCCACCCCAGCGGCAGGTATTGGCCAGCACGTGGGCGACGGCCTCGAAGTCCACATCGACGCCCTCGCCCTGCTCCGGGTCGCCGGGCCATGAGGGCGGCGGCCCCTCCGGAGTCGGCGAACGCCGCCGCCGGCGCTTGACCTGTGATTTCTGCTCATTCATCGTGTGTGTCCTTGTGATGTCATGTTGAGTTGTGCTGTTGCGTGCCGGGGGTTGCCGGCGGGTCTGGCCGAAGCCAGCGGCCCAAGGGCGGCCCCCGGCATCGCTTGAGTCGGGATCCCTGCTGACACCGGCGAGGGACCCGTAGCCGGCCGCCGCCGGTCATCGTCACGGACTTTCGGCCGGCCTGCCCGAAAGTGGCCGCTGACCGCGGCAGCACGTGCGAAGGCGGTTGACCGCCGTCGGCCAGTCGGCGATCATCACGCCCGTTGGCTTTACGACCTTCTTCATGTGCATCTCCCTCTACCCGGGGGTCGCCCGCTCAGGAGCGGCCCCCGGTGTCGTTGTGGCGGCGGCAAGGCCACTCGCACTGTCGGCCTTGCGGTGCGCATCTCGTCCCACCGTCCTATCCTCCGCTTCCGCCACGCAGCCGGCCCGTTAGGCGGCTGCTGCCGGCGCGCGCGATGCCACCGGTGACGGCGCCTGCGAGGCGGCCTGCGCCGTCGTCGGCACCGCCCGCCCGCCCGCCGATCCACTCCATGACCGCAGAGGGCAGAAGGTCGATCAGCTTGAAGGCGCCGTTCATCAGCGCATAGCAGAGCATCACGTAGAGGGTGAGCATCGCGAGGAAGCCGATGGGCCCGAGACCGTCCGATGCACCGGCGTCCCTGAGCTGCGGCAGCCAGATCGCGTTGAGCAGGCCAATGGCTGCGAGGAACACGAAGTATCCCAGGATGAGCCCGAACAGCATCAGCGGCGGGCGCAGGATCAGCCCCGGTAGGAACAGCCACCCCTGGCGCGTCGCAGGCACCGTCAGGCCCCGGTCCTGGCCACGTGTGACGTGGGCGGCGGCGAACACGGTGACGGAAAGCACCGCCTCCACCACGTTCACCAGCCAGCCGAAGACGCCGAAGAGGAAGCGGATGAAGGGCAGCGCGGGCAGCACGAATGCCAGCACGGCGCCCGCGATCAGCATCAGGCCCAGGATGGTGGAAACGAACCCGTCGGTAACACGCCAGACGCTCTCGAAGGCATCCAGCCCCTTGCCGAAGAAGGGGATGGATTCAAGCAAACCGGAGCCCACGGCGACGCCGGAGATGGCGCCGATGGCCCCCAGGGCCGAGGCGATCAGGTCGTGGCCGAAGCCCGCGAGGTCGGCGATGGGGTTGCCGCTGTCTGCGATCACCACGGCATCGAGGTCGATGAACTCGAAGAGGCCGGCCACCAGGCCGCCGTCGCCGCCTCCCGCCGCAGGCAGCGTGCCCGCAACCCCGCCGCCTGCGGCGAAGAACACGGGTGCCCAGGTGCGGGACGACGCGAGCGCGCCCAGCACGCCCTTGACCGCCGCCGCCGCCGGGGGCGACCACTCCTCGAGGCTCGGCAGCGGGAGCGCCGCGTCGGGGACGTTGTGGGCCGCGGCCTGGAAGAGGCCGGTGCGAGACGCGATGGTGTTGAAGAAGCCGGCGGCCGCGAGCCACGACGAGCCTGCGGCATCCTCGGCGACGGCGCGCTCCAGCGCGAGCCGCTCCTCGGAGGCGGCCCTGCCGAGGGCCTCGTCCAGTACCGCCTCGTAGGACTCCGCGAGGCCTCGCGCATTCATGGCAGCCTCGACGTCGGGCAGCGGCTGGCCGTGCACGGGCGAGCCCGGCAAGTAGCGGTCTCCCAGCTCGGCAGCCAGACCGCGAATTGCGGGGAACAGGCCCTCCATCGCGCGGCGATGCCCGTCCGCCGCGATCCCCCTGGATCCCTCGCCGTCGAGACCGTCGAAGCGCAGCGCGCCGCAGAGGTCGCGGGGCATGCCGCGCCCGTCGCCGTCGTAGCGCAGGAGCAGCGCGCCGTCTGCGCGCTCCTCGTCCACCTCTATGTAGGGGTCGTCGCCGATGCGGCGTGCATTGGCGTTGGCGACATGCGTGCACGTCTCGGCCAGCAGGACGCGGGATATGGCCGAGCGCCAGGCGGCGGCCTTGGGTCTTGGCGCGATGGGATCGCCCCGCCCCAGTGCCTGCTCCGAGAAGGGGGTCCAGACCGCGCCCGCGAAGTCGCCGCCGAGGGTGGCCAGGCCCACAACGGCGTGTTGCGCGCCGTTCATGCCGCCCGGAAGGGGTGCCATGAGGGCGACGGCGATGACGATCCGCACGATCTCCCAGGCCCCGAACCCCCAGCGGCCGGTGCGGGCCGTGTCGACGGCGCCTGCCACGGTGTGCCAGAGCAGCAGGAAGCCGGCCAGCACCAGAACGCCGCCGTTGAAGACGAAGAGCATGTCGCCGAGGACGGCGTGGCGGGCGACGTCGACGTCGCTGAGGAAGGACAGCAGATCTCGGGTGGCGCTGTCCTCCGTGTCGAACAGGGAGGGATCGATGGTCTGTGCCCCGGCCGGCTCGGTGGCCAGACCCACCGCACCCACTGCCATGAGGCCGGCGCCGAGTGCCGTGAGGCCTGCGCCCAGCAGGGCGCGGGGCCGCCGCTCCCGCTCCAGCAGGCCGCGCCAGCGCCAGCCTCCGCCACCAGCAGGTGAACGCGTTGGTGCAGGGGAACTCGCGTCGGAGAGCGCGCGCACGCTTTGCCGCAAGCGCAGGGCGGCCTGGCGCATGTCGTACAGGCAGCGGCCGATCTCGGGCGCGAAGAGGAAGCGCAGGAGGCGCACGCTCATCGGGGCGCGGCCCCCGGATCTGTGAGGCCCGGCAGGCGGCGCATCTCTTCCACCCCGAGAGCCAGCCGCGCCGCCTCCATGGCGCCCCTGCGCTCATCCAGCCGGAAGCGCTCCCAGTCGAGCATGAGGGAGATCGAGTGCAGCATGACCAGCTCGCGCAGCAGGTTGTCCGCCGACATCTCCTGCAGGGCGACGAACCGGGCGGGATCGTCGAAGCGGCGGCTCGCCAGCAGCTCCATCAGCTCGTAGCGGCTGATCGGCTTGCCCGTGTCGCGTCCGCTCTCTCCCGACACGGCATCTGCCCAGGCGCCGAGATCGGCGCCCGGGGCACGCAGGCTCCTGGCATGTCCGAACCAGTCGGCGGCCAGCGCCGTGCGCGCATCGGCCGCACGCGCGAGCAGCACCAGCCTGCGCTCGCGGTCGGTCTCGGCGGATGCCAGCGGCAGCGGATCGTGCACCACTGGAGCCGCCAGGTTGCGCGAGAGCTCGACGGCGGCGTGGAGCTCCGCCTCGCTGCCGAAGGTGCGGCGATCGAGGAGTGTGCCCGGCCGGAGGTCCGCAGCGTGCCATGCGTCCTCGCCCCGGCAGGTCTCGTCGCCTGCGCGGCCTGCGCTGCAGTAGACACCGGTCACGGTATCGAAGCGGGCTGCGCCGTCCGCTGCGCTGCCCGCCTCGGCCACCACGGCGCGGTCGCTCGCTATGCGGCCGGTCTCCACCTTTGCCGCAGCCCGGCCCATTCTCTCCGCCGCACTCCGCGTCGCGCCCAGACCCGTCACGCCGGTGACGGTGGAGCATGCGCTCCTGCTCGGTCGGTGCGCGTTCATGCTCCGCGTCTCCTCGACCTCTCGGGCGGTCTGGGCCTGGAGGCGGGTCTGGGCGTCGAGCGCCTGGGTCAGCGCCTTGGTGCTCTGCGCGGTGTAGCCTGCGAGCTGGCCTGTCTGGAGCCGCAAGGCTTCGATGATGGCCCGCTCCATGGCGTCGATTTCGCCCGTCAGGACCCGGATCGCCCGGCTTGCCTCGGCGCGGTCGTTGTCGGTTCGATCGCAGCGAAGCGCCTCGGCGGGCGATGCCGCCAGGATCGCGATCGCCGCCACCGCCGCGGCACACGCGCCGCGGAAAATCCGTGCTATGCCGGCACCCCCCGGCGCGGCGGCAATCGGCCGGGCGCCCCTCCCGCCGGCGGTCGTCGACTTTGTCGTCATCGCCTCAGTGCTCATCGACCGCCTCCCACGATGCTGCGAAACAGGGGAACGCCTTGGTACAAGGGAACGCCTTGGTCGAGAGGAATGCGCCGGTCCAGGGGAACTCCCTGGTACAAGGGAATGCTCCGGTCCCGCTCGGCGCTCCCGGCGCGCGCCGTTCTCCCGATCGCGCGGATCGGATCGAGACCCGGCAGACGGGGCACCTGTGCCGTGTAGAGGACCGCATCGAGGGGGCGGCCCAGGTATCCCCGGTAGGCCTCGCGCGCCGCCGCGCAGATGCGCCGCTGCACCAGGCCGAGCAGGTCCGCCATGCTGCGTCCGGGATCGAAGAGGATGTCGAAGCGCCGGAAGTCGAAGAGATCGTCCAGACAGGAGAAATCCAGAATGGAGTCCGGATCGCGGATGCCCTGGTCGGGATGGCGCAGGACCGCCACGTCGCGTTCGACACCCATGCGCGCGCCCTCGATCAGCGCCCGCTCCACCTCGGGCGCACAATCCGCACCGGCAGCTCCCTCCGCGCCGGCCGCCGAGGCTGCTGCCGGCCAGAGGGAGAGCGCCAGTGCCAGGACGACCGCGAAGACAAGGGTCCTGCTAGTCATGGCCGGCATCGCTCGCCCGGCCCCCGACCCCGGCCGTTGCCGTCCCGCTGCCACTGCCTCCGGCATCGGCGGCTTCGGTCTCATCGGTCCCGGCATCGCCGGTTGCGTCGGAAGACCCGGAGTCGCCGGACGTATCGGCGTCTGGCTCCCCCGAGGCCGCCGTGCCGGAAGAGGCGGCCTCGGTCGAGGCCGCTTCGGCCGAGGCCGTTCCCTCCAGGGAAGCGACTGACGCGACATTCTCTCCGTCATGGCCGGCGGCTTCATCGGTCTGAACACCGTCCGCTCCGGGACCGGCATCGGCACCGCCTGACGGACCCCTATCCTCGTCGGGTCCGCTCCCTACAGAGGCCGGGAGGGAGGCCTCGTCCGTCGTGCCGGCGGCGGTCACGTCTGAGGCGATCGTCTCACTCCCCACACCGTCAGACGCAGCGTGGTCCGCGACAGCGCCGGTTCCGGTGTCGGCATCGCCCTCCGAGCCGGCATTCTCGACAGCGCCGGAGTCGGCCGTCCCGTCAGAAACGGCGGCCGCGTCTGCAGAGGCATCGCCGGAGTCCTCGGTCGCGGCTTTCGCCGCCCCTGCCGGCGCAGCGCCGCCGTGCGGATCGTCATTGCCGCCCGACCCCCGGACGCGCTTCGACAGCACGTTCACCCGGGCCTGCGGACCTGAGACCAGGATCTCCGAGGTCCTGTGCTCCCTGCCTGTCCTGTCCGTCCAGGTGCGCGTCGCGATGCGCCCCTCGACCAGAACCGCAGCGCCCTTGCGCACCATCTTGCGCACCGTCCGCGCCGCGGTGCCGAACGCCACGATGGCGTGCCACTCGGTGGCCTCGCCCGCAGTGCCGTCACGGCGTGTGAACCGTTCCGTGGTCGCCAGGCTGAACAACGCCACATCGCCGCCCGACTGCAGCGTGCGCATCTCCGGATCGCGGCCGGCATGGCCCAGCACCGTCGCCCTGTTCATCGTCAACATCGTTCTGTACTCCTCTCGGTCATGGTTCCAATGATCGTCTTGTCGTTCGCGAGTTCGTCCGCGAGCCTGTCGAGCAGGTCGCTCTCGGAGGCGGCCACCCTTGCGCTGCGCAGCTCCAGACGGCGCAGTTCCGCCTCGATCCAGGCGCCCGCAGTGCCGGTGGGGAAGCGCCTGGCCAGCGCCGCCCGTGCCTCGGCCGGCGCCAGCCGGTCGCACAGGCGCTCCCTGAGCGCCGCGTCCCGGGGACTGGTGGTCAGCGCCCAGAGCTCCACCGGCCCCGGCGCGTTCAGCAACACCTGCTCGAGGCGGCTCCCGGCGTGGGTAGCGATCAGCAGCGCCGGCGCGCCCTCGGGGCCCGGCCCCGTGAGCCGGTACGACACCGCGTCCGCCACCGTGGCGCTGAGGTCGAACACCCGGGAAAGCGCCTCCAGCTCCGCCGCTTTGCCGCCCGCCCCCAGCACCCAGATGCGGTTGGTGAGTTCGACCAGGGCAGGCCCGAAGTCTTCGTGCCGCTGCGAGGCGAGGCAGAGGCGCACGCCGTGCTTGCGCGCCTCGCGCGCGTCGCGCTCCACCTGCGCGCGCACCGCTGGCGCGGAACCGGTGCGGTGAAACTCGTCGAAGGCGAGGCGCTTCGGGGTCTCGCGTATCTCCCGTAAGCACTCGCGGTGCCACGCGCGGTAGCGCTCGGGCACCTGATCGACATCCTCTTCCGCGACCCACCAGTGGCGGGTCAGCGCGTGCCGGGCCAGCATGTAGAAGGCGGCGGTCTGGCGGTCGGCCTCGGCCGAACCCCTCGGCGCCACTTCGCGCAAGTCGATGGCCGCCACCCTGGCGGCGCCGGTGTCGAAGGCGGTGGGGGCGAACATGACAGGCCAGGAGCCCGACAGCGACGTGAGGATGCGGATGAAGGCCCGGGTCACGGTCTCGCCGCCCGCGCCGTGTACCGCCTCGCCCACCAGCCCCTGCACCGCAGGCTCGCGCACGGCAGCGAGGAAGTCGCCCAATACCGGCACGGCATAGCGCTGGGCGCGCGACGCTGCCACCGCGTCGCCTGCGTCGAAGAGTAGGTCCACCACCTCCCACCAGGGAAGGTCCGAAGGAACGAGCCCGGCGCGCTCCAGGGCACGGTCCACGTCTTCGTCCCTGCCGAGGGTGTAGACGTTGGGCTCGGAACCGGCGATGGCATCGGAGCGCAGCGTGTAGGCGCACGCAATGGTGGGACCGATCAGCTCGCGCATGCCGTCGGGTACACCGGGAGCGCCCGCCGGCGTCAGGATCAGGCCCAGCAGGTTCTCCAGGAAGGCGCGTTCGGCCGGAAGGGGCGAGCGGCAGCCGAGCTGCGTGTCGCAGGGATTGATGGCGCACACCGTGCTCATGCGGAGCCGGAACCAGCCCGCCTCGGCGCGCCGCTCCGACGGCAGCGCCTCGTGGATGAGCGAGATCAGGCCGGAGGACGAGGGCCCGATGTCGATGGTAGCGGAAAGCGGCAGCCTGGCCTGGCCTCCCTGGAGGAGATGAGCGAGGGTAAGGCTGTTCATCAGCACCGACTTGCCCCGTCCGGGGATGCCGTGGATGAGCTCGAAGCCGTGATCCTCGCCGCCAGTGCAGGAGAAGGGCAGCATCCTGCCGTCGGGCGCGCGGAAGATGTGATCGGCAGAGAGACGGGGAGTTCCCCCGAGCGAGGGCGCTCCCCTGCGCCGGGCCGCTCCGGCGAAGCGCGCCAGCGGCGCTGGGCGGCAGACGGGCAGGAGGCGCAGCGCCTCAGAGAGGGGAGCGAGCGCGGGCTCGGCGGTGCCGCCGCAGCAGAAGCCGGGCACCGAGGCCGCGAAGGCCTCGAGCGGGTCTCCGACGAGGGGCGAGAACACGCCCTCGCCCCAGCCCTCGGCGACCTGCTGGAGGCGCCCGAGCCGGCGCGCCAGCTCTTCCCCGCCCTCCCCGGGCGCCACCCACGTCAGCATGCCGATGCGAAGCCGCACGACCGCCTGCGCCGCGGCGTCCTGTTCGGCGAGTGCCCGCATGGCGTCTCTCACCGCGCGGCTGTCGGGATGGGAGAAGGCGAGGAAGGCGGACGAGACCCTTGCGACGGCGGCGCCGAGACGGCGCATCCCGCCGCCCTCGATCAGGATCGAGAAGCGGCAGGGCAGCTTCGCCTCGGCGAGGCCTTCCATCAGCTCGGCAAAGGGCCGCGCGCACCTGGGCCCAAGCACCATGTCCAGTGCGCCGTAGAGGCGGCCGCCGATGCGGATGCCGTTCGATGCGCGCAGCGGATCGCGGACCAGGAGCTGCGGCACCAGAGGCGGCGGGAAGGCACCGGTCTCCGGCGGTTCGGTGACCCGTGCCGGCGCGGACCGGGGTATTTCCCGGGAACAGTGTGTTTCCCTGGGCCACGGTGCTCCCCTGTCGCTGGCGGCGGTCACGGGACGCCAGTCGGGCGCGGTGGAATCCGCACCGTTGATCAGCACCCGCACGGTTCGAAGCGCCGCCTCGTCCTCCAGACGCTCTGCCACGATGCCGGCCTCGTCGAACAACGCGTCCAGGGTGTCCATGAGCGCCCGGTGGCGGGGCTCGAGCCCGTCGAGCACGGCATGGGGACACTGGGCTTCTCCGGCCTCGGGCAGCCAGGCCTTGAGGCGCTGCCGCAGCCGTTTGCGGCCCCGCCTGGCCTCCGCTACCGTGAGGCACGCGGGCCGGGTCCAGCATGCGAGGACCACGGTCTCGGCTGCGAGCAGGGTGCTGAGATAACGCGACCGCTCGTCCATAACGTCGCTCAGGGAGAGGCCGAGCCGCGAAGCCTGGATCCCGGCCCGCGCGCATATCCGCTCCACCTGAGGCCCGGCTTCGTCGGGCGCGCGCTCCAGCATCAGGTGCAGCGCATGGCCGGGCGCGGCAAGGCGGCTGTTGAGGCGCCGGCAGGCCAGCTCCACGAAACGCTCCAGCTCCTCGGCCCCGGTCATCGTGCGCGCCCCGTCGATGCGGATGAGCGAGACCAGGGAACCGTCCGAGCACGCGAGCATGCCGTCGCCGATGGCTGCTTGCGGCAGCATGAAGCTCTCCAGAGGCTTGCGCCGGAGCGTCCAGCTCGCCGCCAGCGCGTCCTCGAGGATTCGGTACGGAGCAAAGCCCCGGCGCAGGGGAACTCCCTGGTGCAGGGGAACTTCATGGCCCACGGGAACACCCTGGTCCACGTGCACCTCCCCTACAGTCTTGGCCGGCTGACGGTCTGGACCGCGCCGCCGAGGCCGAAGGTGTCGACGAGGCCGTTGATCACCGCAGGGGCTGCGATCAGGGCCACGCCGATGAGGATGGCGATGAGCCCGGAACCGAGCGTGGTCTGCTGCGGGTGGTCGACGTGGCGCTTGAGCTTGAGCAGCCCAAAGCCCGCCACGGCGGCGCCGACGATATAGAAGCCGATGGCGAGCAGCGCCGGCACCGCGTCGAGGTCCGTGGCCGCCTTGTCGGCCATGTCTCCCAGCGACACGGCCAGCGCGGACGGGGTCCGAAGCAGTCCCCCGGCCCACAGCGTAGCGCCCGCGGTGGCCGTCAGTGTCGCCACCCGAAGGGGTGTCGCCACTCGAAGGAGTGCAATTGCGTTGGTCATCCCGTTTCTCCTCACGTGATCCTCAGCACCTGGATGCCGAGGCTGGTCTGCACCGCCCCGATCAGGCTCTCGATGTGCCAGGCGCAGATCCCGCCCAGCACGTGCATGGCGGCGCGCCCCGCGCTCGCACCCGGCACGCCGTCGGCGGCGGCGCGCAGCACGAAGGCGCCGCGCAGGAAGGCCAGGACGCCGATCCAGCCCACGACGGTGAGCACCGCACCGATGACGGCGTCGTAATCCGCGCCCCGGCTGCCATGGCCGATGCTGGCGGACGCTGCGGTGCCCTGCCCGAACAGGCTCTCGCCGCCGGCGGCGAGCCAGGAGGGGAAGCTCGTCATGACCAGGCAGACCAGGAAGCAGAGCGCGGTGCCGGCAACCGAAGGGCCGTTGAAGCGGTCCTCGGAGAGGCGCAGAAGACGCGCACACCCCTGGATGAAGGCCGCGAACCCCAGCAGGTAGCAGCAGGCGGAGATCAGCTCCATGAGCGCGGGATCGAGGTCCCGCACCAGGGAGATCATCGCGCCGCCGAGGTCAGTTCCCTGCATCGGTCCTCTCCCGCCACGACGGATCCGCCGCCCCCGGCGGCGTTGCGAACGGGCGAGCCACCATGACCACCAGAGGCGTGTTGCGGGGGATGCGCACCGTGGTCTCCTTCGGCGCATCGGCCGTCAGGATGTCTCCCAAAGTGCGGGCCGCCGCCCCGATGCCCGAGTGGAGCGCCTCCCGCTCGCCCGTCCCGCGCTCGTGCAGCACGGTGCCGTCCTGCAGGCTCAGCGTGCGCGCCGGCATGGCGGCGGCGGCCATGAACCCTTCGGCGAAGCGGGCAGCGGCAGGCAGCACGACACGGGCGAGGAAGTGGCGGTCCACCTCGCCCTCGATGCCGAAGCAAGCGCATTCGGGGTCCACCCCCCAGGCTTCGACGGGAACGGTCCGGCCTTGCCAGGTCAGGCTGGTGAGCCTGAGCACGAGCCTCTCCCCGACGCGCTCGAAACCGCCGTGCGCCACCGCGCCAACGAGCGGCGGCTGCAGCAGCTCCAGCACCACGGGACCGGGATAGTCCGAGTCCACGGCATAGAGGGTGCGTGCGTAGAAGCCCTGGCCTGCCGAGACGTGCGGCAGGTGCGCGCGGCCATCCACCGGCGCCGACGGTTCCTGAGCTGCGGAGGACCGCGCCGCATCGCTGCCGCGATCCTGCGAATCCGCATAGCGCAACCGCACGATCTCCGGAGGGCGGGTCCAGCTCTCCAGCAGCGCGCCGATCATCGCCGCGAGACCGCCGTCCCTGTCCCGGCCGCGCGTTCGGGGGCGGCCGGCGGTCTCGTAGACCGGGACCGGCCGGGGCGCCTTCACTGCCGACTCCGGAGACGCACTTCCCACGTCTGCGGAATCGCTCCCGTGCTCCAGGGGAAGCGGCGGGCCTTCATGCAGCACCCGTCCCGTGCCGTGGACCGTGGAGATGAAGGTCTCGCCGCGCTCCAGCGCATCGTCGAGGCGCTGCTCGTCCCGATCCTGGATCGTCTCGCCGTACGCCGACGATACCGGATCGTCGGGGTTGAACCCCACACCCCGGTTATCAGGCACGTCGGCCCACGCAGAACCGGCCCAGACCAGCGCGCACAGCATGGTGACTACGACCGTCCCGATGCGCCGTCCCGTGTTGGCGGCGAGTCTCTCGATCGTCACGTTCATTGCCGTTCTCCTTCCCCGTCCATTGCCGGCATCGGCTGCACCTCGTCGCGGCTTCGGAAAGCAAGATGCCATTCGCGCCCGTCGCGACTCACCAGGGCGTAGGGCACATCGGGCAGGCGGTAGGCCCAGCGCCCGCCGGCGCCGCGCTCCGCCGCCCACGGCCCCGGCGAGAGCAGATGCGCGCGGGTCACCAGAAGAAGGTCGCCGCCCGACCGGGGTGTGCCCACCCGCAGGGGTGTGCCCACCCGTAGGGGCGTTCCCCTGAGGCGCCAGGCGCGGTCGTCGGCGCTGCCGCCTTCGACGATGAGGCGCTCTGCGCCCGGCGGCCCGATGCCGCCCAGCAGGTCCAGAAGCACCGCATCGCCCGCGTGGAAGCCGGAAGGGGCGACTGCCGCAGGCTCTGCGTTGGGCCCGGGCAGCCCCAGCCTGATCTCGACCCGGAAGTCGGTGTCCGCGCCACCGCCCCGAAGGCTCAGCACCAGGGGCTCCGCGAGACCGAGAAGCTTGATCGCCGCGTTGCCGTGCAGGGAGCGCGCCTGCGGGACCAGGTACAGAAGGTGGCCGGTCCCTCGGCCGCTCCCCCGGCCGGCGCCTTCCGCCCCGCCCGCAGGACGAACTGTCTCAGACAGGCCTGTCTCGGACAGAACTGTCTCGGACAGAACCGTCTCGGACAGGAACCGGACATCCACCAGCGCGTCCTCGATCGGCCAGGGCGCACCGGTGGCGTCGCTGAACGAGACCGCCGTCACGTAGCCCTTCCGCACCGCGATCATGGGGATCGCGCCCTCTCCGGGGGAGCCGATGCGCACCCGCCTGATGCGTCCTTCGGGCACCGGGTCCGCCGCCACCGACGCCGCGCCTTGCGTCTCCTGCAGCAGACGGCCCAGAGCCTCGATCTGCTCTGCCGTGAACGGCATCGCCGCCCGGCCGGCACGGGCCACGTCATCGCCGGACGCTGCGTGATCGGACCAGACATCGCCGCCGCCTTCGCGCGCCATGTCGCCGGCGGCAACAGCCCCGGTCGCCGTCGCCATCACCGCGGCGGCAGCCAGCAGAAAGAGCACTGTTCCGGTTCTCATTGCGACGGCCTCCTCTTGTCGGCGATCAGCTGCGCGATGCCGATGCCCGCAGGGCGTTCGGAGAGCGGCACCCGCAGGACCAGCACCCGCGCAAGCAGGTCCTGGCTCACGCTCCGCGCGCCTGCCGAGAAGGTCACCAGGAGCGGGAACTCGATGGCCCAGCCGAGGCGGCCCTCGAAGTAGCGCGTCTCCGTCACTACCGGCGCGCCCTGCGCCACCGCAGAGGCCACCTGCAGGTTGTCCCTGAGCCGGTCCAGGAACAGGCTCTCGTCCAACCCCTTCAGGAAGGACTCGTAGCCCTCGTCGGTGAAGCTCTCGCGTACCGATGCAAGACGCAGGCGCCAGTCGTGGTGGCCGAGGGTGAAGGCCTCGGTCACGGCCGAGACCGTCCAGTTTCTGAGCGCCGCGTCGGACATGATGGGATCGTCGAGCGGGGTCAGCGGCACCAGCCTGCCCTCGGGCGTGGCGGCCACGGTGATGTAGACGGTGGAGTGCAGCGCGATGTAGCCGGCTAGGGCAGCCGCGGTGAGCGCGTTGCAGAGCAGGAGCCAAGCGGCAGCCTTGCGCCAGCCGTGGTGCTGGTCGCGGTGGAAGACGAAGCGGTTGACCGCCTGCGCGATGGCGCGCTTACGCTCACTCATGGGGAAGGGTCTCCAGCCAGGCGCCGAGATCGTCGATATCGCCGAGGCTGTGGGCGATGCGGGCGTCGCGCGTCCGCCAGGCGATCAGGGGCACAGCGCCGGCTCCCCATGCGTCGAAGAGCGCGTTGTTGCGCGCGATCCGACGCCCGCCTTCCGGGCTCGCCGCCCCGGCGGCCCCCCAATGGCATTTCCTTAATGGTTAGACGGCGTTTCCTTAAGGAGTCGCGCTCCTTCGAGGCGGATGGTTGCGGCGTTGGCCCTCACTCGTCGGGGTCACGCTGTGGCGCGTCTCCTTCTG
>LXNI01001325.1_pt1 | contig 22101 bp, 21 predicted proteins | sample 809091 | NCBI WGS metagenome assembly LXNI01 (sample SAMN04870527, study PRJNA318959) | sponge metagenome | biome: 01000161; feature: marine sponge reef; material: water | host: Sarcotragus foetidus | place: Greece: Milos, Mediterranean Sea | collected 2013-05-29 | depth 5-7 m | reverse complement strand
TCCTGGTTCCGACGCCCACCGGGGCGCACATACCGCTGGGCGAACTGGCCCGCGTGACCTTCACCGAAGGACTCCCGATGATCCGCTCGGAGAATGCACGCCTCACAAGCTGGGTATTTGTGGATATCGAGGGGCGCGACCTGGGCGGTTACGTGGCCGAGGCCCGGCGCCTGGTTGATCGCGCTGTGACTCTGCCGCCGGGCTACGCCATCGAGTGGTCGGGCCGCTACGAGCAGATTCAGGCGGCGGCCGAACGGCTCAACATCGCCATACCGTCGGCGATCGGCCTGATCTTCCTGCTGCTCATGCTGCATTTCGGCCGCCTTGATCGCACCGCCATGATCATGCTGTCGCTGCCCTTCGGCCTGATCGGCGGCTTGTGGGCAGTATGGCTGGCCGGTTACAACCTGTCCGTAGCCGTTGCGGTCGGCTTTATCGCCCTGGGCGGAGTCGCGGCCGAAACCGCCGTGGTCATGGTGATGTACATTGACAACCACGTGCGCGAGGACAGGCCCGCCAACCAGGAAGAGCTGGCGCTGTCGATCAGCGTTGGTTCCGCGTTGCGCCTGCGGCCGATCCTGATGACTGTGCTCACGGTGCTGGCGGGGCTTTCCCCGATCTTCCTGACCGACGGGCTGGGCGCCGACGTGATGCGGCGCATCGCGCTGCCCATGCTGGGCGGGATGGTTTCGACGACTGTGCTTACGCTGCTCGTGATCCCGGCGGTGTATTTCGCCTGGGTCGGACGGAGGCTACCGCCCGCCGCGCTCGACGAGTGACTGCCAGGTGAATTCCTCGATCCAGGGCGCGCCGGCCACACGCCGCACCAGGCGGTCGCGCTCGTCCTGCAGGACCTCGCCGAACTCCGGCGAGGGAGCGTAGTCGTCAATCGCCTCGGCGTCCAGCAGCCCTTTTTCCTCGAGGATTTTCTCAAGGACCATCACCCGGTCGCGCAGAATCCAGAGCTCCGACAGAAGCTCCGTATTCATGCGCAGCAGGCGATCCAGGTTCCCGTCGCCGGTAAGCGGGCGGACCGTTGGTTTAGTCATGCCGAAAGCGAAGCGCTCAAGGCTTGGTCGCCACGTTGACCCAGGGATAGCCCCTTGAATCAAGGGCGCGCGCCTCAAGCACCTTGAAGCCGACCTCTTCGAGCACTGTGGACCAGTCCATCGAGCAGGCGGCGCTGAAGAAGGGCTCTCCGCGGTACTCGCTCTCCCAGTCCAGGATCGCGGCCTGAAACGCGTCCACCCGGCAGAACGGTGGTGGATCGTTGATTACGATGTCGCCGCCGGGCTTGAGGATCCTGAACGCCTCGCGGATGGTGTCGATGCTTACCTTCACCGGCATTTCGTGCAGCAGGGCGTACATGAGCACGGCGTCGAAAGACTCGTCGGGTTCGCCCGTGTCGCGCGCGTCGCGCTGTTTCAGGTGAATGGGTATGCCCATGTTGCGCGCGGCCTTGTGCCCGCCCTTGAGCAGCGACGTCGAGATGTCGCTGCCGGTCAGTTCCGCGTGCGGATACACCCTGGCGCAGGCCGCCAGCGCGCCCAGTCCTCCGCATCCGGGCTCGTAGATGCGGTCGTAATGATCTTTCGGCAGCAGGCTTACCACGTCCACGCGCTGCCGGCGGATGTCCTGGTCCACTTCCACGGCCGCATAGCCGCCGCGGGAGAACACATGCGGGGCCACTCCGGCCATGAACATCGGGGTGGCCAGGTCGTAGCCGTCCCATCCGCCGGGTTCAAGGTGCCACTCCACGCCTTCGTAGTACTTCGGTATCGGCACGCTGTCGTCGAGTTCCAGCGAACCGCCCTGGTATTCGGGCTCGCGGCTCAATACCTCGATGCATTCTTCGCGCTTTTCCTCCACCGCGGGAATCGCGCGCACGAAATTCTCTTCGGCCACGTAGCGCTGATACAGTCTTTCGTGCTGATACGCCGGACATTCCAGCGCCGCCTTGCGGGCTTCGCGGGCGCGCTTCAACTGGGCGCGCGGCTCCGGTTCGACCTCGGCCTCGAGAAGCTTTCGTCCCTTCTCGCTGGCGGCGAACTGCTCGCGCGCAACGTCGCGAATGTGGCTGGAGGAATAGTGTTGCAGCGCCCCCAGGAACTGCAGGCCGGCGCGGTATCTCTGATTGATATGGATCATGGTATGGCGCTCCCTCCGGTGGCTTGTCAGGAGTTGTCAGCAATAGTTTAACGCGGGCGCCTGCATAGTACTGGAGCCGGCACGCCGTGATTGCTTGAATGCACCCGGACAGCGCTCCGCAAAACCGGGTCCTGCCTGCCGTCCGTTACTGCATCGAGAGCACGAAAAGCCCTTTCTGGATATCGCTCACGATCAACGTGCCCGAAGGCAAATACGGGTACACGCTCCAGGCGCCGTCAAAACCCGGGCTGTCGCCGCCGGGAAAGGTATCGAAGAATGCGATTTCCGTTATTTCCCGCTTCGCCACCTCACCCAGTTCAAGAACCCTCAGACCGGATTGGTAATTGGCTTCGAACACGCGGTTGCCGCGCACGTAAAGGTTGTGGTCTATCGCGGTTGTGCCCAGGTCATGGGCGAAGAGATGCGCCGGCTCATCAAGGTCCGATACGTCGAAGACGTGCGTGCGCGTGGAAAGACTGAAATTGGACTCGTCCAGTTCATCTCCGAGCAGAAAGTACCGATGATCCTCCGTCAGCCATCCCTGGTGCACGTAGCCCAGTTGCGGGTACGTGGAGGACGAAAGGCGCAAAGTGGCGGACTTGTCGGTTACGTCCACCACCTCGAAGTGATCCTCGTTGGAGCTGAAGCAGATTTCCTTATCGCGATGCTCAGCATCCGGCCCCCGGTACACGACGCACTGCGTGTCGTGCGTCGTGGCGTCGTCGTGACAGCCGGCGAACATCGGATTGATCGGCGTTTGAATGTTCATGATGTGCAGGCCGTGTTCGCAAGTGTCCGTGGAGACCGCGTAGGCGAAGCCGGTCGTCTCGTTGATCGCCAGGTTGTGCGCATGCTCGAAGCCGTCATACACCAGATCGGGGGACCACTCGGCAGGCCCCGACAGGCCCCGCAGGCGCCTCAGGTTGAATACCTGCATGCCGTGCGCGCCGGCGTTGTCCGCGACAATGTAGGCATGGTCGCGATACACCTTGATGTCCCGCCAGTCGGACTCGCTTGTTTCCGTCGGCAGCCTTCCGAGGAATACCGGGCTTTGCGGGTCGGAAACGTCAACAAAGGCAGTGCCGTTGGTCATTCCCATCAGGGCGTATTCCTTGTCGTTTTGCGTATCCGTCCAGCCCCAGATGTCGTTGCCCGCGGTTCCTCCCATGGCATCAAGCGAGACCCGTTTTTCAAGCGAGATGCCCATGCAGGGGAAATCTCCGGCCTTGCCGTCGATGCAATTCGCCGGGCCGGTTCCGAGCGCCGTGGGAGGCGGCGGTGGCTCGACGGGTGGCGGTGGCGGCGGCGGCTCGACGGGAGGCGGCGGTGGCGGCTCGGTCGCTCCACCGCCGCCTCCGCAGCCGACCAGGACAGCGGCCCAGGCGATCATCAGGGCGGCGGCCGCCGCCAAGTGTTTCCCCCTCATTGCCATCTCCCTCGAAATTGTAGGTCGGAATGGGCCGTTGCTGAATTGGAGTCTTACGGGAAAACGCCCCCGCAAACCGTTGTGTGCTGCGCGCAACGCCCGCCTATACTGTCGCCGAGCCAAAACAGGGAGCACACCCATGCGCAGATTTCTTGTATCGCTTGCCGGCGTTCTGATGCTCACCGGCCTCCAGGCGGACAGCCACGAGCCCGCGTCGGGCTACGCTACCCTCATACGTACCACGGTGCTCGCCCGCCTGACCGACCTGGGGCCCTCCATCACGTTCTGGAGGGACGTAATGGGCTTTGACTACGCCGGTGACCCGGAACCCCGCACGGGCTTTGCCCATCCTCTGGGCTGGAAAGAAGACTCCACCACGCACTTCACCACCTTCACGTCCAAAGACGGGGCCATGTTCGCCCTGCTGATGGTGGAGGACACGCCGGATTTTCCTGCGCTTGACCTTCCGGAATCAGGGACAGCCTATGGCGGCATAGTGCTGGTGCATATGGGCAGGAACATCGGCGACGTTTACGACCGCGCCGTCGCGCATGGCGTCGACATCGTCAAACCCTACGGACCGTCGCGCACCGGCCGCTCCATGACCATTCTGCTGCGCGCTCCCACGGGCCACATGGTCGAGATCTATGAAATGATCGAACAAGGAAACTAGCCACCATACAACCGAAGCTCGGTATGGCGTGCAAGAATTTCAAAGTCGGCATCCTGATGCAGAACCGGCATGTTTGCGCGGATTGCGACAGACGCGATGAGGCAGTCAATGAGTCTCCGAACTGTTTCGCCCTGACGCCTGCAGCGGCGATACAGCGCCGCCGCGTCATCATAATCTCCGGGCCGGACGCGTAGCGTGACCGCCCGGGCCAACAGTTGGCGGAGTTGCCGCAGGTGAAATTCGTCGCGCGCCCCGGCCAGCACCTCCATGCGCACCGCGTCGCAGATGGCGATCTCTCCCTCGATCAACTCGTCAACCTGATTGCATACGGGCGAATCAGTGTCCCGGAGGAACTCTATCCAGGCTGACGTGTCAATCAGGATCAAGGATGGCGACCGGACCGCATGGTCTTGAGGTTGCCCTCCCAGCCGCTTCCCCGCATGGCGCGGGCCTGCTTTACCGGCGCGGGCTCGGCGGCCAGAGTCCGCAATGCGAAATTCACTGCCTCTCTCTTGGTGGACAGTCCGTAGCGCCGCATGATTTCAGCGCAAGCCTTGTCGTCCACGTTTATGTTTGTGCGTGACATACACCAACTATACACCGCAAGGCGGCGCTTCCGCTGCGGAGAGCCGATTCGGTCGCCGACCGCGATGCACTCCGGCGATTCGGGAACCCCGGCAATGAACGCCTGATCTTCGTTGCTCCAGTAAAGAATGGTTTCCTGCCCATGCATCAGTTTTCCGCTTCCAATTGCCCTTCAGGATCAGTAGTTGCTGAATAGGAGTTTGGCGGCATAACGCTCCAGTAAACCGTTGCGTCCTGCCCGCGGGATAGTTACCGTGCGCTGGGCCTCTTGAGCTCCGGAAAATAGGTGGAGAAGAACCCCCGGTTCCGCGTAAGAAAAACGTCGGCCTTTGCCGCAGCGTGGGCGCCGATGAGAAAGTCCGTGATTATGCGCCCTCGCGGGCCGCCTCTGCATCGGTATTGCTTTCACCGTAGCCCCGCCTCGTGGGCAGTCGAAGAGTTGATGGGAGAAAGGCGGACTCCGATCTGTTGCAGTGCGCCGTCCAGTGAGGACCGATCAGGGAATGCCGGAACCAGTTCCGCGTAGACGAGATCGCACACGATGACAGCACCGGCGTCATAGGCATCGGCCAGCCATTTTCCGGACTGCCGGCCATGCTGTTCGCTGGGGACAAAAACATCCAGCAAGACGTTGGCGTCAACGGCTGTTATCACCTCCCGCGAATCTCCTCAATGTACTCGTCAACGCTGACTCCCTCGCCGAGAGCGCTTTTGCTCCCAGACACGAGACTCCGTGTTTGACTGTAGCTGTAAAAGATCGCGCACGAATCCGGCGGGCTTCAGCGGCGGATGCCGTATGGCTCCTGCCCAAGGATCGACTTCGTCTCGTCGCGTCTCAGGCTCAGGGGCTTTGATCCAGACCTGGAGCCGAAAGCCCAACCTGCTGTGCGGTCAAGACGCGCGTCACGACCGCCAGAGATGTCATCTCAAGCGCGGGCCAGCAAGTCGTCCAGGCTGGTAGCGACTTCGTAGCGGGCCACGGGCTCGCGGACTTCAAGCGCCTTGAAGTGCTTCTTTCCGCATTGGATCTTCCCCAGCTCGTTGCCGCGGAGGTCGGCCGGAGCGGTGCTTCCCTTGGTTTCGACCACGAAGTAAAGCCGTTCGCCGGACTCCGAATTGATCAGGACGGCCCAGTCGGGGTTATAGGTGCCGAGCGGCGTGGGCACTTTGAACCAGCCGGGAAGCTTGGCATACACCTTCACCGCAATGTTCCTCTCGAGGTCTTCCGCGAAACGTTTCTCGGTTTCCGATTCGCAGGTCACCTTGTCGTAGATTGATTTCTTTGCATTGAGCATGTTCTTGATGTAGCCGGAGCGTGACTGTCTGTGCCCCGGAGACTTCGGTCGCCTCCACGCCTGCCTGGCCAATACCCAGGTCGGCCTTGCGCCACTGCAATCTGGTCTGGGGGATTGAGAGTTCGTCGCGCAAAGCCACCGCGCATTCCGACAACAGAGCCTCGTTGTCAAAGGCCACGCGGTACGTTGTCTTATGCTTGATGCGGTCCCACAACTCCTTGAATCCAGGGTCGTCAAGCATGGTTTGGCGCGGACGCACGGTTTGGCGATCATCCGCGTTCCTAATTGCCAGGCGCCCGGAAATTTTTCGCAGGATGGAAATAACGCATGAACGTCTTCGGGGGCGGATGAAATACCCGCCTCCTCGAACAGCGACGCGAAATTGGGGTTGCGCGCCAAGCGCCGGTACTCCTCCTCGAACATCCGGGCGTAATCACCCTTTTGCACGGTTCCAGCCTCGTTGTAGCTGCGATAGTGCCGGACCGAGTCCACGAAGAACAGGCTCAGCACCTTGATGCCTCGCTCCCGCAAACGCGTCTCCTTGTCCAGGTGCTCTCTTATCGTCCGTCGAATCATTTCGCGCGCAACGGCGCCCGCGTTCACATCGCCGAAAGCCTCGCCCTCACGGAGAAAGCGCTCGCCGCCAGTCTTCTCGCTGTCCTTATATAGATTATTCACGGCCTTCTTGTTGATCGCGCCCACCGTTACCACCATGATCTGGATGCTCGCGCTGGTGGAGAAATTGCGTACCTGGCCAAGCTTGGCCGAGTCGTAGAGGAAGTACTCATACGGCATGCCCGAGTAAAGCGACTGGAAATGATCGCGCGTGATTTGCAACGACTTGTAAACCCCCTCTTTGATTGCCACAGAGGGCACCACGATCACAAACTTGGTGAATCCGAAGCGCTTGTTCAGCTCCAGCATGGTGCGCAGATATACATAGGTCTTGCCGGTGCCCGTTTCCATCTCCACCGTGAAGTCACCCGAGTCGAGACTCGCCGATGGCGGCAGGCCGTTGCGAAGCTGGATGTCGTTCAGATTATTGAGAATTCGATCATCGGGCAGCGTGAGCCGATTGCCCACGCCGAGGTCATTCTCCATGTTTCCGGACAATGCCAACGAAGTCTGCGTGACTCGCGCTACCGTGAATTCCGTCCGGCAAATCTCCTGCCCACGAAACAGGTCGCAGATGGCTTCGATTGCTTGCAGTTGGAAATCGAGGTCAGGCTCGAAGCGAAGTTTCATCGGGAACGGATCGTGATCGCTTTGGCTCTTGCGGTCGACGATCAGGCAAACATGAGGCGTTCGCCCTTGGGTTCCGGGATCGAATCACCAAATTCTCGCGCTGTATCGATCCAGAGTTGCATTGCGTCGTTGACGTTCCTGAGCGCCGTCTCCTGACTGTCGCCATGCGCCATACATCCCGGCAACTCCGGCACTTCTGCAATGAATGCCTGGTCTTCGCTGCTCCAGTAAAGAATGATTTCGTATTTGTGCATTAGTCATTACTCCCGAGTCCGTGCTTCGCGATTATCCGGCGAATCTGCCTTACCTGGTAAGGTTTGGCATGCCCATCGGCGCGTTGCAGGTTGACCTTTTCAGCTAAGCCTTCCTTCCGATAGACATGATGGCTTCCGCGTATGCGCTCCTCGAATCCCAAGTGCTGCATTAGAGTGCGTAAATCCGTGAAGCGAATATTCGCATCCGACCGTCCCCGGAGAATAGATTGCAACAGGCGCTCATGTTTGCCCATACTTCCTCGCCGTCAACCGCCTAAAGGCTGCGGACGTTTGCCAAGCCGCGCTGATTAAGGATGGCGGCGACGTTGGTTTCGCCAACATGCTTGATCGCCGCACGCAAGTCGGCGATTCCGGAGTGCAGCGCATCTTCGAGATCGCCCGCGTAGTCCGGGTTGTCGCCCACAATATCGGCTGAATGTGTTTCCCGGCTGCCTGGGGCTATCTTGTCCATGTCGCTCGTATTATGCAGTCGGGAGAAGTTGGACGCCGGGCAGGGACACCACCCTGCGATTCAGCGTCAGCGCCGCTCTGGCCGAGGCCCCGGATGACGCGGACCGCTTGGGACGCGACTGCCTTGGCACTCGATCCAGTATAGTGGCCGCCGGGAAGGGGAGCACGGCACTTTGAGAGAAGACGTTAACCTGCAATGGCGTATTGCGGCCCGCCCGCAGGGAAATGTGCGCCCGGCCGATTTCGAGCTGGCCGAACGCCCCATAACCGCGCCGGGACCCGGCGAAATGCTGGTGAAGACGCGTTACCTCGGTCTGGCCCCGGTGATGCGCATGTACATGCAGGGCCTGAATCCCTCGGGAGAGACGCCGCTGGACATCGGCGACGTGATTCACGGGCGCGGCGTGGCCGAAGTGGTGGAGTCCAACCACCCGGACTATCAGACCGGGGACATCGTGCAGGGCCAGCTTGGCTGGCAGACGTGGAAGGCGACGGCCGCCACGCCCCGGGAACGGTTCTTCAAGTGCAGGGACTACGGCTTGCCTTTCTCGCTGGGCGCCGGCGTTCTCGGGATGACGGGGGTAAGCGCATATTGGGGGCTTATGGATTGCGGGCGGCCCGAATCCGGCGACCTGGCGGTCGTGTCCGGCGCCGCCGGCGGAGTAGGGTCGATCGTGGTCCAGATGCTGAAGATCCACGGCTGCCGCGTCATCGGCATTGCCGGCGGACCGGAGAAATGCCGCTTCATCCGGGAACTCGGCTGCGAGACGGCCATCGATTACAAGAACGAGGACGCCTGCGCACGGGTAGGGGAGCTGTGCCCCGACGGAATCGACCTCTACTTCGACAACGTGGGCGGCGATTTGCTCGCGGCCTGTCTCGACAACCTTGCGCTCGGCGCGCGCATTGTGCTTTGCGGTTCGATCTCCGAATACCTGAGGGAGGAACGCTTCGCGCTGTCAAACTACCTGAACCTGCGCCGGGTGAACGGCAGCATGAGCGGATTCTTCGTCTACAACTACCAGGATCGCTTTCAGGACGCGTTCGACGGATTGGCGGCGTGGATAAAGGCGGGTAAGCTCAAGCCCATACAGGACGTGGTGGAAGGGTTCGAGAACATGCCGGACGCCTTGGCGAGGCTGTACGATGGGCGCAACGTAGGCGTGCAGTGCTGCAGCGTACGGGGAGAACCGGAGACAAGAAACGCATGAACATCGCAATGGCCGCCCCCTATCCGCCCCCTGCGCGCCGCTGGTACATGGTGGCGCTGCTCACGCTGGCGTACTTCATTTCCTACATCGACCGCACGGTGATCGGTTTGCTGGTGGGGCCGATCCAGGCGGACCTGGGCGTTACCGACAGCCAGATGGGTCTGTTGCTGGGTCTGGCCTTCGGCATCTTTTACGCCACCATGGGCCTGCCGCTGGGTTGGCTGGCGGACCGCACCCGCCGCACAGGCATCGTCAGTTGCGCGATTGCGCTCTGGTCGGCCGCAACCGCGTTGTGCGGGCTGGCAAGCAATTATCTGCAGTTATTCCTGTTGCGCATGAGCGTCGGGGTGGGCGAGGCGGCTCTAAGCCCCTGCACGATTTCGATGGTCGCCGACAGCTTCCCCATTGAGAAGCGCGGCAAGGCGATAGCGGTTTATTCCATGGCGCTTTCTTTGGGCACCGCCACCGCCTATTACGCGATCGGCGCGTTGCTGGAGGCATTACGCGGCGTGGATGTGCTGGTTTGGCCGCTGGTCGGCGCCATCAAGCCCTGGCAGGCGGTATTCATTATCGTGGGGGTCCCCGGACTGCTTCTGGCGCTGGCCATGCTGACGGTGAAAGAACCGGTGCGGCGGGACGTGAAGGAAGGCGCTTCCACTGCACCGTGGCACATGTTCCGGCATTTTTTCTCGCACTGGAAGACCTACGTCCCATTCCTGCTGCCGTTCTGCCTGATGACCACGGTTGCGTACACGCATTTCTGGATGCCTGAGGTATTTGCGCGTACCTGGGGCATGGATACTCCAGAGTTTGCCAAGACCAAGGCTGTCGTGACACTGGTTTGCGCGCCAGCCACCGTGTTTGCGGCCGGCGCCCTGTCGGATTTCCTGGTAGGGCGGGGGCGGTACAACGCCCCCTTGGTGATCGCCGTGGCGGGCACCTTCCTCTTTGTGCCGACGGGCTTTCTGATCGCCCTGATGCCGGGAACGACATCGGCGTTTATCGTCCTGGGCATGAGCCTCGTGGGCATCGCCACCACCACGTCAACCGGGTTGACGGCGCTGCTGATGATCACGCCGGCGCAGTTCCGGGGACAGATCAGCGCGATCTATTACATGGCGATCAGCATTACCGGCTTGACGCTGGGGCCCTCCACAGTCGGATGGCTGTCCGACTGGTTCAACGAGGGCACCGGGTTTGCGGGTTTCGATGCTTTCCTGGAATCAGTGATGCCGGGCGTGACCGGCGCCAAGGGGCTGGCGCTGGCGTTCGCCGCCGTGCCGCTGCTCTACGGCTCGATCGTTCTGGCGCTGGCGCCGGTGACGCTGCGCAACTTCCGCCGCGAACTCGCCCGGATACGGGAGAGCTAGCGGATAGAGGAAAGGTCAGCGGCGATTTCTGTCGCCGCCGTAGCCGCCACGGCCTCCGCCGCCACCACCGCCGTAACCGCCGCCGAAACCGCCGCGGTCGCGGCCGCCGCCGCCAGACCTCTTTTGCTGCGGCCGAGCTTCGTTCACCCTCATGGGGCGACCGTCATAGTCGGTGCCGTCAAGATTCTCGATGGCCGCCTGGGCCTCGGCGTCGGTGGCCATTTCCACAAAGCCGAAACCCTTGCTGCGGCCCGTGTCACGATCGCTGATCAGCTTGCAGGACTCGACAGTCCCGGACCCGGCGAACTTCTCCGTAACGGAACTTTCCGTTGCCGAATAAGGCAGATTGCCTACGTACAATTTTCTTCCCATGATTCCTTCTAAAGAGTTAATGAATGCCTACGCGCAAATGGGCAGGATGCCCATAGACCCGCAAGAATTGCGGATAGGAGCGTATATTCTAGCGCGAGAGTGGAGTCCTGGGAATCACCTGTCGGAAACAGGCGGCCGTTGCATGCCGTGCGTGCCGGAGAACGAGTCCGGTTTGAGAGCGTTCGGCGCCGCCGCTGTCACGCCGTCGAAAAGGCGGTCTTCGGTGGCAATGGTCTCGGCGCTGACCTCGGCGATATTCGTCCAGTCATCCGTGGTGAACAACTCGTCGGTGTAGTCACTGAAAGGGTTCTTGCGCGGCGTCATCAATTCCGACACGATCCGGTGGTAACTTCTCAACGCCTGGTCAAAGGCGGCGAAATCTGAACGGCCGGACTGCCGGTAGGCTGCGAGCGCTTCTGCAAGCAGCGCATTCTCCGCGCGCGCCGTGTCCTGCCGTTTTGCAAGTGTTTTCAGTGCCTCATGCACTTCGGAATTGTCCTGTGGGACGCGCTGCCTCAAGAGGCCGTGGATGTTCATATCGGTGAGGTCGAGCCGGTGCATGGAGTTGACCAGGTAGTCGGCACAGGCTTCGAACAGGGCGGCAAGACTGTCGTCTCCCGGCCTGACCGACTCCAGCGCGCCCTTCAGCGACTGGCGCACCTGCACCTGCCGGCGGCGTTCCCGCCCCAGTTCGGCCAGGGGATTGAAGTCCGCATTCACGATTGCCTCCTCGTTTGCCTCGGCCCCGGCGGGCGAAAGCAGGAGACTGCACGCAGCTAATGCGGCAAATAGCGCCTTCATCGGATTTTGTTCGCCTCCCGGCCGCGCCTTGCCGGTAATGCTAACAGTTCGCGGCTAGGCCTCGGCGCGTTCGATGACGCCGCCGCCCAGGCATTCTTCGCCGCGGTAGAACACCAGGTATTGGCCCGGCGTCACCGCCCACTGGGGATTCTCGAAGCGAACCAGGCAGCGGTCGGGACCGAGCAGCCGCGCCTCGCAGGCGGCGTCCTCCTGGCGGTAACGGGTCTTGGCGCTCAAGCGCATGCTTGCCGGGAGCCCATCCGGCACGCCGCGCACCCACCTGAGCTTGCGCACGGTGACCATGCGGCTGAACAGCAGCGGGTGACCGCGCCCCTGCGCCACGATCAGCGCGTTGGCGCTCAGGTCCTTGCGTACCACGTGCCAGGGCTCCGGTCCGCAACCCGATATTCCCCCAAGGCCCAGGCCACGCCGCTGTCCGATCGTATAGGCCGCAAGTCCCTGGTGTTCGCCAACCTGCTTCCCTCCAAGCGCGATCATCGGACCCGGCTGCATCGCAAGGTGCCGCGAAATGAACTCCGGAAAGCGCCGCTCTCCTACAAAGCAGATACCCGTGCTGTCCGGCCGCGCGTAGTTCGGCAGGCCGCGCCGGTGTGCGATGTCGCGCACTTCCTCCTTGCCCAGCTCGCCCACCGGGAAAAGGCAGCCGCTGAACGCGCTTCCGCTGACCGCGTGCAGGAAATAGGTCTGGTCCTTGTTGCGGTCCCTGCCGCGCAATAGCCGCGTCGTGGCGGCCGAATGCTCCAGTCGCGCATGATGCCCCGTGGCCAGCCGTCCGGCGCCCAGGCGGCGCGCCTGTTTCAGGCAGGCCCCGAACTTGATGCGCCGGTTGCAGCCGATGTCGGGGTTGGGTGTGCGCCCCGCCCGGCACTCGCGCAGCATCTCCTCGAAGACTTCCTGTTTGTACTCCTCGGAAAAATTCAGATGATGAAGCGGAATGCCGAGCTCGCCGGCAACGCCGGCCGCCGCTTCAAGGTCCTCGGCGGCAGGGCATGAGCCGTCGGGCTCGTCCCAGTTGGTCATGTGCAGGGCTTCCACCTGGTGGCCCGCGTCGATCAGGCGCAACGCGGCCACCGCGGAATCGACTCCGCCGGAAATCGCCACCATGACGGAGTCCGACACGGGAATCCCTCACTCCGCCAGTTTCTCGGCGATGCCCGTGTATGTTGAAGGTGTCAGGGCGAGCAGTGCTTCGCGCGCTGCATCGGGCAACTCAATCTGTCCTAAGAAAGTATGCAAGGATTCTTGCGTAACCGCCTGATTACGTGACAATCTCTTGAGTTGTTCGTAGGCATCCTTGCAGCCATGGGCGCGCATGACTGTCTGCACCGCCTCGGCCAGCGTTTCCCAGGCGCAGTCCAGGTCACTCGCCATCTTGCGCTCGTCGGGCGAGAGCTTGTCCAGACCTTTCTGCACTTCCGTCCAGGCCAGGAGCGCATGCCCCAGGGCAACGCCGAGGTTGCGAAGAACCGTGGAATCGCTCAGGTCCCGCTGCAATCGAGATACGGCGAGCTTTTGCGAAAAGTGTCCGAGCAGGGCATTGGACAGCCCGAGGTTTCCCTCGGCATTCTCAAGATTGATGGGATTGACCTTGTGCGGCATGGTGGACGAGCCGGTTTCTCCACCGACCGACTTCTGCCGGAAGTAGCCCATCGAAATATAGGTCCAGGCATCGCGGCTGAGATCAATGAGAATGCGGTTGATGCGCGCAAGGGCATCGCAATACTCCGCCACCCAGTCGTACGGTTCGATCTGGGTCGTTACCGGGTTCTGCTCAAGGCCAAGCCCGGACAGAAAGCGGCGGCTGACATCCGGCCAGTCCATGTCGGGACAAGCGGCGTAATGCGCGTTGTAGTTGCCGGTGGCGCCGCTGCACTTGGCCATGGCCGGAACCTCGCCGAAAACGGCAAGCTGGCGCTTCAGCCGGTGCACGAACACCGCCAGTTCCTTGCCCAGCGTGGTGGGGCTGGCGGGCTGACCGTGGGTGCGGGCCAGCATCGGCAGGCCGGCGTGCTCGCGGGCCATGCATTGAAGCTGCCCGATCAGGGCTTCAAGCACCGGAGCCAGAATGTCCGTCCGAGCCCTGGACAGCATGATGCCGTATGCGCTGCTGTTGATGTCCCAGCTCGTGCAGGCGAAATGCAGCATCGGGATGCGGCCGGCCAGGGAATTGTGCTTGCGGAGGCGTTCGGCCAGGTACAGCTCGACCGCCTTGACGTCGTGTCGGGTCTGCTGCTCCAGCTCCTTCACGCGCTCGGCTGCCGCCGGGCCCAGGCCGGCTTCCAGATCGTTCAGGAAGGCCGTTTCGCCGGCGCTCAGGGGAGGGGCCGGCTCGAATGCTTCTTCCGCGCACAGCGCCCGCAGCCAGGCGAGTTCCACCTTCAGCCGCTGCCGTATCAGGCCCTGCTCCGAGAACAGCTCCGCAAGCGGCCGGACCGCTTCCGCGTAGCGCCCGTCCAGCGGCCCCAGCGCGCTTAAGGAAATCACGGGGCTCGAATACCGGGACATGGTGAAGGGCGGCTATACTCCGAGGCGCGCATCATACTGCAACAGGGGTAGTTCGTGCGAAAGTTCAGAACCGAACGCGACAGCATGGGAGCGCTCAAGGTTCCCTCCGACGCGCTTTGGGGCGCCAGCACGCAGCGGGCCGTGGAAAACTTCCGGATCAGCGGCAAGAGGATGCCGCGCGCGTTCATACGCGCACTGGGCCTGATCAAGGGGGCTTGCGCCTCGGCCAATCGCACCCTGGGCCTGCTGGACTCGGCCAGAGCAAACGCCATCATGAAGGTGGCCGATCACGTTGCCCACAGCATCCACGACGAGCACTTCCCCGTGGACGTCTTTCAGACCGGATCGGGCACCAGCAGCAACATGAACGCAAACGAGGTGATCGCCCACGCCGCCAGCTCCTCCAGGGTCAAGGTGCATCCCAACGACCACGTGAACATGGGGCAGAGCAGCAATGACGTCATCCCGTCGGCGCTGCATCTTTCCGCGGCCCTGGAGGTAAGCGAGCGGTTGCTGCCGGCCCTGGACCACCTCGCCGGAACGATCGAGAAGCGCGCCTCCGAATGCGGGGATGTGGTCAAGACCGGCCGCACGCACCTGATGGACGCGATGCCCCTGTCGCTGGGCCAGGAATTCGGCGCCTGGGCGGCCCAGTTGCGCGACTGTTCGGCTCGATTGCAGCAGGTGCTGGACTCCAGGCTCAACAAGCTGGCGCTGGGCGGAACGGCGGTCGGCACGGGAATCAACGCCCACCCGGTGATGGCGGGACTGGCCTGCCGATGGATCAGCGAAAAGACAGGCTTTAACGTGACTCCGGCCGGCAACCGGTTTGCGGCGCTGGCGGGTCAGGAGACGGTGGTGGAATTGTCCGGCCAGCTCAAGGTGGCGGCGGTCGCGGTGATGAAGATCGCCAACGACCTGCGATGGATGAACTCCGGGCCGCTGGGCGGGCTGGGCGAAGTCACCCTGCCGGCACTGCAGCCCGGCTCAAGCATCATGCCGGGCAAGGTCAATCCGGTGGCCTGCGAGACCGCCATGCAGGTGGCGGCCCAGGTGATCGGCAACGACACGGCGATAACGGTGGGCGCCCAGTCGGGCAATTTCCAGTTAAACGTCATGCTGCCGATGATTGCGCGCAACGCGCTGGAGAGCATCGACATCCTTTCGACCGCCTGCCGGATGCTGGCCGACCAGGCGATCGCGGGTCTTTCGGTCAACAGGGACCGCCTGGCGGCGCTGCTGGAACGCAACCCGGTGCTGGTGACGGCGCTGAACCCGGTGATCGGCTACGACAAGGCCGCGGCCATCGCCAAGCGCGCCTATGCGGAAGGGAGGCCGATACTGGACGTCGCGGCAGAGGAAACCGATCTGTCGGAAGAGCAGTTGAAGGACATCCTGAACCCGGTCGCTCTGACCAGGGGCGGCATTCACTCCGAATAGCGGCGCATTTCGGCCCATTCGAGCTTCAGCCAGGGGGTGAAGCGCTCGGGGTGGCGTTCGATCTCCTGCGTCAGTTCGTCCGGCTCGACCCAGCGCCAGGCGGCGATTTCGGCCGGGTCGGGAGCAAGCTCGCCGTCGAAACTGCTTTCGAACACGTGGCATAGCTCGTTTTCCGAGTAGCCGGCGGAATAGCGGGCCTTGTACATGAACTTGTACAGGAACCGGGCTTCGCAGGCGATCCCCAGTTCCTCGTGCGTGCGGCGCTCGGCGGCGGCGGGAACCTCCTCGCCGGGCAGCGGATGGCCGCAACAGGAATTCGACCAGTACATCGGCCACAGCGGTTTGGCGGCGCTGCGCTGCTGGAGCAGCAACCGTCCGTCCGCGGCGTAGACGAATACCGAAAAGGCGCGGTGCAGAAGGCCGTCCCCGACGTGGCAATCCAGTTTTTCCGCAACGCCGATTTCCCGGTCCTCGGCATCGACGAGTATCAGGTTGACGGGCGCAGTCATTGCACCAGCTCCACCTGTCCTTCGCCGGCGGGGAGCTTCAACGCGATGGTTCTTGCGCCGGTTTTTTCGATCGACTCCTGCACCGTCCGGCAGCTTTCCGCGCACAACGCCACCATGGCGCCACCACCGCCCGCGCCGGTCAGCTTGGCGCCCAGCGCGCCGCCCATGCGCGCGGCGTCGATCAGCTGCTCCAGTTCCGGAGTGGCGAGCTGCAGGCCGTTGAGAAGGCCGTGGTTGATGTTCATCAGGTCGCCGAGTTCTTCCAGTTGCCCAGCCTCGAGGCATTTGCGGGCCTCGATCACAAGTTCGCCGATCTCGTCAAATATCCGGTCGTAGATTCCCGGGTTGCGGTCGCGCGCCGCCCGGACGTTTTCGACGGTAACTGCAGTGAGGCTTTCCTCGCTGCTGATGCCGATGACGAAATACGTGTCCGTTCCGGCCACGACCGGCTTTATTTCCGGCGGCTTGCCCTTGCGGTAGAGCAGCGTCGTCTCATAAGCGGACACGGTGTTGTCCACTCCGCTCGCGTGGCCGTGCGCGAACTGTTCGCAGGCCCAGGCGATCTCGTTGATCCGCTCGACGCTCAGGTCCAGTTCGAAGCGCTGGCTCAGGGCCCGGATGATGGCGACGGCCATGGCCGCGGACGACCCGAGGCCGACGCCGCGGGGCAGGTCGGAGAAGACGGAAATGCGCATCGACTTGCCGGCAAGCCCCAGTTCCTCGAGAATCTGCAAGGCCGAACGTTCCCACGGGCGGCGCCTGCGCGTGTGGGACAGGCGGTACTCGAGCCCCCAGCCCGGAACCGCCAGCTGGATGCCGTCCTCGCTGTCGCTGATCTGGGCCCGCACGTGGAGCGGAACCGGGCAGGCCAGCGCCGGCTGGCCGAACACGGCCGCATGCTCGCCCAGCAGGATCAGTTTGCCGCCGGCCACGCCCAGCCGGGCCATCGCCGCGTCGTCCAGGGCCGGCAGGTTGCGTTTTCTTTCCAGTTCGCCCAGCACTTCGCGCGCGCGCCAGACCTTGACGTCCCCTTCGCCGATCAGGCGCTCGAGGACCTGGTCGAACAGTTCCGGCGGCGTGCCGGCAGCCTTCACGACGGTGCGCGCATGCAGGGTCATGTGTCCGGCCTGGATGCCTTCGGTGACCAGCGCACGCAACGCGGAGAAGTTCTGCGCCAGCCCGACCGCGGCCATGACCTGCGCGAGCTCCTGGGCCGACTCCACCCGCATCATCCGCAGGAACAGTTGAGTGGATGGGTTGGCCTCCAGCGAGCCGCCGACTATGCCCACCTTGATCGGCATCTCCAGCCGCCCGCGCAGCGCTCCGTCCTCGCCGCGCCACCACTTCGAAAGCGCCGTGTAGTTGCCGTGGCGAGCCGCCCAGGCGTGCGCGCCGGCTTCAAGCGCCCGCCAGTCGTTACCCGTGGCCAGGGCCACCGCGTCAATGCCGTTCATGATGCCCTTGTTGTGCGTAGCCGCGCGGTAGGGATCGACCGCGGCCAGTTCGGCCGCCATGGCGATGCCGTCGCGCACATCTTCGCCGCTTTGCCCCTTGCCGCCCAGCAGTTCGACCGGTATCGCCACTTCGGCCCGGGCCAGGGCGCGATCGCTCAGGTTTGAGAGAATGCGCATGAACACCCGGCCTCCGCTCATGCTTTCCACCAAAGCCGAAACGCCCTCGCACATGCTGTTGACGAGGTTGGCGCCCATGGCGTCGCGGGTATCGACCAGCAGGTGCAGCACCAGCATTTCGCCCTCGCCGCCGGGCATGGCGCGCCGGTGAACCTCCACGTCCACCACGCCGCCGCCTCTGGCCACCATGCGCGGGTGAATGCTGTTGGCCAGGCGGATGATCTCTTCCCGCCTCGACAGCAGGTCGGCGGCCGCGTGGGCCGGATCGGGCACGTCGAGCACCTGGATCTGCCCGATCAGCACCGGGTCGTCGGCCTCGGCCCTGAAGCCGCCCGCCTCGCGCACCAGCTTGGCGGCGGAACTCAGGGCGGCAACCACCGAGGGTTCCTCCACCGCCATCGGGGCGACGTAATCGCGGCCGTTGATCCGGAAATTCAGGCCTAGTCCCACCGGCAGTCCGAGTACGCCGATGACGTTCTCGATCATCCGATCGGCGCGGGCTGCATCCAGACTGGCGCGGCCCCGAGCCAGGTCCTTGAAGTCTGCCTCGTTCACCAGGCCATGCTCGAGCGCGGTCTGCACCCGCTCGCGCGGCGTAAGGCGGTAGAAACCGGGTATGCGGGACCCTTTCAAAGCGCGTGCAATTATACGGAAGCGGCCTGTTGCGCTTTGCGGAAGTTTCACGCAAAATCCGCAACGGCATTGGGAGGAATCAAATGAAATCACTCCAATTCGCGCATGTGCGCGCATCCATTCTGGCAGTTTGCGCCGCGAGTCTCACGATCCCGGTCTACGCCCAGGAACTCGAGGAAATCGTGGTGGTGGCGCGAAAGCGCGAGGAATCGCTGCAGGAGGTGCCGATCAGCATCTCGACCTTCAACGCGGAGGACCTGAGGGTACAAGGCATCGATAGCCTTGAGGATATCGCCCGCCAATCCGCGGGGATCATCTTCGACAAGGGGTTCTCGCCGCAGGACACCCGCGTCGTTATGCGCGGCCTGTCTCCCACGCGGGGACGCCCCAACGTGGCGGTGCTGCTGGATGACGTGGACGTTTCGAGCGAGGCAATACGGACCTCCGGCAGTTCGCTCACGGTGAATCCGCGCCTGATCGATATTGAACGCATCGAAATCGTGCGCGGACCGCAGTCCGCGCTCTATGGGCGCAGCGCTTTCGGCGGCGCGATCCACTATGTGACCCGTCGGCCCGGCGCGGAGCGCCGCGGGCAGCTTTCCGTTGACGTTTCCGCCGAAGGCAAGAAGGAGATCACGGGTTCGGCCAGCGGCCCCCTGAGCGACAACTTCTTCGTCGGGTTCAACTTCGCCGCCTGGAACGAGGACGGCTATTACCAGAACACCGTGACCGGCGCGGACGTGGGAGGCCAGCAGGGTGTGGGCTTTACCCTGACCGGGGCGCTTGACGTTGGGGAGCGCGCGCGGTTCACGGCGCGTCTGGAGTACACCGACGACGAGTTCGAGCCCGCGGCGGCCGCATCGTCCGCCATTCGCATTCCGCTCCAAACGCCGGCGCACACGCTGGGGGTGCTCTTTCACCCGGGCGCGACCTCGGTCGATCAGCCGTTCGGACCCATTCCCGGTATTGATGACGTGCCGATAAGGCATAGCCCCGATCCCCGAACCGGCGAGGAGTACCAGGGCACTACGCGAGAGGTGTTGCGTGGAAATTTGCGCGCCGAGTTCGATTTTGCCGGCGCGATGCTGACCTCCATTACCCACGTTGGTTCCGTTGATGCGCAGCAGTTCCACGACTCTCAGCGCGACGGCGATATCTCCGCCCCGGTTCGGCCCTTCGGCATAAGTGTGTCCGGTGAAGTCAATTTCGTTACCGAAACGGACCTGTTCAGCCAGGAATTTCGACTGACTTCAACGGGTGAAGGCCCTGTTTCCTGGGTCCTCGGAGGCTTGTACTGGTCCGAGGAGTACCAGCACAATGAGTATTCCACCACCTGCATCAACTACGGCTTCCTGCCGCCCTTCTTTTCAATGGGGGTCCCCAATTTCCGCCTGCGGATTGACTGCGGCTACTGGGTGGCCCGCATCGGCAGCGAGGTGCCCAGGCACGCCCTTCCCTGGAACCGCGAGGTTTCTCACACTTCCGCGTACGGCCTGGTGGACTGGCAATTTGCGGAAGCCTGGGACATCGGCCTTGAGGCCCGCTACGTGAGCGAGGACCTGGACATGTCGGGCCCGTCCGGCGGCACCCTGATCGGCAACGCGTTTGGTCCCGTCCATGTACAGTTCCCGGCGGAGCCCCATGCGATATCCGCCGAGGAAGACGACAGTTACGTGGCGCCAAAGGTGATTTTGCGTTACCGGCCTTCGGACGAACAGACCTATTACGGCTCCGTCTCGCAGGCCATCAAGCCTGCCGGAATCAGCACGCTGGTGGGACCGGAGGGATTCAATCCGGACGTGCTGCGTTTCGAGGCGGAAAAGATGAGGGTCTACGAGTTCGGCTGGAAGACGAGCTGGATGGACAATCGCCTGCGTTTCAACGGGGCGGTTTTCTACCAGGACTTCACCGACAAGCAGCTCACCTCACAATGGCTGCCACCGAGCGGCATCCTGAGTACCCGTCCCGAGAACGCTTCGGCGGCCCTGATCAAGGGAATAGAGGTGGACGTGTCGGCGGTGCTTACGGACAACCTCACGATGCAATGGGGCTATACGCTGCTTTCGACCGAGTACGACGAATACGACAAGCTGAGCAGTTCGCTCAACGATGTGGTGCGCGGCGGCGCCTGCGAGCTCGTAACGCTGGGAGGTCGCACAACCTGCCTGGTTGACCTGACCGGCAACGAGGTCGAGGACGTTCCCCGGCACCAGTTGTTCGCCGGCCTGTCGTGGCGCTCAGGGCTTACCAACGGCGCGGAGCTGATGATTGATTTCGATGTCCAGTACCAGGGTTCCCGCTGGATGGACGAATGGAACATCGTGGAATTCGAGAGCTACATGCTGGCGGACTTTCGGATAGGTCTTTCGCGGGATTCCTGGAGCGTCATGGCGTATGTCGAAAACCTGTTCGACGACGACACCCTGCGCAGCGGGACTTCAGCGCCTGACTTCGCTGCAATCGGCTTTTTGCCTCCGGTTCCATCGCTGGGCATCTTTGGACCCACGCTGCTGTTCCCGAATGCACTGACGCTGTACTACCCCGACCCGCGGGAGGTTGGAATCCGAGCGAGTTATACGTTTTAGCTTGGGTCATAGTAATGCGGAGTGGTTTACGAAGCCTACATTGACAGCGGAGCAGTAGATCACAATCGAATTGCCCAACTGACTTGTATGCCGTAGTCCGGTGTCCGCGCAGTCGGATAACGGCTTCGGGTGGTTGCGATGTTGATGTGGTTGTGCTGCCCGATGGCAAATCGCCATCCGAGCGTGAGGGTCTTCTGGTTCCGTTCGCCCAGGGTGGCGCCGGCGTAAGGCGTTTGCACCCCGCGTCCCTTCGGCCCGGTGAGCGCATAGCCGATCTCGGCCTGCATCCGCCGGGCGGGCGGGTGCGCGTGGTTTTGTGACGTCCAGCCTCCGGGCTGCGTCCATAACTGCTCGGCCGTGACGTCTGTAATACCCCACGCCGGCGTGATCGTCAGCATCAGGCCCTTGCCCGATGCGCCCGGATTCAGGCGCAGCGCAGCGCTTGCGCCCCAGGTCCGCTCTTCGGAACTCCCGCGCGTAATGCGGGTGCGCGCCCTGACCTCGGCGCTCAATCCTGCGCCGGCGTGGACATACCGCACACCGCCGCCCAACTCGATGCCGCCTGTGTCGTAGGCGTCGCCGCCATCGTGGCGGACGCCCACTTGAAGGCTTGGCGTAAGCGTGCTCTGGCTACCCAGTGAGAAGGTATGCGCGCCTTCCACCATCAGCCGCAGGCGCAGGGTATCGCCCTGAGCCGCAGCCATCCGGCCGTTATCGCTGTCCACCGCCCCCGAACCCATGCGCGCAACCAGCGCATCGGCGCGCAGCGCCAGCTCGAACCCGCCCGTGGCGGGCGCCGGCCGCAGCACGCCTCTTGCGCCCAGTCCCGCCATGCGCATCGAGGTATCGGCGGTAAAGTTCTCTTCGCCCCGCTCCAGCGTCAGATGCCCCCGGCCATAGCCGAGCAGGCCCCAGGCGGTGAGCCG
>LXNI01001324.1_pt1 | contig 22106 bp, 16 predicted proteins | sample 809091 | NCBI WGS metagenome assembly LXNI01 (sample SAMN04870527, study PRJNA318959) | sponge metagenome | biome: 01000161; feature: marine sponge reef; material: water | host: Sarcotragus foetidus | place: Greece: Milos, Mediterranean Sea | collected 2013-05-29 | depth 5-7 m | reverse complement strand
TGGTCGCCTTCGGTCAGGGGATCCGCGTTCAGCAGATCCGATGAAGACAGCAGGCTACGAATTGAGAGAGGGTGACCTGCTGTTTGCTCGTAGTGGGAGCGTAGGGAGGACCTACCTGCACCGTACGCTCGATGGCTTCGTCGATAGAGTCCAGCACCGCAGCGATGGCTCGTTGCGCCGAGGCAGCGAGCGCGGCGGGCGGCGCTCCAGCGAGAACGATGAGCGCGTCGTCAAGCCCGACCTCGTGCTGTTCGTGAACGGCATCCCCCTCGTCGTCATGGAGGCCAAGGCGCCGACGCTGCTGGAGATCTGGAAGCAGCAGGCCGTCAAGCAACTGCTCCGCTACCAGGAGGCCGGTCCGGAGTGGCACGGTGCGGGTGCCCCCGAACTCTTCGACACCAATCTGCTGTGCGTCGCCCACTGCGGCGCCGACGCCCACTTCGGGGCCGTCGGCGCGCCTCAGAACGCCTATACCGGCTGGAAGTCGATCGAGCCGTTCACCGAGAGTAACTTCGAACACCGCCTCGGCACGCGTCCCGAGGGTCAGGCGCGGCTCATCGCCGGCCTGCTCAATCCCTTGGTCCTGCTCGACATCCTGCGTGACTTCGTGGTCTACGAGCACGAGCAGGGGCGGCTCACCAAGAAGCTGCCTCGCTACCAGCAGTACCGAGCCGTGACCCGCGCCCTCGATCGCGTCGTGCGGGGCCGCACGCCGGCCGAGCGCGGCGGGGTCGTCTGGCACACCCAGGGCTCCGGCAAGTCGCTGACGATGCTGTGGCTCGCCACGAAACTGCGGCGTACCCCTGCGTTGCGCAACCCCACCATCGTCGCTGTCACGGACCGCACCCAGCTCGACCGGCAGATCACCAGGACCTTCCAGCAGTCTGCGGTCGACGTACCCGAGCGGGCCAAGACCACCCGGCGTCTCCGCGAGCTGCTACAGACCAACAACGGCCGCACGATCATCACCACCATCCAGAAGTTCGAGGACGCGCTGAACGCTCCCGCGGGCCCGCAGGCCTGGCTCAACGACGCCGACAATGTCATCGTGATGGTCGACGAGGCGCACCGCACGCAGTACGGGCGCCTCGCCGCGAAGATGCGAGCGGCCATGCCGCAGGCCACCTTCGTCGGCTTCACCGGCACCCCCATCGACAAGGGCTTCCGGCGGACGACGATGGGAGTGTTCGGCGACCTGATCGACTCCTACACCATTCCGCAGTCCGTCGAGGATCGCACCACGGTCCCCATCCACTACGAGGCCCGGCTCCCCGACCTGCACATCGAAGGCCCGCAGACGCTCGACCGGCTGTTCGAGGCGCTCTTCGGCGACGAACCCGAAGCGACGCGCACCGAGATCCGGCGACGCTACGCCAACAAGGAGCGCATCGCGGAGGCAGCCAAACGCATAGAGCAGATCGCGCTCGACATCTCCGAGCACTTCGCCAAGAAAGTCCAGCCGAACGGCTTCAAGGCCCAGGTCGTGGCAGCCAGCCGCGCCGCCGCGTTGCGGTATGCGGAGTATCTCAGCGACTTCGGCCTGCCCGCCTACCCGATCATCACCACGTCCCACAACGACGGCCCAGAGTTCGCCCGAGCCAAGGAACTGGATCAAGGCAAGATCGTCGAGGACTTCATCGACCCCGACGGCGAGCCGCAGATACTGGTGGTGGTCGACAAGCTCATCACGGGCTTCGACGCGCCCGTCGAGCAGGTCCTCTACCTCGACCGTTCCATCCGGGAGCACACGCTGCTGCAGGCCATCGCACGGGTGAACCGCCGCTTCTCGCACACCAAGAACGGTGCCTCGACGGAGAAGCACTACGGCTTGGTGGTCGATTACCACGGCGTCTCACGCGAGCTCGAAAGCGCACTCGCCGGCTTCGACAAGGGCGATGTCCAGCAGGCGCTAACCGAGCTGGAGGATCCGGGTCCCGTCATCCAGGCTGCCGCCGACAACGCCGAAGCCCACTTCCGAGGCCTCGACCTCGACGACCCGTGGATGTGTGTACACCGATTCGCTGCGGACGCGGCCACTGAGGGCGACTACAAGGCGGACGCCTACGAACGGTTCGACCGCGACTACAGCGACTTCGCGAGGCTGATGGACCGCTACCTGCCAGACCCGGCGGCGCTCGCCTACCTCGACCGTCTGCGCCGTCTCACCATCATCCGGTCCTACACGCGGGCCCAGTTCCTAAGGGAGCGGGCCGACATCGACTGGACCGCCGTCGGAGCAAAGGTCAAGCAGCTGCTCGACTCGCGCATCGACGCCAGCATCCGGGAACTGATGGCGCCCGTGTCCATCCTCGACCGCGACTTCGAACAGAAGATCGAGAGCCTGCCCCACGACGAGGCCCGGGCCTCGCTGATGGAACACGCACTGCAGGCGCAGATCAACGAACGGGTCGCAGAGAACCCCGCCCTCTACGAGCGGCTTTCTGAGGCGCTCGTCCGCATCATCGCGGAGCTGCGCGCCAAAGTGATCGACGCGGCCGAGGGCTGTAAGCGCATGGCCGCACTGCGCAAACAGGTCACCGAGGAGGAGGCGTTCGCCGCTGACCAGGGCCTCACGCCGATGTCGTACGCGGTCTACGGCCTGCTGGCCCGCAGGCGCGAGGGAGGCGACCCCAGCGGCTCTCCCCCCGCAACATTGGAGCATGCGGAGTTCCAACCCACCGACGTTGACGCCAAAGTGAAGGAGATGGCCCTCGACATCGAGGGGATCGTTCAACGGCTCGAGTCCTTGATCGACTGGCACGAGAACCTCGAGAGTCAGCGCGAGGTGCGGCGAGACATCAAGCGTCGCCTTCGAGCCGGCCGTTACTACGAGGGCGACGTTGAAGAGCTGGCCCGCCAGGTGATGGAGATGGCCCGAAAGCGGCGCCCGTGACTGAGCGCGGCGAGGTCAATTACGGCGATGCCCGGATCAAGTATCAGGTTGTTCGTAGCCCGAGGCGACGCAAGACGATCGAGGTGACCGTCGATGCGCCCGGTGCTGTCAGGGTGGCAGCGCCTGTCGACACGCCCGCGGAGCAGGTTGAGGAGATCGTGCGCCGTCGCGCTGGTTGGATCATCCGACACGACGGCGCGGCCACAGCGGGTTCACCACCTCGCCGCTTCGTCAGCGGTGAGTCCCTGCCTCACCTCGGCCGATCGGTGCGCCTCACCGTGCACCCCACCGACGACGCCAGAGTCGCGGTCAGGTTCCACCACTGGGAGTTCGACGTTGACGTCCCCCGTTCTCTCGAAGGCGAGGAACGGCTCGAGAAGGTGCGGGCCGCATTCGAAGCGTGGTACCGCGAGCGTGCCTCGACGAAGCTCCCGCCGCGGGTCGAGCGGATTGCGAGCCATCTCGGCGTGCAGCCGAAGGCGGTCCTCATCCGCGACCAGCGCCGCCGCTGGGCGAGTTGCGCCCCGGATGGCACGCTGCGCTTCAACTGGCGTGCTGTCATGGCCCCGCCCGCACTTCTCGACTACGTGATCGCCCACGAACTCGCGCACCTGCGCGTACGCGGCCACACGCCCGAGTACTGGGCGGTGGTAGCCCAGGCCGTGCCCGACTACCGCCTGCGCCGCGCCCGTCTCCGGGAGGTCGGTCCGCTCCTCAGCATCTAGCCCGGAGCGGCAATGGCTCGGGCATCAGCCTGGTTGGGCCACTTCGCCAGCGTGGTCAGGAAGCGGTCGTTCTGGGCGGGAGTGCCGATGGTCACCCGGATTCCCACGCCCGAGAACGGGCGGACCACCACGCCGCGCTGCTCCAGCGCGATGCACACCTCGTCGGTGCGCTCGCCCAGGTGCATCCACACGAAGTTGGCCTGCGCGTCGGGAATGCGCCAGCCGCCGGCGGCCAACGCGGCCGCCATCCGGGCCCGCTCGGCCTTGATGGTGTCGATGTTGGACTGGGCCTCGGCCGCAGCCTCGTCGCTGAGAGCGGCTAGCGCGGCGGCCTGGGCCAAGCCGTTGACGTTGAACGGGATCAGGCACTTGTCGATGGCCGAGACGACCTCGGGGTGGGCCATCACGTAGCCCACCCTCAGGCTGGCCAGCCCGTAGGCCTTCGAGAAGGTGCGGGCCACGGCAACGTTGTCGAAGCGGGGCAGCAACTCGGCCACCGGGTCGCCCAGGGCGGGGTCGGCGAACTCGCGGTAGGCCTCGTCCACCAGCACGATCACGTCGCCGCCGACGCTCTCGGCCAGCCGGGACACCGCCGCGGTGGACACCGCGGTGCCGGTGGGGTTGTTGGGGGTCGCCAGCAGCACCAGCTTGGTCTGCTCGGTGACGGCCGCGGCCACCGCGTCGAGGTCGAAGGCGTGGTCCGCGGTTAGCGGCACCCGCACCAGCGTCCCACCCATGGTCTGCACCGATATCGGGTAGGCCTCGAACGAGATCCACGGCGTGATCACCTCGTCGCCGGGGTCCACATAGGCGGTGGCCAGTTGGTACAGCAGCGCCACCGAGCCCGCGCCGACGGTGACCTGCTCGACGGCCAGTCCGAGCCGGTCGGCCAGCGCCTCTCGCAGCGCGGTGGCCCGATGGTCGCAGTAGATGTTGCCGCCCCGGCAGGCTCGGGCCACGGCATCGATCACCGCGGCCGGCGGCGGGTACGGGTTCTCGTTGGAGGCCAGCTTGATGGCCTCGGCGATGTCGTGCTCCCGCTCAGCCTGCTCGGCTGCCTTGCCAGGCTTGTACGCGGGCAGGGCCTCCACCGCGGGACGTACCCGCCCCACCGGCGTTGCGGGCTCGGTCCCATCGGAAGGCATCCCGCAAGTCTGCCCCATGCGGTCCCGAGTACCGAAATTCTTGTTGCTGAGGACCGCAGAGGTCGCTGCGCCCCGGGAACTTCGGAGGCCCGCCGGGCGTAGCATTGAGAGTATGGGAACCGGGTCGTCGCTGAAGGTCCGGACCGACATCCGGGTGGAGGGCATGACCTGCGGCGCCTGTGCCGCCCGGGTGCAATCGGCGTTGGATGCTGCCGACGGGGTGCTCGACGCCCGCGTCAACTTCGCCTCGAGCCGGGCCACCGTCCTGCACGACGGCAGCATCGACGATGCCAACCTCCGCCGCGTGGTCGAGCAGGCCGGGTATTCGGCGCCGGTGGACGCCCGCGACGACGGCGAAGCTGAGGGCCGTCGTATCGCCGGCCTGCGCCGTCGTCTGGCCGTCGCGGTCGTGGTTGGACTGCCCGTCGTAGCCGTGTCGATGGTGTCGCCGCTGCGCTTCGACGGTTGGCGCTGGGCCGCGCTGGCGGCCTCCGCGGTCGTGATATTCGGGTCGGGGTGGGGCTTCCACCGGGCTGCGGTGCGCAACCTCCGCCACCGGGCCGCCACCATGGACACCCTGGTGTCGCTGGGCACCACTGCTGCGTGGGTGTGGTCGGTGGTGCTGCTGGCCGGCGTCGCCGACGGCCACGTCTATTTCGAGACGGGCACGGTGATCGTGGCCCTCGTGCTGCTCGGTAAGTGGCTGGAGGCCCGGGCCACCCGCCGCTCGGGCGAGGCCGTTCGGGCCCTGGCCCGCCTCGGCGCCTCGACCGCCCTCCTGGTCGACGGCACCGAGATTCCGGCGGAGCGGCTGGGTGTGGGAATGCGCTTCATCGTGCGTCCCGGCGAGCGGATCGCCACTGACGGCGTTGTGGTGGGCGGCGCCTCGGCGGTCGACATGTCGATGGTGACCGGCGAGCCGGTCCCGGTGGAGGTCGCGGCCGGCGACGAGGTGATCGGGGCCACCGTCAACGCCGACGGCACGTTGGAGGTGGAGGCCACCAGGGTGGGCGCCGACACCGCTCTGGCCCAGATCGTGCGCCTCGTGGACGAGGCCCAGGGCGGGCGGGCCGCGGTGCAGCGTCTGGCCGACCGGGTGGCGTCGGTGTTCGTGCCCGTGGTCATTGTCCTCGCCGCGGCGACCCTGGCGGCGTGGTTCCTGGCCGGTGGCGCCTCCTCGGACGCCTTCACCGCGGCGGTGGCGGTGCTGATCATCTCATGCCCCTGCGCGCTGGGTCTGGCCACGCCGCTCGCGGTGATGGTCGGCACCGGCCGGGGAGCGCAGCTTGGCGTGATCATCAAGGGCGCCGAGGTGCTCGAGGACACGCGCCGGGTGGACGCAGTGGTGCTCGACAAGACCGGCACCGTCACCGAGGGCCGGCTTGAAGTGGCCGATGCGGTGGCCGCCGCGGGCGCGGACGTCTCCGTGATGGGTCTGCTGGCCGGCGCGCTGGAGTCGCGCTCGGAGCATCCCGTCGGTTCGGCGATCGCCCGGAGGTGGCCGTCGAACCGGACGATCACCGACTTCTTGAACCGTCCCGGCGTTGGCGTGGTCGGCAGGGTTGATGGCGCCGAGGTCCGGGTCGGTCGACGACCCCTGTTCGAGGAGGTTCCCGACGAGCTCGAGGATGCTCTGGCTGCATCTGAGGCCGCGGGCCACACAGCGGTCCTGGTCGGCCGGGGATCTACCGCCGAGGCTGTCGTCGCGCTGGCCGACACGGTCAAGCCCACCTCTCGACAGGCTGTCCGGCAGCTGAGGGCCATGGGCATGGCGGTGTCGTTGATCACCGGCGACAACCCGCGCACGGCCCGCTCCGTCGGCGACGCCATCGGGGTGGACGACGTGACCGCCGAGGTGCTCCCCGGCGACAAGGCCGCCGCGGTGGCCCGCCTTCAGGAGGACGGCAAGCGGGTGGCGGTGGTGGGTGACGGCATCAACGACGCACCGGCGCTGGCGCAGGCCGACCTCGGCATCGCGGTGGGTACCGGCGCCGACGTGGCCGTGGAGGCCTCCGACCTGACCATCGTGGGCGGCGACCTGCGAGCGGTGCCCGATGCCATCGCCCTGTCGCGCCGCACGCTGGGCACGATCAAGGTCAACCTGTTCTGGGCGTTCGCCTACAACGTGGCCGCGATCCCTCTGGCCGCCACCGGCGTGCTCAGCCCGATGGCCGCCGCGGCCGCCATGGGAGCGTCGTCGCTGTTCGTGGTGACCAACAGCCTGCGCCTGCGCCGCTTCCGCTCCCTGCGCACCTGATAACAGATCGGTCTGGCGAGCAGCGTCTACGTAATCTGTTATAGGCTCTAACAGTCTTGCCCGGCGCGCTCCGGGCTCGGAAATCGCGGCTGACGGAGGGACCAAGAGATGACTCGCATGACCCCTAGCGAGGCGTTCGTGGAGACGATGGTCGCCCATGGCGTCGACACCATCTTCGGCATCATGGGGAGCGCGTTCATGGACGCGATGGACATCTTCGAGCCGGCCGGCATCGAGCTGGTGCCGGTGGTCCATGAGCAGGGCGGGGCACACATGGCTGACGGGTACTCGCGGGTGTCGGGCCGCCACGGCGTGGTGATCGGCCAGAACGGTCCCGGCATCTCGAACTGTGTGACCGCCATAGCGGCCGCATTCTGGGCCCACAGTCCGGTGGTGATCGTCACGCCCGAGGCCGGGACCATGGGCATCGGCCTGGGCGGCTTCCAGGAGGCCAACCAGCTGCCGATGTTCGAGGAGTTCACCAAGTACCAGGGCCACGTCAACAACGAGCACCGCATGGCCGAGCTCACCGCCCGCTGCTTCGACCGGGCACTGTCGGAGATGGGACCGACCCAGCTGAACATCCCCCGCGACCGCTTCTACGGCGACATCGATGTCGCGATCGCGCAGCCGCAGCGCCTGGACCGCGGCCCGGGCGGCGACCGCACCCTGAACCAGGCTGCGGACCTGTTGGCCTCAGCCGAGTTCCCGGTGATGATCTCCGGCGGCGGTGTGGTCATGGGCGACGCCATGGCCGAGACGGTGGCCCTGGCCGAGCGCCTGGGGTGCCCGGTGGTGAACAGCTACCTGCACAACGACTCGTTCCCGGCCTCGCACGCGCTGTGGTGCGGGCCTCTCGGCTACCAGGGCTCCAAGGCCGCCATGCGGCTCATCTCGCGAGCCGACGTGGTGCTGGCCCTCGGCACCCGACTCGGGCCGTTCGGCACCCTGCCCCAGCACGGCCTCGAGTACTGGCCGACCGGGGCCAAGGTCATCCAGGTCGACGCCGACTCCAAGATGCTCGGCCTGGTCAAGCCCATCGACGTCGGCATATGCGGCGACGCCGGTGCGGCCGCGGCCGCGCTGAGCGCCAGGCTGGCCGGCCGGGAGCTGGCCTGCGACGCCACCCGGGTGCAGCGGGCCGCGGAGACAGCCGACGAGAAGGCCGCCTGGGAGGCCGAGCTCAACGACTGGACCGAGGAGACCGACGACTTCAGCGTCGACATGATCAAGCAGGCCGCAGCCGAGTCCGATGACTGGATGCATCCCCGCCAGGTGCTGCGGGAGCTGGAGAAGGCCATGCCCGAGCGGGTGATGGTGTCCACCGACATCGGCAACATCAACTCGGTGGCCAACAGCTACCTGCGCTTCGAGGAGCCCCGATCGTTCTTCGCCGCCATGAGTTGGGGCAACTGCGGCTACGCCCTGCCCACCGTCATCGGGGCCAAGAAGGCCGCGCCCGACCGGCCCGCGGTGGCCTACGCCGGTGACGGGGCCTGGGCCATGAGCATGGTGGAGACCATGACCGCGGTGCGCCACAACATCCCGGTCACCGCGGTGGTGTTCCACAACCGCCAGTGGGGCGCGGAGAAGAAGAACCAGGTCGACTTCTACGGCCGGCGCTTCGTGGCCGGCGAACTCGACGGCGGCGAGGACTGGACCGAGGTGGCCCGGGCCATGGGGGCCGACGGGGTGCGGGTCAACCAGCTCGAGGACGTCGGACCGGCCCTGACCGCCGCCATCGACGCCCAGATGAACGGGGGCCGCACCACCGTGATCGAGGCCATGTGCACCAAGGAGCTCGGCGACCCGTTCCGCAAGGACGCCCTGAGCCGCCCCGTCCGCCACCTCGACAAGTACAAGGACTACACCTGATCCGCTTGGCGCGGTCGGGACCAGCCCACGCCTGCGGCCAGGGCGCAGGCGTCGGTGTCGTGCAGAATCGAAGTCATGTCAGTGTCATATAGTTATAATAGATGCATACTCGATTGTCCTACTGTACGGATTGGAGCGAAGAAGATGTACACTAGCGTCATGGATGTGCCGGTCACGGAATTGCGAGCCAATCTGCGCCATTGGCTCGACCAGGTTCGCAACGGCGACGAGGTGGTGGTCACCGAGCGGGGCATGCCGGTGGCCCGGATCATCGCGGTCGATGCGATGTCGAGGATCGAGGAACTCACCGAGCAGGGCGTGATCGCAAGGCCGGTGAGCAGCCGCAGAACCAAGGCCACCGGCCGGAAGCTGCCGCGAGCCGGTCAATCCCTGTCGGATCTCGTCAGCGAACTGCGCCGCTGACGGGTGGCCGTCGTCTACTTCGACACGAGCGCACTGGTCAAGCTCGTCGTCGAGGAGCCGGGCAGTGATGTCGTCGCCGCGCTCTGGGACCGCTGCGACACCGCAGTCTCGAGCCGGCTGGCCTATCCCGAAGTGTGCGCGGCGCTGGCCGCCGCCGAGCGCAACCGCAGACTTGAAGGCGAGGCTCTGGCGACCTGCCGACGGAGTTGGGAGAGGACCTGGACAGAACTGAGGCCGGTCGAGCTGACGGCTCGCGTCGCGGAGACCGCCGGCCGGCTGTCTGAGCGCCGCAGTCTGAGCGGCGCTGACGCTGTCCATCTTGCCAGCGCCGTGGAGATCGGCGCTCGCCATCTGGTGATGGCGGTGTGGGATCGCCGCCTCCACGCGGGCGCCGTTGCCGAGCATCTGTCCGTGGCGCCTCCGAGCCTGTCCGCCTGACTGCCTCTCAGCGGTCCCGCGTCCGGAGTGGGGCTCGCTGCCCGGTCAGCGCGGCTCGGACAGGCGGGTGAGGCGTACGGCCACCATCTGGTCGCCGTCGGGCGTGCCGTCGTGAAGGTGGGGCCCGCCGGCGTAGCGCTCGCTAGACCGCGCTCCGGTCCTGCTGGAGGCGTTTGCGATGACGGCCCCTCACCCCGGCGTCGAGGATCTCCTTGCGCAGGCGGATCGAGTGGGGTGTGACCTCGACGCACTCGTCGTCTGCGATGAACTCGAGAGACTGCTCCAGAGACAGGATGCGGGGCGGTGTCAGGCGGACGGTGTCGTCGGAGGCCGCAGCCCGGATGTTGGTCTGCTTCTTCTCCCGGCAGATGTTGACGTCCATTTCCTCGGGGCGCGGGTTCTCGCCGACGACCATCCCCTCGTACACCTCGTCACCGGGGGCGACGAACAGCGAGGCCCGCTCCTGCACGGCGGCGGTGGCGTAGCCGGTCACCGCACCCCGGCGGTCGGCGACGATCGAGCCCGAGCGGCGGGTGCGCAGCTCGCCGACCCAGGGCGTGTAGTCCTCGAAGACGCTGGTCGCCAGTCCCGTGCCCCGGGTCTCGGTCAGGAACTCGGTGCGGAACCCGATGAGGCCCCGGGCCGCGACGACGTAGTCGAGCCGCACCCAGCCGGTGCCGTGGTTCGTCATGGTGACCATGTCGGCCTTGCGCTCACCGAGGAGCTGCGTCACCGCTCCCACGTAGCTCTCGGGTATGTCGACGGTGACCCGTTCGGTCGGCTCGTGAAGTCGTCCGTTGAGCGTGCGGGTCACGACTCTGGGCTTTCCCACGGTCATCTCGAAGCCCTCGCGGCGCATGATCTCCACCAGCACCGCGAGCTGGAGCTCACCCCGTCCCTGAACCTCCCAGGTGTCGGGACGGTCGGTGTCCAGCACCCTGATCGACACGTTGCCCACCAACTCGGCGTCGAGGCGGTTCTTGATGAGGCGAGCCGTCACCTTGGTGCCCTCCAGGCCGGCCATGGGAGATGTGTTGGCCCCGATCGTGATCGACAGGCTCGGCTCATCCACCGTGATGCCCGGCAGCGGCACAGGGTCGGCGAGGTCCGCCAGCGTCTCGCCGATGGTGATGTCCGCGATGCCGGAGATGGCGATGATCTCGCCCGCGCCGGCCTCGGCCGCGTCCACCCGGTCGAGACTCTCGGTGACGTACAGCTCGGTGATCTTGGCGGTGGCGGTTGTGCCGTCGGTGCGGCACCAGGCCACACTCTGGCCTCTCCTGATGGTTCCGTGCATGACCCGGCACATGGCGATGCGGCCCACGTAGGGACTGGCGTCGAGGTTGGTGACCCAGGCCTGCAGCGGCCGCTGAGGGTCGTGGCGGGGAGCGGGGACGGTCGCCAGCAGGGTCTCGAACATGGGGCGCAGGTCGGTGCCCGGCAGGTCCGGGTCGAGCGTCGCCGTACCCCGGCGGGCGTTGGCGTACACGATCGGGAAGTCGATCTGATCCTCGGTGGCGTCGAGGTCGAGGAACAGCTCGTACACCTCGTCGACGACCTCGGCGATGCGGGCGTCGGGCCGGTCGATCTTGTTGATCACCAGCACGACCGGCAGCCTGAGCGACAGCGCCTTGCGGAGCACGAAGCGGGTCTGTGGCAGCGGGCCCTCGCTCGAGTCGACCAGGAGAAGGACGCCGTCGACCATCGTCAGGGCCCGCTCGACCTCGCCGCCGAAGTCGGAGTGGCCCGGCGTGTCCACGATGTTGATCTTGATCTCCTCGCCGCTGTCTCGGCGGTAGCGGACCGCGGTGTTCTTGGCCAGGATCGTGATGCCCTTCTCCCTCTCGAGGTCCATCGAGTCCATGACCCGCTCGTTGACGGTCTCGTTGGATCGGAAGGCCCCCGACTGCCACAGCATGGCGTCGACGAGGGTGGTCTTGCCGTGGTCGACATGGGCGATGATGGCCACGTTGCGCAGGTCGGAGCGCGCGGCGTACAGGGGTTCAGCCATGGAGAGCCTCAGGCCCGCTACTGGAAGAGTGCTACTGGAGGAGGGAGCGGACCAGGCAAGGATACGGCCCCAAGAGGCCGAGCGAATACGTGTGCGCGAACGGTCGGGAGCGGCGAGGCCGTGGCCCGAGTACCAGTGAGCGCAGCGAACGAGAGCGGGAGACACCCCGCCCCGACGCAACGGGCTTGTACTTGCCGGCGCACGTTCTTGGCGGGGGGACGCTCTACCATGGCGGGCCATGCACTACTCCCACCGACGCGAATGCTCGACCGACACGGCCCGCATCCGGAGCGTGACACGATGACCGCGGGACGCAGAGCGCTGGTGACCGGGGCCGGATCAGGGATCGGCGCGGCCTGCGTCGACCGTCTCCTGGCCCAGGGTTGCCGGGTGGCTGCCGTGGATCTGCACGCCGGTGACATGGCCGACCGGGCCGGCGAGTTGGATGCCGTCCACGAAGTCGATGTGACCGACCCGGCCGCGGTCCGGGCCATCGACGGAATCGATCAGATCGACATAGTGGTGCAGTCCGCCGGCATCGTCGGACCGAACGTGCCACTGCTGGACACCCCGCTGGACGGGTGGCAGCAGACCCTCACCGTGAACGTCACCGGCATTTTCAACGTGATGCAGGCCACCCTGGGCGGCATGGTCGAGCGGGGCTGGGGCCGGGTCGTCAACGTCGCCAGCATCGCCGGCAAGGAGGGCAACCCGAACCTCAGCGCCTACTCGGCCAGCAAGGGCGCCGTCATCGCCCTCACCAAGTCGGTGGCCAAGGAGCTGGCCACCACCGGCGTGATCGTCAACTCGATCGCACCGGCGGTGATCGCCACCGCCATGAACCTAGCCACCGCCCCCGAGGTGCTGGACTACATGCTCGCGAAGATCCCGATGGGTCGCCTGGGCCGGCCCGAGGAGGTGGCCGCCCTGGTGGGCTGGCTGTGCTCGGAGGACTGCTCGTTCAGCACCGGCGCGTGCTACGACATCTCCGGCGGGCGGGCGACCTACTGATGGCCGAGCGCATTCTGTTTGCGGGTGCCTGCTGCGACATCTCCGGAGTTAGGGCGACGTTCTGATGGCCGAGCGCTTTCTTGTCACTGGTGCCGACGGGTGCATCGGCGCTTGGACGGTGCGGCTGCTGCTAGACGAGGGCGCCGACGTCACCACGTTCGACCTCGGTGCGAACGACAACCGCCACCGGCTCGTCTCCTGCGGCGCTCCGCTCGACTTCCGCCGGATCAGCGGCGACATCGTCGACCGGGCCGCGGTGATCGACGCCATGGCCGGAGCCGACCGGGTGATCCACCTGGCCGCCCTCCAGGTGCCGTTCTGCAAGGCCGATCCCAGCGCCGGCGCGGCGGTCAACGTCCAAGGCACGGTGAACGTGTTCGAGGCGGCCGTCGAGCACGGCGTCTCGCCGGTGGCCTACGCCTCGAGCGCCGCGATCTTCGGGCCCGTCGACCTGTACCCCGAACCCGTGCTCGGACCGGACGCACTCCCCAGGCCGGCCACCGTGTACGGCGCCTACAAGGTGGCCAACGAGCTGACCGCCGCGGTGTACGCGGCCGACCACGGGCTGGCCACGGTGGGGCTGCGACCCTTCACCGTGTACGGCGCCGGCCGCGATCAGGGGGTCACCTCCCAGCCCACCGCGGCCATCTGCAGCGCCGTGCGGGGCGAGCCGTACCGGGTGGGGTACGGGGGCGTGACCGACTTCCAATACGCGCCCGACGTGGCCCGGGCGTTCATAGCCGCCGCCAGGGTCGCGTTTGACTCGCCCGCGGCGCCGGTCGTGAACCTGAGGGGCCACGTGGTGTCGGTGGAGGACTTCGTGGAGCGGGTCCGCCGCATCACCGGCTTCGACGACCTGGGCGCCGGCGCCGAGCCGCTGCCTTTCGTCCACGCCCTGTCGCCCGCGGGGTTGACGGAGATGCTGGGTGAAGTCGAGCCCACGCCGCTCGACGACGCCATCGCCGAGACGGCCCGGATAGTGGCCGCCAGCGGATAGCCGTCTCGCCCTGCGGCATCCGCGGCAGCGGTGGCGGCATCAGTACGCCGAGATAGTGGCCGCCGGCGGATAGCCGCTTCGCCTGCCAGCAGTGACGCCGCGAGGTTCATGCTGCTCGCGCGAACCGAGTGATCCGATGTTTCCGAGCAATTTGGGCCATGAATGGATCAATGGGGGCGTATCGGAAGCAAGACATCTGATAAATCACTTGACGGCGCGCCGGCGGAACCCTAGAGTGACGGCTGTCGAGGAGGGAGCAATGGGAAGCGAGCCGCGGCTCGGATCTCAGCGGGCCGGTCTAGAGCCCGCCGTGGCGCGCGTCGAGCGGGCCGGCGACCCTTCGCGAATGCGCTTGGCATGCACTCAAGCGGTCCAGACGGTGACAACCGGCTCAACAACAGAAGGGAACCATCCACAATGAGACGAACAGCAGGCAAGACCACCAGGGCGACGCGGCTCGTCGCCGCGCTCATGACGCTCGCGCTGCTCGCCGCAGCTTGCGGCGGCGACGACGACGAGGCCGCTCCTGAGGCCGCCGAACAGGGCGCAGCGGAGCCCGCCACGTCCGACGGCACCGACGACGACGACGGGTCCGCGGCAGCGGAGCCCGCCGCGTCCGACGACGACGACGCCAGCGCCGACGACGACGAGGGGTCCGCCACGTCCGAGCCCGCCACGTCCGACGACGACGAGGGGTCCGCGGCGGCCGAGCCGATGCGGTTCGAGGGCGTCGACGTCGAGGTCCTCACGTTCACAGGCCCGCAGATCGCCGAGCCGCTCCAGCGCTACGCCCCGGTGTTCAACGAGCTCACCGGCGCCAACGTGCAGGTGACCACGGTTCCGTTCGGCGAGCTGTACAACAACATCCTCACCGACGCGGCCACGGGCACCAACAGCTTCGACGCGTGGGTGTTCGCGCCGCAGTGGATCGTGGACTTCGCCGTTCCGGGCTACGTCGAGGACTTGACGGACCGGGTGGCGGCCGACGCGGCCCTCGAATGGGGCGATGTGGCCCCGTTCTTCCGCGACTTCTCGGCCACCTTCGAGGGCTCGGTGTACACGATCCCCCTCGACGGCGACTTCCACATGGTGTACTACCGCTCCGATGTGCTCGAGGACGCCGGCCTGGATCCGCCGGCGACCTGGGACGAGTACCTCGAGGTCGCAGGGGCCGTGCACGGCACCGACATGAACGGCGACGGCGAGGGCGACTACGGGAGCTGCATCTCGAAGGCCCGCGGCCAGCAGTCGTACTGGTGGATCACCTCGATAGCCGCCCCCTACATCCAGAGCCAGGGCACCTCGGCCGGGGCGTTCTTCGATGTGGACGACCTCACGCCTCTGGTGACCAACGAGGGCTTCATACGGGCCCTCGAGGTGTACGCCGCGACCGGCGAGTACGGCCCGCCCGAGGAGAACAACCACGGCGTCGGCGACTCGAGAGGCCTGTTCACGTCGGGCCGGTGCGCCCTGACGCTCGACTGGGGCGACATCGGGCCCCTCGCCGCGGACCCGGAGAACTCGCAGGTCGTCGACCAGGTCGGCTCGCTGGTGACGCCGGGCAGCCGGGAGGTCATCGACGCGGGCGGACGGCTCGTGCCGTGCGACAGCGCCAGCTGCCCCCACGCGGTCGACGGCGTGAACCACGCCCCGTTCGCCTCCTTCGGAGGGTGGTCCGGCGGCATCAACGCCAACAGCGACGACCTCGTGAAGGACGCGGCGTTCGCGTTCCTCTCCTACGTCTCGCAGCCGGCGCAGGCCAACCGGGACGTCACTGTGGGCGCGACCGGGTTCAACCCCTACCGCACCTCGCAGTTCGAGAACCTCGACAACTGGGTCGATGCGGGCATGAGCCGGGCGGCGGCCGAGGACTATCTGGGCGCCATCGGCGCCAGCCTCGCCAGCCCCAACATGGTTCTCGACCTCCGCGTGCCGCAGAACCAGCGGTACCAGGGGGTCGTGCTCGACACGGTGCTGGCCCAGTTCGTCGCCGGCGAGCTCACCGCGGAGGAGGCCGCCTCCGAGATCTACGACCAGTGGGAGGAGATCACCGAGGAGCTGGGCCGCGACGGCCAGCTGGCGGCATACCGCAACACGCTCAACGTGTCGCGCTGACCCGACGCGGCGCCCGCGCCCGGGGCGCAATCCCCGGGCGCGGGCACGCCTCCCGCGTAGGCGACGGGCCGGGCCCTTCGGGTTTCCGTCGGGCCCGGCCCTCGGGCCCGGTCCGCGGGTTCGGCGGGCCTCGGTCGGGCCGCGACGGATCCCGGGCCTGCCTCGACGGTGAGCGCCGCGGCGTGAGGAGGTGTTGACTGTCTGGGCTGGATCGGCAGCAGCGAGCGGTGGGGAGGACGGCCATGGCGACAACCAACATCGGCGGCGCCGGCCCGGACCCGGTGAGCCGCGACGTCGAGCTGTTCGCTCACGAGACGGCCTCGAAGCGCATCCTGCTGAGTCCGACGGTGCTGCTGGTCGTGTTCCTGAGCGTCGTGCCGCTGCTCTTCTCGGGGTATCTCGCACTCTCCCGGTTCCGTTTCGTCAGGGGAGGGTTCGAGATCACCTTCGTCGGCCTCGACAACTTCGAGAAGCTGCTCGTCGGCAGTCAGCAGAGGCGCTTCGTCGGCGACCTGGGCCAGACCCCGTGGTGGGCCTGGGCCGCGCTGGCGGCGTTCGTGGCGGTCCAGGCGCTGATGGCGGCGAGAGCGGTGCGCCGCGGGCCGCGCCATCGGGTCCGCACGGCCGCCGTCCGGCTGCTCGTGCTGGCGGTAACGTCCGTACTGGCCTACATCGCGGTGCGCAGCCTGACCGGCGACGGCATTCCGGGCACGCTGGTGGTCACGCTGGTGTTCGTGGCTCTGGGGGTCGCGCTGCAGTACGCCCTGGGACTGGGGCTCGCGCTGGTGGCGTCCCAGCAGATCCGGGGCCGGCGGCTGTTCAGGACCATCTACCTGATCCCGATGATCGTCACGCCGGTGGGCGCGGCGTTCCTGTTCCGGATGGTCACCGACACCGGCAAGGGGCCGCTGGAGCCGGTCTGGAGTCTGATATTCGGCGACAGCGACTACACCTGGGTCAACGAGCCCTGGCCGGCGCGCATCGCGATCGTGCTCGCCGACACCTGGCAGTGGACGCCGTTCATGTTCGTGATCCTGCTGGCCGCGGTGGAGAGCCTCCCCCCGGAGCTGACCGAGGCCGCCAGGGTGGACGGCGCCCGGGCCTGGTCCCAGTTCTGGTACGTCACCTTCCCGCAGCTGATCCCCGTGTCGCTCACGCTGGTGCTGATCCGGTCGATAGAGGCGTTCAAGATCGTCGACCTGCCCCAGGTGCTCACCGGCGGCGGGCCCGGCACCGCCACGGAGTCGCTGTCGCTGCAGGCGTTGCTGGAGTGGCGGGCCGTGAACCTCGGCGGCTCGGCCTCGCTGGCCTACGTGCTCCTGTTCGTCACCACCTTCGTCGCGCTGCTCATCGTCAACTACGGGCGCCGCCGGGCCGTGGCGAGGTACACGTGAGCGCCGGCGGCGGGAAGTCGCGGCTGGCGCACGATCCTCTGGCGCCCAGCCCCCGGGCCAGGGTCGTCGCCTACGCCGTGCTCGTGGCCTGGTCGCTGATCGTGCTGTTCCCCATCTACTGGATGGTCACCACGTCGTTCAAGACGCCGATCGACGTCAACGCCGGACCGGTCTACATTCCCGGCGTCGACTACGAGGCGTCCACGGAGGCCTGGGACTACATCGTCAACGACGAGCCCCAGACGGCCAGGGCCCTCGTCAACACGGCCGTGGTCGGCGTGGTCAGCTCGCTGCTCACCCTGGTACTGGGGGCGTCGGCGTCCTACGGCCTGTCGCGGCTGGAGTACCGGCCCCGCATCGCCTCGGCGGCGGCCTTCGTCGCAGGCATCGCCGTGGCCGCGGCCACCGCGGCCGCGGGCTTGGCCTGGCAGTTCGGGATCCTGCTCGGTCTGGCTTTCTTCGCCGCGTCGGTCGCCACCTGGGCCAGGCGCTTCGAGGCGCGGCTCAGCAACGACGACATCGCCTTCTGGCTCATCTCCCAGCGGATCCTGCCCCCCATCGCGGTCGTGCTGCCGCTGTACGTGTTCTTCCAGCAGCTCCACCTGCTCGACACCCGGCTGGCGCTCATAGTCAGCTATGTCGGAGCGAACGTGCCGATCGCCATATGGCTGCTGCGCGACTTCTTCGCCGGCATTCCGGTGCACCTCGAGGAGGCCGCCGCGATCGACGGCGCCTCGCGGCCGCAGACCTTCTGGTTCGTCGTGCTGCCGGCCGCCGTCCCCGGGCTGGTGGCCACCTTCCTGTTCATCATGGTGTTCGCGTGGAACGAGTTCCTCATCGCCAGCGTCCTCACCTCCGCCGACGCCCAGACCATGCCCATGCTCGTCGCCGCCCAGAACGCCACCCGCGGCCCGCAGTGGTGGAACATGTCGGTGCTCATCCTCATCATGTCCATGCCGGTGATCCTGATGGCCGGGTTCCTGGAGAGGTTCATCGCGCGCGGCCTGCTCGTCGGAGCAGTCAAGGGCTAGCGCCGCGCCGAGGGAGGAGACCGCAGCCATGGCCGGAATAACGCTCGACGGAGTCGGCAAGACCTACTCGGACGGCACGCTGGCGGTGCGCGGCGTGGACATGGGCATCCGCGACGGCGAGTTCATGGTCCTCGTGGGCCCGTCGGGCTGCGGCAAGACCACCCTGCTGCGCATGATCGCCGGACTCGAGAGCGTCACCGAGGGCACGATGTCGATCGGCGGCCGGGTCGTCAACGGGCTCCCGCCGCGAGAACGCGACATCGTCATGGTGTTCCAGAACTATGCGCTCTATCCCCATATGACGGTGGCGGAGAACATCGGCTTCGGTCTGCGCCTCCAGAAGGTCCCCAAGGCGGAGAGAGCCCGCAGAGTCAAAGAGGTTGCCGAGATGCTCGAGATCAGCGAGCTCATCGACAAGAAGCCGAAGGCGCTGTCCGGCGGGCAGCGCCAGCGGGTGGCGATGGGCCGGGCCATCATCCGCCATCCGTCGGCCTTCCTGATGGACGAGCCGCTCTCCAACCTCGACGCGAAGCTGCGGGTGCAGATGCGCTCGGAGTTGATCCAGCTCCACTCCCGGCTGAACGTGACCACCGTGTACGTGACCCACGACCAGGTGGAGGCCATGACGATGGGGGACCGTGTGGCGGTCCTGCGGTCTGTCGGGGCGGGGCAGCGACCCAACCTCCAGCAGGTGGGCACGCCGCGGGAGCTGTACGAGCAGCCCGCGAACCTCTTCGTCGCCGGCTTCATCGGCAGCCCGTCCATGAACTTCATCGAGACGACCCTGGAGGCGCGGGGCGGCGACGTGTCCTTCATGCTGGGCGTGGACCGGGTGGTCCTGCCGTCCGATGTCGTCGAGTCGGCGCCGGGGCTGGCGGGCGGAGCAGCCCGCACGGTCGTCGTGGGGTTCAGGCCCGATTCTCTGAGCCTGCACCCGAGCCGCGACCACTCGAATGCGGCGATCACGGGCACTGCCGAAGTCACCGAGTATCTCGGATCCGCGGCGTTGATCACGTTCCGCAAGGCGGTCGGCAGTGCAATGGTGTCCCAGCACACGGACCGCTCCACCACGGACGCCGAACGCCACGGATTCGTCGCCCAGGTCGAGACCGACAAGATGCCGAAGAAGGGCGACCGCGTCGAGTTCTACATGAGGCCGGACCACTTCCACTTCTTCGACCCGGTCGATGGGCGCGCGTTGCGGTGATCGGCCCACAGACGCTCCGACGAGGACGCGCCGCCGCGCCCACAGCAGACATGACATGACAACGATGCCCGGCGGTCGTGGCGCTCCATCGGCTCTTCAAGCAATCGAAAGCAGGCGACAATGCCCAATCGAGAGCAGGCGACGATGCGGGGACTGAGCATCGTCGACGTCTCCGTTCATGATGTCCGCTTCCCCACATCCGACAGCCTGAGCGGATCCGACGCCATGAATCCGTCGCCCGACTACTCGGCGTCGTACGTGGAGCTGGTGACGAACCGCCGCGGCTTGTCAGGGTTCGGGTTCACCTTCACCATCGGCCGCGGCGCCGAGATCGTCACGCAGATGGTGGCCGAGCTCGCCGGCCGGTTCGTCGGCCGGTCCGTGGGCGACATGCCGGCGTTCATGGCCGAGAGCCTCGAGGAGCTGACGCAGGACAGCTACCTGAGATGGCTCGGGCCGGAGAAGGGGGTGGCCCATCTGGCCGCGGCTGCGGTGCTGAACGCCTTATGGGACCTCTGGGCCCGGGTTCGGGGGGTCCCGCTCTGGCAGCTTCTCGCAGAGCTCGAGCCGGAGGAGCTGGTGGGCTGCCTGGCCATGAGGCACCTCGGCGACGTCCTCACCGCCGACGAGGCCGTCGGCATGCTGGCGCAGCGGCGCAGCGGCCGCCGCGGCCGCATCGAGCATCTCCGGTCCAGCGGCTACCCGGCCTACCTCACCTCCGCCGGCTGGCTCGGATACAGCGACGAGCAGGTGAGCAGGCTCGTCAACGACGCCCTCATGGAGGGATGGGACGCCTTCAAGCTGAAGGTGGGAGGGAATCTCGACGACGACCGGCGCCGGATCGCGATGGTGCGCGAGCTGATCGGCAGCGACCGGCGCCTCATGGTGGACGCCAACCAGGTGTGGGAGGTGCCCGAGGCGATCGCGTGGATCAAGGAGCTGAGCGACTGGGATCTGCACTGGGTGGAAGAGCCGACGAGCCCGGACGACATCCGGGGCCACCGGGCCATTGCCGAGGCGGTCGCCCCCGTGCTGGTCGCGAGCGGAGAGCAGGCGCACAACCGGATCATGTTCAAGCAGTTCCTCGCCGGCGGGGCCATCGGAGTGTGCCAGATCGACTGCTGCCGGATGGCCAGCGTGAACGAGAACGTCGCCGTGCTGCTCCTCGCCGAGAAGTACGGCGTTCCGGTGTGCCCCCACGCCGGAGGGGTCGGGCTCTGCGAGCTGGTCCAGCATCTCTCGATGTTCGACTATGTAGCGGTCAGCGCCCGCCTCGACGGCCGATGGATCGAGTATGTCGACCATCTGCACGAGATGTTCGTCTCGCCGGTCGAGATCCGCGACGGGGCCTACCGGCTGCCCTGCGCTGTGGGCTTCAGCTCAGAGATGAGCAAGGAGGCGCTGGCGGCGTACTCGTATCCTGACGGGACGGTCTGGAGGGCGAGAGCCGGGTCGCCGCAAGCCTGAAACGTCCGCTCCGGGACTGGGCGGTGTGAGGGCTGCGATGCCGGATCCCGGCGAGCCGGGGGCCTCAGACCGGGCTCTGCTCGGAGTGCCCGCCCTCTGTGCCGTCGTCGGCGGCCGTGAACTCCTGGCGGATCCAGTGCTCGACCTTCGCGATGTGCGACGTCACCGAGGCGGCGGCCAGCACCGGTTCGCCGTTCTTGATGTGCCTGAAGATGTCGTCGTGCTCGGTGTTGGACCGGGCCAGTATGCCGTCCACGTGCTGGCCCCGCATGAGCCGTGCCCGCAGTGTCCGGGCCGAGAAGGACGTGCAGAGCATCCGCAGCGACACGTTGCCGGTGGCGGCTGCGATCAGGTCGTGGAACTCGAGGTCCAGCTGCACGAACCGTTCGCTGTCCGTCTCGGACCGGAGGACTGCGAGGTGCGCCTCCAGCGCCGAGAGCTGCTCGTCGGTGATCCGTGTCGCCGCTATGGCCGCCGCGGCTGACTCCAGTATGCGCCGTATCTCGAAGATCTCCAGTGCGGTGCTCTCATTGGCCACCTGCCCGAGCAGGTCCAGGCCGCGCAGCAGGTTGGCCCCGTCGAGCTCCGTCACGTAGGTCCCGTCGCCAACGCGGACATCGACGATCCCGAGATAGTCGAGGACGCGGACCGCCTCCCTCAGAGAGCCCCGCGAGACCCCCACCAGCGAGGCCAGCTCGTTCTCGGGCGGCAGGCGCGTAGCGGGCACCAGCTCGCCGCCGCCGATGAGGGAGACGATGGCGTCGATGGTCCTGTCGCTGGCTGAGCGGCTGTCCTCGATCGGGGTTCCGGACGGCTGGGAGTCCGGGGGCCGCGTCTGCACCGCCGCATGCTAACCAAAGTCCGGCGAGCGGTCAGATGTTGTAGGCCCGCAGGCAGGCGCCGCCCCGCGCCGGATCCCAGTAGTGGTGGTGGGCGTCGATGCGGGGGCTCATCCGGAACCGCCGGGGCGGCGATGCCCGCCCGGTCGGCCCGCGGCGGGCTCCCAGTGCTCGGGCCGGCCCGAGGCCCACGCAAGGTTGAGGTCCTCGGGCCCGATCACGGCCTCGATCTCGGTGAGCAGGTCCGCGTCCAGCGGCGCCTCCGCGGCCGCCAGCGC
>LXNI01001323.1_pt1 | contig 22129 bp, 16 predicted proteins | sample 809091 | NCBI WGS metagenome assembly LXNI01 (sample SAMN04870527, study PRJNA318959) | sponge metagenome | biome: 01000161; feature: marine sponge reef; material: water | host: Sarcotragus foetidus | place: Greece: Milos, Mediterranean Sea | collected 2013-05-29 | depth 5-7 m | reverse complement strand
CCAGGGCTTGTATCGAGACCGTCCGTGCCCCAGGATAGAGGTACTTTCAATACCGATCCCGACTCCGCCTACACCTCAAGTCAACCTCCCCGTTCAGGCTCATGTCGGTATTGGATTAGACTGTCCCTGTGCGGGTTCACTGAATGCGGGACCGGGAGGGGCAGTCCTCGATTTGCGGATCGGAGCGTCCCATTTTGGCGCTATCTGCCGCGCAAGGGTGTTTTGGCCTTGATGCCGGGCCGGGTGGCGGTTCGATGTTGTGGGCTGCCCGATGAGCATTGCCGGAATCGCCGGCAAACCATTGACACAATCGTTGTGTGGCCAATAGCATTGCAAAGTCGCAAACGCGCATGTGTTGCGTATGCGCAAATGGGGGTCGGCTCGGCATGTCGACAACGATCCGAAAACGATGGGCCGAGCTTTACCGACAGCAGCCAGTGGGTTTTGCAGTCACCCTTTAGTGGGGTGTTGGACTGCCCGCCGGCCGCGCTTGAAGCCAGTTAGGGAGAAAAATTCAATGAATCACCGTCTTACGCCAATTAGCCGGGCAGTGCAATGCGCTCTGATCGCAAGCGCGGCCGCGGGAGCGGGCCTTACCGTGACCGTCGCCAATGCACAGGAGGAAGCTGACATCCTGGAAGAGGTCGTCGTCACCGGATCCCGCCTGCGGCGCGACCGCGATTTCGTCGAGATCAGCCCAGTGGCCACCGTGGGCATGGATGAGATTCAGAACTCGGGTTACCTGACCCTGGAGCAGACCGTGAACCGGATGCCCCAGCTAAGGCCCGAATCCACCTCCAACTCGAATCAGTACGGAGGCGCGGCGATGAGCGCCGACTTGCGAGGCCTGGGCAGGGTGCGCACGCTGGTGCTGGTTGACGGCCGCCGCTACATCCCGGCCGAGATTACGGGTGTTGCAGACCTCGCCAGCATCCCGGACATGATGGTGCAGTCGGCTGAACTGGTCACCGGCGGCGCCTCCGCGGTTTACGGATCGGACGCCATCGGCGGTGTCGTCAACTTTCGCTTGCGAAACGATATCCAGGGCGTAACCGCCCGCTACCAGCGTGGCGCAAGCGGTTACGGCGACGGCGAGACGGAGCGGGCGGACTTGTTGGTGGGCTATGGCTCCGACGATGGCACCAGCAACGTGGCATTCGCGTTTTCCTGGTCCGAGCGCGGCACAATCCTCGGGGCCGATCGGAGTTTCTCCGCCATACCCCTGTTCCCCGTGGGCGACGAAGGTGAGCTGGTGCAGTTTGCCGCAGGCAATATTTTCGGTAACCGGGTTGCTTTGAATAGTGCGCAAATGCCGCTGATCAAGGGCGTCGATCTCAGCAATGCGGACGGCGAATGCCCGGCTACGGACCGAATCATAGGGGTACGTTTCGGCTCTGGCGGGCAGCCGTTGCCATGGTGCCGAATCCGCGACGGGTACAACTACGCGGAGACCAATTACCTGTTGCGGCCCATCGATCGCTTCCAGATCAGCGCGATAGGCCATCACGAGATCAACGACCGGGTCGAGGCGTATGCCCAGGTCTTCAACATCAAGTACCGGCAGGACTATCAGATGGCTGCCGACGCCACCCCAACGACGTCTGCCGGCTATCCACGCGGTACGGTCTACATCCCGAATGCGGTCAACAACCCGGTGTTCAGCCCGACGCTGCAGAGCTTCTGGGCGCAGAACGCGGAGTTGTTCGATCCGGACGGCGATGGCCATTACGAAGTGTTCAGTACCGGTCGGCGCATGGTGGAATTCGGGCCGCGACACTTCGATTACACCACCAATGCGTTCCTGGCCACCGGAGGGCTGCGCGGTGACTTCGACGTCGGCGAAAACAACTGGACATGGGATACGTTCTATCAGTTCTCCAGAAACGATATGGACTGGACGCTCATTAATCTGACATCGAAGTCGGCTCTGGCCCTTGGCCTCGATGTCGTTGTCGATGAAGACGGTACTGCAAGTTGCCGCAACCCGATCCGCGGCTGCGTGCCCTTGAACGTATTCGGCACGGACGTGTTGACACAGGAGATGGTCCAATTCATGCGAACCGAGAGGGTTACGGACTATCGATTCGAGCGGACCGTCGCGGGCGCCACCCTCGCCGGTGATTTGTTCGAGCTGCCCGCAGGCAACGTCGCGACGGCGTTCGGTGCGGAATTCCGCGAGGAATACATCCGCGAAGTGCCGAACGACGTGCAATTGCGCAACGATCTCACGTCCCAATCCATAGCACCCTCGGTCGTGGAGGGCGATTACAACCTGAGCGAGGTGTTCGGCGAGGCCAGGATTCCGCTCCTTGACAACCAGATGGGCTTGCAAGGTCTGGCGCTTGAGGGCGCGGCCCGCGTCGCCAACTACTCGACTGTCGGTTCGGTGTCCACTTGGAATTTATCTCTGGACATGGATGTCAACGAACAGTTGAAAATCCGGGCCGGCTATGGCACGGCCATCCGCGCGCCCAACCTGGACGAGCTGTTGGCACCGGTCGGTACCGGCTTCGAGCCCGACACTGACCCTTGCGTGACTGAAGCCAGCCCGTCGCAAGCTGTCAAGGATCTGTGCGTTCAGCAAGGCGTGCCTGCCAATCTTATCGACACGCTGATCGGATCGGCGCGGCAGGGGTACGATGAGATCAGTGGCGGTAACCCAAATTTGTCGGAAGAACAAGCCGACACGCTCACGGCAGGATTCGTGCTCTCGCCAAATTTCCTGACCGGTCTGACCATGTCGATGGACTACTACACGATCGAGATGACGGGCGCCATTGCCCAAGTTGGCGGCCCGCAGCTCATCAGTGACTGCTTCGCGACCCTGGATATCAACTCTGCATCGTGTCAGTCGATTGTCCGTGACCGGAACGGCAATATCCTGGAAGTCTACTCCCCCTTGCTGAACCTGGCCGACCGCAACGTGGACGGCCTTGATTGGTCGGCCTCATACATCGTTGACAGCGTACCCGATTGGCTGTCGTTGCCCGATCGTGAGGCGAATATGGACGTTCAGTGGTTTGGATCGTGGCAGTTCACGAACTCGGTCCAGGTGTTGCAAAGTACTCCGGCGCTCGATTGCGCGGGCAAATACAGCGGCGCCTGCTCAAGAGGGGCTACTCGTCCGTCGCCGAACTTCCGCGGCCTGCTGCGCGTTAACTGGAATTCGGGCCCACTGACGCTGAGTCCGGAGATGAACTATGTCGGTCAGCTCGAGCTGTCCGAGACCTCCGGTCCACTTGAGGTCGGTACGCAAGAGCCCTGGGTTACATTCAATCTGAACGGCAGCTGGAACTTCACCGGAAATACCTCGCTGAACTTCGGCATCAACAACCTCACTGACAACGAACCTCCGATCTGGGGTTACCTGGCCGGCACCGATCTCAACATCGCAGTTAACCTCTACGATCCGATGGGCCGCAGCTACTTCGTGGGCGTAGAGGTAGGCCTCTAGGCCGGGTAGCGATTTGAAGGTTGACGGCCGCGAGGGTTCCACGAGCCCTCGCGGCTTTGTCTGCAAGTCACACGGCTGCAAGTCATACGGCTGTCCTCGAATCGCGAGATGTTTGCGCGTCACTCATTCGGTGAGCCGTTGACTACCATCCGCCTTGCCTCGAAAATCGACTCGATCTCCATCGTTTCGGTGCGGCGGCGGAAATCCGGAACCTGAGAGCGTGGACAATCCAGACACGCTCAATCCAGGGACGCTTTTTCCGGCGTCGCTGATGCTGATGCTGGCGTGGTGCCCCGGCGCTTTCGCGCAGGGCAGCTACACCGAACTGATCGGGATGAACGAGGAGATTCTCGAACTCGCCAGGCCCGGGCAGCGCGACGGCGTGCCGGATCTGAGCCGCCGCGCCGTCGCGGAGCAACGTGCGCAGCTCGAAGACTTCCGCGGGCGGCTTCTCGATATCGAAACGTCCTCATGGTCCGTCCCGCAGCAGGTGGATTACCTGCTGGTCTGGTCGAAGATGAATGACATCGTCTTCCAGCACCGGGTGATGCAGCCCTGGTCGCGCGACCCCCTGACCTATCTGTACCAGTTCCGGGCCATACCCTATGCGGAGGCTCCATCGACGCCAGACGAGCGGGCAGAGTTGTCCCGGGAACTCAATGCCGTGCCCGAGATGGTGGATAACGCCATCGAGAATCTGACGCAGCCGGCCGGCGAGTTGGCCAGGCTTGCGATTTTCCTGCTCGATCGTTTCGACGGCGTCGGCCAGGGCGAGCCTTACCGCGACGAGCCGCCGGAGGGGACCATCGGCTGGTTCGAGGATCTTTGCGGCCGCCTTGCGCCCCGGGACGGCGAGTTGCTCGAAGACTGCCGGGAAGCCACGGCCTCGGCGCAACGGTATCGTGACTGGCTGGCCGATAACCTCGACGGCATGGAACCATCCGCCGCAATCGGTACGGAAAACTACAACTGGTACCTGAAGCACGTCCGCCTGCTGCCGCAGACGGTCGACGACCTCGTGGGCATCGGCGAACGCGAGTTTCACCGCTACCGCTTCAACTACATGCTCGATCGCTACAGAAACCGGTCGCTGGACGAACTGGAACTGACGCAGAGCGCGGAACAGCACCGGCTAAGAACTCGCGATGCCGAGGCCAGAATCCGGGAGCTGGTCGAAGAACTCGACCTGCTGACCATTCCGGACTACATGCCGGAGGAATTCGAGTCCGATGTTTTCTGGAGCCCCAGGGCGACGACGGACCGTCATTTCTGGGAGGAACTCCAGTTTCGCAACGCCTTGAACAACCACATCCATGCATCGATACCCGGACACCGCTTCGATGCGGAGTTGAGGCAGCGCCTGGAAAACCCGATTCGCCGTACACACTCCGAGAGTGCCCGCGCGGAAGGATGGGCTACGTACCTCGAGGAGACGTTGATACAGGCCGGGATCGCCGAGGACAATCCGCGCGTGCGCGAACTCTTCTACGTGGCCCTGATCAAGCGCGGCAGCCGGTTTTTCGCCGAGATCGGCATGCACACCGGCGCAATGACCCTGGACGAGGCCAATGCCTACATGATGGAGTGGGTGCCGTACATGGAAGAAGACCTCGGCCGGTATGACCTGGTCGGCTACCTGCGGCGCCCAGGCCTGGGCAGCATGTACCTGCTCGGCAAGACACAGATCGAGCAACTGGTTTCCGAGCGCGCCTTCCAGCTCGGCGACGAATTCGACCTCGGCGAGTTCCATGACGATTTCCTCTCGCGCGGCACCATCCCCGTGACTCTGATCCGGTGGGAGATGGCCGGTTTCGATGACGACGCCCGCGCCGTCTGGATGGATGTCGTCGGAAAGCCCTTCCCCGAAGAAAACTAGTGTCGAGCGATCGCAGGGTGCGTGGCGGGCCGCGCCGCTAACGGCGGCCGATGCCGTGCATGCGTTCCCGGTGGAAACCAATGGTACCCGCGGCCTGGAGCAGCAGCGACGTGATACGCCAGCCCGCTTCGGTTCGCCGGAATCGATGGAGGTAGCGGCCCCACAGGTACCCGTCGGGAGACCCGTTGCGATAGCGGTGCCAGGCGTCCACGTAGCACAGGGAACGGGCCGTATCCTTGCCTTCGAGGGTGATCGTCACGTTGCTGACATGGTGGCTGGTCGCGGCGAATGTATCCCGGAGTCCCTCGGCAATCGTGCCGGCCATCTCCGCTCCGGTGATGTTCGGTGTGTCCGGGTTGTAATCGATGATCGCGTCGGGCGTAAACAGCTCGGCGACGCCGTCGGGGTCATTGCGGTCGAAGCATTCGCAATAGCTGTAGATCAGCTCGGTGATCGCCTGGCGGTCGACAAGCTCCTGTACGGTGGTTTCGACGTTCATTGTGGGCTCCTGTATGCACCCGCGAATTGTTCTGGTTTCACGCCGGCGCATCAAGCCTGTGTGCCGGTTCAGGGGTTGTAAGACTCAGTGGGGTAGCCCGGGGAACGGGAACGCGCGACTCTTGCCGCGGACTGCTGGTATATAATTTCCTTTCGATCCATTACTTGCCAATTCCACGGTCCACGCTACCCGCCGACGCCCGCAGTTGGAGCCCTTTCCGGGCATCGGATGAGGTGGTGCCGGACGGCTGCCGGTTGAAGGGGGGAATCGATGATCAGAGCCTTCTGTTGCCTCGCCGCCGTGCTGGCGGCATTTCCGGTGGTTGCACAAGACATCGAGCGGGGGTTCGAGCCGTTCTCGTACGACTTTGCCGCCGAGGCGGCGCTTGCTGCCCGGATCGATGTCGACAATCCGGACCCCGGGCAATTGCGGGAGATTTTCGCCAAGCGCCGGGCGCGGGTCCTTCAGGCCATGCCCGAGGGCGCCATGATCACCTACGCCGTGGAGCGCGCCCAGGAGCGGCGTCTGGAGTTCCAGGTGCCCCACTCCGACAACCACGATTTCACGTATCTCACCGGGCTGGACGGCCTGGACAGCCTCGACTCGGCGTTGCTGCTGCTGCCGGCGGCCACGAATGCCGAGGGGCGCCTCGACGAGCCGGTGCGCGACTGGGTGGTGCTCTACACCTCCATGGACCCGGCGGCCATCGCCAGGCGCACCGGTATCGAGGACGTGCGGCCGTTCGCCATTCTCGAGCACGACCTGTCCGTGGCCATGACCGACTTTCGTGACTGGCGCATCACCCAGGTGCGGCGCTGGCCGCTGGCGGCGGCGCTGTCGCGTGCCTGGGGCACCGAAGACAAGGTGCTCTACCTCAACTACCCGCGCTTCTTCCGGCTGGGGATGCCTGAGCCGGAGCGGCTGCAACAGTTCGAGCGAATCCGCCGCTTCTCGCCGGAAATGCGACTGCGCGACTCTGCGGACATACTCGACCAGGTGCGCCAGTTGCAGGATTCCTGGTCGATCGCGAACCTGAGACGCAGTGTTGCCATCGTCAATGAAGGGGTCCGCCACGGCTTTCGCGCCACGCGTCCCGGGATGACGGAAATGCAGGTCATGCAGGTCATCGATTTCGTGTACCGCTACCGGGGGGCGTACCTGGGCTTTCCGACTTCCGTGCGCCGTTCCGGAGTGCAGACACCGCACGATGGCGAGGCGATTCCCGAGGGCTGGATCGCGTTCGTGCCCCGTTCCGGTGGCGAAGTATTCCGGGCCGGCGACCTGGTATGGACCGACACGGGTGCGGCATTCAATCACTATTCCGCCGACATCCAGCGGACCGCTCCCATTGACGGACGCTTCACGGATCGCCAGCGCGAACTCTACGAGATTGCCCTGAACGTACAGAAAACGGTGATCGGCATGGTGAGGCCCGGAGCGACCTGGTGGCAACTGCACGACAAGGCCATGGAGATGCTCCGCGATGCCGGCGGCTACGACGAGTACTACTACTACGGCATCGGGCACTTCATCGGCATGGAGGTGCACGACGAAGGCGATTACCTGGTGCCTTTCAAGCCGGGTATGGCGCTGGCCATCGAGCAGGGCGTCATGCCGCCGGAAGGTCCCAGGGTGGCTTTCGAAGACGATGTGCTGGTCACCGATGACGGGCACGAATGGTTGAGCCGGATGATTCCGATCGAAATCGAGGACGTTGAGGCGTTGACCGCCGGTTCGGGTGCTTTCGGTTTTTTGGAGTAGGGCGAGCGGACGGCACGCCAGTTCCTTCATTTCCTGACCCGGGGTGGTAGCCCCGGGCCGAAGCATGGGGCCGATGACCAGCATTCAGTTCGAAGACCGCCGGATAGAGTGCCGTCCGGGCGTTTCCGTGGCCGCGGCCCTGACCGCCGCCGGGGAGCGATCGATTCGCGAAGCCGGCCCCGGCGATGCCCGCGGCCTGTTCTGCGGCATGGGGGTCTGTCAGGAGTGCAGGGTACAGGTGGATGGACGATCCGGCGTTCGTGCCTGCATGGCGACGGTGAAGGACGCAATGCGGATCGAGCGTATGCCCGAGCGGTCGGTTCCCGGCGATCAGCCGGAGGTGAGCGCCACGGAGAACCTGCCCCAAGCGCCGGACCTTCTGGTGATCGGCGGCGGCCCTGGCGGGTTGACCGCCGCCGCGGTCGCGGCCGAGTCGGGAGCCGATGTGGTCGTCATCGATGAGCGACCGGCGCTCGGCGGTCAATTCTTCAAGCAGCCGGCGTCTACGGCGGTTCGTTCCCCATCGCTGGCTGGTGACCGGCAATTCGAGCGCGGCCGGCAACTGATCGAACGCGCCCGGCATTCAGGGGCAAGAATTCTCAACGGCGCCGAAGTATGGGGTGCTTTTGCGCCGAACGAGTTCGGCGTCCTGAAGGGGAGCAGCAATTGGATCATGCGTCCGAAACGCACCGTCGTCGCAACGGGTGCTTACGAGCGGGGCCTGCCGGTTCCCGGCTGGACCCTGCCTGGTGTGATGACCACGGGCGCTGCCCAGACACTGCTGCGAAGCTACGGCGTACTTGCAGGGCAGCGCCTGCTCGTGGCTGGCAACGGGCCCTTGAACCTGCAGGTGGCGTATGAACTGCAGCGGGCCGGAGCGAAGGTGGCGGCGGTGGCGGAGTCTGCCCGTCCGCCGGGCCGGGCATCGCTTGTGGATTCGGTTCGTCTTTTCCGGTCAGCGCCGCGCTTGGTCCTGGACGGATTGCGTTATCTTGCCGGCCTCCGCGCTGCCGGTGTACCGGTGCTCTGGCGGCGGGTGCTGAAGGCGGTGCAAACCGCCGACGGCGGGCTTGCGGCGACGCTCGTCAGGGTTGGTGAAGAGGACGGTCCGGCAGACCGCACGATTGAGGTTGATGCGGTCTGTGTCGGCTACGGCTTTCAACCGAACAACGAGGTGCTCAGGTGCCTGGGTTGCAGGCACGACCATGACGAGCGGCGCGGTCACCTGGTTACCGTGCGCAACGAGCATTGCGAGACCACTGTCTCGGGCATCTACGCCATCGGAGACTGCTGCGGGCTCGGTGGGGCCCCGGCGGCGCTCCGGGAAGGCGTCATTGCAGCGTGCGCGGCAGTACGGTCGCTGGGCTTCGACCTGACGGCCGGGCATGCTCGGGCACGCAAACAGGCCGTTCACACTCTGCGCCGGCACAGGATCTTCCAGGCGGCGCTGTGGCGCGTCTTTGACGCGCCGCGCTACCAGACGGAACTGGCGACGCCCGATACGCTGATTTGCCGTTGCGAGAGTGTTCGCCTGTGCGACCTCGATGCGGCCTTGAAAGATGGCAATGCCACGATCGGCATGCTGAAAAGGCGTACACGTTTGGGCATGGGTCCGTGCCAGGGGCGTTACTGCGCGCCGGTTGCGGCAGCAATGCTCGAACGCCTCACTGGAACCCGGGTGAATGAGTTCTCCCTGTTTGCGCCACGCGTACCGATCAAACCTCTTAGTGTCGGCGACATTGCGGGCGTCCAGGGCGTGTCGGCAGTTTCCGACGCTTGAACGGCCGCATGCCGCGGGACTATTGCCACGGGCTGCTTGCGACCGAACGCGAACCGTTAGGCGTGAGCGCCTGCAGTAATGGCTTGGCAGGGTTCGCCCCATCGGCCACGGAGTAGACTATGACCGAACCACAGCAGCCGGAGCGAAGCAAATTGCCCGGCGGACTCGATATTCCCCGCATGGTGATCGGACTCTGGCAGGTCGCGGACATGGAACGCAGCGGCAGTCCGTTCGACCTCGATGCCGGTGCCGATGCACTGGCCGACTACGCACAATCCGGATTCGATGCGTTCGACATGGCGGATCACTATGGCAGCGCCGAGCTGATCGCCGGCCGCCTTCTCGGCCGATTCGACGAAGATGCATCGGCAAGACCGAAAGTCTTTACGAAGTGGGTTCCCGGGCCGGGCGCCATGACGCCGGATGTGGTCCGCGCCGGGGTCGAGCAGCGTCTCGAACGACTCGGTGTCGATTGCATGGACCTGCTGCAGTTCCACTGGTGGCAATTCGAGCATCCAGGGTACATCGATGCGATGGTCGAACTCGAACGGCTCCAGCGGGAAGGATTGATCGCGCACCTGGGAGTGACCAACTTTGACACCCGTCATCTGCGCCTGCTGGTGCGGCATGGCCTGCCGGTCGTTACCAACCAGGTCAGTTTTTCGGTGCTGGACCAGCGGGCCGCGGCCGGGATGTCCGCATTCTGCATGGAGAACGACATCCGTCTGCTGGCCTACGGCACCCTTTGTGGCGGCCTGCTGTCGGAGCGCTGGATGGGCTGCGCCGCTCCCGCGGAGGGCGAGGTCACCGACTGGAGCAAGATGAAGTACCGTCGCTTCGTCGAAGCGGCGGGCGGCTGGGAGGCCCTGCAGGGCCTGCTGTCGGCGCTCGATCGGGTTGCGCGCAGGCACGGCGTTTCGATACCGAATGTGGCCGTGCGCTGGGTGCTCGATCAACCCGCCGTTGCAGCCGTGATCGTCGGCGCGCGCCTCGGTGAGCGGGAGCACCGCAAGGACAACCTGGCGGTGTTCGAATTCTCGCTGGATGAGGAGGACCGCGAGCGCATTGCCGCCGCTGCCGGCGGGATGAGGGCGATTCCCGGCGATTGCGGCGATGAATACCGGCGGGCCCCGCTGCTTACGGCGTCGGGCGACCTTTCACATCATCTCGCATCGCCGTCCCGTCTCTACACACCCGCTCAGGCCCCGGGCCGGGAAGATCGCCTGCGCATCGACAGCGGCAGCGTCTGGGAGGAAATCTGCGGCTACAGCCGGGCGGTACGCATCGGCAACCGCATCGTGGTAAGCGGCACGACGGCAACGCACACGGACGGCAGCAGCATCTGTCCGGAGGATGCGGCAGGCCAGGCGACCTACATCCTCGACAAGATTTCGGCGAGCATCGCTTCCCTGGGCGGTTCGCTTGAGGACGTGGTGCGAACCCGCGTCTACATCACCGACGAAGCGGATTGGGAGGCCGTCGCCAGGGTGCACGGCCAATACTTCGGCGATATACGACCCGCAAATTCCCTGGTCGTCGTTTCCCGCCTGGTGGGCGGCTTTCTGGCGGAGATCGAGGCAGAGGCCTTGCTGCCCTGAGCGGATTGTCGGCTCGGGATCAGCGTCCGGGCTGCGATACAGGCCGGAACCGCGCTGCCTACACCGTCGATTCGAGGCGCGTGTTCAGCGGCATCCAGGCGACGGAGGCATTGTTGGGCAGGCTGAGCAGGCAGGCGATCATGTGCGCCACGGTCTCCGGCGCCAGCCGCTCGTCAAGCGGCGTGACGCCGGGCACGCTGGCGACCATGTCGGTCGCAACGGCGCCGGGGCACAGGGCCGTGACGCGCACGCCGTCGTCGTAGCCGAAATGGCGGGCGGCATGGCTCATGGCGACCAGTGCGTGCTTCGACATGGTGTAGCCAATGGAACAGGTCGCGTCGCGAAAACGGATGCCGTCCGTGGAGGCGATGTTGACGATACGGCCGCAACCGCACTTCTTCAGGTGGGGCAGGGCCAGACGCGTAAGGCGGAAAGGGCCCTTGACGTTCACCGCCCAGAGATCGTCGAGCGCGGCCTCGTCGCCCTCGTCGAAATTCACCTGGCGCCAGATGCCGGCGTTGTTGATCAGAACGTGGAGTTCGCCGAAATGAAGCAGGGTACGGTCCATCCAGGCAGCGGCCGACTCGGGATCGTTCGCCTCAAAGTACTCGACGATCAGGTTGTCCTTGCCCGCATCGGCGAACGCCTCGCGGGTCCGGTCGACCTTGCGGACGCCCAGCGACAGCCGGTAACCGTCGGCCAGGAGACGTGTGGCGATGGCGGCGCCGATGCCCTGTGAGGCGCCGGAAATCATGACGACGCGCCTCTCGGGAGAGAGCAGGGCGGGTTGACTCATGCGCCTGCGTCCACTGATACGCAATTGTCAGGTTGACGGGGCACTAGAAGATTCCCTGGTAAACCCCGCCGTCATTGACGATGTTCTGGCCCGTCATGAATCCCGCCTGGGCGCTGCAGAGAAAGGCGACCAGGTCGCCGCATTCCGAGGGGTCGGCGAAGCGCCCCGCAGGGCAGTTCTGCTTGCGGTCCTCGACGATGGCTTCATAGGTGGTGTTGCCCCGCTCGGCGTGGCCGTGCAGGTTGGTTTGCAGGGCATCGGTGTCGAACAGGCCCGGACAGACAGTGTTGACGGTCACGTTGTGCGGCACGAGGTCGCGCGCCATGGCGGCCACCGCACCGGACAGGGCGAGCCGCGCTGCGTGGGTGTGGGCAAAGCCGGACTGGGGAAACTTGATGAAGCTCACCGACAAGTTGACGATGCGCCCGAAACCCCGCTCGCACATGCCGGGCGCCACCTGCTGAATAAGGGTGATGGATGATAGGAAATGGTCGTTCAGCCATTGGCGCCACTGGGTTTCACCGATGTCGGCGTAGGCGGTCGGTACCTGGCGCACCCCCGGGTTGTTGACCAGGATGTCCGGTTCCGGGCAGGCGTCGAGCAGCCTGGCCCGGTCGGCGGTCACGTTAAAATCGCCGGCGACGGGCTGAACCGAAACGCCGGTGGCCGAGGCAATTTCATCGGCCGCTGCGCGCAGGTCGGCCCGGGTACGCGCCATGATCGTCAGATCGACGCCTTCCTGGGCCAGGGAGCGCGCGCAGGCCTTGCCGAGACCCTTGCTGGCGCCGCTGACGATGGCCTTGCGGCCGCGCAATCCGAGCTCCATGTGGCTAATCCTCCGGCGGCTTCGTGCCGCGCATCTATTGCCTCACGAAGGATGCCGCCAGCAAACGCGGCGGGACCCGGAATCGCCCGGCGATGTCCTGCAGTTGTTCCCGGGCGGTGGTGATTTCCGCCCGGTCCCCTGAGACCAGCACGGTGGCCGGCAGCAACTGGGCGTTGTAACGCGCCGCGCACGGCTCCGTATACCCGCCGGTATCGAGAAAGGCCACGTAGTCGCCGCGTTCGAGCGCCGGCATGCGCACGTGTGGCCCGAGTTCGTCCGAGTTGCATAACGGACCCACCAGATCCACGGTCTCGGTGCGCTCAGCCGTGGCGTCTACCACCGGCACCGGGTGGTAGTACCAGTCGAGCGCCGAGGACCAGGACAGGTGATTGGTGGACAGGTCCAGGTTGACCCACTTCTTCTTCGCGCCCTGCTTGACTGCGCCGACCCGGCCGACCGTGACGCCGGAGGGGCCGGACAGGGACCGGCCGGGTTCGAGGCGCAGCTTCGGCAGCGGCAGACCGAGGCGTTTGGCCTCGGCCTGAATCTCCTGGCTGCAAAGGCGCGCGTAGTCGTCTGCGGTGGGGGCCGAATCGTCGTCGATCTGGCCGCGTGGGCCGGTACCGTACCACTTGCCGAAGGTCCAGCCGCCGCCGATATCGATGCAGGGCGGCGTCCAGCCGGTGTGGTCGCGGATGTGGCCGGACCAGGTGACCATCTCCCGGGCCATGACGGCGAAGTCCATGGCCACGTTGGACATGCGGCTCAGGTGGAAATGGGTCTCGCACAGGTGGATATGCGGCATCTTGAGTGCCTGCTTGACGATCGCCACGGTCTGCTCGCGGGTCATGCCCCACTTGGTGCTATCGCTCTGTTCCTTGAGGGTGCCGGGGCCGTGCATGGCCACGCCTTTGCGCTCGGCCAGCGGGTCGAGATCGAGCTTCAGCCGGATGCCCACGTCGGCCTGCCGGTTCTGCCGCCGGCACACGGCATCGATGCGGTCGAGTTCGTCGGTGGCATCGATGTTGATGCACAGGCCGTTGGCCACGGCCATTTCCAGTTCCTCGTCCTCCTTGTTGGAGCCGTTCAGCACCAGGGTGCTGGCATCGGTGCCGGCCAGGAGCGCCAGGTACATCTCGTTCACCCCGAAGCAGTCGCCGCCGGCGCCTTCCTGGTTCATGATGTGGCGGTAGGCGAGGCCGTTGTTCGACTTGTTGGCGAACAGGATCTGGGACTCGGCCGGATAATGTCGGCGGAAAGCGTCCCGGAACTGCCGGTAGGTGTAGCGGAACTGGCTTTCGCTGACGAGGAACAGGGGGGTGCCAAACTCGTCGGCCAGTTCGGCGACGTCGCAGTCCTCCACCCACAGGTTTCCGTTCGGGCCGACTCCGATAAACTCGCCGTAATTCTCCCGATATACCCTGGGCTTCAAATCGGGCACATACATGCCGTTGGCCATAGTTCGTCCTCCTATGCGATGGGTCAGGCAATGTTCAGTTCGGCAAGGCCCGCGTGCAACTCCTCGAGCGATCTGCCGGTAACGGGGCGCAACGGCGGCCGGGGGTCGCCGGCGGCGAAGCCGAGCCGGGTCATGGCGGCCTTGGTGGCCGGATACAGGGACCGGCCGCCGCTGGTGAAGAGGTCGGTCAGGCGCTGGCCGGTCTCCTGCAGCGCCTGGGCTTCCTCGAGGCGGCCGGTCCTGGCGGCGTGGAACAGGTCCACCGATCCCGGCAGCCACACGTTCGGAAACAGGTCGATGAAACCGTCGGCGCCGGCGGCTGCCGCCGGTACCCCGTAGACCGACGAGGGTCCGCAGAACACCCGCAGTTCCTCGCGCACGGCGATGAGCGTGGCGTAGAAATTGTTCCAGTCGCCCGCGCTTTCCTTGATGGCGACCACGTTGTCGAGCTCCGCCAGGCGCACCGCAAGTTCCGGCGTGATGGCGTTGCCGGCGTTGCCGGGAATGTTGTACAGCACGATGGGAAACGAAATCGCCGCGTCCACCTCCCGGAAATGCTCGAAGATCTCGTCGTCGTTCAGGCGGATGAAGTAGGGCGGCAGGATCAGCGCCGCATCGCAGCCGGCGTCTTGCGCTGCCCGGGCGAGGCTCACGGTTTCGGCAACGGTCACCGAGCCCGCGCCGGCGATCACCGTTCCGCGCCCCGCGGCACTCCCGGCGCCGATACGGTACAACTGGCAGCGCTCCTCGTGGGAGAGCGACCAGAATTCGCCCGTACACCCGCCCACGAGCACACCGGTGCCGCCTGCGTCAAGAGTGCGGTCGATATTCTCCTCGAGTGCACGGGCATCGATGTTGCCCGCTGCGTCGAACGGCGTGACGACGGCCGACATGGGCCCCCACCAGTCCACACTGTCTCTGTTCATGCTCCCTTCCCGTACCTCATGTTCCCGGATTGACCGGCTCACGTGAGCCGAGTTCTCCCCCGGTCACTGCTTTCGCGCAGCGCTGTGGCATCACTGCGTCAGTCATGCCGCCGAATCGTCATTCAGCCGCCTGCCGTCCGCGGCTGCGAACAGGCGCAGTTTCTCCGTGCGGAACGCCAGTTTCACCGTATCGCCGGACTCGATGGCGACATCCCCGTCCATGCGGGCGACGAGTTCGTTACCCCGATAGTCGAACACCAGAATCGTCTCGTGTCCAGTGGGTTCGACCAGGTTTACGCGCGCGGACTCGCCCTCCCGATCGATTTGTATGTGCTCGGGACGTATGCCGAGCCTGACACGACGGTCCGGCTCCGGCAATTCATCGGCCAGGGGCAGCGTGCCGAGCGGGAGCGAGAGATCGCCGCACCGGAATGTCCGGCCCGAGCCTGTTCCCTCCAGGCGGCCGTCCAGGAAGTTCATGGACGGCGTGCCGATGAAGCCGGCGACGAAGTCGTTGCCGGGACGTGCATATATGTCCCTCGGGGGGGCGAATTGCTGCAGCCTGCCGTCACGCAGCACGGCGATGCGCTGTGACATGGTCATCGCCTCGAGCTGATCGTGGGTCACATAGACCATGGTGCAGCCGATGCGGCGGTGCAGGCGGATCAGTTCCGCGCGCATGTGCGTGCGCAGCTTCGCATCGAGATTGGACAGGGGTTCGTCGAGCAGGAAGGCCGCCGGGTCGCGCACCAGCGCCCGGCCGAGAGCCACCCGCTGCTGCTGGCCGCCGGACAGTTCCCGGGGCTTGCGGTCGAGCAGCGCTTCGAGTTCCAGCACGGCTGCGGCTTCCTGCACCCGCCGGACCCGCTCGTCCTTCGCAACGCGGCGTTTGCGCAACGGGTATTCGATATTGCCCGCCACCGTCATGTGCGGGTAGAGGGCGTAGGTCTGGAACACCATGGCGACGTTGCGCTGTGCCGGGGCGAGTTCGTTGACCACAGTCTCGCCGATGGAGATCGTCCCGCCGGTCGGGCGCTCCAGGCCGGCCAGCATGCGCAGCAGCGTGGTCTTGCCGCAGCCGCTCGGGCCCAGAATGCTGACGAATTCGCCCGACTCGATCTCGAGGCTCAGGTCCTCGACGGCGGTGACACCGCCGAATCGCTTGCTGACGTTCTCGAAGCGGATACGTGACACCGTTGCGCCTCAACCCTTGATCGCGCCGGCGCTGAACCCGCGGGTGAGGTAGCGCTGCAGGAAGGTGAAAACGACAATGAGCGGCAGGCTCATCATGACGGAGGCGGCCATGAGCAGCGACCACTCGATGTTGAACGAAGTGACCAGCATGTTGATGACCCCGGTGGTCAGCGGCCGCGCCGCATCGTTGTTCACCAGCACCAACGCGTAGAAGTACTCGTTCCAGGCGAGTATGGCGGTGAACATGGCCGTCGAGATGATGCCGGGCAGTGCCTGGGGCAGGATGACGTCCACGAATGCCTGCATGCGGTTGGCGCCGTCCACCAGCGCCGCGCTTTCAAGGTCGTCGGGGATCGCCTTCATGAACGAGCGCAATAGCCAGAGCGCGTAGGGCAGGGCGAAGGTGGTGTAGGCGATGATCAGGCTCGTGAGGGTATTGGCAAGCCCGAGGCCCGCCATGAGCAAGTACAGGGGGATGATCAGCACCACCGAGGGCAGCAGGTACGTAAATAGAACCAGGCGCGCCAGGCGCTCGCGGCCCGGGTAGGAGAAACGCACCAGGCTGTGGGCACCGAGGGTGGCGATCGTGATTACCACCAGCGTGGTGCCGGCGGCGAGCAATGCGGAGTTCCTGAGGTAGGTGAGGAAGGGCGTCTCCGTCAGAAGCCGCCGGTAGTGCTCGAATGTGATCTCGCCGGGCAGCAGCCTGGGCGGAATGACGAACAGCTCCGAGGAAGGCTTCACCGAGGTGAGCAGCATCCACAGGAGCGGAAAGGCGATGACGAGAACCACCGCCCAGGCAAAGACGTTGAACAGAAAGCGGCGGGCGTTCGAGGTCAGGGTGGACACCGCGTCAGTCCCGCGCCCGGCTCAGGTACAGGCTCATGAACAGCAGCATGATCAGCATCATCAGCACTGCGGTCGCCGAGGCGCCCCCCATCTGGTTGAGGGCGAAGGCTTCCTTGTACACCATCAGTGGCAGGGTCTGGGTGCCGATGATGGGGCCGCCGCCGGTCAGGAGGTATATCAGGTCGAATTCCTTGAAGTCCCAGATGGTGCGCAGCAACACTACGACTACCAGCACGTCGCGCAACTGCGGCAGGGTCACGTCGGTGAAGCGCGCCCAGGCGCCGGCGCCGTCGATGGATGCAGCCTCGTACAGTTCGTCCGGGATCGCCTGCAGGCGCGCCAGCACCGCGATTACGACGAACGGGAAGTACTTCCAGGCGCCGACGAAAATCAGGCTGATCATGGCGTTGGGCATGGAACCGAGCCAGTCGACGGGCATGTCGACGATGCCGGCCCACATGAGCAGGTGGTTGAGCACGCCGTAAAGGTCATTGAAGAGCCAGCGCCAGACCAGCACTGCCACCACCGTGGACAGGAAGTAGGGAAACAGCACCAGGCTCCTCGCCAGCGCCCGGAACACCAGGTTCCTGTTGAGCATCAGCGCCACGAGTATGCCAAAGACGATTTGCAGGGTCAGTGTGCCCGCAGTCCAGATCAGGTTGTTGACGAGCGACCTCCAGAACTCGCCGGACGCCAGCAATCTCCGGTAGTTGTCCAGCCCCACCCATTCGCCCTCCATGGTCGGCGTGTAGATGGAGAAGAGGCCGAGGTAGATGGCCGAGACCAGGGGATAGACAATCACCGCGCAGAAGACGAGTACGGTGGGCGCGATCAGCAGCGCGCCGAGAAGCCCGTAGCGGGCATCGAGGGAGCGTACGCCGAGTGATGCTGAGGCCGCCCGGGTTGTAGGCATGTCGTCCTGCGCCGGGCGCCTCAGGCTTGCATGATCGTTTCGATGCGGCGGGCCGTGTCGGCGAGCACGGTGCGGGGCTGCTCTTCGTTCAGCACGACCCGCTGCACCATTTCCGCCAGTATGCCGCTGTTGACCAGTGCCCCGGCCTTGACGTTGATGCGGTGTTCAGGGGATTCCCAGCCCAGGTTGTGGCCGGCGGCGGCCGAAGTCGACATCAGGGCGATCTCATCGCGGTAGCGCCGCACCAGTTCATGATCGAGATATCGTTCGTCTTCCGCGGCCGTCTTCAGCACGGGGAGGATGTGGCCCGGCGTGGCGTGCAACTGACGGATGTACCCCTCACCGTCGTACAGCGAGGCGGCGAACCGCCGGGTCATTTCCATGTCTGGAGCATCCGCCGGAATGAACACGCTCGGATAGTCGTTGAATGTCCAGGGGGGGACCTCGGCGGAAACGGTCGGAAACGGGACACAGGTGATGTGTTCAGTCAGGCGCGGGTTGCGGTTGTTCACGTTCGCCAGAACGCGGCCGGCGTACAGGCCGGTGGCGGCGGCGCCGCTGACGAATGCGCTCAGGGTCTCGCCCCAACTGTAACTTGTGGCGCCGGGCGGGCAGAGTTCCCGCATGGAGCGGTAGAACTCGAGGGCGTCGACCGCCTCGTCGCTGTCGATCGCGACGTCCAGGTCGGGCGAGAGGATCTGTCCGCCGGCGCCGTGAATGAAGCAGACGATCACGAGGCTGGTGGCGCTGTTTCTCGCGTAGGGGAATTGCGCGCCGTAAATGCCCCGCCCCTGCATCTGCCTGCAGGCCGCGCGGAGTTCGTCCCAGGTTTCGGGTGCGCGCTCGATTCCGGCCCGCTGCATCAGGTCGGTGCGCAGCCACAGCATGTTGGCCGCCGTGTTGCCGATGCCGGCGGCGGCGTGCACGCCGGGCTCGATCTCGTAGACCCGGTTGGTGCCTGCGAAGAACCGATTGCTTCCGACGGATTCAATGACCGGATCGAACGGGGCCAGCAGTCCAGCCTGCCAGTAGTCGGCGACGGCGAAGGAGGGCAGGTGCGTCACCAGGTTCGGCACGTTGCCCCCGGCGAACGCAGCTGCAAGCTGGGCCGGGTACCCTTCGTCCGAAGTCTGCTCGAACAGCACCCGGACGCCGGGGTGCTGTGCCTCGAATGCGGCGATCTGGAATCGGTAGGCGGCGAGTTGCTCGGGCGACGACTGGGTGGACCACCAGCGGATGGTCGTATCCGCGCGTGCCGGCAGGGATTTCAGGCCGGCAGCACCGGCACAGAGTGCCAGCGCACCGCGCAAGGCGGCACGGCGAGTTATTCCCCCCTTGCTCGAATCACTGCTCATTCGGCTGAAAGCCCGCTGCACGGATTGTGAATTGGCGCCCCCGACATCTTCACCCAAATGCCGGGAGGGCGCAAGTTCATGATTTCTGGAAGCGGGCAATTGAGAACCGGTCCAACGGATAGTCGGGCGAGTGGCCCAGAATGGCATCGACGACCAGGCGGGCGCAGTAGGGACCGAGGGTAAAACCGGCATCTCCCGGGATCGCGAAGTAGAGGCCCGGCAGCGATTCGACGGGGCCGAGAACCGAGACCAGATCGACGAGGGTGTTGACGCCGGCCCAGGTGCGCTGCACCTGCAACCCGCCGATTGCGGGCACCAGGTGCCGTGCCAGGTGCAGATTGCCGGCGAGGCTGTTGGAGAGCACGGTCGGCGGAAGTCGATCCCGCGACCTGGCCGCGGGCCAGCCGCCGCCGATCAGCACTTGCCCGGTGGCAAGCTGTTTCATCGTGATGGCTCGCGCGGCGTGCTGGATGAGGTGGTGCATCAGTGACTCGGCCGGTTCGGTGATACACATCTGCAACGGTTCGGCGGTGCAGGGCAGGCGCAGGCCGAGGGTGGCGGCAAGCCGGCCTGAACCGGCGCCGGCGGCGATAACCACGCGCTCCGCCCGGTAGGTTGCGTGGTCGGCGGCAACCAGGTAACCAACTCCTCCGGGCTGCAGCCGCAGCGCCGTGCCATTGCGAAGGACGGCGCCGGAGGCTTCGGCCTGCCTGCGTACCGCGTCGGCTGCGAGCAGGGGATTGATCTTGCCTTCCTTCTTGCAGAACAGGGCGCCGTGCACGCCGGAATTGAGATACGGAGCGATGCTCAGCAATTCCTCCCGGTCCATCGGGCGCGTGTGGAGCCCGTGTTCGCCTTCGATTCGACTCTTGCGCTCGAGAGCTGCCATTTGCCCGGCGCTTTCGGCGATCATTAACCCGCCCGTGTTGAGGAATTCGATGTCTTCACCCAGCCGCCCGGCGATTTCCGCCCAAAAGTCGATGGCGCGGGGATAGATGGGCAGCGTGTGCCGGTAATTCTCGACCCGCTCCGGAAACAGGCGTTCCATGCGGCTCTGCATCTGACCGTGCAGGCTGCCGGCGTTGGTCGCCGATCCCGAGTCTCGGCCGTCATCGAGGCACAGTACGTTCATGCCCGCTTCGGCGAGGAACCAACTGACGCTCAGGCCGACGATCCCGCCTCCTATCACCAGCGTTTCGTGGATGGCTTCCGGGTCTTGTGTGCCGGCGTTCACGCGGTTTGCGCCAAAACAGATGCACCCCCAAGTGCGCGCAAACGTCAGTCCCCGGCCGGCTCGACCCGCAGCAGCGCGCCATGATCGTGATCCGTGAGGAGATAAAGCAGCCCGTCCGGGCCCTCGCGAACCTCGCGGATGCGCTGCTCCAGCGAGAGCAGCAGCGACTGGCTCCCGAGGGGCAAGCCCTCCGGGGTCAGCGTAACCCGGTGAAGCTGCGTTCCGCTCAGGCCGCCGACGAAGGCGTGGCCCCGCCAGTCGCCGAAGCGCTCGCCCATGTAGAACGCCAAACCGCCTGGCGCAATGCTGGGCGAGAAGTGCAGCCACGGATCCTCCATGCCCGGCGCCGAAGGACTTGCCAGTATCGGGCCGAATCCGTCGCCGGTCCGTTCTCCGCTGTAGGACCGGCCGTAGGAGACCGTTGGCCAGCCGTAATTGCGGCCGGCTTCCACGATGTTGATCTCATCCCCGCCCAGCGGGCCGTGATCGACGCCCCACAGCGCTCCTGTGCCGGGATGCACCGCCATCCCCGTCGTGTTGCGTATGCCGAGGGCATAGATTTCCGGGCGGTAACCCGGCTCGTTGACGAACGGATTGTCGGCGGGCACGGAGCCATCGTCGTTGAGGCGCAGGATCTTGCCCGTGTGCGAGGCCGGGTCCTGCGCCTCGTGGGCGCTGCCGACGCGGTTGGTGCCGCCCTCCGCCTGCAGGTAACCCGGTGCGCCGATACTCATGTACAGCCTGTTGTCGGCGCCGAACGCGATACGCACCGCACTCGTGCCGCTGGTCGCGGCATCGGCGACGAACACATCCTCGACATCGCGGAGTCCGTGCGCACCGTCGTACCGGCCGCGCGCTACCGCGGCGGTTCCCGCGGGACCATACAACTGATCCCAGTCGGCATCGGTTTCGCCGGGCAGGCGCCTGGAATACGTAAGGTATACCCACCGATTGTCGGCGAACCCTGGGTGCAGCGCCACATCCATCAGGCCCTTGTAGGCCGAAGCCAGCACGGCAGGGACGCCGGCAATGGGTTGCGGATCCAGCGTAAAGTCCGCGTTCACACGCCGCAGGCGGCCCGGCCGCTCGGTCACCAGCATCGCCCCGTCGGGAAGGAAGGCCAGGGCCCAGGGGCGCTCCAGACCCTTGAGCGGGGTGACCCGCAGGCGCAGGCCTTGCTCGTCGATGATCTGCGCGGCGTCGGAGAGCGTATCCGGACCCGAGCCCGGCCGGCCCGATACACCCTGGCGTGGCGCGTCAGCCGCATCGGTCGCCTGGGGCACCTGCGCGACCGCCATACAGTGAGCGAACAATGAACACAGCAGCACTGTCACCGAGGCGCGCCGCAGGCTTCGGTACGCGAACATGACCTTTCCTCCCATGCCCGGATCATAGCCCGAAAGTGTCTGTCAGTCCGAGGACACTCTGCTCCTGGGAACCGGCCTGCTGCGAACCGGCGGTGAGTGCGCCCTGCAAACACGTCATCCGAGTCTAATCCAATACCGACATGAGCCTGAACGGGGAGGTTGACTTGAGGTGTAGGCGGAGTCGGGATCGGTATTGAAAGTACCTCTATCCTGGGGCACGGACGGTCTCGATACAAGCCCTG
>LXNI01001322.1_pt1 | contig 22155 bp, 24 predicted proteins | sample 809091 | NCBI WGS metagenome assembly LXNI01 (sample SAMN04870527, study PRJNA318959) | sponge metagenome | biome: 01000161; feature: marine sponge reef; material: water | host: Sarcotragus foetidus | place: Greece: Milos, Mediterranean Sea | collected 2013-05-29 | depth 5-7 m | reverse complement strand
GTACGACGTGTCGTTTGTTCGGCCTCGCATTTCCGACTTCGACGTTGACCTGTTTCGCGAGTTCTTTCAAGGTTTTGTGAACCATGCGCTTGTGACGCTTCACATCGACAACCTTAAAGGTATCAATGCTCATCACCAAGCTGAGACAGTCTTCAAAGCGTTCGGACGTGCGTTGCGGATGGCCACGACACTAGATGCAAAGGTTCAAGGCACGCCTTCAACTAAGGGATCTCTGTGATTCTCATCCCGGCTATCGACTTGCACAATGGCCAGTGTGTGCAGCTAAAGCGCGGACTGCTAGATACGGCGACGATTTACGAGAACGATGCAGGCCGACTTGCGTCGCACTGGATTAACGAAGGTGCGGAACGTATCCATGTCGTCGATCTCGATGGAGCGTTTTCGGGCCAATCTGAAAATAGCTCGAGCGTACGCGCCATCATCGATGCAGCGGGTGACGTCCCCGTGCAGCTCGGAGGCGGCATTCGCACGACGGATGCTGTGTCTGCGTGGATCGATGCTGGCATCTCGCAAGTTTGTATCGGTACGCAGGCGATTGAGGATGTGGATTTCTTCACCTCAGTTGCGACTCAGTTTCCTGATCAGATCATTCTCGCATTGGATGCTCGAGGAGGTTTTGTCTCGACTCGGGGTTGGAAGACAACCACAAATGTGTCGGTGCATGACGTGCTTGAGATTTGTGCAGAGCTGCCGCTGTTCGCAATAGTCTTCACCGACATCGAAAGCGACGGCATGATGACGGGCGTCAATCTCAAGCGTACTGAGCAGGTACTAGGTGCAACCGACATCCCCGTGATCGCATCGGGAGGAGTGAAGGGGATTCTCGACTTGGAGCGCCTGCGAGATCTTCAAGTGGGTGGCAGGCGACTACTTGGAGCGATTAGCGGAAGTGCTTTATATGAACGAGTCTTGGACTTTCGAAGGGGGGTTCTAGTACTAAAAACCGGACTTTAATCAGAGCGATAAGACCCTAAATACAGCCTAACATGTCATTAATCTGACATATTTCAGACATAAAACTGTTATCCCTTAGATATACGGTTACCCGCGACCAAATTGCGTGATGACCGATCACCTTGGTCAATCCATCTTGAGCGTATATCTGGGAGACTCTAAGTTGAGTGTATATCAGCGAGATTCAAAGCCCTTGGCGGGTACTTCGAAATGCATTGGGTTTGTGGTGACCAGCATGTTTTTCTTGATCCTGCAAGCATGTGGAGGTGGCGGTAGTAATGTCGCTGTCGAACCCGTACCGCCAGCACCTGCACCGGCGCCAGCCCCGGCAGTTGAAACAAACCCTTGTGCTTCGTACACCGCAGGCGGTGTGACACGGGAAGGACAGGTTGACGGCGACAACTGCGTGTACTCATCGTTATTTGTAAGTGAAGACTCACCCTTGTCGGTAGATCTGACCATCCCGTTGATTGACGGGGTTCATATATTCGAGGCGACGTTACAGGTTGGCGAAGACGTCGACACTGGAACACCCCCCGATGGTCCCACGCTCACCATTGATGCAGGAAATACCTTGGTTTGGACTAACAAGGACGACTATCTGCTAGTCACGCGTGGATCAACGATTCAAGCAAATGGCACCTCGACCTCGCCTATTACCTTGACTGGATACGAAGACGCGGTTTCTGGCACCGCGGCGTTTGACGATGTTCAGTTGTGGGGCGGCGTTGTCATCAATGGGAAAGGGATCACGAATAAGTGCAGCGACGACCAACGCGCGAACAACACCTGTCATATCCAATCGGAAGGCAAGCCAAGTCACTACGGCGGTGACGACAACACTGACAATTCAGGAACGCTTCAATACGTCGTAATGAAGCATTCTGGTTCTGAAGCAGCACCAGGCGACGAGCTAAATGGCTTGACCCTTAATGCCGTTGGCAGCGGTACGACAATCGAGAATATTCAGGTCTACTCGACGTACGATGACGGTGTCGAGTTTTTCGGCGGTGCAGTTTCTGTCACCAACCTAGTTGCACTCTATGTCAATGACGATTCCATCGACTACGCGGATGGATGGGTAGGTACCGTCACCAACGCTCTGATCATTCACCATCGTGATAACGGCAATCGATGTATCGAAGCCGACAACCAAGGTAGCGCGTTCGACGCGCAACCCAATACGAACGGCACGATCAACAACATGACCTGTATCACGTCAGGCTCTGATAGTGCGGAAGGTGGTGGGCTTGGCACCCATGGCGACTCCGAGGGTGTGCTGCTCCGGCGCGGCGTCATGTCAACGATCAACAACAGCATCGTCGTTGACCTCTACGCTAATGAAGAAGGCGCAAACGGTAACGAGTGTCTTGAGCTAGATGACTCTGAGACTCGAACACACGCTGAGAACGGCGCGACCACCATTAACAGCACCATCATCGCGTGTGACGAGGTCGGCAAAGACTCTCTATCGAACGGTACCAGCGTCGCCGCGTGGTTTGCTTCGGGAACCGATAACGTGGCGATTAACGGCGATGGTGGCGACACGGCCGTTGATTCCGATATCCAGATCCTCACTGGTTTCTATACCGCGACCGAGTTTATTGACACCGACGGGAACTCGTTCACGGTCACGCCGGTAAATGGTGCTAGCCACATCGGCGCGGTTACCCGGGCTAATGACTGGACCCAAGGCTGGACTATTTGTCTTCGAGCACGAGCAACGGAGTCCTGTGGCCCGTGGTTTCTCTGAACAGTAACTTCCTCACTTGACCTAACGGAACAGAATGAGACAACTTCAAAAATTGAAGACCGGCGTATTTTTACGGTGGTCGGCAACATGTGTGCTTGTTGCGTTCGCAGCTGTGAACGCTCAAGAGCAAGCAGAGCAGGCTGAATCTGAATCGCAAAGCTCGACAGGCGCACAACACCAAATTGAGGAGTTGAGTGTCGTTGGTCAGAACATTGAATCGGAGACGGACGTCGAGTCTGAGAGGATCCTTCTCGACGTCCAAGCGGACTTCGTCGATTCGGAATTCATAGCGCGCGTAGGCGATAGCGATGCTGCCGCGCTACTACGGCGCATGCCGGGATTGACGCTCGCCCAAGGCAAGTTTGTTTACGTTCGTGGGTTAGGTGAACGTTATTCGAGCGCTCAAGTAAACGGTTCATCGGTGCCTTCACCCGACATCACGCGTAACGTAATCCCGTTAGACATTTTCCCCGCTGACATCATCGATTCAATGAAAGTTCAGAAGGGATACTCACCCGAGTTGAGTGCATCTTTTGGCGGCGGTAATGTGGATATTCGTACCAAACGTGTACCAGAAACTGGTTTGTTCCACATTGAGCTTAAGACGGGAACTAATTCCGAAGGTGGCGATGGCCTGAGCTACGCTGGTGGAGGAGACGATGCTTTCGGAGTGGACGACGGTACGCGTGCTCTCTCACCGGCGATCTTCCAAGCGATCGATACCTACCGAGGCTCGTTATCCCCCGTTACGATCCTGCGATCAGATCGATCAACTCACGGGATCGAAAGCGCAAAGCAAGAAAACCGGCAGCTGGCAACCATGCTCAATCGCAATGTTGACTTTACGATGGAACAGACCGCGCCGGACTTGGAAGGTGAACTGTTAGCGGGATATCGTCACCACATCACTGACCGGTTCGATGTGGGGGTTCTCGCACTCGGGTCATACTCCAACGACGTGCGTAATCGCGAACGGATTGTGCGACGTGTCTCAAACCCGTCGACAGACTTCGCGCAGTCATTGCGTACGACACATGAAGTCAACATCACAAGCTCATTGAACTTCGGCATTAGCTTCACGGACGATCACGAACTCGGATCAATTCATATGCTGCTGCGTAATACCGAGGACGATGCGACAAGCACCAAGACTTGCTCGCAAGGTCAATTTAATGATTGCTCTGATGACTCGAGTCCCGTGCAAGGTCGCATTTTTGGGATGCGATATGAGCAACGCGAAATGTTGATGCACCAATTCAACGGTAAGCACACATTTGGCGACGAAACGTTGGACGTGCTCCCTGATTTCATGGAGTTTACGAGGGACGCAAACGTTTCTTGGTACTACACGATTGCGACTGCTGAAACAGAACTGCCGCATGAAGTGTCGATTGGTGGTCAGGAAAGATTGTCAGGTCCTAACGGTGAGGCAGTCAACTTTTCGGTTCGGACAACAGCCACTTCCGCGGAATTCCGGTACTCGGACCTGAATGATGAGATCGAAACTTACGGATGGGACGTAACGTTTCCGTTCTACCGCGACAACATGAGCGTCGAGCTATCGGGTGGCTACGACTACCTCTATAAGTCGCGCAATTACCGACAGACGTCGCTAGGGTTAGGTTCATCAATTCCTGGCTTCAACGCCATAAGTTCGAATGCGCCGTCGGCGGTATTCTCAGATGCGAACATCATGAATCCCAATTACGGGATGGAACTTATTGTTGGTATCGGTGCGTTTGGTTCAGAAAGTTATGTCGCGGACCAGGTTGTGGAAGCAGGGTACGGCAAGGTCGACTTGCTACTTGACGAAACGTGGCGTATTTCTGGCGGTATTCGAACCGAGCTGTTCGAGCAGTCGGTACTGCCGGTTGACTATCTACAGTACGACTCACGGCGTATTGATTTAGACGGTTATGCGAATTTGCAGACCGAGGACGTATATCCGAGTGCAGCACTTACGTATATCCGACCCGGCTTCTGGTCCGATGAGTTTCAGTTTCGTGCAGGAGTTTCGCAGACCGTCGCGCGGCCGGATATTCGCGAAATGTCGGCATCAACCTATATTGATCCTCTCACGGAAGCTCGTGTTCGAGGAAATCCGAACCTAGTTGTTAGCGATCTGACAAACTTGGATTTGCGTGGCGAATGGTTTTGGTTCAATAGCGACTTGTTTTCAGTCTCACTTTTCTTTAAGGATGTCGCTAATCCCATTGAAACAGTGCAGGGTGGAGCTACCGAAGACAACATACGCTTCAATTTCGTAAATGCCGATAGTGCTGAGGTATATGGCGTAGAAGTAGAGTGGCGGAAAACACTTGACTTCCTATCGAACTGGGGCGAGTGGACGGAAACGCTGTATTTCGCGGGGAATGCGACGCTGAGCGACTCTGAGATATATATACCTGTCGCCCAAGGTGTTGGTGACATCACGAATGATCGTCGGGCGATGACCCAACAGTCACCATTTGTATTCAATCTACAGTTGGGATTTGACGCGTTAGACCTCAAGCATTCAGGATCGATTGTGTACAACGCATTTAGTGAGCGTGTCTTCTTTGCTGGCATCAGTGGCCAGCCGGATGGATATGAGCAACCTTTCAATTCGCTCGACTTTGTTTACGCGTATTACCCAACCGAGAGTCTTTCCTTCAAGCTTCGGGTGAGAAATATCCTGGGATCTACAGTTGAGGTCACGCAAGGTGATGTGAGCGTGATCGAACAACACGTCGGTACCTCGGTATTGCTCAATGCGAAGTGGCAGATGTAGGGTCGTTTTACGGATTACCTAACCAGCGCAATGGATCGGTCGGTTCATTGCGTACTCGTATCTCGAAATAAAGACCAGCAGCGTCCTCACTTCCTCCTAGACCTACGGTTGCGACCGTTTCCCCGGCTTCTACTGGCTCAGTCGCTTGTTTTATCAACGTGTCACAGTGGGCGTATATAGCGATGACTTCATCACCGTGATCGATGATCATGGTGTTTCCGTAGCCTTCGAACCATTCCGCGAATAGAACCGTCCCTCCGGCGATTGCGGTGATCGGGGTACCTTCGACAGCGTCGATCACGATACCTTCAGCCCGGATTCGACCGTCCGCGCGTAACGCACCGAAACGCTGTCGTACATCGCCAACTACGGGCCAGTTAGGCATCCCACCGCGTGATGAAGGGGTCGCTGCAGGGCCTGTGCGCGATGCGGCGCTCGTGCGACTCGCGATTAATTGACTAAGTCGTTCACGTTCGCGGATTAGCTGGTCTAAGTCCTTGTCTAGCGCTTCAATTTCGGTCTTTAGCTGACTGTTGAGTGTTGCGAGTCGAACACTCCGATCTTGTAGGGCAACTGTATTGGCGGTGTAGTCTCGCTCTGAGGCGTCGAATTTCGTGCGGGCGCTCGTCGCTTCGACGATTAGTCCTTCGAGCGTTTGCAGGTGTTGTTCCAGTTCGTCGATTTGAGTCTCTAGCTGTCTTACGAAGTACCGGTGGTAGTTGTATAGCCGATCTACCTTAAGCGGATCACTCTGGACGATCAGCATGGTCAGTGGATTACGTGCTTTCAACTGTTGGGAGGTCACCGTGCTCCAGACTAGCTCTGTCGTTTTTTGATCACGAAGATTGGTGTAGTTGTTAACTTTGGTGGCGTTTGCCGTGAGCTCTTGTTCGGACTCATACAGATTACGTTCCAATGAACTACGGAGCGCCTGTAGTCGATTGCGTTCCGTTTCTACTATTTGGATCTCGCGGCGTAGCTCGGCTCGATCACGTTCCTTGCTCGCACGCAGAGATTGTTTGGTAGAGATCTCGTTCTTGATCTGTTCGAATTCGCGCGCGGGTTCTGAAGCCGGTTGCGCGTTCGCCACGCACAACGGTAGGTGGCACATTGCGAACACGCCAATTGCGACAAAAACTCGACTTTGATGGCGCATGGCTAACGAAGCAGCGATTGCCCCGTCATCGCTGCTGGTTGCTCGATGCCCATAAGCGCGAGCATCGTGGGGGCAACATCGCTTAAGCCACCTTTAGGTTTGACCTTCTGCACGTCGCGACCCACGTACACAAACGGCACCACGCCAATCGTATGCGCCGTATGCGGCTGCTCACTTGCTTCGCTCACCATCTCTTCAACGTTGCCATGGTCCGCCGTGATGATGAAGTGTGAATGCGTGTCGAGCGTTGCTTTTGCGATCTGATCCAAGCACGAATCGATGCATTCGACTGCTCGAATTGCCGCAGAGAAATCACCGGTGTGACCAACCATGTCCGCGTTCGCGAAATTGCAGATGATGACGTCGAATTGCGATTCCCTAAGCGCTGTTACGACTTCCTTCGTTACTTCCTGAGCACTCATTTCAGGTTGCAGGTCGTAGGTGGCTACCTTCGGCGAAGGGATGAAGAGACGAGTTTCTCCCTCATATTGAGTTTCTGAGCCTCCGGAGAAAAAGTATGTAACGTGAGCGTATTTCTCAGTCTCAGCGATGCGGAATTGTGTCTTATCTGCTTTTGAGATAACCGCTGCAAGCGTATCCTGCAAATCCTCAGGTTCAAACGCAACATGAACTCGTGCGACGTGACCGCTGCCTTGCGTGATGTCATCAGCATACGGTGCTAAGCACACGAAACGATTTATGTGCGGTCGAGTGCCACGTGCGAACGTGTGAAAATCTCGATCATCGATAAACGCACGAACGATTTGGCGAACTCGATCGGCCCGAAAGTTCATGAATATCACATCGTCACCATCTTGAACCACGCGACCCGAGCCGAGTTGAGTCGGAACGACAAATTCGTCCGTCTCGCCTCGATCGTATGCGTCGTTCAATGCTTGTAAGCCGTTAGGAGCTCGGTAACGGGCGACCCCATTGACGTATAGATCGAACGCAGTCTTGGTTCGTTCCCACCGTTCGTCCCGATCCATTGCGTAGTACCTTCCACATATCGACGCAAGTTCGTAGCGGCTCGCTGTACGCTGCAACTGCATCGCGCGTTGAATCGAAGACTCTGCACTCTGGGGAGGTGTATCTCGTCCGTCCAGGAAGGCGTGAAGGACAACCTGTCGGTTCGCCTTTAATGCTAAATCGACCATCGAAAAGATGTGGTCTTCATGGCTGTGGACGCCTCCTGGCGAAAGCAACCCGAATACGTGGAGCGCCCCCTCTTCAGTCGAACTCAAAAGAGATTGGATCGCAGGAATCCGAGCGAATGAGCCGTCAGCTATGCTTTGATCGATCCGATTGAGATCTTGCTGGATGATGCGACCAGACCCGATCGTGATATGCCCGACTTCCGAATTCCCCATTTGACCATCTGGAAGGCCGACATGCTTGCCACTACATTCAAGCAATGCGTGTGGATGCTCACGCCACAATCGATCCCATGTTGGCGTATTTGCATGGTGAATTGCGTTGAATGCCGATTCATCACGGTGCCCCCAACCATCTAGTATGACGAGTAAGGTGGTTGGTTTCATTGGGTATGAAGCGTAAAAGTCAGCGCCGAAGTCTAATTAGACGTCAAGCTCAATCCTATAATTTTTCTGCACTTAGATTGATCTAGATTCGCTCTTTTACATGGACCAATTCGTTGAATTCATAGCAAATCACTGGTTGCTATCGACAACATTTGCGGCGCTTTTAGTTGCGTTCCTTATTAATGAAATGAAGCGTAGCGGCCAATCGATTTCGTCGCAGCAATTGGTGAACTTGGTCAATCTAGAAAAGGCCGTCGTCCTTGATGTAAGAGATACAAGCGAGTACTCAGCGGGTCATATCACGGATTCGATCAATATCCCACACTCCTCATTGCAGACCCGTGTGAAAGAACTCGAAAAGTTCAAAGAACGACCGGTCGTGATTGTCTGCAAGATGGGGCAGCATGCTGGTTCAATGGGAACGATGCTGAAGAAAGCAGGTTTTCGTAACGTCTCACGGCTTCGAGGCGGACTGAGTGCTTGGCAAGCTGAAAATATGCCGCTAATCAAAGGACGCGGCTAGCTTTCACTGCTATGGCGGATGCGACGATAAAGATCAACCTCGCGTGGCGGTTCGAGCGTATTTATCTACGTAATGTCAATGTGACGTTAAATGAAACGCCAGAACTGTTTGACATGAAGTGGCAACCGAACGCCGACATGAATATTCAAGGGGATTTTCGTAAAGTAAGCGATCATCGTTACGAAGTAGCACTCAAGCTGACGATGACCTGTAAAAACCTGGACAAATTGGCGTTAGAGATGACCCTGGAGCAAGCCGCGTTGGTTCGGGTTCAGGCGGAAACGAAACAAGAGGATGTGCAACGGATTCTTGCGGTTGAAGCGACCAATGCGCTGTTTCCGTACGTGCGCGAAGCGGTCGACAATCTGGCCGTGCGAATGTCATTACCGCCACTAATGTTGGGTCATTTCAATTTTGAGAAGATATTTGAGGAAGGGCTGCGGCAGATGAATTTAAAAAACACGCAATCTGCTGTTAGCGCGAACGTAAGCTCCGATGAGGTTATGAACTGATCGGCATTCAATCGCCGCCTTCAAATCCGATTTGACGCCACGCTTCGTAGAGCGCGACTGCAACGGAATTCGCCATATTCATACTTCGACTGTTTGGCAACATCGGGATACGCACAAGGTTCTTCATGAATCGTGCACGTATAGCGTCGGGCAATCCTCTAGTCTCTGGACCAAACATCAAGACGTCGTATGGCTGATATGCGACTTCCGCAAATGAACGTGTCGCCTTCGTCGAAAAGGCGAAAACACGTCGTGGGTCGAAAGGCGCTAACGCATCCGCCAACGTACTACATATGCGAACACTGACCCATTCATCGTAGTCGAGTCCGGCACGACGTAATTTTCGATCGTCCATCTCGAAGCCAAGCGGTTCTACGAGAGTCAGTGATGCGCCAGCATTTGCGGCTAAGCGGATCGTGTTGCCAGTATTGGGCGGAATTTCAGGCTGATAGAGAACGATATTCAGAATCTTCTTGCTGAACTCACCCGAATCCTCATTCACGTAATCTTGTATTTGCTGATCTTCTGCGAAAGTGTATTACGAGCGTAGCCGATGAGTTTTGCCGCTTCCTGTTTGTGCCCCGACGTATGTGCCAACGCCATGTCAATAAGAGTTCGTTCGAACACGGGCTGAGTAGCGTCTAGCAAGTGTTTACCACCACTATCAAGATGCTCTTGAATGTAAGCTCTTAAGGAGCGTGACCAGTCACTCGAAATCTGATCGGGCTGGACTCCAGCATGTAATTCAGGAGGTAGGTCCGATAAGACCACCTCGCGACCCGGTGCCATCACGGTGAGCCAGTGGCACGTATTCTCCAGCTGCCTTACATTCCCTGGCCAGTCCAGCGCCTCAAGATACGAAAGCGTTTCGTCAGATAAGGTCTTGGTTTCGACCCCAAGTGTCTCTGCCGCTTCGCGCATGAATTTCCCAGTCAAAGCAACAATATCAGATTTGCGATCGCGTAGGGGAGGGACATGTATGCGAATTACGTTGAGCCGGTGGTAGAGATCCTCTCGAAACTGACCCTCACTGACGAGGTGCTCCATGTCCCCATGCGTCGCGGCGATGATGCGAACATCTACCGTGATTGATTCGCGACCGCCAATGCGAAAGAAACTACCGTCCGAAAGTACGCGCAACAATCTTGTTTGTGCGGTGAGCGGCATATCCGCGATTTCATCGAGAAATAAGGTGCCTGAATGTGCTTGTTCGAATAGACCGATTCGACGGGTATTGGCACCAGTGAAGGCACCTTTTTCGAACCCAAACAGCTCAGCTTCGATAAGGTCATTGGGGAGTGCTGCCATATTCAACGCGACGAATGGTGCGTCAGCACGAGGACTGTGCGTATGAAGTGCATTGGCGACAAGCTCTTTGCCGGTACCGGTCTCACCAGTGATCAATACCGTTGCACTTGATTGCGATAGTCTCGCGATAGCACGATAGGCTTCTTGCATGGCCGGCGCTTGTCCAATGATTGCATCGGTGATTGCCGGAGGCCTGTCATCAACTGGTGCGTCCGTTCGACTTTGCGTAAGTGCGCGTCGCAGAGTGTTGTGAACGTCATCTATGTCGAAGGGTTTTGAGAGATATTCAAATGCGCCTTCGCTGAACGACGTCACGGTACTTTCCAGATCAGAGTATGCGGTCATAACGACGATCGGAATTCCCGGGTGGTCCGCCTTGACCTGCCTTAGGAGTTCATATCCGTCCAAACCCGGCATGCGGACATCAGTGAGAATCACCGCTGGTTGGTCCTGGTCTAGTTCCGACAGCACGCTTTCAACGTTTTCGAAAGTCCGAGCAGTCATTCCAAAGTTAGCTAGTGCCCTTTCGAGAACAAACCGAATGCTTTTGTCGTCATCTACGATCCAGACGGAATCTTTACTCATGGTGTGTCTGAGTTCCCTTCACCGTTGATCGCAAGCGGTAGATAGATCACGAACGAGGTTTGTCCTCGTTCGCTGTTGCACACGATCAATCCATGGTGCATGCCAATGATGGTGTGCGTAATCGCTAACCCTAGACCTGTCCCGCTTGGTTTTCCGGTCACGAGCGGAAAGAAGATCTGATCTTGGAGATCGGGAGGAATCCCGATGCCGTTATCTTCAATCTGTACTCGAGCAACCGTCGGGTGTCGCGTAGTACCGATAGTGAATTGGTGCTCGATGCCGGTACGAATCACTAAACGGGGTGTGGTTTCGTCTTGGGTGGCGTCCTGTGCATTCTGAATGATGTTTAGCAACGCTTGTGTCAGCTGATCGAAATCGCCAAGTACGCCGGGCATGCTCGGGTCATAGTCACGCTCAAGCTGCCAGCTGACGTCGAGGTCACTTTCAACGACGCGGAGTACCTTCTCGATGACCTCATGGATGTTGACGACTTCAAAACAAGGTGTGTGATTAGGACCTAACATCCGATCCACTAATGTCTTTAGTCGATCGACTTCGCCGATGATCAAATCTGTGTATTCAGATTGTTCACCAGTGGCGAGTCCTTTGCGTAAGAGCTGCGCAGCGCCTCGAATGCTTCCGAGCGGATTCTTGATTTCGTGCGCCATACCTCGCACCAGTTGCCGGCTTGCGAGCTGTGCATTTCGCATCTGGTCTTCTTTATTCATGAACAAGATGCGATCGAATGGTTCGATTTCAAATACAAGTCGCTGACCCGAGATCGGAGAAACGGCGATATTTGCAACGGTTTGTTGGTTGGTGGCCGAGATCTTGAGCTGGACTTGCCGCAACGTGTAGGTCTCGTATGCATCAAAGCATTGTTGCAGGGCAGTTTCCGTTACTTCGCGACCTTCAAACAAGGCACCGATTTTTTCACCACGAAAGTGCTCTAGACTGCCGCCACAAAAGTCTTCCGCGGTGTTATTCATATACAGGATCGCGAACTTTGCGTCCACAACGACAATCGCGACTTTGATCGCGTCAAGAATGTCTTGTTGGACTGGCATGGGGCAGCTATTACGAAGTCATTGGGTTTATGCAATATTCGTGCCATGAATCACAGGTGATTCAGGCTGCGATTATTCGGAATTGCACAATAATAGTGCACATCATTGCACAAATTATGAGCAAGAGCGTCGGCTCGATGCGTTGAAACGTGTCGCTTTACGAGATCGCGAGTGCGTGTGTTTACAAAACGACTGTCTTACATAAGAATTTGACTAGGATTCGAGAATACCTAGTGCGTAATAAGAGTCGATCGTATCGCGCACCGTCTCCTCGATAGAGTAGGAATCTAACCCTAGTTCCTGCTTGGCGAGTAAGCAGTAGGAACGCGGCGAGTCGTAAGTAGGTTGGGCTGGTTCATCGCCGTCCATTTCTTCGCCGCCGATGAGGTCAACGTTAGGATATAGATCGTAGAGAAGCTGTTGCAACTCCCATGTAGTTAGTTCGCCGCTTCTATCTTCCGCCGACAGAATGTATCGAGAACCATTCGATGCAATCGTGCTTTCGGCCGCCAGTCTATGCGCACGGGCGGTGTCTCGCACATCGACGCAATTCCAGAGCATACGACCACCGGCAGACTTTTTGTACGGCTTGCCTTGCATCATGTAGCGCATGCAGTTTTGCCAGCTCCACCCTTGGTCGTGATTCGCACACATCAATGGCCCAATCACGTGTAGAGGCAGAATAGCCATCGCATCGAATGTCCCGAGATCCGCGGCGCGTTTGTAGATCATGCGCTCCGTATTCGCCTTCGCCATCGCGTAGGCGATATCACGATTCTTTGGAATCTGTTCATCCGTCCATCGACCTCGGTAACCCTCTAGGTTGTCGCCGCACCAGTCTTTTTCAGTGAACACGTAGCCTTGCGGTCGAGGGTGACCCACGGCTGCGAATGAACTCGTAAAAACGAATCTTCGCAGCGCACCGCCGTTGATGGCACTCTCGAGAACATGAGTCACTTCAGTGAAGCATCCGTCGTACACCTCCTGCGGTGTTTCGCGGTTGTAACCGACGGCTGCGCCCGCGTGAATAACAGCGCTACAGTCACGAAACGCGTCGTCGTAGCTACCTTCCTTACTTAAATCGCCTTCGAAAAGTTCAAGCTGTCCGCGGTATGCGGGATCCTCCGCTAACTCAAGTAGGTGATCGACTTTCGCGGAACTACTCTTATCCCGAACGCAAGCGCGGGTTTCGTAGCCTTGGTCAAGTAAATCTTCAACGATCCATGAACCGATGTAACCGCTCGAGCCCGTTACAGCGACGGGGCCGTCTTTGGGTGAAACGGCTCTCGATATTGATTCTTTGGTTGCTGGCATGATCGTTCCTCGTCTTGAGCGCGGCATTTTAGACTTGAGATTGAATCGAGTAATTAAGGACGCGGCCTAAATCACATGGACAACTAGAAGACCCGATTTCGTGCACGCTCACGTGTACACAACCTTGTCGTGAACGGAGCCCTCGATGAGACTGCGCATCGCTGACGAGCGCTAGCTAGGTTCTTTGTCTCTCGCTAATTTGACTTGCGGTAAAGCCTTTATCGTAACGCGAAACTCGTGGTCGAGCCGTTCCGACTTGAGGTGTTCATGCCCGTTCACCCGGCACCAGGTTGGAATATCCTCAAGTACTCCAGGGTCTGTGGCAATAACGATTACTTCAGTTTCAGTCTCAACCTGGCGTGCGAATTCTTGAAGTCGAATCACCGGTAGCGGACACAACAAGCCTTTCGTGTCGATGAGCATTGAATCGCGCATTAGCTAGCCAATGACCATTCGTCAGGAACCATGTGAGGTTGTATGGGTTCCACAACCACTTCTTCGGAGACACCTGACTGATCAGTGATGCAAACGGTTACTTCGGATTCCGTCCGACCGCGGCTGTAACGAGCCAGAATACGCGATGCGAGCACACGTTCTTCTGCCGAGAGCTCACCATCGATCAAACAAAGTGGTCCAACGTGAGAGACCGTGGACATATGTGCAAATTTGTGTCGGAATCCGCGAAGGTATTGGTTTTCTCCCTCCTCCCGACCTATGATGAGTTTAAAGTGCGGCGCCGGGCGGATGTGCCGACCGATCTTCAACAAGATGACGTCCTCGAGGTCATATTCCTTGCTACCGCGTGCATTCCAGAGATCCTGTAGTTTCTTGGTATAGCTTTCGTCGGTGAGAAAACAACAACCGCCTGCCGGTTGACTCCATTCCGTAATGCCGAGCTCTTTGGCGAGCGCGAACTGTGGTTTGCGGCTTCGACCAGAGAATCCGTGGAGTTTTTCGCGATCCACCCAACCTTGACGTTCTGGCAGCGAGGGAGGCAGATTCTTGGCACATAAAGGTCTTAGCAGACGATCGTGTGCTCCAGAGTCCTTGGCAATAATCCCCATAGTTTCTTTTCGCTGCGACTTGGGTCGTTGTCCAACAACCTCTCCAGTAATCACGAAATCGAAAGGCTCGCCACGATTGCTCTTCAGGTCAAGCGCGCGATTCACCATAAAAATCTTGCAATCTAAACAAGGATTCAACAGCCGGCCGTAGCCGTATTGCGGCTGTATAACAATATCCTTGTACTCTTCGGAAATGTCGACGATTTGCATCGGAATGCCGATTTGTTCTGCACACCAGAGTGCTGAATGACGTTTGACTTTTTGCTTCTTCGATCGCCTAACAGCCTGAGTATGACCCTCGACGCAAAATCCGGTAAAGAAATTCACGCCTTCGACGTATACACCTTGAGATTGAATTACTTTTGCAGCCAACATGGAATCCAGCCCACCAGAGATGAGGGCGATGGCACTTGGTTGTCGAGAGAGCGCAGGCATGCGCGGAATTTTAGGAGGGAGTTTTGAAAGCGCTCCTTCAACGCGTCACCAGCGCTTCAGTTTCTGTTGAAGGTGCTGAAATCGCCGCAATCGATCGTGGATTGGTGGTGTTTCTAGGCGTGGAACGGGGAGATTCGGTTGATCACGCTACTCGCCTCGCGGCTAAAACCGCGTCGCTACGTGTATTTCCAAGCGCCAGTAAACCAATGGACCGCTCCGTGGTTGACGTTGAAGGATCGGTCTTAGTCGTCTCGCAATTCACGCTTGCCGCAGATTTAAGAAAGGGTAATCGCCCAAGTTTCTCAAATGCAGCGGACCCGCCTGATGCGGAACTACTGGTTAATCACTATGTCGAAGTTCTTCGACAACACTTGTCGATCGTTGCGACAGGTCACTTTGGTGCGAATATGCAAGTCGCTCTCGTGAACGACGGACCGGTTACTCTTCTTCTTCATCGGGCTTGAAGACAAGCTTCGACATCAAGATTCCAAGCTCAAAGAGAATCCATGCCGGAATCGCAAGAAGTACTTGTGAAATGATGTCGGGTGGCGTTAGCATCATGCCGATAAAAAAGCATCCAACGATGACGTACGGTCGCTTTCGCGCGATGCTCTTAGGAGTACTGAAACCTGCCAGGACGATAAGCATGGTCGCGATAGGAATTTCAAACACGATGCCAAAAGCCGTGATGATCTTGATCACAAAGCTCAGGTAAGCGTTGATGTCGGTCATCCAAGTGATGTCGTCCGGTATCGTTGCGGCGAAGAACTGGAAGACCAGCGGAAAAACGATGAAATAGGCGAATACCATGCCGAGATAGAAGAGCACCACGCTGGACACGAGCAGTGGAATTGCGAACTTCTTCTCGCGAAGGTATAGCCCTGGTGCGACGAATGCCCAGATCTGATGTAAGACGAATGGCATGCCTAAGAACAAAGCGCCATAAGCGGCCATTTTGAACGGCGTGAGAAACGGCGACGCTACTTCGGTAGCGATCATCGTCGCACCTTCGGGTAAATGTGCCATCAATGGTGATGCGATCCAGCGATAGATATCGTTGGCGAACAACATCAATGGGATGAAGATGAGGACGATAGCTAGCAGAGCGCGCAGAATGCGCTTTCGCAGCTCGACCAGGTGACTTAAAAGCGGTTGTTCGTCGTCATCAACCGCTGCGTCGTGTTCGGTTTCTCCGTCTGGCGATTTGTCGTCGGGATAGAGTGGGTCACTCACGTGTTGGTTTCCCATCGCGCGGTGGTTCGGGCGACGGATTGGGTTTAGTCTCAGTTTCGGCTTCACGAACGGCGTCTGAGACGCTGCTTGAGATATCGCGTTTCAACGCTTTTGCTTCAGCTTCTACGTGTTTGAGTTCTGCCGTGATTTGCTCGTTATGGAGTTGACGTCTGATGTCATCCATACCGACTTCACGGTCGATTTCTTGACGGACGTTGTTATAAACACGCCTCATGCGACCCATCCACAACCCCAAGGTTCGCAACACTTCTGGAAGTCGCTGCGGACCAAGAATAAGGAGCGCGATCACGCTCATCAGGAATAGTTCGGCAAACGAAATGTCGAACATGGCAGTTTTAGTCGTTGGACTTGGGTTTTGATTCGCCGGAATCTTGCGCTGGCGATTCCGTGTTGCTGGCAGACTGCTCAGCTCCCATCGTGGCGCGGAATCCTTTGATCGCGTGGCCAAGATCACTACCTAATGATTTCAGCTTCTTACCGCCGAACACCAAAAGGACTATCACCAGGATCAGACCTATTTCAAGTGGACCGAAGGACATTTTGAATTACCTCTACTGAAGAAAACGACGAATCAAGGCGACGACGCCAACTCCAATCAAAACTAGTACGCCTAGTGCGAAGAGGAGCATGATGAGTTCGAGCAGACCGACCGACATTGTTTAGACTCCCGCAATCTTCAAAACCTGCGGTTGCGAATTGTGACAGCTAACTTCCGACCATTCGAATCCACAACCCAATAGAGCTTCATCTATGTGTGGTTGAAAGTAACCGAGAAATCAACTAGCGTGAGTGATTGCCTGTTTCAAGTATATCGTTGAATTATTTGTTTCCAGCGTCTTTGCTAGTGTATGTCAACGCAAAGTAGAAATGTTCCCTCCGACACTCGGGTCGGGGATTGGGGCTTGGGTAACCGCTGACGTTGGTTTCGACCTCGCGGCCCGTCAACCGGCGGCTGCTCCGGCCTCGGGTGTGAACGAGCACCGTCAGGGGTCTGCGCCTGTGAGGAGCGCGCTCAGTCTTGCTCGCCGAAGGCACAGCTGCCGCACAACCCCCTGATCTCGACAACCGCGTTGTCCGGCCGAAACCCGTACTCGTCCGCGATCTGGGACAGCAACGTCTCGAGTCCTCTCGACTCGACCTCGTCCACGTGGCCACACGAGGAACAGAGCAGGAACTGGCTCTCGTGAGCATGATCGGGATGGTCGCACGGCAAGTAAGTGTGTGTGGACTGTAACCGGTGGACGAGGCCGGTTCGCATGAGGAAGTGCAGGTGTCGGTAGACGGTCAGGGGCGCGATCTTGCGTTCCTGCCGTTGCTCCAGCACCGCGATGAGTTCGTAAGCGGAGAGTGGCTGGTTGTGGGCCAGCAATTCCGCGTAGACCGCCAATCGGGCCGGTGTCAGTCGCTCGCCCTTCTCCGCGCAGCGCTGTTCGGCGAACTTGCGCCATTTTGCGGCGAGCGGTGCCACACTCGTTAATCGTTTAGTCAATTCGATGCACCATAGGGAGTCCGCTGGTCACGTCCGGCGCCGACTATCAAGGTTCATCGGCTTTGATCTGTGGGCCTGAGCACCCGCTCAATTTTTGTGACCAGTGCCAAAGGTGCGCCGAGCCTAGGAGCACGGCACCGGCAGCGGTGATCGATGCCTCGTACAGCGACACAGTTTCTACGAACGCGGCCAGCAGTAGCAACCCGAGACCAACCAATGCCGCGCTGATGAACAGTCTGTTGCCCTTAACCGGCCATGTCTTCCAGATCACCCGAAGACTCACGGGAACCGCGGCGATTGCGATGACTCTATGCACGAGCTCGCTCTCCGAGGCCTGAGCCGCAACCGGCATCAGCGCTGCGAGTACCGGCAAGGCTAGACAGTGGAGCAGGCACAGCGTCGATAGCCCGACGGCGTACAGATCCAAGCGCGCCGCCGGATTCCACCCGGCATCTTCGGTGTTAATGGCGTGAAGCGTTCCGTGCCGAGTCCTCGGCCGTTCGACATCATCCATGACCGAATGGACCGGCTGCTTCGAATCCAGTGCCATGTTCCCTTCCTTACTGAGGAAAAAATATGTTATAACATACCACTTGGATGATCGCAATGACGCTTTGCGCTAGTCGTCCGTAACCGCATCCAATGGAAAACCGGAACGTTGAGTACGACATCGCTGATCGCATCTATGACAGTCACCCCCGGTCTGGCAACTCGCCACCACAGGATTCATTCACCGAACATGACTGCCACATCATCGGCCCCTGCAATATGAAACGCATGACGAGCGCACCACTGAGACCGCACCGCCTGCTGCAACAGTGGGCATTGTTTGTCGGGTTGGTGCTTTGCGTCGGGCAAGCTGTTGCCGACACGCACCTGCACCTCGATGAACATGAAGAGGAAGCCTGCACGCTCCATGCGATTTCCGAATCGGGACACGTTTTGGACGTCGGATGCTTTGACGCCCAGGTGTCCGAATGGCGCCGGTCCAACAACGCGCCGGTGTTCTCGGCCACCCTCGCTCCTCGCCCATACGAGGGCGGCCACCCCCGCGACCCTCCTAACTGCGTCTCCTGACCGTAACGTAAATCGAGTGCGTGACTGTCTTGGCCGTCGCGCGCCTGTTCAGTAGTTTTTGGAGATGCACTATGAAACGCATGCAACCACTTTTTGCGGCCGTAGCAACTTGCCTCGGTGTGGCCGCTTTTCCCGCAGAGGTGCCCGACGAGGAACGATCGTCGGAAATAGAGGAGATCATCGTCCTGGCACACCCACTCGGAGACGAGGGACTCGCGCAACCCAGTGACGTGCTGGAAGCCGACGAACTGGAACGCAAGGCGGTGGACAACATCGGCGCCACCGTAGGCAACGAGCCGGGTATCCACAACAGTTCATACGGCGCGGGCGCGGGGCGACCCGTCATCCACGGCCTTGGCGGTGCGCGTGTGCGCATCATGGAGGACCAGATCGACACGCTTGACGTTTCGGTCAGCAGCGGCGACCACGCCGTCACGGTTGACCCCTTCATCGCCGAGCGCGTGGAAATCCTGAAGGGGTCGGCGACCCTGCTCTACGGTTCCGGCGCCATCGGCGGCGTGGTCGATGTCCACACCGGACGCATCCCGTACGAAGTGCCGGAGCGCATCCAGGGTGCATTCGACTTGCGCGGCTCAGACAACGGCGAAGGCAGGAATGGGACCTTGCGGCTTGACGGCGGCGGCGGCAATGTTGCGTGGCACCTCGACGCCTTCGCCCGCGAGGCGGACGACTACGACATCCCCGGGTTCGCCGAGTCCGCTGCCTTGCGCGCCCTGGAGGAAGAGGAGGAGCACCACGACGAGCACGAACACGATGGCGACGACCATGGCGACGAGGCGGAACACCACGAAGAAGAAGGGCATGAGAGCGAACACGAGGAGCTTGAAGTCCGAGGGCATTTGCCCGGCAGCGGCCTTGAGGCCCGCGGCGGTTCCGTCGGTTTCTCTTTCGTCGGTGACCGCAGTTTCGTCGGTCTTGCCGTAAGTCGCCTCGGCTCTGAGTACGGCATCCCCGGCCACAGCCATGCCCACGGGCAGGAGGACGAACATGGGGACCACGACGACGAGCACGAAGAAGAGGAAGGTCACGGGGACGTCGAGGGCACTCCCGTCGTCGACCTCGGGCAAACGCGCATAGACGTGGAGTCTGGTATAGCCGATCCGTTCGGCGGCTTCGAGAACCTCAACCTCCGACTCGGAATCAACGACTACGAACATGTAGAGAACGAAGCCGGAGAAGCGGGAACGGCATTCGCGAACAAGGCTTGGGAAGCGCGCGCGGAACTGACGCACGGTCCGGTAGGTGGCTGGCGCGGTGCCCTCGGCGCCCAGCTCGGTGACCGCGAGTTCTCCGTGGTCGGCGAAGAGGCTTTCACGCCCCCCGTCGACACGTCGTCCGTCGGGTTTTTCTGGGTCGGCGAGCGCTCTCTTGGCGAACTCGGTCTCGAGGCGGGTCTGCGATTCGACTCGGTCGAGCACACCCCCGCACACGGTTCGAGCCGCGACTTCAACGGTGCCAGTGCTTCGCTCGGCCTCATCGTACCGCTCCGGGAGGGTTGGCAGGGCACGTTGCTGGCAGACTACTCGTCACGCGCTCCGGTAGGGGAGGAACTTTTCTCCGACAGCCCGCACCCCGGCACGGGCGTCTTCGAGATCGGGGATCCTGAACTCGGCCAGGAGCAGGCCCGCAACCTGGCGGCTACGCTCACCGGCGGCGGCGATGGCTGGTCGCTCTGGGGAACCTTCTACTACACGAGTTTCACGGACTTTATCTACCAGGCCGCGACGGGTGAGGAGCGGGACGGGTTTGCCGTGCGTCGATACTCCCAGGCCAACGCGACGTTGGCGGGTTTCGAACTGGAAGGCCGCGTGACCGTCGCCGAGTGGAGCGCAGGACATCTCGAACTCGGAGCTTTCTTCGACATGGTGTCACCGGAACTCGACGTCACGGGCAACGACAACCTGCCGCTCATTCCGCCCAAGAGGACAGGAGTGTCACTCGAGTTCACGGGAGACCGCCTACGGGCCAACGTGGATTACGTGCGCGCTTTCGAGCAGGACGATGTCGCCGATTTCGAGTTGCCGTCGGACTCCTACGACGACCTGCGCGTCCGCATCGCATGGCGTTTTCGGCCGGGAGACACGGTGGTCGACCTGTTTCTTGCCGGGCGCAACCTCACCGACAGTGAGCAGCGACTGCACACGTCCGTTGTCAAGGATCTGGCGCCCCAGCCGGGACGCACGATCGAAGCGGGACTGCGCATGCGCTTCTAGCAGTCATCGCCGGTGCCGCTTGGCGAGTGGCGGAGGTCTAGCGTTTCAGGACCCGCTCGAAACCGCCCGTCGAGTTCCCGGCTGACCACCGGACATAGCCCGGGCGACCTGGCCGCAAGATGCCGCCGGGATCGGGCAAGCGCATCGTATGTGCCGTCACGCAGGAACTTGGTAGTCAGTCGGACACCTGATGTGTAGAGGCGCCACACGCCGACGCCGGCCTCCAGCAGACGTACCACCGTGGAGGTTTTTCGAACTGTTTGCCCGACTCTTCCACAAGGTGTCAGCCGCCACGTTTTCTTTACCTCTGGCGACATGTTTTCTTTACACATTTCTCGAAATCGGAGTCAAGAGAGATCATGAAAAAAGGAAGCTTCTTACCCATCGCAGCAACCACGGATGGGCAAGCACATGTTGAGCGAAGCGCAGGTCAAGACGGTCCTCGCGATGCACGAGTCAGGCCATGCGAAAGCGGCCATCGCTCGAGCAGTCGGTTGTTCGCGGCCGACGGTCGATCGTTATTTGGCCTTAGGGCATTGCCAGCCGTCGTCGAAGCGCGGCCAAGGTTGTTTACGCGGCTTGGATGATTGGTTGCAAGAGCGCTTCCTGCGACATGGCGGCAATAGATGAGCGTCTGGAGCGGGCAAGCGCACGGCGTTTGCACATTTCAGAGAGTACAGAGGAAAAGCACATCGACAAGGGTCTGGCACAGATAGCGCGGGCCAACCTGGACCAGGATTTAAAAAGTGAGTAACCAAATCGTCAGTTTTCCAGATCGAGAGCAGTTGATAGTGAAGCAGCCGCTTGGATCGCGAAACTTGATGCCGGTCATCTAAGCGCCACAGATCTCTCGGCCCTAAGAGCGTGGGCCGGTACCAGCAAGCAACATCGCGATACGCTGGAGCACGTGGCGTCGGAGTGGGATGAGTTGGCTTTCCTCGCGCTCAACCGGGCGCTGGTTTCAGACGACAAACAGGATGTACTGGGCAATACAGGCCACAGCAGATGGCATGGTTTTGCGAAGGTCGCTGCAGCAGTTAGCGTCACCGCGGTGTTTGGCGCACTGGGCTGGTATTTTCAGCCGACGACGGCTGATGC
>LXNI01001321.1_pt1 | contig 22178 bp, 15 predicted proteins | sample 809091 | NCBI WGS metagenome assembly LXNI01 (sample SAMN04870527, study PRJNA318959) | sponge metagenome | biome: 01000161; feature: marine sponge reef; material: water | host: Sarcotragus foetidus | place: Greece: Milos, Mediterranean Sea | collected 2013-05-29 | depth 5-7 m | reverse complement strand
CGACAAGACCTTCGTCAACGCCGCCGTCAACGTCGTCTTACCATGATCAACATGCCCAATCGTCCCCACATTCACATGCGGCTTCGTTCTCTCAAATTTCTCTTTCGACATTGCTTCTCGTTCCCGAAAATTTCAATAAACCAACTTCCCGCCGACCCATCCGAGACGAGTCGGCATAAAAACAGATTCCACCCGCAGCCCATGGCCCATGACGGCTGGAGCCCACAACCGGACTTGAACCGGTGACCTCTTCCTTACCAAGGAAGTGCTCTACCGACTGAGCTATGTGGGCGCTCGCAAAACAGTCGAACGACTGACAGACTGCTCCGACAGGTCCATTCCGACCCGATGGAGCGGGTGATGGGAATCGAACCCACATCATCAGCTTGGAAGGCTGAGGTTCTAGCCGTTGAACTACACCCGCATCTGACAGAACGCGGCACACCAAACTGGTGGAGGGGGGAGGATTCGAACCTCCGAAGGCTGAGCCAGCAGATTTACAGTCTGCCCCCTTTGACCGCTCGGGAACCCCTCCATCAACATTGTCAATAAACACACGACCTTACTAACACAATTCTTTGTCGACGCTGACCAGGCAACAAAGCCTGGATCATTCGTTCACTTTCGCTCTTATTCCGGGACCGTCAACCGCATGTTGCGTCAACCCGCCGGACATGGAGCCCGCAGAGGGACTCGAACCCACGACCTGCTGATTCTTACCCGCTACCGTTTTCACGGCCCCTGCCGGTCGACAGCAGTGTTTGGGGTCTGGACTTTCTCTTCACCATCACACCAGTGTCTCGGTGCCTTAGGTGGGCGGTGTAAAGTCTCTACACTCTTCCCCAATCGCCCATCCGCTCGGAACATTCAATCAGGAATAGCACGGGATTGCCATTTCAACCGTTGCCTTGACACGACGGTTCAAGTCAGGTTTCCCCGTTTTAGCCACCTCCACTTCACAAGTTTCCTCATCAAGGTGCAATTTTTACAAATCAGCTGCTCTAGCCAACTGAGCTATGCGGGCCTATCGTCACTATCACTCGATTGAAATCAGATAGTGTTTTTTCGCCAGACATCCTACCCATGACGCACTGGAAGAACCCAAATACAAAAATGGAGCGCGATTTTACGCAAAACAGCCCCCCAATTGCAACGGCTAAAACGGAGTAATTTCATCAATATCGCAAGAAATTGTTTTTTATGACAGATTTAACCGGATGAAACGGGGCAGGGGCATGCCGACCAGCATGATTGAAAGATACCGCTTCAAAAACCTGAAAACCGGCAGCGATAACGGACTGCAGCATACCGCCCTCTTCCAGGTACTCCATGCACTGCAGCAACAGACTCTCACCGATGGAGAACCGGGGGGAACTTTCCCGCTCAAGTATTAGCATCTTGTCACCCTTGCCCGCAAAGCAGTCCCCCGCTACCGCACCGGATAGCGGCCCGATTATCAACACATCAAAATCATTTTAAGCCAGAGACTGGCCACTGCCCAGCCCAAGGGTGACAATCATCCTAATTAAACGGACAGAACACGGATGCACCCTACGTGCTTTACCAGCCAAGATGCCGAAAAATAACCGAACATGATGGCGCCCATCAGTAATGCCGGAAACAAGGCGATGATCAGCCAGCAAGGCAAAGAGATCGGCTACCCACAGCCCGTCTCCGAAACGGTTATTCCCCCTTCCGTCCAGGATTGGGACTGCAGTAACTGCCTGTTCTGTGCATCCATGGACACTTCAACCCAATGATAGGGTCCGAGTTGCCGGTATTCGGTACGAGACTGCGCCTCGATTCCGATTGATTTCAGATGGTCGACATACTTTCTGGCCAGTGCCTGCTGCGTAAAATACCCCAAGGAGATGTTGAATCCACCCTGATCCAACGGATAGACAAAGGAATTCAGATCCAGCGTCTTTAACCGGTTCACGGTCTTTGTTGTTGCGGCCCGGTCGTTGAACGGACCGAGGTAGACCCGGACCGATTTCAACTCCCGGCCCTGCGTGGAGGTTTGCCTGAACGGCCATTTTTGGGTATGCAGCCAATCCGTGGCGGACTGAAGCACCCCGGCCGCCTTGAATGGACCCACGCGATAGCACGGCAACCGTCCACCCGCCTCGGCAGACACCGGGGCTGTCTCGTTTGATGACCCATCGTTTCCACTCGATGAGTCCGGGATGTTTGAGGAACCGACCTCGGGCAACGCCGGATCGCCGGTCTGTTGCCGGGTGGTCCCGGCCGCCTCCCTGGCCACTATTTCGGTCAGCAGCAGCATGCCTTCCTTGTTGACATCAGGATTGCCGACCAGCGGCGGTAATTCATTGCTGACGCCTTTGCCGCCGACCGACACATAAGTGGCCACATTGGCAATCATCAACAAGATGGCGATCCACTTCATACGGCCTCCTTCTCCTCACTGGCAATCAGATCAATGCCTTTCATCACAAGATATTCATCCCACACCATCTCCTGGCACGTCAGTTGGCGAATGGCACGTCCATCGCCTCCGGTCAGCACAGTCACCGGGGAACCATCGAACCGGCGTTTACACCGTTCAATACCGGATTCGACCGCCGACACCGCCGCCAATAGCGCCCCATTGGTCACCGCTGTTTCGGTATCGGTATTCATTATCTCTAGTGTCTCCCTGTGATCATCCCACGAGGTGGTGATGGTAATTTTTCCTGTCCGAGTATTCAATGTCTTTTTCATGGTTTCAATGCCCGGCAAAATCACCCCTCCCATGAAATCCCCTGATTGATGCACGACATCAATGGTAATCGCCGTTCCGGCATCCACCACCACCACATGACGGTTGGCGGTCATCGGCAAGTGCCTCGCCGCGATGATCGCTGCCCATCGATCCGCGCCCAGCGACCCCGGGCAACGGTAATGGTTGATCACCCCGCCCGCCTTGTGTGACGAACGGACCGCATTGGCCGACAATCCCCATCGTTGCTGGATACAGGCCTTCACCTTGTGCTGTACCATCGGTTCAGCCACACTGGCAATCCAGACAGATTGTGGCCGGGCCAGCAACGCGAAGTGTGCATTCAATTCATGGGCAAATCGGTCTGACGTGTTATCAAGACAGGAGAGGGCCGAGTGACGCACTCCCTTCACTTGGCTGGCCGCCAGTTGATCCGAGGTTATCCACTTGGTCCTCTGGTTGCCAATGTCAATCAATAATCTCATCGGTTCAACCCAATCGGCGAATCGACACATCCGAGGAAACCACTCTCGTTACCTGTCCACCGTGTTCTATCAGCAACGCACCGTCCCGGTCAACGCCGCTGACCCGGCCAGTGAACCGCTTCCCTGGCATCTCCACCGATACCTGCTGGCGATGATAACTGTGCAATGCATTCCATTGTGCGACAAAACCGGCAAACCCGTTCTGCCTGCATTTTTCAACCAGCCGATCATGGTTTGCAATCAGCGAAGCGACCAGTTTATTGCGTTCGACAACCAGCCCGAGACGATGCAGATCAGTCCATTGCTGGTCAATTTGATTGCCCACCTCCTCCGGCAAATCGAGGTTCAAGCCAACGCCAATGACACACTTGGAACCTTGGCACTCGACCAGCACACCCCCCAGCTTTCGCCCTTCAACCAACAAGTCATTCGGCCATTTCAATTGCACATGATGCAATCCGAATGCTTTCAGCGCATGGACGACCGCCATTCCCGAGATCAGGGAAAGGCCTGATTGTCCGAATCGGTCACATTCCCATCCCATGGATAACAGGATCGAGGTTGCATCACCGGATAACCACTGACGACCCCTTCGGCCCCTGCCGTTCTCCTGTCGCTCGGCAAGACAGATCCGCCGGTCTACCTCCGTTTGTGACAGCAAATAACGGTTGGTCGAGTCAATCTGTTCAAATATCTCGATCAATCGCTCCGCCCGACAACCCTGTGCAATCAGGTAATCACATATGGCTTGTCGATCATAATACATCGGCATGGTTCAAATCCGAATTGATAGAGTCTAACATTGATGATGACCGGTCAGTGTGAACAACAAATCGAAACAGCCATATCTGTCGTCCCACAGCATCCACAACCCCCTTCGTAACATCGAAAACCTGGCGCCTGGCGTGACCTTCCATCATCACTCGGCCCCAAATGCCCACGTGCCGAGGATATTGTCTTGCTGTCAAACAATCTTGTCCACTTGCCGCGAATCAAGGTTGAATCTTGTTAGGATGTCACATACGCATGTCGCAGGCGGATGGTCTGACAACGCGATTTACAATCCGGTGGTAAATGAAGCTGCCACACCTGCGAAGAAAAAACGGGACACCTTGTGATTGACCATCACTATCCCATTGCCGTTCAAGGGCTGTGCGCCCAAGCTTGGGCACGAACCAAATCATGGCAAGCACCCGTTACGCTCTCCAAGGATCGACTATCCTCAGTCCAGCCGCCTCGAATGGAGCCGTGTCCCGTGTCGCCACGATCATCGCATTCGCCACCGCGATCGCCGCAATATAGCCATCGGACACCGAGCTTGCCCGACCGGCGAACCGTGCCTTCACCATCAAATCTGCATACGCTTGCGAAGCCGCCAGATCGAATGCCAATACCCGACCGGCGAACATCGGCAACACCTGCTGCTCCAGATCCTCGTGCAGTCGATCACGACGACGCCCGTTGGGTAACGCCCGGACAGCGAAACGCAGTTCGGCAACACTAATGGTAGACAGATACAACGTCTCCAGTGCCTGTGCGTTCAGCCAGTCAGCGACGCGTGGTTCCGGAACGCTACGAAACGGTTCCGACACCACATTGGTGTCCACCAGGATCATTCGAGATCAAGCGGTAGGCCCGGTGTGCTGTCGCGCCGGGCAAAGTCCGCTGACACGTCATCCGTCAATTTGGCACGTCGTCCGACCGCGGTCAACAGCGATCCCAATCCGACTCGTCCTTCCGGCAGGACCGTTTCTTCCAAGATAGCGCGCACTTCCGCTTCGGTGCTACGACCACGCTGGGCCGCTCGCACACGCAAGGCACGATGCACTTCATCCGGCACGTTGCGCACGGTCAGTATGGCCATAGTCAATAATCAAATGTGCTTTCGATGCAGTCTTTATATATGATTGAAAGCAATATTACAAGAGCAGCCGTGCGGTAACACAAAGCACTGCCGGATATTCGCATCCACCATCCAATTTTTGTTCTTCCGTTCGATCCCACCGGCCAGAGCATCATGTGCCCTCCACCCCGGTCGAAACCCGTCGCCAAAATCGAGCAACGTCACCTCATATCTCAGGATCAGAATTACATCAACCCCCGTTTGCTGAACGATTTTATCCTCCGGCGCCACGATGCCCAGCGGTCGTGTCAACCCGTCCGGCTTGGGGTTCCTTACCCGTCGAACCGGTGGACGAGAAACTCAACAACCTACGTTGTGTGCACCCTTGCCTCAAAGGTGATCGCTGGATGACGGGCTTCTGAGAAGTCCTCTTTTCATAACCTGCTCAACATCACAACGGAAATATTATCCGAGTTTGCAACATACTAATAAAATACAGAGGTTGGTGATGAGAACTATCTACAGCGCCAATCGCACACGAAAAACAAGTACCTGCTTACTCAATCGATAAAATGAATGAGGAAAAACATGACCGAGAGACGACATCCTGCTGCCGTGCAACTGAACAGCCCAGGAAAGATTTGTACGGAATTGGAATAAACGATAGGATATACTTCTGTTTCTATTCCTGATCCTGTCAGCCTGTCGCATGATCCGACGAAATCACACCCGCGAATTAAAAATTGGACACATTGTCATCGGCAATCATCATCCCATTGCCGTTCAAAGCATGTGCGCCACCCCGACAACCGATATCGAGGCGACTTCGAAACAGCTGATTTCCCTGACCCAGGCGGGCGCCGATATCATCCGTATTGCGGTCGATAACCGAAAAGATGCCGATGCGTTGATTCAACTGAGGGACCAGACGGATGCCGTACTCAGTGTCGATCTCCAGGAGAATTACCGTCTGTCGGCCCTGCTTGCCCCGCATGTCGACAAGATTCGTTACAATCCCGGCCATCTTTTTCATCACGAAAGAAAGAAACCCTGGAAAGACAAGGTCCGGTTCCTGGCCGACATCGCGGAAAAACATGACTGCGCACTGCGCGTCGGCGTGAATGCCGGATCGGTCGACCCGGCGATACTGGCCCGGCACCCGGATGATGATTCGGTCACGCCCATGGTTGAGAGTGCACTGGAACACAGTGAATGGCTCGATGAGATCGGTTTTACCCGCTATTGCGTTTCACTCAAGGACTCCGATCCGAAAAAAGTGGTTGCGGCCTATCAGCGGTTTGCCACCGCCCGACCCGAGATTCCCCTTCATCTTGGGGTCACCGAAGCCGGTATGCCACCCGAAGGTATCGAAAAAACCCGGATCGCATTGGAGCAACTGATCGGCAAGGGTATCGGTGACACATTGCGCGTGTCATTGACGGTCCCCTATCACCAGAAACGCCAGGAAATCGAGGCCGGGCGGCAAATTTTAAAGGACATTGCCAATGGCCGCGTCAGGACCGTTGTCCATTTCGATGAAAACCGGCTCAATCTGATCAGTTGCCCCAGTTGCTCCCGGGTGGAAAACGAAGCCTTCATTGATCTGGCGCAAAAAGTCAAACAGCACACCCGGTTTGCAGAAGATCATGCACTCACTATCGCCGTTATGGGATGCCGGGTCAACGGCCCTGGTGAAACCGATGATGCGGATCTCGGTTTGTGGTGCGGGCCGAATTATGTGAACCTGAAAAGACGGGGGGAAAAGGTGGGCGCCTTCAAATATGATGAAATACTTCCCCGACTGGATGTGGAACTGCGCAAGCTGATCGGGCAGCAACAATAACACCTCATCACCCCCTTGCCCGAACACCCGAGACCACACAATCCGCTCCGCTGACCGCCTGATTTGATAAAATCCCGACGACAAACAAGCCCGTTATTAAAGAGACAGAACAATGCCTGACTATCGATCCTGGACGACCACGCGTGGAAGAACGATGGCCGGTGCCCGTGCCTTGTGGCGTGCGACCGGCATGACCGATGAAGACTTCAACAAACCCATTATTGCGATCGCCAACTCATTTACCCAGTTTGTTCCCGGCCATGTCCATCTGAAGGATCTGGGTCAGCTGGTGGCACGGGAAATCGAAACCTGTGGGGGGGTCGCCAAGGAATTCAACACCATCGCCGTGGACGATGGGATCGCGATGGGACATGGTGGTATGCTGTACTCCCTGCCCTCCCGAGAGATCATTGCCGATTCCGTCGAATATATGGTCAATGCCCATTGTGCCGATGCCCTGGTCTGCATCTCCAACTGTGACAAGATCACCCCCGGGATGCTGATGGCAGCGATGCGGCTCAACCTGCCGACGATTTTCGTGTCAGGCGGCGCCATGGAGGCGGGCAAGGTGACTTGGGGAGATCAGGAAAAATCGGTCGACCTGATTGATGCGATGATCGTTGCCGGCGACGACCGGGTCAGCGATGCGGATTCGGCGGCAATGGAACGGTCCGCCTGTCCGACCTGTGGTTCCTGCTCCGGCATGTTCACCGCCAATTCAATGAACTGCCTGACGGAGGCACTGGGGCTCTCCCTGCCGGGCAACGGTACCCTGGTCGCAACCCACGCCGAGCGGAAAAAACTGTTTCTTCAGGCAGGAAGACACATCGTCGATTTGGCCAAGCGGCACTATGAGCAGGATGACTACGATGTGCTTCCAAGGGCCATTGCCAATTTTTCCGCTTTCGAAAACGCGATGTCGCTGGATATCGCGATGGGCGGCTCGACCAATACCGTTTTGCATCTGTTGGCCGCCGCCCAAGAAGGACACATCGATTTTGATATGCAAGACATTGATCGATTGAGCCGGACGGTGCCGAATTTATGCAAGGTGGCCCCCGCTACCTCCGATTATCACGTCGAGGATGTGCATCGGGCGGGCGGTGTCATGGCGATTTTGGGCGAACTGGACAGGGCCGGTCTGATCAATCAGCAAGCCAAAACCGTGCATGCTGCGACGATCAGCGACGCAATGAAACAGTGGGACGTGCAACAGACCGGCGATCCGGCACCAAAGGATTTCTTTCGGGCTGCCCCTGGCGGGATTCCTACCCAGGTGGCTTTCAGTCAAAACAAATTCTACCCCTCGCTGGACACTGACCGGATAAACGGCTGTATCCGGGACAAACAGCATGCGTACAGCCAGGACGGGGGGCTGGCGGTATTGTATGGAAATATCGCCGAAGAGGGATGCATCGTCAAGACAGCCGGGGTCGATTCGAGCATCCTGACGTTTAACGGCCGTGCCCGTATTTTTGAAAGTCAGGACATGGCCGTGGACGGCATTTTAGGCAATCGTATCAAGGAAGGCGATATCGTTGTCATTCGCTACGAAGGCCCCAAGGGAGGACCCGGGATGCAGGAAATGCTCTATCCGACCAGCTATCTGAAATCCAAGGGACTGGGCAAGGTCTGTGCCCTGATCACCGACGGACGTTTCTCGGGGGGCACCTCCGGACTGTCGATTGGACATATCTCACCTGAAGCGGCGGAAGGCGGACTGATCGGGCTCATTGAAGAAGACGATCCGATTGAAATCGATATCCCCAATCGCTCGATTCATCTGGCGGTCAGCCAGGAAACGCTGGACCGGCGTCGTTTGGATATGGAGAACAAGGGGGCGCAGGCGTGGAAACCCCATCGCAACCGGGTCGTCAGTACCGCCTTGAAAGCCTATGCCGCCTTGAGCACCAGCGCAGCCAAAGGGGGGGTGCGCAATGTAGACCTGCTGTAAATCCCCGCCGGGCCGCCCGACCCCGATTCGATGACGAGGACCCGATCAACCGGTCACGGACAACGGACGGATCAGTTTCCCGTGATCGGGTATGATGGCCGCTTTGGCGTTTCCACGGGCGACCGGGTCGACCGGATATCATAGTCAAAATCGAGATTATCTGCGCCAAACAGGTGCCCCAGTCCATCGATCAGTGATTGATTCGGCACCAAACGCCACTGGTTACCCAGCACCAATCGCCCGTATTCTCCTTTTGCCCGTCGATAGGCAACGGACAGCGGCACGGCCCCGCCCTTGTGCTGCTCAAGCAGTTGGTGCAACGAGTGGATTGCCTGACGCCGGAATGCCTTCTCATCGACCTTGATCGTGATGCCCCGCAGAAATTGTGCTCTGACCTGATCGACCGTATAGACTGTCTCCATCCTCATTCGATACTCGCCCACACTCCCCTCTGACTGGAAATTCGGCTGTTGTCTCAAGCTGAACTCACCCCGTGCAACAAGGACTTCATCAAGGGTGAGAACCGACATGAATTCCTTGTATTTTTCCGCATAAACAACCATTTCAACCTGTTCAATCCGGTTATCCAGTGTCACAATGAACAGCTTGCCACGGCGGGTATTTCGCATTTTTCTGGCAATGACCAGGCCGCCAAAGAGGGCCATTTTGGGCGTCGTCAAATCCAGTGTGGCGACCTCGGTTTCGGCCCATTTCAGTTCGCCTGCAAAACGGCTGTAAGGATGTCCTGACAGGTACAACCCCAACGTTTCCTTCTCTGCCGACAGTCTTTGTTCATCGGTCCAGGGTACGACCGGCTGATCTGCATCGGACTTTCCCGGGACCTCGACCTCGCCGAACAGGTCGAACTGCCCCATCCGCTCATTTTTCGATCGTTGATCGGCCACCTGAATCGTTTCGGGCACTTTGTGCATCAACACCGCCCGGTCCTCCCCGAGACAGTCCATCGCACCGCTTTTGATCAGCACCTCCAGCACCCGTTTACTGACCGTTCTGGCACCGACATAACTGCAAAAATCAATCAGATCCTTGAATTTTCCAACACGGTTGCGCTCTGTCACAATGCGTTCCACGACCCCTTTGCCAACCCCCTTGATTGCCCCCATTCCATACAGGATCTCCGTCTCGCTCAGCGGTTTGAACCCATAGTCACAGCGATTGATATCCGGCGGCAAGACCGTCAGTTCCATAGCGGCACAATCCGCCAGCAACGGGACGACCTTATCCGTCTGAGCCAGTTCAGCCGATAGGGTTGCGGCCATGTGTGCGGCCGGATAGTGCGCCTTCAACCAGGCCGTCTGATAAGCGATCAGCGCATAGGCGGCCGAATGTGATTTATTGAAACCGTATCCTGCAAATTTCTCCATCAGGTCAAAAATCGTCTTTGCGGTCTGTGACTTGACCCCGCGTCGGGTCGCACCATCGATAAACAGATCACGCTGTTTTTCCATCTCCTCGGGTTTTTTCTTGCCCATCGCCCGACGCAACAGGTCGGCACCACCCAGCGTATAACCGGCCAGGACTTGAGCAATTTGCATCACCTGTTCCTGATAGAGAATGACGCCGTACGTGGTCTTCAGGATCGACTCGATATCATCATGGGGATACCTGATCGGTTCCCTGCCGTGTTTCCGGTTGATAAAGTCGTCCACCATCCCCGACTGCAACGGGCCGGGCCGGAACAGCGCCACCAGCGCCACCAGATCGTCAAAACAATCCGGTTTGAGCCGGATGACCAGATCCCGCATTCCCGTTGATTCAAGCTGGAAAATGGCCCGGGTCTTGCCCGCCTGTATCAGTTTGAAAGTGGCTTCATCATCCAGCGGAATCTCCGTGATGTCGATGGCGGACAACCGGGATCGGGCCCGCTGCTGATTGGCAAATTGGACCGCAGACTCAATAATCGTCAGCGTACGCAATCCGAGAAAATCGAATTTGACCAGGCCGATCGATTCCAGATCGTCCTTGTCAAACTGGGTGATGGCCTGCCCCGAGGGCTCGTCGGCATACAGCGGCGTGTAATGGGTCAGCGCCCGGGGGGCAATCACCACACCACCTGCATGTTTGCCAACATTACGCGTAACCCCTTCGAGCTGCATCGCCATATCGATCAGTCGCTGGATGTCTTCTTCCTGCTGATAACGTTCCATGAGCGTCTCTTCCTCGGACAACGCCTTGGTCAGTGTCATCCCGATTTCAAACGGAATCAGCTTTGCGACCTGATCCACCGCGCCATACGGGAAGCCCATGACCCGACCGACATCCCGGACGACCGCTTTGGCTGCCATGGTACCGAAAGTGATAATCTGCGCCACCTGGTCATGTCCATAACGCTCCGCCACATACTCAATCACCCGGTCTCTTCCGTCGACACAAAAATCAATATCGAAATCAGGCAGGGAAACCCGCTCCGGATTCAAGAACCGCTCGAACAGCAGACCGAATGGCAACGGATCGATCTCGGTGATGCCGGTCGCCCAGGCGACCAGTGAACCGGCGCCCGAACCGCGACCCGGTCCCACCGGAATACCGTGTTGCCGTGACCAGTGGATGAAATCCGCGACGATCAGAAAATACCCGGGATATCCCATCTGTTCGATGACCTGCAGTTCCAGTTCCATGCGTTCAAGGTACTGCGGGTCAACCGACGGCCCGCCGTGCTGATCGATCAGCTGACTGACTCCAAGGCGCTGGCATAGCCCCTTTTCCGTCTGCTCCCGCAAAACACAAGCCGGCGATTGGTCCTTCGCCCCGGGATAATCCGGCAGATGGTCCTCGTTGAAGTCCAAGAACAGATTGCATCGCTTGGCGACCTGTGTCGTATTGTGTATCGCTTGCGGAATATCGGCAAACAACAACACCATTTCCTCTGTCGACTTGAGGTACTGCTGGGGGGTAAACAGCCTTGATCGTCTCACATCATCCACCACCTTTCCCTGATGAATGCAAACCCGGATTTCATGCGCATCAAAATCCGACGGATAAACGAACTGTACCCGATTGTTGGCCACCAGCGGCAGGGCCATCTCCTCGGCCAGACCAACGGCCCGATCGATGTAGCCCTCTTCCTCAGGGCGGCCAATCCGGCTGATGGCGAGATAAACGCGATCATCGAACACTTTCTGATATCGTTCCACGACCGCCTGTTCACGACCCGGCGTAACCGAATTCATTGCCCTGGCCAGCGGCCCTTCCTGCTCATCGAACAATACAATCAGTCCGCCCTGGTGTGTGCAGAACTGCTCCCAGCTAAAGACAACCCGATTGTTTTTCCGATCGCCGAGATACGCCTCGCTCAGCAGTCGGCTCAGGTTCTGATAACCCTGTCCGTTCTGGCAAAGCAGCACGAGACGGTCAACGGCGTCCTCAATGTCGGGATTCTCAACCCAAATATCCGTGCCAATGATCGGTTTGACACCCCCCTGGAGGCAGGCACGATAAAATTTCACCGCTCCATACAGGTTCGACAGGTCGGTCAGGGCAATTGCCGGCTGGCGCAGTTGCTGCAATTCAGCGACCAGTGGCGTCAATCGAACCAATCCATCCGCCAGGGAGAATTCCGAGTGCACATGCAGGTGTACAAAGGGCGATGTTCCGATGGCGGTATTCATCGGCTGATCAACCATTGACGAATCGGTGAAAATGATTTTCTGTGATGCCGGCTTGCTCCGTATTTTTGCAATGCCGCGAGATGCCTTTTTGTCGGATAACCCTTGTGACGCTCGAAACCATATTCGGGGAAAGCCCCGGCCAGCGCAATCATGTCCCTGTCGCGAGCCTCCTTGGCCAATATCGAGGCAGCGGCAATGTCGGCATGCAGGTTGTCACCCCCGACCACCGCGATGGCCGGGCAGGGTAGCTGAGCCGGAATCCTGTTGCCATCGACCCGCACCAGCTCCGGCACCCTGTCAAGTCCCTCGATGGCCCGAGTCATTGCCAGCAGTGTCGCCTGGAGAATATTGATCGCATCAATTTCATCGACTGAGGCACTCGCCACGCTCCAGGAAATCGCCCGGTTCTTGATCGCCTGTTCAGTCCGTTGTCGCTGTTTGGACGTCAGTTTCTTCGAATCACGCAATCCGGGAATCAGGTTATTGTGATCAAGGATGACCGCAGCGGCAAAAACCGGCCCGGCCAACGGGCCCCGGCCGGCCTCATCGATACCGGCAATCACCCTATCTTCGGACATGACGGTCCATGATATTCAGCACGACATCGCGCGCCCGCACATTTGCATCGCAACGCAGTTGCCGGGCCATGACGGCACAACACTGCGCCAGTTCCTGCACCATCCCGGGATCGGTCAAATATTGGTTGACCTGGTTGACAATATTCTCCACGGTCGCGTTTTCCTGTATCAACTCCGGAACGATGGGTTGTTCCATCAGGTGATTCGGCATGGCATAGTGGTCCACATGTCTGAGTCTTCGCATCAGCCAATAACTGAACCGGCCAAGCCGGTACACCACCACTTGTGGCCGTTGAAGCAAGGCCGCCTCAAGGGCGGCCGTTCCGGAAGCCAGCACGACAATGTCAGCCGCTTCCATGGCCAGCCGGGATTGACCCTCCATCCGGCGCAACGGCAGATGGGACAGATTCCCGGTAACCGCATCAAAGGTGTCGCGCGTTGCATGATTGGCAAAGGGCAGCAAAAATTCAATCGCCGGTCTTTGACCGAGAAGCCGTTCTGCCGAAGCAACAAACAACGGACCGAGTTTTTCAACTTCAGCCCGTCGACTCCCGGGAAGCAAGCCAATGACCAGTCGGTTTGCATCGATTCCCAGTTTTTTTCTGGCCCGTAACCGGTCCGGCTCAACGATTTCATCCGCAATGGGATGGCCGACATAGCTCACCGGGATGTCTTTCGTCTGGTAATACTTGGCCTCGAACGGAAATAGCGTCATCATATGGTCAACCGCACGCCGTATTTTGCGTATGCGGTAACCCCGCCATGCCCAGACAGTCGGACTGACGTAATGCACGCACGGAATGCGCTGGCGTTTCAGCTGCCTTTCCAGCGTCAGATTGAAATCCGGCACATCAATGCCGATAAAGACCGTCGGACGCTGCATCACAAACCGCTTGTACAGCGCACGGCGAATACGGAGAATATCAACCACTTTGCCCACCAGACCATCGACACCAATCACCCCGATACGATCCATCGGATAAAGCAGACGGCAACCGGCCTGGCTCATTTGGGGCCCGCCGACCCCAATGAATTCAATCTCCGGTCGCACCGCATGAATCGCCCGAATCAGGCCGGCCCCGAGACTGTCCCCCGATGGCTCACCGGTAATGATGGCGATCTGTCGAGATGGATGAGGTGCCATTCCCCCCACCGGCAAGGCTACCGAATGATCCCGCGTTTCGAATGACGCAGGAAACGACCGAGGTTGGTGATGTCCGAATGGTTGCTGTCCAATGCCTCTATTTCCCTGATCGCTGTCTTGAGATCGAGACCCTGGCGATACAACAACTTGTAGGCATTTTTTAAAAGATTGATGGTCTGTTCGGAATACTGCCTTCTGCGCAACCCCTTGACATTGATTCCAAAAGGCTTGGCCGAATTCCCCGCCGCCACGATATATGGCGGCACATCCTGAAAACAAACCGACCCGATACCGGTAATACAGTGTGTGCCGATTTGACAGAACTGATGGACCAGGGAGAACCCGCCCATCATGACATGGTCTCCGACCTCGACATGACCCGCCAGACTGGCGCCATTGGCAAAAATGATGTTGTTTCCCAATACACAGTCATGGGCAATATGCGCATAGGCCATGATGAAATTATCATTTCCAATACGGGTGGTTCCAAGATGATCCGCTGTCCCACGATTCAACGTACAGTATTCACGAATGGTATTGCGATCCCCGATAACCAGTTTCGTCGGCTCATCGCGGTAATCCTGGTGCTGGGGCGCCTCGCCGATCGAGGAAAACTGGAAAATACGGTTGTCGGCACCGATGGTCGTCCCCCCCCGAATGACAACATGCGGGCCGACCGATGTCCGCTCACCGAGACAGACATCGCGCTCAATAATACTGTAGGGACCGACCACCACGCCGTCACCGAGTTCGGCTGACGGATCAACGATCGCCGTTGCATGTATCTCGGGCATGGAAAAGCTTAATAGTTCCGGTAGGTGAAAATAATCTCTGCCGAAGCCGCGAACTGGTCATCGACGGTTGCCTGGCCGGCATACTTCCATATCCTGCGCTTGTAGTGCGTTTGCCGAACCTCGATCATCAACTGATCACCGGGCTCAACCGGACGTTTGAATCGGGCCTTGTCAATACCGGCAAACAGAAAAATCACATTGTCGCCGGGATCATCCTGCAGCCCGCGACTCGCCAGCACCGCCGATGCCTGGGCGATCGCCTCGAGGATCAGCACGCCGGGAAACACCGGGCGACTGGGGAAATGTCCCTGGAAAAAGGGCTCGTTGACGGTCACATTCTTGATCGCCCTGAGCCAGCTGTCCCGTTTGTAATCCAGCACTCTGTCAATCAACAAAAAGGGGAAACGGTGCGGGAGTATGTCCCTTATCTGATGGATGTCGATGGGGCTTGATTCGGTCATAACTGTTTATTTCCAAAAGCTCTTACTTTATTAACCAGATGATCAAGACGGTGGAGATGGGCTACCGTTTTTCTCCATACCCGTATTGGTTGCACCGGAACCATTGATGCATATTCTCCGCCCGGTTGATGGACCGAGGACGTCACCAGACTCTCTGCGTAAATCGTCACTTCATCGGCAATCGTGAGATGCCCGAGGACAGACGACCGTCCGCCGAGCTTGCATCGCCTGCCAATCCGTGTACTTCCCGCGATCGCAACACACCCCGCCATCACGGTGTCCTCACCCACCTGGACATTGTGCGCGATATGAATCTGGTTATCCAGTTTTACCCGATTACCGATCACCGTATCGTCCAAAGACCCCCTGTCGATCGTTGTATTTGCACCGATATCGACCTGATCACCAATATCGACCGACCCAAGATGGGTGATTTTTTGCCATTTATGGCCCTCGGGCGCATAACCGAATCCCGGTGCACCGATCACGGCACCCGATGAAATACAGCAATGCCGTCCAATCCTCGACCGGGCATAGACAACCACATGATCGTCAATCTGGGTGCCTTCCCCGACCACCACCTGAGGCCCGATGCTGACATGGTTGCCCAGCACCACATCGGAGCGTATCTCGGCACCCTCGGCGATGACAGCATAATCTCCGACGCGCACACGCGCCCCCAGCCGGGCATCTTCGGCAATGATCGCGGTACGCGAGACCGCCTGACGGCTCACCCGGTCGGGTGAAAAATACCGCGATATTCTGGCGTATGCCAGATAGGGGTCGTGCACCACAATCTTGTCACCCGGGAAACAATCGATACTGTCCGGCGCAAGCAGGACGGCACCGGCCCGTGAGTGCTCCAGCTGTTCGCGTTGCTTGTGATCACTGTAAAACGAAAGCGAAGACGCGTCTGCCGCGGACAGGCTTTTGAGGGTTTCAACCTTGAAATTCCCATCCCCCAACAGTTTTCCACCCACGATTTGTGCAATTTGCGAAAGCAACATGACGGGGTCGGCAAAAAGTCAGGAGTTACGATGCGGGCAAGTCGGATTGATCAAAGAAAACAGACTGTCGGGGCAACACCCGCCGTTATTGCTGATACCTTTTATTCAACTCTTGGAGCACCGCATCGGTCAGATCAATTCTTTCGCTGGCATAGACCACCTGCTGTAAAACCAAATCAATTTTCTCCTGCCGGGCAATATCGATGATCACTTTCGAAATGACTTTTTCCATCCGCGACAACATCGCATTGCGGCTGTCGGCAAAGTCCTCATTGTAAGCCCGTTGTTTCCTTTCCAGTTCCCGTTGCAATTCCCGCAATTCACCCGTTTTCGCTTCGATTTCCTCTTTGGACAGCAAGACCGAATTTTTCTCCAGTTCCGCCTTTTTGGTCCGGAATAGTTCCAGTCCGGCATTGATATCCCGGTTTCGCTGACCGAAAGCAGCCTCCAGTTTCTTGACCTCATCCTGACGTTGCGGTGCCTGATCCATCAATCTCACCGCATCGACATAGGCGATTTTTTCTGCCTGCGCGAGCGGGACCAGTCCGAGGAAAAAACATATCGAAACGAGAATGACTCGTCTCATTTTATCTGTTCGATACACCATCATCTTAACTCAAGGTCGCCTGTCGACTATCTGAAAACGGTCCCAATGGAAATTTGCAGTTCTTCCTTTTCATCTTCGGGTTCATCATTGAGGGGAAAACCATAGCTGATGGCAAAAGGGCCAATCGGTGAAAACCAGTTAAAGACCAAGCCGGCGGAATAGCGAAAGTCGCCCGGATCAATAGTCTCTGATGCACCGAAAACCATCCCGCCATCGAGAAAAAGCCCGACCCGCTTGTCCTTGCTGTCCGTTTCGCCAAATGCCGGAAACAGCAATTCCAGATTCGTCAGTACCCGCTTGTCTCCGCCCAGTGCCGCCGGTGTCTCACCACTGTCTCTGGGTCCCAATGAACGGCTCTCATACCCCCGGACGGAACTCGCGCCTCCCGCAAAATAATTCTTGAAAAAGGGTAACCCCGCTTCCCGTTGATCGCCGAACGAATCACCATAGCCCAGACCAAGGGATCCTTTCAATGTCAGGGATTCGCCAAACGGCACATAATAAGTCCCCTGCAGGTTGATCTTGTAGTATTCAAACTCGCTCCCCGGGATAGCTGCCTCCAGAAAGGCCCTGCCCGTCCCGCCCCGTGTCGGGAAAAAGAAATCGTCCCGGGCATCTTTGGATATGCCGAACGTGAGGATCATATTTTCTCCGTCAGGCTGCCGCTCGATGGCACGTTGTATTTCCGGGGGCGTTTCCCCCGTCGTTTCCAGATCAATCTGCTCCAGTGAAACACCCAGATTCAATGCATTGGTTTCGGCAATCGGGATCTTGTAGATCACCCCTGCGGTCTTTGAATTGAGCAGGTACTCCGCGGTATTGGCCTCTTCCGCATCCAGTCTTCGGTTGGTCAGTCTCAGGGTCCTGCTGATGCCGTCCACCGTATGATAGGGATTGGTATACGATACCACCATTTTTCTCGCCGCATCCGACGTATCCACCTCAACCTGCAAGTCCTTGCCGGTTCCAAGCAAGTTGCGTTGTTGATACCCCGCACCCAGCAAGGCCCCATCCTCATCCGAATATCCCAGTGAGAATTGGACTGATCCGGTCTCACGTTCTTTAACCACTACGTTCATATCCACCTGGTCGGTGGTTCCCGGCACCTCCGGGGTTTCGATCAGCACACTCTCGAAAAAACCCAGACGTTGCAAACGGTCTTTGGAACGACCGATGGCGATGGATGAGTACCAGGCCCCCTCGAACTGGCGCAGTTCGCGTCGGATCACTTCGTCCCGGGTATGCACGTTACCCGTGATATTGATTCTTCGGACATAGACACGTTGATTGGGCACAATCGTAAACACCGTGGTCACCGTATGCTGTGCCTCATCCACCTTGAACACCGGCCGCACCTCGACAAAGGCATAGCCATCATCGGCATATCGATCGATGATGGCATTGCGGGTCTGGTTCACCGCTTTGCGTGAAAACGGGCGGCCCGGCGTGAGCTTGTTCAGTTTCTGCAGTTCAGGAACCAATGCCGGGTCAGCACCTTCCAGCACGGATTCGGCAAACGTAAACAAATCACCCTCTTCCAAACTGATACTCAAAAAGATGTTTTGCTTGTTGGGACTGATCTCCACATTCGTAGCGGTCATCCTGAAGGCATGATAGCCGCGGTCAAGATAATAACTGCGGATGGTTTCGATATCGGCTTCCAGCTTTTGCTTGGAATACTGGTTGCGCGTGGTAAACAGCCGAAAACCCCGCTTGTCCTTCAAGCGCATTTCCTTTTTCAAATCCTTTGCCGGGATGGCCTCCGCACCAATGATGTTGATTTTCTTGATCCGTGCAACACGCCCTTCGTCGATATCCAGCCGGACGGTCACCCGATTGTCACCCAGTTCCTTGATGGTGCTTTCGACCGTCGCCGAGTAGCGGCCCATCGCCAGGTAGGTCTGCTTGATGTCCTGCACCAAACGGTCCAGGTTGGTGCTGTTGAAAATACGTCCCTGCACCAATCCCTGCGCCTCCAACACCTCGTCGATGGCTTCACTGTCAAGTTTCCGGTTGCCTTCAATTACAATCTCGGCAATGGAAGGCCGCTCGACCACTTTGACCACCAGAACCGTCCCGTCCTGTTCCAGCGCCACATCCTGAAAGAAACCGGTCTCGAACAATGCCCTGATGCTGAGACGCGCTTCCTCATCATTCAATTCGTCACCCACCTTCAGCGGGAGATAATTAAATACGGTGCCAGCCTCCAGCTTTTGTATCCCTTCAACACGGATATCTGAAATCGTAAACGGGTCAACGGCATAAGCCCAGTGGAGGGGCAAAAACAAAAGACAGGCCAGCGCCGTCTTTTTCAAACGATCCATACGCATTGTTCCTGGAAGCTGTCGCATCATCAAAGGCAGATTCAATACTATAACCCAGATACCCCGAGCAACTATTTTTTGATGTCTACACGTTAGTCGAGTGCAGTACGGCATGATCCGGTCACCACCAACCGTTCCCTCGCACACCGTACAACGGCTGCTCCTATGATACATCACAGTGATTAAAAGTCACATCCCAAATCGGCTGCGTGATCCGCTTGCCCACGTCGGCCCTGTTCGGACAGTCCGTCATCGTCACCGGTTTCATTCGCTGTGATTCAGACGGTCACAGCGACCAAGCTGCCGGTCCCTTCCCGTTGTATGGGCACGACAAAACAGACTTCCCAGTCCCGATGCATGAAAGCAAAGGCATGATATCATCATACGATGCCAGCGTCATCCTGATCTGCATGACCTGATCTGCATGACCTGATCTGCATGATCTGCAACCCGAAAAATCCGGCCGGAGGCAGCGGTATCGGGATGCGGTTTTGCCCCAGCGAATCTCATGGGTATTGCGCACTACCCCGTCTATTGGGCACCGGGCCCGGTCTTGCCCTGGACAAAACTGTCGACAAGATAGGCATATAGCTGCATGGCCAGTGCCTGCCGGTGTTGTTCCAGCCAGGCCCTGGCCTGCATGGTGACCGTCATGATCCGGCATGATTCCTCCGCGACAATTGTCACCACGCCCGCTTGGTCAACCCCCATCGACCCAATGACATCACCGGGCACGTACTGGCAAAGACGCACCCCATCGGCCTTGCTGGTGGACACCCTGCCAAAAATCAGCAATTTCAGTTCTCCGCCCGGTGTGTCGGCACTGTCGATGGTCTCCCCGGCAGCATACTCGTGCGTACCGAGCCATTCACCGAGTTCGTCAATCAATGCCTCGAATCGAATCTGTCGTTCCAGGTGGATTTCAAGGTCGCCCGCTGCACGCTCCAAGAGGGTCGTGCGTGACGATGCCTCCTGTTTCGCTCGGACCTGCCAGGCTTCAAGGACCGCCTCCTCGCAACACTCAAGGGCTCGGTCCGTATTCGGCTCAATCAATACCTTCGCATAAACCGATGTCGGCAGATTTAGCCGGAACGCGCGCCGCAATGGGGCTGGTGTCGCACTCAAAACCACCTGGACACCCGCCGCATCCGCCGCTTCGATCGTCTGCGAAAAAACGTACAACGCCGAATAGTCACAGCCGGAAATACCGGTAAAATCAAACATCAGACACTCGGGAGGGATCGGTTCGCGCAGCATCTCCCGCAGTTCATCAGCGAGGGAGCCGATGCTGCCAAAGAAAATATAGCCACGCAGGGAATAGACATGGGTACGGCCTCCCTGCTCGCGCAAAATAGCGCGGTAGGGCAGCGCACGGACCCTTTTGCTTTGCTGATCCCGCAAGGTAAAGCGGGATTCGACGGGATCATCCCGGCTGACACGGATTGCAAAAAATACAAGCGCCGCCAGCATTCCGATCCCCACCCCTTCGAGCAACCCAAATACAATAATCGTGATACAGATCAACACGATGATGGCGAACTCCGAGCGGGGGAGGCGCTGACAGGGCCGGATCAAACCTTCCTCCAACATTCCCAGTCCTGCAAAGACCAATATTCCGCCGACCAGCGGCGTCGGCACCCATTGCAGCATCTCATCACCCACAAACAGGGCGATGCCGATGACAGATGCCGCAACCATTCCGGTCAACCGGGTATCGGCACCAAACAACTTGCTGCGCAGCGAGGCAGGCACAATGATGGTGGCAACCGTCCCGCCACCCAGTCCCGCCATCAGACTCGCCAATCCGCCCGATGTAAATTCGCGATCCCAATCCAGTTCCTGCTTCGTGGCAACCTCAAGCCCTGCAATATTCATTACGACGGCAACGAACGCCACCACGGCCAGCGCCAGCATATTCGGAAGCTGTTGCGCCACCGCGATCCATTCCACCTGCGGCAAACCGCCGACCATCAGTGCGGGCCAGAGGTTATCCGTGGCCGTACCGGTCAACAGCAGGTCGCTTGCCCTTGCCTCCGCGCTGGAGATATCGAGCATACCCAGAGCAAGATAATAGGCCCCCACCGCAAACACAACACTGATGGGCAGGATCAGCGGGTTTCGCCACCGCTTCATGAGCCAGTACAGGATGAATCCATAGGCGACACCCGGGCTCCAACGCCAAAAACTGGAAGGCTCCAGCAACGTCGGAATCAACCAGAACGTCAAATCCGTGCCCATCAGTGACATGGCGGCCAGGCAGACTGCGCCACCGATGCCGGCCACAAAACCGGCGGAAACAGGATAGGGGATGAAACGCACGAGCCGGGAACAGTGAAAACCGCCGATCAGCAGACAACATATTCCGGTCAGTACCGCGCTTAGCATCAGTGCCGCGTATACGCTGACAAACAGCGCATCGGCACTCGCTTCCATCGTGGAGATGATCACCGCCATGCCAACAACCAACGCGGGGGACAAGCCCGCGATCGTACCTCGAAAACCGCCCGTCAGGGCGATGACCAAGCAGGCGGCAAAGTTTCCGAACAATACCAGGCCCACACCCTGGGAGGCATACGAAGCCAGCGGCCCGGAGAACATATAACTCGCAAAGGCAATTTGGGCAATCAGCAACCCAAGCCCCGAGGTCAGACCGGCTGACAGGGCAGGAACTATCGGCACCGATTCAATGTCGGAACGCAGTTCCCTGGCAAAATCAGTCAACCGGAATTTCAATGTCAGCCCTACCTCGTTCTCCAGCCTGGACGATTCATGAACCGTCTTTCCGCGCGG
>LXNI01001320.1_pt1 | contig 22191 bp, 15 predicted proteins | sample 809091 | NCBI WGS metagenome assembly LXNI01 (sample SAMN04870527, study PRJNA318959) | sponge metagenome | biome: 01000161; feature: marine sponge reef; material: water | host: Sarcotragus foetidus | place: Greece: Milos, Mediterranean Sea | collected 2013-05-29 | depth 5-7 m | reverse complement strand
ACTCTTTTCATTTCCATGTACAATGGCGCTCCCTTTATCAAACGTCTATGGCACTCTTAAAAATAACGGATGTAACGGTCGCTTTCGGTGACAAGACTCTTCTCAATGCCGCCAGTTTGACGCTTGAAAAGGGTCAGCGGATTGGCCTGCTCGGTAGAAACGGAGAGGGGAAAACCACACTGCTGAACCTCATTGATGGAAATATCACCCCAGATGGGGGCACCATTCAATTCGGCCCAGGTGTTTCGATCGCTTTTTTGAAACAAACACCCGATATTCCGTCAAACACGAGTGTCTTTGATGTGGTTACCGCTGGATTGGGCGACATTGGCCACTGGATATCGCAATACCAATCGGTCACCGTCAACTCACCGACCAGGCCATCTGATCAAATGCGGCAGCTGTCCGAGTTACAGCAAAAACTGGACAGTTGTAACGGGTGGAACCTCAAGAGCAAGGTGGAAAAAATATTGAGTCGGCTGGCACTGCCCGTTGACACCATGGCTCTTTCATTGTCAGGTGGATTACAGCGACGGGTGTTAATGGCAAAAGCACTGGTGGGTGACCCACAGGTTCTGCTGCTGGATGAGCCAACCAATCATCTGGATGTCGAAACCATTCTTTGGCTGGAAAAACAGATCCGTCAATTCCCGGGCGTGGTTTTGTTTGTCACGCACGATCGACAATTCCTGCAAAACGTTGCAACCCATATTGCCGACCTGGAAGATGGAAAGTTGACGGTATGGCCTGAAGACTATCCCACTTACCTGAAGCGAAAACAGGCATTGCTTGAACAGGAAACACGCCATCACGCCGAATTCGACAAAAGACTCTCCCGGGAAGAAGTGTGGATACGCCAGGGCATCAAGGCCCGGCGCACCCGCAATGAGGGGCGGGTCCGTGCGCTGCACAAAATGCGTCAACAGCGGTCCGAACGTCGTGACAAGCAAGGCAATGTCCGCTTTTCGATTGCGAAGGGCAATCACAGCGGCAAGCTGGTGATCGAGGCGACCGGTCTGCGCTACGGATATGGAGACGACCTTGTCATTGATCAATTCTCGCTGACCATTCAAAGAGGGGACCGTATTGGGTTGATTGGACCAAACGGCATTGGCAAAACCACTTTGCTGAAGGTGCTGCTTGGCAAGCTGACACCCGAAAGCGGGATGGTGCGGCACGGCACCCATCTTCAAATCGCTTATTTCGATCAGCTTCGCAACGACCTGGTACTGGACCAGACGGTAGTTGAGTACATCGGACAAGGACAAGAGCACATCACGATCAATGGCCAATCCAAACATATCATCCGTTATCTATCGGACTTTTTGTTCACTCCAAGCAGGGCCCGGTCACCGGTACGTAGTCTGTCAGGAGGCGAAAGAACCCGGGCCCTGCTCGCCAAACTGTTCAGCAAACCGGCCAATGTGCTGGTGCTCGATGAACCGACAAACGATCTTGATATTGAAACATTGGAGTTGCTGGAAGAGTTGTTATTGGCATTTGAGGGCACCTTGATGCTTGTCAGCCATGACCGGAAATTCATGGACCACGTCATCACCAGTGTGTTGTCGTTTGAAGGAAATGGTGTGATCAGGGAATACATTGGCGGCTACTCAGACTGGCTGAGACAACATCCGCCGAGAGATGCTGCGACAAGCGGAAAACAAAAAAAGCCAACGAAGTCCGATTCGATACCGAAGATCGAAAAAAAACCAAAGCTGAGTTATCACAAACAACGCGCAGTGGAGAAGCTGCAATCACAAATCGAGTCATTGGAAGCACAGCAGGCCACCTTGACAACAGCTATTTCCCGACCGGATTTCTACCAGAAGCCGCATCAGGAAGTTTCCGGTGTGATGACCCGATTAAAGGCAATTGATGCGCAACTGGACCAGTGTTATCAACGATGGGGTGAACTCGATAGCCAGTAGTGACCTGTTTGTGAAGGGTACCCTCTCAGAGAAAACACCCTTGATCAATCCGGGTGCCCGTCACACGAAACCTCTGGATGCCAAGCAGGTGCCATTGAACTGGTCCTCACGATCCCGATGAATCTGATGCCTTATCAAATCACTGCCAAAAATGCGGTCGTGAGCAACGAGGCACACCCAAGTTCACAACCCGCCTGAGCGGTTCTGTTGCATGTCGGCTGACAAAAACTTCCTGGTTTCACTCAATCAAACCGATCACGCTGACCTGCCTTCCGTACTGCTTTTGATTCTCGTGGCTGTTACGGCGATAGCTGAAAAACCGATCTTTATCCTGATAGGTGTCGTGCGCCAACTGATGGATTCTGTCAACCCCTGCGACTGACACTCTCGCGTGGATGTAACCCGGCAAATCAAAAGACACAATCTGGGTCATCGGGTCCGTTCGGAAGAAAGCATCCGCAACAATCGGGCTGCTGTCGATCAGGGACTCCTTGAACGGTTTCCCCACGGCATAAGAAGCCCATTGAATCGCCGGCCCTATGGCACACAATATCCGATCCCTTTTTGCGCCCAATTGGCTCATCGCAGCGATCACCGAATCGGTGATACCCGCCAACGCCCCCTTCCAGCCGGCATGGGCGACACCGATCACCCCTGCCTGTTCATCGGCAAAAAGCACCGGCGCACAATCAGCACCCAGCACCCCCAGACAGACGCCCCGTCGGTCAGTTACCATGCCATCTGCCGCCACAAGTTGCTCCGGGTGACTTCTAGCATCAATACTCACGACCTGGTTTCCGTGCATCTGCCGTAGGGTAAACAGGCTGTCCGACCCCATACACGCCAGCACCCTTTGTCTGTTTTGGGCGATATGAACGACATTGTCACCCGACGAAAAACTGCAATTCAACGATTCAAACGCCCCGTTTGAAACACCGCCCTGCCGGCCGAAAAAACCATGGTGAATCGTGTCAACCGATTGAAGTAAAAAACTGCTGATATACGGCGGGTTCTGCATGCGGGGAAGATAACAACAAATCACGGCTTTCGCCATCACCAAGTATGGCTCGCTCATCTAGCCTTCGCTATAATCGCCTCACCTGGAAGTGACGATCGAGTTGAAATCCAATACCACAAGCACATGGAACTGCCTGGTGCAGGGAGGCAAGCAGCAGTGTACAATCTCGGTACGGAAAACGATAAAACCGGAGAGCTGGCAGAGTGGTCGAATGCGGCGGTCTTGAAAACCGTTGACTGTAACAGGTCCGGGGGTTCGAATCCCTCGCTCTCCGCCATAGGTGTTCAGAATTTGTACGGAATCTGGTCGATTCTCTGAAATATCAGTTGGTTATGTTAATGAACTCTGAACTCTCGCCCCAGAGTTCCGCTTGGTGGTAAGCGCTCGGTCTCCCCTCGAAGTGTGGGTCAACCGTTCATTCCGTGGTTTTGGTGACTATTCGATGTAAGCCCCTACCGTTTGCCCCGCCCCAGATAAATCGATCAACTCGCTGCAAAGCTCGCCGAATTCGGTCTGTCGAAGAATGATGTCTTTGATGCGTCGCAGGGGACCGGTCGCCCTGATATGCCTGTTCGCGAGGTCCCGGGCACTTTGTCATCTCAGGTCGCATTTTGAAGATGGCAGGATCGTAAAGCAGGACTGCAGCAGTCGAGAGCGGTCAGTCCATGGCTCGGTTAGCCAAATTCTGTGGTGGTTGACTAGCACCTGAACCCGGGCTTTCAGGCCGGTACCACTTTCACCGCTGTCAAATTCCTATCCTCCGAACTGAACGATATACCCACGAGGTGGATCACTTCGCCCCGGTCTCGATACTTGTCGGCATACCCACGATCACGCATCTGTTCAATGGCCTTGAGGGCTACCGAATCATTGTCACCTTCCCCGTCGGCCATCTTGAACACGAACACCTGGCCACCATGGAACACCACCATGTCCGCCCGGCCCCTGCTGGAGGAATCCTCCACCCGGAGATCAAGCCCGATGGTTCGGAAACAGGCGTACAGCATCCCGGCGTACCAGACCTCGTAGCGGGCAGGACCATTGCCTGTCTGCCATTGGTAGGGAATCCCCGCGAAGAATCCTTTCAGGCGGTCCGTGAATCCGTCGAAGTCATTGATGGCAAGGAGGCGACCGAGTTCGTCACTTTGATCCGTAACCCCGCTTTCGGGTCCGGTGATGTATCTCAAGAGTCCGTCGTTGAGGCTCTGACGGACCTCGAAATTGGGATAGTCCAGCATGTAGAGAGTCCGTGGGCCCCGCCTTTCTTCATCGCTGATGGTCAGGTATCCGGTCTGAAACAACAGAGCATCGATGCTGATATCTCCGACATCGAATCTGGATAGTTGCCGGGCATCTGTACTTCGATGCTCCAACTCCATCGGACTCACTTCCCGGTCCATCATCATCCTGAACAGAAAAGTGGGAGAACCGGTCTCGAACCAATGGGGTTCGAAATTCCGGGTTTCGAACAGCAGAAGCAGATCGAACGGGTTGTAGAGCTTCTCGTCTCCAAGCCAGTGGTAACCGTTGTACCATTTCCGGATTTGGTCACGGTCCAGCCCCGGGAGTTCCGGGGTAAACACCGTATCGAGATCTCTGTCGGTATAACCACAGATGGTGGCGTATTTTGGATCGAGACTGATGTTTCGGAGGTTGTTGAGGCCTGAAAAAAGGCTCACCCTGGAGAACATGCTTACTCCTGTGACGAAGACGAAGCGAACATCCCGGGCACTACCTTTGATGGTCCCGTAGAAGCCCCGCAGATAGTCCCGATTCGCAGTAGATATTTCGGGTCTGTCGATGACGTCCAGGATCGGTTTGTCGTACTCGTCCACCAGTACCACAACCTGCTGGCCGGTGGCATGGTGCAGACGGTTCAGAAGCATCCGGAGTCGTCTGGGCGCTGGAGCGGATGATTTTGTCGACTCAAGGCCAGCCTGACGTTCGGCCATTTCCAACTGGTCCACGATATCCCCGTCGATGTCATCGGGACTATCGTATTTTCCGTCGAAACTCAATCGTACCACCGGGTGGCTGACCGACCAGTCCCATTTATCATAGATATCGAGGCCCTGAAACAGCAGTTCGTTGCCCGCAAACAATTCTTGGATTGTATCGAGAAACAGGCTCTTGCCAAATCTGCGTGGGCGGGACAGGAAATAATAGTCCCCCATGTCTACGAGCCGTTTGATATGGGAGGTCTTGTCGACGTAGTAGCACCCCTGCTCCCGGATTCTACGAAAGGACTGGATACCGATGGGGAGTTGACAACGGGTCATTGCCCATGCTCTGGGGAGTGGGGGGTCGGGAAATCATGCCATCCAATGCAATCGTGCACAAGCATGACACCTGAATGGAACGAATCCGAGTACGATAGGATTACGAATTCCATGTGGACATTATATACTTTTGTTTTATGGATATAAATTTAAAATTTGAAATATAGCCGGGAAACACAAGATGCCTGAAATCACTACAAAGCCAAACGATCCCTCGAAATGTCAGGAATTGTTCCACTACACGTCGATATCGGCTCTGAAAGGCATCCTTGAAAACAACACCTTGTGGGCAACCAGGATTGATCACCTGAATGACTCATCGGAAATGGAACGGATTTGGCCACACATCCAACAACGCGTTATCCAATATTTCAAAGAAGGGATTCAAGCTTATCTTGGAAATAACCCACACAAAGAGGGGGAATTTGAAAGAGAGGGCGGGGCGAGAAAAATGGCACAATCGGCAGCGGAGTCATTTGTCGACAATCTGCGGTCAGGGTCGTTCGGACAGGGTCGTTTATTCCGTCATTTTCAACCCCCATTTGTGATTTCCTTTACCACTCATCATAGTGAGGGTTCAGATCGGGATGAATATCACTCTCAAAATGGGATGTTAAGTCAATGGAGGGGCTACGGAGGTGATGACGGGGTTGCGCTTGTGTTCCACAAAGATGATATTAACCAACTATTGAATCACGAAAAAAAATCCTATGTGTATTTGTCATGTCAACTTGATAATGTGGTATACGACAAAAGTTCCTTGGATATCGAAGAAGAATTTGCTGATTTATTTCGTGGGCTACGACGAGAGATAAATGCATTCACAACACCTGACCTAGAACTCGCCGAAAAAATTCAAACTGAAAAAGTTGTTCCCAATCTCCTACAGGCAGTTGGAAGGCTCAAGCACGATGCTTTTTATGAAGAAATGGAAGATCGAATTGTAGTTGGGGTTGTCAATGAGTCGATTCGTAATGAACCAATCTGGCAGGAAAACGGAACACCAAAGTCTTTCAAGTCAGTCCATTATCGAAAAGGAGGCTGTGGATCGATTCCTTATATCCGTCTGTTTGAAGATACCGGAGATTTGCCCATAAAACGAATTATTGTGGGACCGTCAAGAAACCAAATGGCAAATCGTGAAACGATCATGAAGTTGATTGGCAATAGGGAAATCAGCATTGAAACATCAAAAACCCCTTTTGGTTCAATCCACCCCCGTGTGAATACGATGAAATCATGCGGTCCAGAAAGCACCCAATCAGGTGGATTTGAACCCGGTACCGCCTTCGGTATCGACGGATGCAAGGGAGGTTGGTTCTACATTGCTTTGGAGCCGTCCGGCACCATCAAGGAGGGCGTGCTGGAAACATTGGGCGAGTTGATCACGTTAGTATATGACAGTGATCGCATCTTCGTGGATATCCCGATTGGCCTTTCTGATGGACCGGAGGAACGTTTGTGTGACAGGGAAGCTCGGCGCAAACTTGGGTTTCCCCGTCGCTGCAGCGTGTTCCCCGCGCCAGTGCGGGCTGCGCTGAAGGCAGGAGACTATGAGGAGGCGAAACAGATCAGCCAGAAAGTGAGGAATAAATCCCTGTCAATTCAGAGTTGGGCGATTATGCCAAAGATCAAGGAAGTGGATGAGTTGTTGCAAACTTGTTGCAAAGCACGTGACATAGTACGGGAGGTGCACCCTGAAATCTGTTTCTGAGCACTTAACGGAGAAACCCCCATGAAACATAGCAAGAAAAAATCAGCAGGAGTCGAAGAACGGATCGCAGTACTCACAAACATTCGTCCTTCAGTGGAGCAGGAATTTCAGCAGACTTGCAACTGCTTCGCACGAAACAAGGTGGCGAAGGACGATATTCTGGATGCAATGGTTGCAGCCTTGACTGCTTTTGCGAAACCCCCAGAACTGCGGACCCTCCCAGTAGAACCGCCCCAAGATGCTTGTAATCTACCCATGGAAATGGTTTATCTTCCGAAGACGTTTTAAGTCTCCTTATTGATTGAAGATTTCATACGGATTTTGTTGGGGTCATTGTTGGCGAAACCCCAGTTCTCTTTTGGCTTTTGGGTAAAGGACCGCCAGTGACAGAGCACAAATCGGTTAGTTTCCGCCAAGGCCCAACCCCTTACGTTGCATCGTCACCACAAATCAATGACAGGGCTTGATCCGTTGAGGTATACCGAACATCACCCAGGTCACCTGATCCGCGATATCGGCAACCGCCTGATGGAGCGCACCGCTCTCATCGACAAATTGTCGACTCAATTCACCCATGGGTACAATCCCCATTCCCACTTCATTGGTCACCAGTATGATTTTTGCTTGCGTGTTCTTCAAGGCACTCAGAAATGCCTCCTTTTCAGCCTGCCAGCCCTGATGGTCCACTTTACACAGCCAATTCGATACCCATAAGGTCAAACAGTCAATCAGCAAGCAATCACTTTCCCTGGCCTGTTTGACAACAGCGGCAAGCTGAAAGGGCTCTTCAATCAAACTCCAACGACGATCCCGTTTTTGTTGGTGTTGTTTGATCCGTTCCGCCATCTCCTGGTCAGCGGCCTCGGCGGTTGCCACAAAGACCAGATTACTATCGCTCTGCTCAGCACATTGTTGTGCATAGTGACTCTTGCCACTTCGGGTTCCCCCGGCAACAAGCTGGATATTCAACCTGAAGTAGTCCTCTCTCTTGACCCATAAAATAATACTACAATCCTCTCTATTGTAATCCCAAAACCCAATATAATACGTTGCATACTGCGCAAGCCCCAATCACTTGGGAGATTGGGTTCCTGTCAGACAAAACCACACATGTTTGCCTGCGTCACGTCAGCCAAATACAATCGATCATTAATCAGCGGGTCTTTTCCCTACTATCACTGAATCCCTGAAAACGCCATTGACCATTTCTTCAGTCCAACCTCCGGTCCCAACGCTGATGATTCAAGGTACCACCTCGCATGCCGGGAAAAGTGTTCTGGTGGCCGGATTTTGTCGGCTTTTCAAGGAAAAAGGCTACAAGGTCGCTCCATTCAAGCCGCAAAATATGGCTTTAAATAGCGCGGTCACGGTCGATGGGGGAGAAATTGGCCGCTCTCAGGCCGTCCAGGCACTGGCCGCCGGTATCGCCCCGCACAGCGACATGAATCCGGTGCTGCTCAAACCCAACAGTGATCAGAGTGCGCAAGTGATCATTCAGGGTCAGGCAGAGGCCAACATGGATGCGGTTGCCTATCACCGATTCAAGGAAACCGCCATGGATCATGTGCTGGAATCCTATCACCGCCTGGCACGCAACCACGACTTGATCGTGATTGAAGGCGCAGGCAGTCCAGCAGAAATCAACTTACGCGAGCACGATATTGCCAACATGGGTTTTGCAACCCAGGTCAATGCACCGGTCCTCATTGTTTCGGACATTGACCGGGGAGGAGTTTTTGCCCATCTGTCAGGCACACTGAATTGTTTGACCAAAGAGGAACGCAAGCTCGTCAAAGGCTTCATTATCAACCGCTTTCGGGGCAACCGCACACTCCTTGATCCAGGCATCGATTGGCTTGAAAACACCACCGGTATCCCCACACTCGGTGTCTTGCCTTTTTTAAAGGGATTTCACATGGAAGCGGAAGACAGCGTCAATCCTCAATCGAAAACCAGGCATGAAGGCACGTCCGAAAAAGCAATTTTACGTATTGTTGTCCCCCGGCTCCCCCGGATCAGCAACCATACTGATTTCGATGTATTACGACTTCACCCTGACGTAGACATCCGGTTCATCGAGGAAAATCAAACCATTCCCCGCTGTGACCTGATGATCTTGCCGGGAAGCAAAAATACCATCAGCGACCTTAACTGGCTAATCCGTCACCACTGGGATACTGAAATCAAGCGCCACTTGAGATATGGCGGCAAACTGATCGGGCTGTGTGGCGGTTATCAGATGATCGGCACACGCATTCACGACCCGCAGGGTGTCGAGGGCGTCCCCGGATCACAAAATGGACTGGGGCTGATGGATTTTGAAACCGTCTTGGAACCCGTCAAGCAACTGGTCAATGTGAGTGGGGTTTTTCACAACACGGACGTTCCCGTCAAGGGCTATGAAATACACATGGGAAAAACCAGCGGCAGTGCCCTGACACGACCTGCCATTGACCTTGGTGAACGGCAAGATGGCGTTATTTCCGCAGACAATCAGATTCTTTGTAGCTATCTGCATGGTCTGTTCGATGGTCCGCACGCCTGTGACTGGCTGCTTCATTGGGCGGGGCTGCAAACCACGGTGCCGTTTGACTATCATCAACTGCGCATGGACGAAATCCACCGTCTCTCAAAAATGATGGCGTCTGAAATCGATATTGACCGTCTTTGCGACCTGATCCGGCTGGACAGGCAGTCGACGCCCTTCCCCCTTCAAGTTCCATCAACCAAACCTTGAACTCGGCATCCGTATTGCACCTGTTGCTGGTCAGTTCAGCCGCCCTGTTGCTGGACCGGTTATTGGGGGAGCCGGCCTACCATCCCCTGGTATGGTTCGGTCGGGTCGCCTCCAAGATGGAAACACGATTCAATGACCGAACATCCCGACGAGACGGGATACTGGTGGCCCTGGTGCTTGTGGCACCCTTGGTCACGTTGGTTTGGATAATCCAACTCTCACTGTCCGGCAATCCGCTGTGGAGAATGCTTTTCGATACGTTGATACTGTGGTTGGGATTGGGATGGCAAAGCATGAAAGAACACTCGCAGGCCGTTTATCTCCCGTTGAAGCAGCATGATCTGGACACCGCCCGGACAAAACTCAGCCTGATTGTCAGTCGACAGACAACATCGATGAATGAAACGGATATTGTCGGGGCGACAATGGAATCGGTATTGGAAAATGGTCACGACTGCCTGTTCGCTTCGCTGTTCTGGTATGTCATACTCGGGCCGGCGGGTGTCCTGTTGCACCGGCTGATCAACACACTGGATGCGATGTGGGGTTACAAAAACCCTCGCTTTGTGCGTTTTGGTTATTTTGCCGCACGCAGTGATGACTGGCTGGGCTGGCTTCCCGCCCGTCTGACCGCATTCAGTTATGCCTGTTGCGGCGCTTTTGGCAATGCATGGAAAAGCGCGAAGGCACAGACAGGCAAGCACAAGAGCCCGAATGCCGGTCTGGTCATGGCAAGCGGCGCTGGTGCCCTGCGATGTCAGATCGGCGGACCCGCCATGTATGACGGCATCATCGAGTCCAAACCTTATCTGGGTTGTGGCCCGCCTGCTTCGCTTGATGACATACGTCGTTCGATCGTATTAATCGAAAAGAGTCTGTTTTTGTGGTTGGCCTGCCTCGCGGTTCTCGCGGTGTTGGACGTTTGGTTTTGACGACAGAGGCAATTTGAGTGCTGATTGCCAGACCCAACCACACAAAATACCGTATCCTTTTTGTCTTCCTGCACTTTCCATCGTCATTTACGTCAGTAAAATCCCGTCTATTTGCCCTACCGGCCATTATTAAATGACTGCCTTGACTCCAAACACAAAACAGCTTGTCCTGTTCGCAAAAGAAACGCTCCCCTATTGGGATATTGATCAGGATGCCTCTGTCGACCTGATCAATATTTCCGAAAATGCGACTTTCCGAATTGATTCGCCCGCTCATCGTCCGGTCATCCTGCGCATACACCGTGAAAACTACCATACGAAGAAAGGGATTGAATCTGAATTGATATGGATGGAGGCATTAAGGCATCAGGCCAATGTGTCGACCCCCCAAGCCATCCCGGGCAAAAACCGACAACTGATTCAAAAACATAACAGTCCACTGCTTCCGAATCCCCGGCATCTTGTGCTGTTTGAGTTTATCCCGGGACAGACACCGCAGGAATCTGACGACCTGAGAGCCCTGTTTGTCCGTCTTGGGGAAATCTCTGCGAGATTACATACCCATATTGAACACTGGAGCCTGCCCACCGGTTTCGAGCGCCTGACCTGGGATGAACACCATATTCTCGGTCACAACCCCAACTGGGGAAATTGGCGTCATGGCCCTGCAGTCACCAAAGACATCCGGGAACAACTGGAATTACTTGAAACACAGTTGCTGACACGATTACATCAATTCGGAAAATCCCGTTCGCGTTTCGGCCTGATTCACGCTGATCTGAGATTGGCGAATCTCCTGATCGACAACGACAAGACACATGTGATCGACTTTGACGACTGTGGAATGGGTTGGTTCCTCTATGATCTCGCAACAGCCCTTTCTTTCTTTGAAGATCACCCCCAAGTCCCGACACTGATTGAATCCTGGCTAACGGGTTATCGCACCATTCGCTCTTTATCCAGTGAAGAAGAAAACGAAATCCCGACTTTCATCATGCTGCGTCGGCTAGCCCTGCTGGCCTGGATGGGTTCTCATGCCGATACGGAACTTGCCAAAGCAAAAGGAGTCCGTTTTGCCGCCGTAACCAGTCAGCTAGCAAGGCAATATCTTGAACAGTAGCCAGGATATTGGTTGCAATATTCCTACAGTCATTACTGCTGAAATGGAAATAATCGCATGGATCGCCCTGATTAATGACTTTCGAGCTAGATCGTTGACCCAAACCAGGACAGCTTGTCATGCAGACTCACGACGCTTCCGACGATAAACAGAGAGGGTGAATTGATTTTGGTCTGATCCAGTAACGTTCCGATGGTTTCCAGTGTCCCCAGATGGATTCGCTGATCCAGTGTTGTTCCCTTTTCGATCAGCGCAAACGGAGTTGTCCCTGCCTGCCCGTGTCGAATCAAATTCTCACAGATAATCGTCAGCCCATTCAATCCCATATAAAAAACCAATGTCTGTTGAACCCCCACCAACTGAGCCCAATTCAAATTGACCGTGCCATCTTGTAACTGTCCGGTGACAAAGCGAACGGACTGGGCATGATCTCTGTGCGTTAACGGAATCCCGGCATAACAAGAGCATCCGTTGGCCGCGGTGATGCCCGGAATGACCTGAAATGGGATTTGGTGTTCTGCCAGTTGTTCTATTTCTTCCCCACCCCGGCCGAAAATAAACGGATCGCCTCCCTTCAGTCTCGCGACCCGTTTCCCTTTGTTTGCAAGGTCAATCAGAAGCTGGTTGATGTCGGCCTGTGGCAAGGAATGATCGGCACGACGTTTGCCGACATAAATCAATTCTTTATTCTCATCCAGTCGATTCAGTATTTGCGGTGAAACCAGCCGGTCATAAAGCACCACTTCAGCCTGTTGGAGCAGGCGGAAGGCCCTGAGAGTCAACAGATCCGGGTCACCCGGACCGGCACCAATCAGATAGACCTCACCCGTTTCCCCCATCCGATGGGGCGTGTTGAGAAAGTTTTTGAGTAGCTGTTCCGCCCCGGCCATATTGCCCGAGAAAACTTTTTCAGCGACCACACCTTGCAGGATATTTTCCCAAAATTCGATCCGTTTACGTGTATCCGGTATTTTTCGCCTGACCGGTTTCCTGAACTTGCCCACCAGATCGGCAAGCCGGCCATATCCACTGGGTACCAGGGCATTGATGCGACGACTGAGCAGTCGCGACAGCACGGGAGAAGCGCTGCCACTGGAGACGGTAATCATCAGCGGATACCGATCAATGACCGACGGAAAGGCCACATCACACAGACCCGCATTGTCAACCACATTGACCAGGCAACGGTGTTTCCGAGCCTCTTCGGCCACTTTTTCATTGACCTGGCGCTTGTCGGTCGCGGCAACAACCAGGTCATAGTCCGCCGTGATGTCTCCGGCCTGATAGGCCCTAAGCGACACCGTGCCACCTTGCTCGCGTACCCATTCCGCCAGACCCTGACGTATCTTAACCGCGATGACATCGACCTTTCCTCCGGCACTGAAGAGGGCTTTCGCTCTCCGAGCGGCGATTTTTCCACCGCCGACCATCAAGCAGCGCTTGTTTTTGAAATTGTGCAGAAGCGGAAGCTGTTTCATCGGAGGGGTAATGATCAATGGACCGAGGCCGTTTCGAGTGTGTCTTCAATGTCCACAATCGCATCAATCAGCAACTGATTGTACTCGCCCGGCGCATTCCATAAGCCACGTTGCTGCGCCTCCAGCAATTTTTCCGACATTTCCTTGAGCGCATTCGGATTGTGTTTTTTCAAGAAGGCCTGATTGTGTTCATCCAACACCAGGGCATCGGTCACGGCCTCATACTGGTAATCCTCGATCAATTCGGTCGTCGCATCATAGGCAAACAGATAATCGACCGATGCCGCCATTTCAAACGCGCCCTTGTAGCCATGTCGCTGCATCGCTGCAATCCATTTGGGGTTGAGTACCCGGGAACGAATCACACGATTCAGTTCTTCCCTGAGCGTTCGCATCCGTGGACGGGACGGGTCTGAATGATCGCCATGATAGATGGACGGGAACGTCCCCTTCAATACCCTTACCGCATTGGCCATACCGCCCTGGAACTGGTAGTAGTCATCCGAATCCAGCAAATCATGTTCTCGATTATCCTGGTTCTGAACAACCGCTTCCAACTGACTCAATCGGTTTTCAAATGCCTCAAAGGCGGGTTCTGCCGCGTCTTGATGATATGCATAGCCGCCCCAATTGACGTATGCCTTGGCCAAATCCGATCCATTGTTCCAGATTCGTTCATCGATCAATCGCTGGAGGCCGGCACCGTAGCACCCCGGTTTGGAACCAAAGACACGGAACCGCGATTGTGTCTTCGCCTGTTCAACCGGACAACCCCGACTGATCAGCACCTCCTGTTGACTGTCGATGTGCTGGCGGATGGTATTGAGACCGCCGGGTTCTTCATAGTCCGCCAATGCCTGCACCGCCACATCAAACAATTTCACCACATTCGGAAATGCATCACGAAAAAAACCGGAGATACGCAGCGTGACATCGACCCGGGGTCGACCGAGCTGTAATCCGGGAATGATTTCAACATCAACGACCCGATTGGAGCCTTCCGCCCAAATCGGGCGCACCCCCATTAACGCCATCGCCTGAGCAATGTCATCACCGCCGGTGCGCATGGTGGATGTTCCCCAAACGGAGAGCCCTATCTGTCGCAGGTAGTCTCCCTTCTCCTGCATATGCTTTTGAATCAGTTGCTCTGCCGATTGCCACCCTAATGCCCAGGCACTTGGTGTCGGAATCGCACGACAATCCAGTGAGTAGAAATTGCGTCCGGTCGGCAACACATCCAAACGGCCCCGGGTCGGCGCTCCGCTGGGCCCCGCCGGAACGAACTGTCCCTCCAGTGCCTGCATGAAATGATTGATTTCGTTTTCACCACACCGTTTCACGGCGACCACAACGGTGCGCTGGATATGGCGCAGCAACTGCGCCGTGTACGGCATCGAATCCGGCAAACATCCGTCCTCAAGCAAGGTATTGATCATCTGTTCGGCCAATTTCTCAAGCCGTTCCCGGGTATCCGCCTCGGTCCGCCACGGTGCATCATCCAGCCGTTCCAGACGCTCGGGCCGCTTCCCCTGCCAGGGTCGCGCCGGTTCAAATCGCAGTGGATCAAAAAAATCGGTGTCGCCATTTTTTAAATCCAGGTCTTGGCACAAGCAATGCAGAATACCGGCATCATTCGCTGCCTCCCCACGAGGAAACCGCGTCAAGGACACCATGGTTTCACTCAATGTCGTCCCCTCCGGATGTGCCCCGAACCGGTGCAGCCCATTGCGAATCTGGGCTTCTTTCAGTTCACACAAATAGGTATCGACTTCATTGAGCAACGCCTCCTCACTGGCCGTTTCATCTTGACCGGCTTTCAACTCTTTTTCGAGATGCGTTTCTTGAATCAAGGCGAGAATCCGCTCTCTCAGATAATTCTCCCGGCGCTGGTCGACGCCCAGGGCCTGATAGAACTCATCCACGAGATTCTCCAGTTCCTGCAGTGCGCCGTAGCTTTCCGCCCGGGCCATCGGAGGCACCAGATGGTCAAGAATGACCGCCTGCGCTCTTCGCTTTGCCTGTGCGCCTTCACCCGGATCATTGACAATAAACGGGTACAGATGGGGAAGGGGTCCCAGTGCGATATCCGGCCAGCAGGTATCGGACAAGGCCACGCTTTTCCCCGGTAACCACTCCAGATTTCCATGCTTGCCGATATGTGCAATGGCGTCTGCCGCATAGACATGACGAAGCCAGAAATAAAACGCCAGATAAGCGTGGCAGGGCACCAGCACCGGGTCATGATAATTGGCTGCGAGGTCGATATTGAATCCTCTCGCCGGCTGAATACCGACAAACACCTGGCCCAACCGGATGCCCGCAATCATGATGCTTCCCTGGCGATATTTGGGATCATTTTCGATTGCCCCCCATTTTTTTATGACCGCCTGCTGATTTTCCGGGGGCAGCCTCTCGAAATGGGCCTGATAGTCTTCCCGTGTGAGGCTCTGAAAGCAGGGCTTTATGGCGAGTGTATCCGAATCATTGGTCAGCCCGGACAAAAGCTGGCGTATCAGTGCATCACCATCTTCGGGAAGACCACTGACCGCGTAACCCCTTCGTTGCATCGCCCTGAGGATGTTGATTGTGGAGGCGGGCGTGTCCAGTCCCACCCCATTACCAATCCGACCGTCCTTGGTCGGATAGTTCGCCAGCACAAGCGCCACTCGCTTTTGATCGTTGGGCTTGTGTCTCAAGACCGCCCAGCGGTAACTGAGCTCGGCAACAAATGCCGCCCGTTCGGCATGCAGCTGGTAGCGGATAATGTCGATCTGTGTTTTCTCCGCTCTTTCGACCAGTGCCTTGAAACTGACCGCCCGGCTGATTATCCGGCCATCATATTCAGGCAGCGCAACATTCATGGTGATATCCCGTGCCCTGAGCCCCTGCGGTTTTTCGCGCCAGTCCTCAACGCTGTTCGCCGCCATAATGGCCTGAATCACCGGGACCGCTTTTTCAAACAACCCCCCGGACTCCATCTGCGGGAGTGACGACAATGCCGCATTGCCCTCTGTATGCTGTGAAAAGCTGGTCGTATTGATCACGATATCACAATCCGTTTCTATCAGCAGGGCATTGACCATCTCCAGACATTCGGGATCTTTCAGTGACCGGACAGCCACGGCCAGTACGTCAAATTTTTTCCTGAGAATCGAGATATATTCAACAAATGCGGCCATATTACCCGACTGTATATGGGCCCGATAAAACAGCAACAGGACCGTCGGTCGACCCGGATGGGCACTTTGCCGCCATTCATTCAGTGTCAGGGACTCACCTTGCTTTCCGATAATCTGGAATGCGGGCAATGCCCTGGGTTCCAGCCAGTGCGCCTCGCTGGATAAAAACGCCGCAAAATAGTGACTGACGATACAGCGGTATAAGTGGGTAATATTCTGGCTGCCCCCCTCCCTGAGATAACGCCAAACACGCAGGCACATCTCGGCACCGCAGGTCGAAAGCGAGAACAGATCTTCATCCGGCTGGTCATCGCCAGGCACCATGATCAGCTCCAGCGGGCGATTTTTCGACATCGACACAAGCCGCTCCATGCCATATCGCCAGTAATTCATGCCCCCCAGCACGGAGACAATCACCAATCGACTATGCCGAATCACCGCTTGTTCATACAGGTCGTAAGCGGACGGCTTGATGAGATTGATGAGATTGGCCAGACGAACCGCCGGGTATGTTTCAGGCAGCCGCTCGGCCACACTCGCCAGCAAACCCAGTGAGGTATCCTGAGAGGACAGAATCACCATCTCGCCCGGAGATTGCTGAAGGTCGATAATGCCCTCGTCGTCGCTGAATCCGCCTGGCTTGGCTGCTAACAGGTGCATGGCAACGACAATTTCCGAAGACTGTGATGTACGTTACTGGACAACGCCCGCCTGCCCAAGCGCCTCTTTGATGGGGGCCTCCTGCAAGTCCTTGCCGATAAACACCAGCCGACTGCATTTCACCTCCCCGCTTTGCCACAAACGATCGAAATATCGGTCGAAACGGTCACCCACACCGTGCACCACCTGACGCATCGGTCTGCCCGGCAATGCGAGAAACCCCTTTACCCGAAAGATGTGATGCCGGACAGTGAGTTCCCTGAGCGTTTTCAACAGCGCATCCCCATCCACTTCCCCCATTTGAACCGACACGGAATTGAAATCATCGTGTGCGTGATGGTGTGCCTCACCGTGCAGGTGTCGTTGCTCATGATGGTCATGCACCGCATCAATATGTGCTTCGGCCGCACGATACAGCCCAATAATCAACTCGCTGTCGATTTCGCCATGGTGCACTTCGAGTATCTTCACTTGCGGCTTGATGGACCGTTTCACCCTCTCCTTCACCGCCACCATCTGCTGGTCGGCAACTTGATCGGATTTGCTGACAATGATCATGTCCGCCGCGGTCAATTGATCTTCCAACAACTCCTGCAACGACGCATCGTGATCCAGGTTCTCATCGGACCGTCTTTGCTGTTCGACCCGGGCCGGATCGTGTGCACCGCGGCCTTCCGCCACGGCCGGGCCGTCGACCACCGTAATGACCGAGTCAACCGTGCAGTATTGACTGATCTCAGGCCAGTTGAACGCCTGGACCAGCGGCTTGGGCAGCGCCAGCCCGGAGGTCTCTATCAGAATCTGGTCAATCTCTTCCCTTCGGTCCACCAACTGCTTGATCACCGGCAAGAACTCCTCTTCCACGGTACAACAGATACAACCGTTGGCCAGTTCGTAGATGCCACTCTCGCCGGGCCGCTCGGCAGGACACTCAGGCACCGTGTCCTCACAATCCAGTGGGCAACTGCGAAGCAGATCAGCATCGATGTCCATCTCGCCAAATTCATTGACGATCACGGCGATGCGTTTCCCTGCGGCCTGCTTGAGGATATTGGATAGCAACGTGGTTTTTCCGCTGCCCAGAAAACCGGTCACGACCGTAACGGGAATTTTTTGTAGATTCATGTTCGTTTTACTTTTCTCGGAACAGGAGGTTTGACTTTTGGCCGATAGATGTGGGCCTTGTTTTCAGCATACAGGAAAGAATCATTGAATGTGGCCGAATCCAGCACCTGTCCCACCATGATGAGCGCGGTTCGGGTGATTTTCTTTTCTCTTACCTTGGCCACAATATCGCTCAAGGTACCGCTCACCACAGCCTGGTCCGGCCACCCGGTCCGATAACAGACCGCGACCGGGCAATCAGGGCCGTAGTATGGGTCCAGTGCCTTCACAATCTTGTGGATATGGCTCACCCCAAGATGAATCACCAGGGTGGCCCCATGCTGCGCCAGCGCCTGCAGGTTTTCCTTCGCCGGCATCGGTGTTTTTGACCCATATCGTGTATAGATCACGGTTTGGGTGATTCCCGACAGGGTCAATTCCTTTTGCAGAACGGCAGCGGACGCACTCGCGGCCGTAACACCCGGCACCACCTCATAATCAATCGCCAACGCATCCAAACGGCGCATCTGCTCACCAATGGCGCCGTACAGTGACGGGTCGCCGGAATGCACACGGGCCACATGCTGTCCTTTCGACTGGGCCTGCTGCATGTACTGCACGATCTCTTCGAGATGAAGCGAAGCGGTATCCACCCGTTGTGCTTCCCTCGACGCATAATCCAGCACCTCGATGGGGACCAGTGAACCGGCATACAGTATCAGCGAACATCGCTCAATGCATTTCACCGCTTTGAGGGTCAGCAACTCGGGGTCCCCCGGACCGGCCCCAATAAAATAAACAGTCATCGCTTTTTCAAATAGCCTCGAGGCGTATAAACCCAGGATCGCTGATTGTTCACGACACAGCGCGATTCGCGACTGCCAACACAAACCAGCGTCAACATGTCCACGTTCTTGGCATCCAGTTCCTGCAGCGTGATAATGCGAACCGATTCATCAGCGCGGGCCAGATTCCGACCCAGCACCACCGGCGTGTCGGGCGGTCGGTATTCGAGCAGGATATCCCGGGCCTGATCGAGTTGCCATGACCGCTTTCGGGAGGCCGGATTATAAAAGGACACCACAAAATCGCCTTCGCCCGCGCTTCTCACCCGCTTGGCAATCGTCTCCCAGGGCGTCAGCAGGTCCGACAATGAAATCGCGCAAAAATCATGGCCCAGCAGTGCACCGGTCCGACTTGCTGCCATCTGCATGGCGCTGATGCCGGGGATAATTTCGATCTCGACGGTGTTCCATGCCGGGTTCCCGTTGCCACCGTTCAACGGGTCTGGTGGTGGTTTGTCCAGCAACTCGAAGACCAGGGTGGCCATCGCAAATATGCCGATATCGCCGCTTGAAATCAAGGCTACCTTCTTTCCCTGGGATGCCAAGTCCAGTGCCAGTTGCGCCCTTTCGGTTTCCTTCCCTAATGGACGATCATGATGCATCTTGCCCTCGCAGATTTCCCCGAGCAGTGTCAGATACAGGCCATAGGCGACCAGATCACTGGATGCCTGGATGGCATGTTTTGCTTTCGGCGTCACCAGATCAGCACTGCCGGGTCCAACGCCTACCAGAAATAAATGCCCCATTGCGATTTGCTTGCCTGATTAGCTAAAAGGAAGACGATTGTAATACAACCGAAATCCAGGCCCCATAGCTATAAGCGACCGTTTGCATACAGATAGGACTTCGACCCCCGCCGACCATCCTTAACATCGGCAACGATTGCGGATGCTTCACACGCAGCGGGCCACGCCAGAAAACGGATTTTGTGCACAATGAGACTGTCGCATCCTATAGCTCTATGGGCTGCGGGCTACGTTCGGCGACTTCCCGATTTGATTGACAAAATGACACGGGGTTAGTCCCAACCGCTCTGACCGATGCACGCTGCCATGACAGCACATCCGGTCACCAGATGGATTCAGCCAACCGGCCTGAATCAGGCTAATGGGACTCGCCCCTCATCCTCATCAGTCCGTTTTGGATAAATCAGAAAAAGGGAAAAGTACGGTCCCGGCTTGTCATCCAGTTGGGTCAAATCCCTGACGACCCGCTGCTTATCGTGCCCCACATATTCAATATAGCACCCCTGTTTGATCCGCCCCGATTGAGCGATGAGCTGCAGTATTTGCCGGCGTCGACGACCGGCCTTCATGATCGCGACGTTATCAAACGTGTTCAAGGCACTGAGTATCGCCTCATCCTGATGACGGCCTGACAAAATAGCAATATTTTCTGCCAGTCTTCCCAGGGGCCGCCCGATCATTGCGGAACCGGCATTAATCGAATTCACACCCGGAACGACTTCCACGGCGTATTTATCGACCAGGCGATCATGCAAATTGGCAAACGAGCCAAAGAAAAATGGATCCCCCTCACAGACAAAAACGACATCCTTTGACTGAGCCAGATAATGGGAAATCGCTTGCGCTGCCTCATCATAAATCCGGTTCGCCGTATCGCGATGGTCACACATGGGCATCACGATTGGATATTCACTGAAACGGCCGCCCTGCCTGTCGCCGACAATCTCCTTGACGATATCCAACGCCATAGAGTCACCCTGTGCATTACGGATATAAGCCAACACCTCACAGTGACGAATCAACCGAATGGCTTTTTGTGTAACCAATTCCGGATCACCCGGTCCGACACCCACGCCGTAAAATGTACCTGTTGTCACCGCTGTCCCCATGATGGATCACTCTTCATTGTCTGGATGTCCTAGGCAAGGCTGAAAAAAATCAACGATCAGGCTGAACGATCCTGTCCTCATACCCCTCGGATCCATTTCAACCAACCTGATGCCCTCTGTTTGATGTTATTCAAGCCTGCCGGATTATGGTCGATTCCCGGTGCCAGGCACAAGTCAACCAGAGTGCTCGCTGCGAGCGGATCGATGGATATCTTGAGACAACTCCGCTACCTCCGAGCGGGAGTGCGAGCCGTTATTCGACAATAATCCGTCCATCGAGACTCGGTGTGTACGGACTGTGGGCGGCGAGGTATTCAGCAACAACCTCCGCGAGGTCTGGCCCAAAATCATAGGCATTCATGGCCTTCTTTACAAAGACCCCATAGCCGTCTGCGCCACTGCGCAGGAAATCATTGGAAACGATACGGTACCTTGCCTCCGGATTAATCGGAATATCAAACTCCTGCGAACACCTTGATTAATGATCATGGGTCGTCCAATTGTGATGATTTCAGGACGTGCCCAGCTGGAAAGTACCGAATTGGTCGGGCGAGATCAAGGCGATTGTTCCGATTGTGTCAGCCGCTTGATTGCATTGATATCACGATGTAAATTTGACCGTTCCGATCTTTAGAGGACATATCCATGGCAAGCATCACGATCCGCAATCTCGACGACAATGTAAAGACACGGCTGCGTGTGCGGGCTGCGGACAATGGTCGTTCCATGGAAGAAGAAGCTCGGTTGATTCTGAGAAAGGCCGTAGAACCAAATAGGGCCCGCCGGAATCTCGCGAGTGCCATACGAGCCCGAATCACGCCCCTCAGTGGCGTGGACCTGACGTTGCCATCACGTGGGCCGGGACGCGAACCACCCTCTTTCGATTGAATCGAGCCATCGCTGTACTGCTGGGCACCAATATCGTCTCTGAACTCCTGCGCCCATCGCCGGGTCCGGCAGTCGGGAAATATCCGGCGATGGACTTGTATTTCTCGGCGATCAGCGAAGCAGAGTTGTGATATGGCGTTGCCATTCTGCCTGTAGACCCACGTCGGGATATGCTTGCCCTAGCGATCAAAACAATTCTGTGAGAGGATTTCGACGACCGGATTGGGATGCTACGCAAGCTGATTACATTATCTCAGACCGACCAATACATCGAGTTCCACCGCTGAGCGGAGGTTCTGTTCGTCAGCACCTGTTTTAGAAAAAGAGACCCTGCTTGAGCCGCATGATGGTATTCAATGTGCCCGCCGCCAGCGCACTGCCACCCGCCCGCCCTTGTATCGTGATGCATTCCACACCAAGCTCCTGATAGTGTTGCCAAAGATACCGTTTT
>LXNI01001319.1_pt1 | contig 22211 bp, 16 predicted proteins | sample 809091 | NCBI WGS metagenome assembly LXNI01 (sample SAMN04870527, study PRJNA318959) | sponge metagenome | biome: 01000161; feature: marine sponge reef; material: water | host: Sarcotragus foetidus | place: Greece: Milos, Mediterranean Sea | collected 2013-05-29 | depth 5-7 m | reverse complement strand
GAAAGCGGCGGTGGCGGCGGCGGCGGCGCGAATTCGCCGATGCCGGCCAGCCGCGGCAAGCTGCCTAGATTCTCGTTGGAGCCCCAACTCGCCCCGCCCACTCCGATCATTCGCAATCGCAACCCAAAACTCGCAGTAGAGCCAACAGTTCGCGTGCCGCCCGAAATCAGTGTCCCTAACGTTGACCTTTCAGTGTTCGGGGATCCGTTCGGAGCGGACGGCCCGCCTTCTGCGGGTCCGGGAACCGGAGGCGGCATCGGGTCGGGTCGCGGCACCGGTGTCGGATCGGGCCGCGGATCCGGAGTGGGACCGGGATCAGGTGGCGGCATTGGGGGCGGAGTCTTCCGCATCGGGGGCGGTGTTTCAAGCCCGCGCCTGCTGTCCAAGGTCGAGCCGGAATATTCCGAGGAAGCCCGCAAGGCGAAGTACCAAGGCGTGGTCATGCTGTCGGTGGAAATCTGGGAAGACGGGCTTCCCCATAACATCCGCGTGGTGCGCAGCCTCGGGCTCGGCTTGGATGAGAAGGCGGTTGACGCCGTCAAGCAATGGCGCTTCAGCCCCGGCAAGAAGGATGGCAAGCCGGTCCGCGTCCAAGCGCAGATTGAAGTCAGCTTCCGCCTGCTATAGGCAATAGGCGACACGCACAGCCGCAAGATAGGTGTTCTCGAACGAGGCCCCACGGCGTGCAAGCGCTAGTTTCCTGCGAATGGACCAAGGCAGGCTGGGCGGTAGACTGTGTGGGATGCGACGCCATGTCCCGATAGCTCTTGCAGCACTGGCTGTTCTCGGTCAGGTGGCGACCGCCGAGCCTGGACCAAGCCCAGACGACCGATTCGCGCTGTATAACCTTTGCGCACCCATGGGGCTATTGGTCGAGGAACTGCGGGACGACGATGTTTCCAGCAATCTCGCCACTGAGCGATTGACGGCCTTGGCGGAGGACCGATTGCGGGCCATCGGGCTTCACGAGACCGATGCTCCGACATTCTTGATCGTGGCTGCAAGCCGCTACGCCGTCCAGTTGCGGTACATGAAACCGGTCGCCGACATTGCGAGCGGAGAGACCCGCACGATCCAGACGTATTCCAGTTCTGCCGAGGTGCGCGACGGAACGGCCGCAGGCGTCATTCTAGAGGTCTCGAAGCTATTGGATCGTTTCTTGGTCAGCTACAGGCGGGTGAATGAGCCCGAATGCGACAACGAAAACCAGCCGAAGCCCGCGAACAGCGAATGGACTGTCAACCCTCTCCCTATCCGAAGACGAGAGACAGTCGGTCCAACAGTCAGCGAGCCACCCAAGTCAAGTAGAACAAATCAAGAAACTCCAGAGTCTGAGAACAACGAGTCAAGGATTTACCGAATTGGCAGCGAAGTAACCAGTCCGCGCCTTCTGTCCAAAGTCGAGCCAAGCTACAGCGAAAAGGCTCGGAAGGCGAAATTGCAAGGCGTGGTCATGCTGTCAATCGAAATCTGGGAGGACGGTCGCCCCCACAACATTCGCGTAATGCGCGGCCTAGGGCTGGGCTTGGACGAACGGGCCGTGGAGGCGGTCGAGCAATGGCGTTTCAGCCCGGGCGAGAAGGATGGCAAGCCGGTGAGGGTCCACGCACAGGTTGAGGTTGGCTTCCGCCTGTGCGAGTAAGGCCGGATTAGCTGTGAGCCCGCAAACTGCTAGCGATTCCGTAGCGAGCTTGCGCAAGGTTTGGGTACAGTAAGCCCCTCGCCCGAGAATTGCCGGTGCTAGTAGCCTGTGGCAGAAGTCTTGGGCGGGAAGATCCTTTCGCATTCAACTCATCTCGGACGTCACGCGGATGTTTGTACGGCTAGTGCCAGATCGAGGCCCGGTAGCAGGTGCCCGCGTCCGGCTGGCTGACATAAGTTTCCACCAACACGGACAACGGACGCCACACCAAGGTTCCGGCTGCCCATTTTGAATATGTTTCGAACGTGGTCCTAGGACAGTACAGGGATCATTTCGAACAGTCGTTCAATTTCGCCTAGTTCAGCGCCGTTAACGCGGCATTTCCACGTCGCAACACGATCGAGCTTGAAGCACTTGATCTGGTTCGTCGGTTCGGCTTGCCGGCTACCCGCTTCCGCTTGGGACGATCCGTGCCTGCTCTTCCGTCAAACGACTGTTGGCGGAAGCGTACTTGCGTCGCCGTCCCGGCGACGGCGCATCAAAGCCACGGACCTCATGATGGGATGTCCAGCAAGTTCCGAAGACTGCTTACTGCTTGTAGTGTTGTCCGCTCCTTTTCTCTGCGAAGTGGAGGATTCTCCGTGTAACATTCAATGTGAAGTGCTAGAAGTCGAACCCACGGACTATCGGTGTCCGGCACAAAGGACTTCAGCGGGAACTCAGGTAGATTGATGCCACGTCGCAAGTTCAATCCGAAACGAAGAGTCGCTCACGGCTGGGACATTGAGAAGCGTGAGAAGCTAGCTGCGCGAGTGAGCTACACGGGGAACCCGGAGCACAAGGAGGCGCCCGGCGATTTCCAACTGACGCCTCCCGTCCAACCGCGTCCAGACAAGTCGAAGTGCGACTGGATAGGGATCCTCGATCGGGCGACGGCGCTGCGACTCTTGAAGGAAGGAGCCCGTCGCGGCCTCGTCAGTCGCCAAGTACGCGGGACCTTCCCCCAGAACATCTGGGCGGTGACCGACGGCGGTGATCCTGTCGAGGCGCAACTGGAGAATGAGAGCATTGGTACCTATCACGGATATCCGATGCCCGACACAGATCCGTTTAGAGAGGTCGTAATCGGCCTCTGGAGCCAGCATGAGCAGCACGTTTAGGATCGATTGCAGATGGGTTGAGCCCACCTCGGGCGGCACGGCGAATCGTCATTTCTTGGCTGAAGTAGGGATTGAGGCCGATGGCGTGCCGGTGACTGCGCTCGCCGACCCTCACACCCGCACCTATCGATCAGGAATCTGGGTGTCCGCATACGATCTCGCCTCGTGGTTCATCGCCAACTGGTGGCGGTTGCGGTGGGAGGCGCAGGGAGAAGGGTTGTCTTGGAACATGAGTCACCGAGTCGGTGCTGCCGGGAACGGCTACTTGTGGCCGGACTTGGAGTTCATTGGCGGTGATGCAACCGTGCAGATCCGATCCAACCCCATCAACTTCGGTACCGCCTCCCCGTTGCGGTTCTTGAGCGAGGTGGATATTCATGTGCCGGCGCGCGAATTCGAGGATGCGGTCCGAGACTTCGTCGAAAAGGTTGCCTCACGGTTGGAGTCCTGGGACAGTCAAGACGCGGGAGAGATGCAGGGATTCTTGTCTGCTTGGCGTGATCTCGGCCAGGAAATCGAAGATCCAGTATTGAGCTTTGAGCGGGCAATCGAGGCGAGAATGGGATTCGACCCAGAAGAGGCGGAATCGGCTGTGCTCGTTGGCCTTCGCCAGGCTGCGGAGGAGGTAGGCCGGAATCCCGTCGAGGAACTGGCGGCGTCCTCGAAGAGCACGGCGCTGGAAGACTTTGAGACACTGTGGCGCGATGTTCGCCAGAGATCGTGCCCGATGAGGCTTGACGTAACCCCGGGCATGAAAGCCAAAGCCGCACACGTTAAGATCGGCAGACAAAGGCCCTGGAGGAGAGGTGCGGCGCTGGCCGAGCTAGTGCGCCGCGAGTGGTCACTTGACCAAGGCACGGTTGATAACCGAAATCTGGCGGAATTGTGCGAAGTCTCGGTGGACTGGATTCATCATGGAGGCGAAGAAAATGTTCCAATTCCTGCCGGGTTCCGCGCTGGCTCAGGCGACGGCCGACTCGAGGCCTTGCTAAAGAAGCGCCATCCCACTGGCCGGCGATTCGCTCTTGCACGCATCATTGGAGATCACCTGGTGGCGGGAGATGGTGACAGGCTGCTTCCGGTGACGGATACGGGGACCGAGCGGCAGCAATTCCAGCGAGCGTTCGCGCAGGCCTTCCTCTGCCCGTTTGAAGCGCTTCGTGACCACCTCGGATCTAAAGTTCCCGACGACGACTTCATCGAGGATGCGGCACAGCACTTCAATGTGTCGTCGTGGCTGATTAGGTCCGCATTGATCAATCACGGAGTGCTGAGCCCAGCGACGCTGACATCGTAACTTGCTGCCCTCAAGCCTGACGGTCGGACGCCGCGCATGCAAGAAAAGGGCCGAGCTGGGACGATTGCGAGCTTATAACTCTGAACTAGCCATAAGTTCGATATGCAACGACCCTCTAGCTGAGCGATGATCTCCGTGAGCCCGAGATGAACGCTCGTCAAATCCTAATTGTTGGGACGACGCACCCAATTCAAATGCGAGCGTGGAGGGCCGAGAGATTCGTTTGCGATGCATTCAAAGAACGGTTGATCGAATGGTGCACCGACGAATGCCTGGACGCTATCGCAGAAGAGATGGTGGCCTGCGCAAGGAAGAGGGCTCAAGAAGAGGGAAACGCTCAGTCAGACAAGACTCAGACTTCGTGACATCTTTCGATTTAAGGTGTCGCCAGATTTGCCTGGGAGTGTGACTGGGTGAGGCTATGAAACCGTGGGCTGGGAGGCGTCGCTGGAGGGCAATTTGTAGACGAGGCGCAGCTGGGTGCCGGGAAACACGGTCCGGGTTGCGTTAAATTCGGCCAGTAACGGAGCCAGGGCCGCGTCGTGGGCGCGACTGGCTTGGTGCAGCAGCCGTACCGTCAGGGTTCCGGCCGCCGGATCGGGCAGCAAGCTAGCCGGGCTGCGGAACGGCGCCTTGAGCAGTCTGCGGGCCGTTTCGGGATTGTCCAGTTGTGGTGCCGGGGCAGCCGCCATGCAGGTCTCGGCCCGGTAAGCCTACCAGCAAGGTTCCTCCTGCCGCGGCGGAATGGGACCGCTGTGTCAGCGCTTGAGCCTCAGCCTTCGCCGTCGCCCGGGATCCTTGATTGGGCCCCTCGTGGCAGGCGCTCGAGCGCGCTCCCAGCGACTGCACAGGACGTGGAAGAAGAATTCCAACTCTCCCAGAGCAATTCAATCAGAACAAGAAAATGTGCCTGGAAGCCAAGGCCTGTTCTGAGATGGCTTGACTCAAAGGTGGTAACATGACCTCCGCATCCGTTGTTTGGAGAACCCGCGAATCGGGTCTCGCGCCGAACTCAACAGGCGTTCGCAATCTTCCGTTCAGTCTCGATGTCATAGTTGGGATTCTCGTAGAGTGTGGATCGTGTAAATGGTCTATCGACACGACAAGCGCTGGGTCTCTGTGGCTAAGTTCCTCTTCTTGGTTAGCGCCTTGACGTTCGCACTCGCAAGTGCCGAGGAACGCACCGAACCATCGTCAGCGATCCCTCCGGGCCGAGCACTGTCGTTGCCGGAAACGGCGAACGTCCTGCGCCTGCCGTTGCTTGGCCCGGAAGAGTTAGATTCTGTCCAAGATTCGCAGGCAGGGCCAAGCTGGTCGGGAATCTCTCGATCATTGCCGGATGAACTCTTCGACCAGCGTCGCAGCGAGGCCGACGACGGCTGGACTCAGACCGCGTCCGGTCCAGTTTGGCGGTTCCGCCTAATCTCGCCCTATGCAAGGTTTCTTCGGGTCCAGATTCGAGACATGGCGATTGGTGACGGCAAGTTATGGATCTATACGGAGGATGATCAGGTATTCGGCCCCTTCCACGGTGCCGGCCCGTACGGTGATGGTGAGTTTTGGAGTTCAACCGTTCGCGGGGACAGTGTGTTGATCGAATACGAACCGGCTCGACCCCCTGTGTCAGACGAGCGAAACTCGGTGCCTTTTCGGATTGCGAGCGTAGGCCACATCTGGCACTTGCCGATTCTGCACGAAGCGGCTGATGCTGTTCTCACTGACTCGGCTGACCAACCGAAGCGTTCGCTGCCGCTTGTCGGAACTCCGCGGTCTGTCGAACTTCCAATGCGCTGGGTGCCGGGCGATGCTGGCGACACAGTCGGTGGAACGCTATCGTTTGCTCGGCCACGTGGGTTCCGGCTTGCTGCCCGTCGCGAGCCTTCAGTCTATCTTGGAAACCAGTCGTACAGATTCGATGTTCGGGATGGAGTGGAAAGCATTGAAATCACGCTGCATTCGGATTCAAACAGTTCCGGTATCGGATTATTTGTTAGATCTGGTCACGACAATGAGGCTGTGGATGGGAGGGTGGTTTCGGACTACAGAGTCGAAGGATCGACTGGCGAGAACGTACTAGTCATTTCCCGTAGCTCTGAACCACCGCTGAGGTCAGGCACCTACTTCGTCTCGCTTGCCTCCTCCGGGAATGCCCTTGAGGTCGCAGGGACGATCACTGTGTCTCCACGGTCGGTCAACGACTACTGCTACCACGATGCTGCCTGTCGTACACGAGCAGATCAAGACCTTGACAACTATGCATCTGCGGTTGCCCTGATTGGTTTCGTCGACGACGAAACGAAGCTTCACAGTTTCTGTTCGGGTACCTTGATAAACGATAAGGACAGCGACAGTTGGATTCCATACTTCCTCACTGCGGCACACTGCGTCAACACCGAAACGGAGGCACGAAGCGTTGAAGCGCACTGGTTTTACCAAAACAGAAACTGCGGCGGCGAGCCTTCTCGCGTCCTAGACACGCGATATCAGAGAACGTTGGGGGCGACATTGCTTGCGGTCGAGGATGGAAGCCTCACCGCAGATGGCAGAATCAACCCACGTGGCCTCGGGGACATGGCCCTCTTGAGACTGCGGGAATCACCCAGCGACTCGTATTTCTTGGGCTGGCGAACAGGTCTTGATGCAATCGCAGTTGGGACCAATGTCATGGGCATCCACCACGCTGAGGGAAAGACAAGGCAAATCTCGTTCGGCGAAATCGAGTCTCTGCTGAGGAATATGCTCTATGTGGAGTGGGGCAACGGTCTCACTCTCGGTGGTGCTTCGGGATCGCCGCTGCTAGATCAAGAGGGCCGAATTCTAGGTGTCTTGTCTGGTGGCCGAGACGATCACGAAGGCTGTTTTGACCAAGGCTCGCCGACTCTGTATTCAACCCTCAGGTCGTTCTACCCCGAGATTCGTGGCTACCTTCAGGGACAGGCGGTCGCACCACCGACCGGCGATGGCAACGAGATCGTAGGTGGACCTTTGGTGCCTGGCACAATGAGTCGTTTTCGGCTCTCCCCGGGAAGGTCGCGACAGATCCTTTCCGGCGAGCATTCCTTCTACGTGGATGTGCCGCCGAATGCGACACGACTGGATTTGACTCTGGTCTCCGACGATCCAAGTATTGACATTGACATGTACGTTCGCTACCAGGCAGACCCCACTGCGTCCCAAAACGACTGGAACTCGATTGGTTCAAGCGGCAATGAAGAAATCGTAATCAGGGCCAGTTCTAGCGCCCCAATCCGAGCGGGTCGATACTACGTCTCTTTGTTGCTATACGACTCTCCGAGCTCATTCGTGGGGGGAACGTTAACGGCAACGCTAACGGTGGGAATGACTTCGAGCGCGACGGGACCGGCGGGAATTCAGTTTGCGAGGATTCCTGCCGGCACCTTCGCGATGGGTTCGAACGCCAGAGATGCACACTCTGACGAACGACCCGTCACCCAAGTTCACATAACCGCAGGATTTGAAATGAGCAAGCACGAGGCTACGCAGGGTCAGTGGCAATCCGTGATGGGCGGAAATCCATCTTGGGATTCGGCGTGCGGCCTGACCTGCCCCGTTACGAACGTGTCCTGGAACGACACACAGGAGTTCATTGAGCGATTGAACACAGCGGAGGATGGGTACGAATACCGCCTGCCAACAGAAGCAGAATGGGAATACGGCGCGCGAGCTGGGACGACCGGCCCTAGGCACGGACCGCTTGACCTGATTGCTTGGCATATCGGAAACAGTGGGGACAGAATTCGCCCAGTAGGCTTGAAGTCCGCAAACAGCTTTGGCCTGCATGACATGATCGGCAACGTCTGGGAGTGGGTGGCGGATTGGTACGGCTCCTATCCGGGCGGAGCGGTGGCGAACTATACAGGTCCATCAGCTGGTTCGGAACGGGTCAAACGAAGCGGTAGCAAGCACCAAGGACCTCAACCTAATCGGTCAGCCTATCGACATCACGGGCCGCCTGAGGATCGCTACTCCGATTTGGGCTTTCGAGTGGTGAGAGTGCCATCGAGACCCCCACCAGGCGGCGCTTTGCTGCTGGGTGAGTCAAAGCGTTTCCTGATTCCTGGATCGGAAGTCGGGAAGCTCCAGAACGGTTCTCGCTCGTATGTCGTTGAAGTGCCACTAGGTGCCTCAGCCTTAACACTCTCTCTGGCTGCGGACCATTCTGGAGTTGACCTCGATCTCTACGTGCGCCACGGAGCAGATGCCGAATTCACCCGCCATGACTGGAAGTCCACAGGTTCGACGGGAAACGAGGTACTTCAAATCGCGCTGGATTCGAATCCAGCACTGCGGTCGGGCCGGTACTTTGTCGCGGTGTCGCTCTTCGGGAGTCAGGGGGCTGCTGCCAGTGGCACGCTAACAGCGACCCTTTCAACGCCGTCGGTAGGTCCAGCGGACATCGAATTCGTTGGGATTCCTGCTGGATCTTTCACGATGGGTTCGACCAGTTCCGAAGCGTACTCCAGTGAGCAGCCGCTGACGAACGTCCGGATCCGTCGTGGTTTCGAACTAGGAAAGTTCGAAGTTACGCAGGGCCAGTGGCAATCTGTGATGGGACGCAATCCGTCCTGGGACTCGCAATGCGGGCCAAACTGCCCGGTCACTAACGTCTCATGGGACGATACTCAAAACTTCATCGCACGGTTGAATGCGGACGGTGGCCAGTACGAGTATCGCCTGCCGACGGAGGCGGAATGGGAGTATGCGGCGCGAGCTGGCACGACGACCGATCGGTACGGAGGTCTGGGCGCAATTGCATGGCATTTCGGAAACAGCGGAGACAGAATCCACCCCGTTGGCCAGAAGTCTGCCAATCCATTCGGCCTGCACGATATGATCGGGAACGTGTATGAGTGGGTGAGGGACTGGTATGGTTCGTACCCTGGGGGAAGTGTTACAGATCCTACAGGGCCAACCATAGGCGTTGAGCGGGTGCTACGAGGAGGGAGCAAGCATCACGGGTCTGGGCCCAACAGGACCACACACCGATATCGTTCAAGTGCCGAACGTCGCTATTCGGATGCTGGGTTCCGCGTCCTGCGAATTCCAGCAGCTGCAACGGCACCCGTCTTAGGTGGAAGGCTGACGCTTGGAGTGCCTAAGGAATTCACGATTCCAGCGAACGAGTCTAGAAGGCTCCAAAATGGTGCGCGGTCATTCTTCGTTGATGTTCCTGAGGGTGCTGCGCGCTTGACGATTGGTGTGGTTTCCGAAGACCCGGGAATTGACGTAGACCTGTTTGTAACCCATCAGAGGGATAACAGGCCCTCCGAACATGACTGGTCGTCACAAGGAGTTTCGGGGAATGAGCGGATCCATATCGGAGCAGATAGCCCTCTACAGAGTGGTAGGTACTATGTCTCTCTCCTCTTGTATGAGGACTCCGGTAAACCGGCCAAAGGAAGTGTCCGTGCAACAGTGACAAGGTAGCGGAAGTTCGACGCGGCCGAGGCGCAGGCCGTGCAGAGTGCCAGCGACAGCGGGGTGCGGATTTATCAGCAGACGGGCAAGACGCGGCTGTACTGGGAATCCGAGCGGTGCCAGCAGAAGGAGCAGGCGATCGTGGAGCGGGCCGAGGAGCGCTTCCAGCAAGCCCTGGCGCAACTGTGGGCGGGCCTGTCCACGCCGCACACGACGAAACGCTTGGAAAGGTCTGGCTGCGGATCGGGCGCTTGCGGGAGAAGTACCCCAAGGCGGCACCACATCACCAGATCAGCATGCAAGCCGACGAGGCGGGTGCTAAGGCCGTCGAGCTGAGCTGGCAGCGCCAGCCGGCCGACAACCCAATCGCGACGCATCCGGAGGTGTACTGCCTGCGAAGCGACCTGACGGATTGGGGCGCGCTGCGGCTGTGAAGCACCTAACTGCGCCTGACGGACTTGGAAGCGGTTTTGCGCTCGCTGAAGAGCGAGTTGGGGCTGCGCCCGACCTACCATTGGAAGCCGCAGCGGGCGGTGGTACACCTGTTTGTGACGGTACTGGCGTACCAATTGGTGCAGGTGATCCGGACGCGCCTGCAAGCGCACGGGGAGTGCTCGAGTTGGCAGACGCTGCCGGAGCGGCTGGCGGGGCAGCGCGTGACGGCGCAATTCCGGCGTCTAGACGGGCGGATGCTGCATGTGCGCAAAGCGACGCATGCTGAGCCGAATCAGTCGGCGAGTTACGACAAATTAGGCGTGGATGCTTCGCCGGGCGGGGTGCGCAAGCCGGTCGTATAGCTGTGGTGGTCGCAAGAATTTACCGAATGTAGTGCCAGACACGAAATTTCTAACCCGCAACTCATTGATTATAAGTTGCTTGCAAATCGGGGTGACAAACTTGGGGTAGGTCGTCGGATCGTTTCGCCACCAAGAGAGCGACTACAACCACAGACTGCTAAACTCGCTCCCATGCACACAATTGGTCGCCGTGAGTTTCTGGCAGCGGCTTCAGGCACTGCCACGATCAGTGTCGGCTGCGAGACGGCCAAGGGCCCGACCAACCTACTGTTCATCCTCGCCGACCAATGGCGCAGCAGCGCCTTGGGCTGCGGTTCGGACGCGGTCGTCCGGACGCCGCACATAGACAGCCTCGCCACACAGGGCGCGAACTGGCAAAGGGCCTATGCGGCCAATCCCGTCTGCACGCCGAATCGAGCGTGCATCCTGACCGGTCGGCATTCCCATCAGACCGGTATGATTCGCAACGACATCCAACTGCCGCCGCAAGAGGTCTGCTGGCCGGAAGTGCTGCAAAACGCGGGCTATGCAACCCACTATGTCGGCAAGTGGCATTTGGACGGACCGCCAAAGCCAGGCTACGTGCCGCCCGGCTGGCGCCGCAGGGGCTTCGCAACGTTTGAGGGGTTCAACCGAGGGCACATCTACCACAGGCACTGGGGCTTCGATGACAGCGGCGAGCCGCTGGCTGAAATCGCCGCAGGCCTGGACCCGTACTACGAGCCGACACTGCAGACGGATCTAGCCATCGACTTCATGCGCCGAAACCTGGACAGACCGTTCGCTTGCTACCTGTCATGGGGGCCGCCGCACACTCCGTTCCGCCCGCCGGACTCACACGACCTATACGAACCCGGCGAAATCGTCCTGCGGGAAAACGTGCCCGCCGAGCACCATGCGCAAGCGCGCAAGGACTTGGCCGGCTACTACGGTCTGTGCGAGTCTCTCGACCACGAGATGGGACGCCTGATGGCTTTCTTGGACGAGAGCGGCTTGCGCGACAACACGCTGCTGATCTTCACGGCCGACCATGGCGAGTTGGCCGGTTCGCACGGCAAGTATCGCAAGGGGGAACCCGAGAGCGAGTCGCTGCAGGTCCCGCTCATGATGCGGCTGCCGGGACGCATCGGTGCCGGATCGGAACCCGAGACCCTCATCAATTCCGTGGATCTAATGCCGACCTTGCTCTCGCTGTGCGATGTGTCGGCACCGGAAACCTGGGTTGGTTCTAACCTCTCTGGCGTGGTGACCTCGGACGGAGCCGATCCAAGCGTCGAATCGATCTATTGCCAGGGCAAGGTCTCGAATGCGTCCGATGCGCCGCCGGGCCGCAACAGCCCAGATTCGCGCCCGTGGCGGTCGCTGGTCACGCAACGCTACAAGTTGAACGTCCGTGCCGACCATTCGATCGTAGATGGATTGTTCGACTTGCAAGAAGACCCCCTGGAATTGCACAACCTCGCAAACACGCCTGAATCGCGAAGCTTAAAACGCGACTTGCTGGCCGAACTAAGAGCCCAAGGCCAGAGAGTGGGTGATCCCTTCCCCACCCCCACGACACCTGCCAAGGAGCGCTACGAGAGCGACCAAGCGTAGGGGTTGGCGGCAGGCGACAAGCCCAACTCTCAACGCGTACTCGGCTCTGCTAAAGTTTCCTACTTATGAAGCACCCAGAACTCAGCCGCCGAGCGTTCGGGGCCGCAGCCGCCGGCGCACTGGCAACGCCGGCGCGGATCCTCGCGCAACGCGATTGGACCAACGTCACACCGACGCGGTACCCCGACCCCGATATCGTCGCCCTGGACACGCGATTCAACAAGTACAAACTCGGCAACACGCCGATCCAACGCCTGCACGTCGGCACGCTTTGGGCCGAAGGCCCGGCTTGGAACACAGTGGGCAAGTACTTGGTATTCTCCGACATCCCCAACAACGTGCAGCTTCGCTGGCTGGACGAAGACGGCCATGTGAGCGTATTCCGCCATCCGTCCGGAAATTCGAACGGCAATACCTTTGACTGGCAGGGGCGGCAGCTGTCATGCGAGCACGGCAACCGCCGACTGGTGCGCTACGAATACGATGGCAGCGTCACGGTGCTGGCCGACAGTTGGGAGGGCAAGCGGCTCAACGCACCGAATGACGCGGTGGTGGATCCCGACGGTAACATCTGGTTCACTGATCCGGGCTACGGCAGCCTGATGCACTACGAGGGCAATAAGGGCCCGCTGGAGATCAAGGAAGCGGTCTACCGCATCGATGGCCAGAACGGCAAGATGGAGATGGTGACCGACGAGATCTTCAAGCCGAACGGGCTGTGCTTCTCGCCTGACTACAAGATGCTATACGTCGCCGATACAGGTGCATCGCACTACCCTGAAGCCGAGCGCGAGATCAAGGTCTGGGACGTAGACAACGGGCGTACCCTGCGCAACGGCAGGCGCTTCGTGTCAATGATGATGGAGGGCTTCGAACAAGCCGGCAACGCGGACGGTATCCGCTGCGACACGGACGGCAACATTTGGTCGTCAGCCGGTTGGGTCGGCGATGGCTACGACGGCGTGCATGTGTTCGCGCCTGACGGGGACCGCATCGGCCTGATCAAGCTTCCGGAGATTTGCTCCAACGTCTGCTTCGGCGGCGTGAAGCGCAACCGCCTGTTCATGACCGCCAGCCAGAGCCTGTACGCAGTCTATGTGGAGGCGCAGGGGGCGCACATCACTTGAGCCCCGGACGGCGCTGCTAGAATCGGGCTACGGAAGCTAATCCCGGCCGGTGTCGGGCCCGGTCTTCAAAACCGCTGTTTGGCGCTCAGCGTCAAGGGTGGGTTCGACTCCCACTAGCTTCCGCCATCAGCTAAGGCCGCCCTCGGCCCGCTTGACTCGTCCTGCCATGGCAAGCCGCCCCAACGTCCTACTGATTTCAACCGACCACTGGCCCGCCGAATTGCTCGGCGAAGCGGGCCACCCCGACATTCTGACGCCGACGTTGGACGAATTGGCGCGCAGCGGCGTGCGCTTCCGCAACGCCTACGGGGAGTGCCCCGTATGCATCCCCGCGCGGCGCACGCTAATGACGGGAGTCAGCCCAAAGACCCACGGTGACCGCGATTTCGGCGAGACCAAGCCGATGCCCGACCTACCGACGTTGGCCCAGACCTTCCGCGATGCCGGCTACCAAGCCAATGCGGTTGGCAAGCTGCATGTCTACCCGCAACGCAACCGGGTCGGCTTTGACGACGTGATCCTCGACGAAGAGGGTCGCACCCAATACGGGGTGGTGGATGACTACGAGGCGTTTCTAGCCGATCAAGGCTACCCGGGACGACAGTTTGACCACGGCATGAGCAACAACGACTACGCGACTCGGCCGTGGCACTTGCCCGAGGAAATGCACGCCACGAACTGGGCGACCCAGCAGATGGTGCGCACCATCAAGCGCAGAGATCCCGGCAGGCCGGCGTTTTGGTTCCTCTCCTACCGACACCCGCACCCGCCGATCGTGCCTGTGGACACGTACTTGGAGATGTACAGGCATGTCGAACTGCGCTGGCCCACACAGGCGATGTGGTGCCGCGACGAATTGCCATTCCTGCTCCAAGCGGTTCGCGGGCGCGCGGCTCACATGGGACCGCGGCAGATCCAAGAAGCCTTGCAAGGCTTCTACGCCCTCTGCACGCACATCGACCACCAGCTCAGGGTGGTCATCGGTACTTTGCGCGAAGAGGACCTGCTCGACAACACAGCGATCTGCTTTACCTCCGATCACGGCGACATGCTTGGACGGCACGGCATGTGGGCCAAGCGGCTCTTCTACGAGCCATCAGCGAACATCCCGCTGATCCTGGTCGGCCCCGAGGGAGATCGGCGCGTCGGCCACCACCGCATCGACGACCGCTTGGTGGGCTGGCAGGACATCATGCCGACATTGCTAGATTTGGCAGGCATCGCCGTGCCCGAAAGCGTGGAGGGCGTATCGATGGTCGGCGATCGCCAGCATGATTGGCTCTATGGCGAGGTCGGCGAGCGCGAGCACGCTACCCGCATGATCCGCAAGGGACACCACAAGTTGATCTATTACCCGGCTGGCAATGCGCGACAGCTTTTCGACGTGGAAGCCGACCCAGCCGAGCTGCAAGACCTGTCCAACAGACCTGAATGCGAAGCACTACTGGAGGAACTGACCCAGCTCTTGATGTCCGAACTATACGGTGGCGACGAGGAGTGGGTACAGGACGGCAAGTTGGTCGGCCTCGCCAATCGGGAGTTCAGGCCCGGACCGAATCGTGGCCTGTCAAGCCAGCGAGGGCACCACTGGCCGCCGCCACCGAAGACAGACATGCAACAGATTCAGTGGCACAACGAAGAAGATGCGTAGCCGCTCGTCCACTGCACCGAGCGCGGCCGGTGGTTCTGCATTGCCTTAACTGGCACCGAGACGAGATCTCGTCATGGAACGAGGCGCGTTCGATGGCGAGCTGATCTATTTCCCGTCCTGTGACGATTCGAGCCTCTTGCAGTGTCCGCGGCCGGTTCGGATCGGATATTCGGGCTCGCCTTGGTGGTCAGCGCTCTGATCAGATTCACGACACCCTTGTCGCATTCCAACGGCCTCTCGCACCGCATCCTCTTGACTTGGCAGCACATCCCAACCCGCCTTTCCAGCGCGGCGGGCCGCTCGGTTCGGCGTGCGGGGACGGATTGAGCATTCGCGCTGGGCATCTCTCCGAGCCGACACACACGAGACCAAGAAACAGCCGTCGCTGTGCGACCTGTTTACGAACTATATTTAGACTGAGGAGGGTAGTAGTCCGTGAAACTGTCCAACCAGATCAAGCCGATCAGCTATCTCAAGGCCCACGCCGCCGAGATCGTCCGCACGCTCGGGGACAGACGAGAACCCTTGATCATCACCCAGAACGGCGAAGCCAAGGTAGTTATGCAGGACATTGACAGCTACGAGGAGATGCAGGAAACCGTTGCACTGCTAAAGATGCTAGCTCTGGGCAATCGCCAGATCGAAGCAGGGCGGGTGCAACCCGCTTCAGATGTCATAGCGGAGATTCGAGAGCGGGACCAAGCACGGTAATGCCTTTGGGTGTCCAGCTAACCGACGACGCGGCTAGTGGCTTGAAGGAGATCTACAGATACATCGATCAACACGACGCGCCGCTCAGCGCCGATCATGTACTGGATCAAATCGAAGAGGCCTTGGCAAACCTTGCCAAGTTTCCCCGGCGAGGGAACCACCCGCAGGATCTGCTGGAAATTGGTATTCGAGAATACCGCGAGATCTTCGTCAGGCCCTACCGCATCATCTACCGCTCGACAAGTGAGGACGTCTATGTGCTCGTGATCGCAGACGGGCGGCGTGACATGCAGATGTTGCTACAGCGTCGCCTGTTGCGAGCGTAGGCTGATCAGCCGGGATCCCACTCGCGCGAAACGATTGATCCGCGAAAGTAATCTGATACTTGGAAGCACCTACACCGGCAGATTCCTCGGGCGAAGCTCGAGAGGGCGCGCAAGACCCACCCCCGGGCCACGCTGTCGGATAAACTCGTGTGCGGACGGGGCAACTCCATTGCGACCAATCACACTGGCAGCAGCGCTCGGGATCGCAACTCTGCTGGCCGGGGCCGAAACCAAGCCGAACATCGTGCTGATCGTCACCGACGATCAAGGCTGGTGGGATCTCGGAAGCCATGGCAATCCGGATATCGAAACGCCGAACCTAGATCTCCTGGCAGCCGAAGGCGTCGAATTGACCCGGTTCTACGTGCAGCCCGTATGCGCCCCTACCCGGGCAGGCTTGATGACGGGCCGCCACTACCTTCGCACGGGTCTTTACAACACCCGTTTCGGCGGAGACACGCTACATCCCGGCGAGCGAACCCTGGCGGAAGCGCTGCGCCAAGCTGGCTACCGGACAGGCATTTTCGGAAAGTGGCACCTTGGCGAATACCGCAGCTTCCACCCCGACCAGCGCGGCTTCGCCGAGTCCATATTCTTTTCGGCCGGCCACACCGAGCGCTATTGGGAGCCGGACGCGCTCTTGAAGAATGGCCGCCCGGTCAGCGTCAGAGGACACATCACCGATGTGCTGACAGATGCGGCGTCTACTTTCGTCCGTTCGAATCGCGACCAACCATTCTTCTTGTATCTGGCCTATAACGTGCCGCACTCCCCCCTAATCGTCTCGGATGCTCTCCATGAGAAGTACCGGGCCAAGGGCATGGGCAGCAACGATGCCCGCATCTATGGGCTGGTAGAGCAATGCGATGCAGCGATCGGGCGCCTGCTCGATGTCGTTGACTCGGCTGGCCTCGAGCAGAACACTGTCGTATTCTTCATGAGCGACAACGGGGGTGTCAGCCGCCACTACCGGGCAGGCCTCAGAGGCGGAAAGGCCTCTGTCTACGAAGGGGGCGTCCGGTCACCCTTTCTCGCAAGGTGGCCAGGCCGATTCGAGGCGGGGCGCAAGACAGCCGCCAGAGGCTCCCATCTTGACCTGTTCCCGACAGTGCTCGAAATCGCGGGTGGCGATGCACAGACGGAGCGTGCGCTGGATGGGAAGAGCCTACTGTCGCTGCTGACAGGCGAATCGAACCAGAGCCCACACGACCGGCTCTTTCACATCTGGGACCGTCACGCGCCGAGCATGGAGTCGCGCTGGGCCGTCGCCGGCCCTCGCTACAAGCTCATTGGGAGCGAACTGTACGATCTGGAGTCAGACCCGGGCGAACAACGCGATATCGCCGAGCACGAGCCGGAAATCGCCGCTTCGCTGCGACAGGAGTTCGTGGAATGGCTGGCCAATGTGACGGATGGGAAGACCTTCGAGCCCGTTGCGATTCCGGTGGGCGAGAGCTTGGAAGATCCCATCGACCTCCTGCCGAGCTGGGCGCGCCACAAGGGGCAGCACGCAAGCGTCACCCAGTTGCGCCACCGTGGTCCGGTGCCGCCGGCACCGCTCGGCGGACGCCCGGTCGAGGAATCTACTGTGTACACGTTCGGCGGGTACTACTGGGACACGATCGAAGGATGGAAGGAGCCGGGCGAGTCCGTGGCTTGGAAGATCGATGTCGCCGAGGCCGGCGAGTACGAGATCTTCTTGGTGTACGGTTGCGATCTCGACGATGCGGGCGGAACATTCGCGGTTGGCGTCGGAAGTAGCGAGTTGCGGGGAACCGTACAGGCGACTCCGGGACGCACCTTCTTCGAGCCTCATCTGGCAGGCAGAGTGCAGCTCCCTGAGGGCATCACAGAGCTTCGGGTTCGTGTCGTGGAATCACCAGGTCGGGACTTGATGGCGCTCAACCGAGTTCGAATCGGGATGACGCGATCACGCTCTTCAAGTGGCTCCGGCAAGTAAGCTTCACGGCACCGACAGGGGTCTCAACTGAGGAGTTGACTCCGTGGCGGCCTTGGCACGGTGACCATGCCGAATGAAGTACTGCGGCAAATTCGAGGCGTCAGGCAGCCTATAGCCCCACAGGTGCTGCCCCTACCGGCTCCCCTGGCAACGTCCGTTGCCTAGGCGCATCAGTGCCAAGGCGGCAGACGCATCACTCTTGCCCGCCGAGACAGGAGGAGTCTGTCGGCGGGCACAGGGATGAGGAGTCGGTCTCCTGAACCCTGCTGACCAGGTGCTCGACTTCCAAGTAGTAGGCTCCGGCCAGCAGTTCCCCAGCTTGATCGAAAAACCAACTCTGGAGTTGCCTTACGCCCGGCTCCAACTCGGTCTCGAAGACCACTTCCTGATCGTCCCCGCTAACTCGTTGCCGCAATTCCACATCGCCAATGCGCAGGCGGGCTTGGGTAATCGGCAATGCCTTCCCAGCCATCAGGTCCCCGTATTCGCCCTTGAGCGGAGGGGCCGGGGCCCTCATGGCAAGGCCGGACTCCTTCGGCCAGCGGCGCAGCGAGAAGCGATACCTGCCGGGCCGTTCGATCCGGATGCTCCACGGGCCTGACAGGGCTTGGCCGCCTCGCACGCAGCCCGGATTGTCGCAGTAGACGCCGTTCCAGTCCGAAGCACTCAGCCGCGTAGGATTCTCAGCGCGGGTGCCAACGACGATAGGTTGATATTCCTCGGCCGCCGGCATCAGATCGTCCCACCATTGATCGTAGTGAGCCCGCATCTTGGCCACCGTGTCGGGAAACTCCTCGCCGACATCCATGTTCTGTCCCGGATCCTTGCCGACGTCGTACAGCTCTTTCCCGTTCACTAGGCGCCACTTGTTCCACATCACCGCCGCATCGCGATGCTTTTCAAAGACTGCGCCGTATTGCACGACCAACATGCGCTCGCTCAGATCCTGCTCCCCGGTCTTCAGCAGCGGTGCGAGGCTGACACCGTCGAAAGCGGCGCTGGCTGGAGCCTGCACACCGGTGAGATCCAGCAGCGTCGGCAATACGTCCTGCACGTGCGTCAAGGCATCTATGTCGCGCGGGTCCCCGATGTCGCCGGCCGGCCAGCGCAAGAATAGCGGCACGCGGTGGCCGCCATCATAGAGGGACCGCTTCTTGCCTCGCATCCCCGCATTGAAAACGGTCTCGCCCTGCGCCGTCCCGTTGTCGCCAAGGAAGACGAAGATCGTGTCATCGGCGATCTCCAATTCGTCGAGAAGCGCGGTCAGTCGGCCCATGTTTTCGTCAATCGAGGCGATCATCCCGAAGAACTTCGCGATCCGCGATTCGACCTTCCCCAGATACGGGTCAGTGTACTTCTGCGGTGCCCACAGCGGCACGTGCGGAGCGTTGGTCGGCAGGTAGACCAAGAACTGTTTCTCGTCTTGGGCCTGACGCCGAATCCAAGCCATAGCTTCCTCAAACCAAACGTCGGTGCAGTAGCCCGCATACTGTTCGATGCGGCGGTTGTGGCGGTAGTGGTCGTTGAAGTAATCGTTGCCGAAGTAGTCGGCCAGAGACGTGATCCCCCAAGCGCCGTGATGCACGGTCTCCTGAAACCCGCGGTCTTGCGGGCGAAACGGGTAGTTATCACCCAAGTGCCACTTGCCGAAGTGCCCCGTCGCATAGCCAGCGCCGCGGAAGATCTGCGCCATTGTGGGCAATTCCTCGCGGATCAGTGACCTGCCCATGCAAACGAACGAAGCACCGTTGTCAATCGCGTCTCGTCCGCTCAGCAGTTGGCCGCGGCTGGGGGTGCACATGGGCGCAACGTGGAAATCGGTGAATCGAACGCTCTGAGAGTGGAGCTTGTCCATACTCGGCGTCCTGAGCACAGGATTTCCGTGGGCGGAGAGGTCGCCATAGCCCTGATCGTCGGTCATAACGACGATGACATTTGGCTTCGGGGCTGGGGCGGCGAATGCCACGGAGGCAGACAGTGCAGCGACAGCGCTGATCGAGATGGCGACATGAGCGCGGACGAGTTGGAACATTGGGCGAATCTCCTCTCTTCCCCACCCTACAGAATGCGGAGATTTTCTGTGCTATGCCAGCCACGAGTTCCGGCGGCGCCTGCCTTCGCAACAGGCGCGCGCCACAGGTTCACCGGCGCTCTGGAACGGCCTCGAAGTCGGCGATGCCCATTCGCTCCCGCAATTTGGGTAGAACACCAGGCTCTGCGATGAGTGGCCGAGCTGTCTTGGCGTGGGCGGCCGGTCTCCGGTTGGCTGCGATTTCCGCCGCGTGATCCGCAAGTAGTGCCCGTAACTCCTTGACGAGCGCCGGATGCGCGGCTGCAACATCGATCGTCTCACCAATGTCTGCTCCCAAGTCGTACAGTTCAAACGCCCCGGACTCTCCCAGAACAAGCTTCCAACGGCCGCGACGCAGGCCTTCGTCTTCGTAGAAGAGCAGCTCATGCGGCGAACGTGCGTTCTGCTTGTCGAGCAGAACGTCGAGTGCGTTCTTTCCGTCTATGCGGCGGGCGGGCAGATTCGCACCGACGAGGGCCGCCAATGAGGGCAAGATATCCACCGCCGTGACGATCTCATCCGTCATCCCTCCCGCCGGGACCGTGCCCGGCCACCAAGAGATTGTCGGCACGCGCATATGGCCTTCGTACTTGGGACCACCCTTGCCGCCTCGTAGCGGGCCCATGCTCATGCCTGTGGCGCCGCCATTGTCCGACGTGAAGATGACCAAGGTCTTTTCTGCGAGATCGAGCGCGCGCAGCGTGCCGAGGACGCGCCCTACGCTGTCGTCGACTTCCTCCACGACAGCGCGGTTCACGCTCCCGTGTGCCCGGTCCGCTATCTCGGGGCGCGCGTATCGAGGTCTATGCACATAGGCGTGGGGCAAATAGACGAAGAACCTCTCATCCCGGTGCCGCTCGATGAACTCGATCGCCTCGTCAGTGACGGCCTCGCAAAGCAACGACTGATCCGCGCCGTCAGCCACGTACGCGACCACCCGGTCGTCCCGAATCACGGGCAGGGGCGTGTAGGGCTCTTTGGTGTGACGATGGCCTCTCAGGTTCCCCGGCCACATGTCGTTCGAATAAGGGATCCCAAAGTACTCGTCAAACCCGTGCTCCAGCGGCAAGTGCTCTGGCTGGTCGCCCAAGTGCCACTTGCCAAAGGCGCCGGTGACGTAGCCCGTTTGCTGCATGATCTCCGCGATCGTCGTCTCGTCCTGGCTTAGTCCGCGACGCTCTCCGGGAAACAGCACATCGCCGTCCATGCCGATACGATGGGCGAAGGTCCCGGTCATTAGGGCCGCGCGCGAAGGCGTGCAGTTCGTGTTCGAGACGTAGAACTGGCGGAGCAGCAATCCTTCCGCCGCCATACGGTCAAGATGAGGAGTCTTGTTGACCTTCGAGCCGAACGGTCCGATATCGCCGTAGCCCAGATCGTCGATGAAGATGAAGACAACGTTGGGTTGCTCCCGTTCGGCACTCTGCGAGGCAAATGCCGGCTGCGCGTGAAACGCCGATAGGAAGAGTGCAGCGACTAGAGCGTGAAGAATACCGGCGGGTTGCATTCGCATGAATGCATGAATCATACGACGACCGCTCGCCCCGCTCTCGCTGAACAGTCCGTCGGGGTCGTAAGGGCGGCAAGCGCTGTGGCTCGCTCAACGATTCCGTTCTCGATGAGCCTCCAAATATTCGTTGTAGTCGTACACCGACTTCTCCGACCACGGCACGTTCACCTCGGGCAGGTGGGCGGCCAACCGATCCTTGACCTCTCCATAGGCTGGATCGTCCGCAATATTGTTCCACTCGTGCGCGTCGTCTTCGTGATCGTAGAGTTCCTCCGACCCGTCCTCGTAGCGAATATAGCGGTAACGCTCGTCTCGTACCCCGTGATTGTTGCGCCCGTAGGTCGTCAAGGCGGCGTGCGGCCAGTGGGCGAAGTCCGGATCTTCCAGCACCGGCCGGAAGCTGCGGCCTTCGTTCGCCGCATTCGAGGGCAGCCCGCAGAGATCCGTGAGTGTCGGGTAGAGGTCGATCAGCCCGACCGGCTTGCGGGTGCTTCCCGCAGCGATCCCCGGACCGGCCACGATCAGCGGCGTCCTAGTGGCCTCCTCCCACACCGAGTGCTTTCCGAAACGATTCTTCTCGCCGATGTGGTAGCCGTGGTCACCCCATAGCACGACATAGGTGTTTCCGGCGTAGGGGCTGGCGTCGAGAGCGTCCAACACCTTGCCAACCTGAGCGTCCACGAAAGCGATGCAGGCCAGATACGCTTGCACGATATACTTCCATTGATCCGACTCGATAGCCCAGTCCGTCGTCGGCATCATGGGCAAGGCGTGCAGTTCGCGAGAGATCGGCGGCACGTCGTCTTGGTCGCCCGGCCGATAAGGTGGCATCTCCAAGTCATCGGGCGGGAAGAGGTCGAACCATTTCTTCGGCACATGCCAGGGGACGTGCGGCCGAAGGAAGCCTGCCGCAAGGAAAAAGGG